>WNFS01006224.1_pt1 | contig 14528 bp, 14 predicted proteins | sample 5400141 | NCBI WGS metagenome assembly WNFS01 (sample SAMN13153358, study PRJNA577476) | soil metagenome | isolation source: 60 cm saprolite under Madrone tree | place: USA:California | collected 2016-06-14
CGCGTCTATTTGGCGCGCGCGAACTCGGCTCTGCGCTCTGCCGCCAGCGTCAAGGACATCCTCGATTGCGAGCGGATTTTGGGCTACGGCGACTTAACTACCTACGCTTCCTTTGCCACGCGGGTTCAAAGGACCAAACGTAGGCTGCTGTCATGTCTTATCGACATCAAAGAAGCTGGCAAGATTGTTTGCGGCTACGGCGCGCCGGGCAAAGGCAACACACTCCTCAACTATTGCGGCGTGGGCATAGACTTCCTCGACTTCACCGTTGATCGCAATCCTCACAAGCACGGGCAGTTCACGCCTGGCATGCATATTCCAATTCGCCCTGTTCAGGCGATCGACACCGTTCGACCCGACTATATTCTAATCCTGCCTTGGAATCTCCGGCAGGAGATCTTGCAGCAAATGCGCCATGTCGGGGATTGGGGCGGAAAATTCATCGTCCCGATTCCCGACGCGGAGATCGTCGACCCCAGGGAGTTGCAGTCATGAAAGTGGTGCTGTTTTGCGGCGGCTTGGGCATGCGAATCCGCGAATATTCCGAGAGCATTCCGAAACCGATGATTCCCGTGGGGAATCAACCCATCCTCTGGCACATCATGAATTACTACAGCCAGTATGGACATTCGGATTTCGTACTGTGTCTGGGATACAAATCCAACATCATCAAGGAATTCTTCCTAAACTATCGGGCACATGCTTTCGCGGACTGCGTGGTTTCGGGATTCGGAGCCACTGTCGAGTTGCTGAGCGAGCCGAAGCCGGATTGGCGGGTCGCGCTGATAGATACCGGCATCTGGCGAAACATCGGTGAGCGGCTGTGGGCCGTTCGCGATCAGGTGAAGGATGAGGAGATCTTTCTTGCCAACTATAGTGACGGTCTCACCGACGTAAATCTCGACGACATGATCGAGCGATTCAAACGAAGCGGGAAGATCGCCTGTTTTCTGGCCGTTCGGCCGCCGCTGACCTACCACCTCGCAGACATCGATGCCGATGGGCAAGTGCGGGAATTTCGCACATCTGACCGCTCCGAGATCTGGATCAATGGTGGATATTTCCTGTTTCGCAGGGAGATCTTCGACTACATGCGCCAGGGGGAAGAGCTGGTGATCAATCCATTCCAAAGGCTAATCGAGGCTGGCCTGCTGTCCGCCCATAAATATGAAGGCTTCTGGCGTACCATGGATACATTGAGAGATCGGCAAATTCTCGAGGACATGATCGAGCAGGGAAAGATGCCCTGGCGCGTGGGCCGGCGGCCAACATCCAAGGAACTGCTGATGGCTGTGTAATGAGAGCCTTAAGCCTAGTACGACCGGGGGACAGGCTTTCAGTTCTGTGCTTGGGGGCACATGCCGACGATATCGAAATCGGGGCGGGGGGCACAATCTTGGGGTGGATCGCCGCGGGAGTTCTGATCGATGCGCATTGGTGTGTCCTCAGCGCAGCGGGTGCGCGTGCTGCCGAAGCGGAAGCGTCAGCTGTCGCCTTCCTCGCGGGCGCCGCGACCTCGAAAATTGAGCTTGGACAGTTCAAGGACAGTTTCTTTCCGTACGAGGGCGGCCTCATCAAGGAGTGCATCGCCGAGTTGAGTGCACGGGTCAATCCTGACGTCATATTCACCCATGGACGGAACGATATGCATCAGGATCATCGCGAGATCTGCATGCTGACGTCCAACGCGTTCCGCAATCACCTTATCCTCGAGTACGAAATACCCAAGTGGGATGGCGATCTCGAACGGGCGAATCTCTATATGCCTCTCAAGGCCGAAGTTCTGGAGCGCAAGATCGAACTTTTGCTTGCGCATTTCGGAACACAGCGTTCAAAGGATTGGTTCGATGCGGAGGTCTTCCGCGGGGTTGCCCGTCTGCGCGGAATGGAGTGTCGCTCGCCCGAACGGTATGCCGAGGCGTTCGTCGTGCGCAAAGGTATCCTGGGCTGAGAGCGGGCCTGGGAAATGTTACGGCGCAATGCGCTGATCGCATCTGGCCAATGGTGCGATCCACTATTGGCGTAGCATCAGCGCGAATTGCAAGGAGCTCGATGCGGCTCGCGGCAGTGCCCTTGAGCGCGTTGCGCGCATCACCACACTCCGATCTCCCGGGGCAAACCTGCCCTTGCGGCCGCGCCGGAAGCGACGGGTCGGCTCTGGCTTTGCTACCCATTTATGGCAGCTTGCCGCCCGTGCCCCCACTTGTCTTTGATGACATGGGTCCATGCTGGGCGGCTGGCCATATCTCCCAAGGCTTCCCGCCGGTCGACCAGGAAGTCGGTGGGAGCCTTCGTTTTTAGACCGCTACGGGAATCCGGGGATCCATGGAGATGGTCGAACGAGCGCCGCTCTATTTAGGACTGGGACTGCGGTCGGCAACCGGCCGGACTTATGCGCGCCCGCCGCGATGACAAGACCGCTCACTTGACGAACACGCCCATAGGCGCGCGGGCAACCCGCCCCCACCTCTCCTTTCCCCGCCTCCGGGTCGGTTTCGGGGCGAAGGTTCGGAGGAGCGAGATGCTGCGCTCGCTTGGTCTTTGCCTGAGCCATGACGACGCGCCGAATGTCCGGGAAAGCCTGAGGGAGCGGATATCCGCCCAAGAGATTGACTGGATAACGACCGTGGACCTTGCGAACCAGCACCACGTGACGCCTGCTCTGGCGCTTGGACTCCACCGCAAGAACCTCACCAGCCTCCTGCCGGCCGACCTGACCCAGTATCTGGCCCTGCTCCTGGATCTGAACCGGCGGCGCAACCGGATGATTCGCGTTCAAGCAGCGGAACTGATCACGGCCTTGAACGCGCGGGACATCCGCCCTTTGCTGATAAAGGGAGGTCTTTCGCTCGTTGAGGAGGATGTCGACGACGGCCTCTTCATGATGGCGGACGTGGATATCGTCCTGAATGAGGGGGAGATATTGCGTGCCGACACGGTGCTCCGTTCTCTGGGCTACATGACATTCCCCAAAGCGGACCATCCCGTCCACGCTTGGACCTACCATCGGGCGATGTCGCTCGTTACCGTCGACCTGCACTGGCACCTAGGTCCCCAAACCCGCCTACTGTCAACTGCTGCGGCACAGGAAGCCTCATTACCGCTGTATCGAGATGGAATGTACGTCGCCGTACCCTGCGCGACACACAGGGCCCTTCTGCCGATGCTGTCATTCTCGATCTTCGAACCGCATTTCGGAGCGGGTGTAATCCCGATGAAGGGCTTGCACGATTTCGCCGCTACATGCCGCCGCCAAGGCGATCATATCGATTGGCACGAGATCATCGACAAGTTTTGCCGCCGGGATCTGAGGCGGCTGGCAGAAGCATGGCTCTTCATGGCTCGGCACATGCTCAAGGCTCGGATTCCCTCGAACCTGGCAAACTCTTCCTCCAGTCGTCGCCACCTGGATCGTTGCCTGTTTCAGCTCGATCACCCTCCCCTCGCCCAGGTCGCTCACCGCTTGAGTTCCCCTGCCTGGATATTCGGGCGGTTCCGAATGGATTATCGCTATAACTGCGGGCTCCGTGGCCCCGCTCTCCAGGCAGCACGACTTCGGCATGCCGCAAATGTTCTTGCCCGGCGGTGCCTCCCATATCGGGGGCGGTTCGATCGTTCCGCGCCCTCGCAATGATCAGCCAGGAGACATTGTTGCTCTTGAGCAGTCGGCAGAGGCCTGCTGCCGGCGTTCGACTGTTCCTGGTCGAAGATGAAGGAATCCTCTTCGATCCGGTCGGGCAGCAGTTGTTTCACTTGAACTCTGCGGCCGCCTGCATTTGGTGCTGTATTGAAAACGGTCTGCCGCTCGCGTCGATCGTCGAAGAGGCGGCCCGTTCCATGCAGTTGGGGCAGCAATTGGCCCGCCGATATGTGCTCGGCATGGTCAGAGCGTGGCGGCGGCTGGGCCTGCTTGAGGGCGGGTCTCGACGCAAGGCGCTCGTGCGTCAGAGCCAGCCAAGGCCGGAACTGGAATCCTGGCTTGCGACTCCCCTTCCTGAAGAACTCGGTACCATTTCAAGATGGCATCACTATCGCTTGTTCGACACCAGTTTCAGCATTGGTTTCTCGGATGAGCTGCTCGCGCAGATCATTCACCCCGCGCTCTCCCACCTCGAGCAGGCACAGCCGGGGTCTGCCCCCGTGCGACTTGACATCGTTCTGAGGCGTGGCGAACTGCAGGTCTGGTGCGCCGGTAAATCCATGGGATCATGCGGAACAATTCGACAGCTCGCGCCCCTTGTTCAAGGAATTGTCAGCACGCTGACGCTCCAGCGATACCGTTTTCTCGTTGCACTCCATGCCGCCGGGGTCGCCCTCGGCGGCCATGCGATGCTGCTGGTCGGCGGCAGTGGCGGCGGGAAGACGACCCTTGCCGCGGCGCTTGTAGCGGGAGGATGGGACTATCTGTCCGATGATATGATCCTGCTGCAGCCTGGAACCCTGGCTGCCGTGGGCATGCCTTATAGCTTCGGGATTAAGAGGGGGGGCTGGGACCTGCTTGGAGCCTACTATCCGGGCCACCCTATGCCTGATGCGCACTTGCGGCCGGACGGGAAGCTGGTTCGCTACCTCTCACCACCGCGGCAGCGTACTGGTTTCGCACTGCCGAGAACGGTGCGCTGGATCGTCTTCCTCAACCGCAAAACCATAGCGCCGAGTAAGCTTCAGCCGCTCAGCAGGCTTGAGGGGCTCCAACGCCTGGTCCAGCATTGCTGCGGCATTCCTACGGCTTTGACATCGAACGACGTTCACTGCTTGATCGAGTGGAGCGAGAAGGTTCGGTGGTTCGAGCTGGAGTTTGCTGGATTGACCACCGCCGCCAGGACACTTTCCGGCCTTGGAGGGGTTCGGAACGGCCCTGCGTTGTGATTATGCAAAGGTCGAAGGCTCGACGGCGGTGGACACCCATGGACTACAGCTGGTGGCGCATCTGCGAGCGCCTGCTCCGGACTGGACGGCGGGCGGCTTTCCCATGAGAAAGCTACGCAGCGCCGGGCTGATGCTTCCGCCTATAGCCTACGAACCAGGTGTGCAGCGAGATCGGCACAATCAGACCAAGAAGGAGTATGCGGTCCGGCACTTCCAAATGCCAGCCTGCCACGCCAACGGCGCCCAGAACTACATTGATCCCTATGAGCAAGACCACCGTCTGGCTGACTGTGAATCCTGAATCGAGCATGAGGTAATGCAAGTGCTGCCGATCGCTCGCCATGGGATTGTGACCCACTGCAAGTCGACGCACAATGAGGCTCAGCGTATCGATTATGGGTAGGCCACAGATCCACAGAACTGCGATCGGGGACAATGCAAATTCAGAATGTTGCGACAAATTTACGGCTACGAAGGCCAGCGCCAAGCCGAGCATCATGCTGCCGCTGTCGCCCAGGAACACCGCGGCACGAAGCCGCCATGGATTGCGAATGTTGAGGACAAGGAAACCAAGAACGCTACAGGCGAGCACCAGGATCACGAGAAGCTCATCGAATCGGCCGAGCAGCTGAGCCGCCGCCGCAAACCAAATCAGCGAAGTCAAAGATATACCGCCCGCCAGCCCGTCGAGCCCATCGATCATATTGGTCGCGTTGATCATCCCTACGACCGCGAAGATTGTCACGGGAAACGCCCACTGCCCCAGCATGAGCGGTTGGCCGTGATCGAGATTGCCGGCACTCACGATCAGCAGGTCACCGGACGACTCATCGTCAGCCCGACGAAGAGCCCAACAACCTCGGGAGGACGTTGACTGACCAACAGCGACGAAGCGCTGAAGGCCAGGAACACCGCCACGCCGACCAGGGGTATGGATCCTTCATGCTTCTTTCGCGAGGTTGGCACGTCCACAAAGCCGAGGCGCCTGGCAACCTTCTCCATCGCCAGGCTGAGCACCAGGGAAATCAGGAACGCATTCAGGCAATGCGCCGCGATATTCCGAAGTCCGGCGTCCTCAGCCATACTCCATCCCCATTTGCGGATCACAGCATGATGATGGTGAGGACCCCAAGGTCCTATTCCGCCATTTGGCGGAATCCTCGATCAGAGGGCGTATTTCATGCAGTCTCGCGGGTGATGGGCAAAGAGGTCGGACCTAGGCAGCGATATGAATAGTCCTCCACGGTCAATCGGTGCGCTGGCCGGGCGGATGAAGAACCTGGGAAGGTTTACCTCGTTGGTAGAATCCGTTTCTCGCTGCGGTACGCGCCATCGCCTACGCGGGCCCGTCGGCGCCGGCGACGTTTGTGATTAGGCAGCGGCTTTTCGAGGCGAGCGAACAGATCGCCTGTGTAGAATCACTGCCCTCCGCGCCACCTTGGCGAGAAGGCCACGCCGCCTGAGGCATTTCCGGTGACTGCTATGAAAAGGCGGTCCAAACGCCCGCGAATACTTTCCCGAATGCGACATGGACGACGCGGTTGGCCGAATACTCCGTATCGATGGCGCGACGCACAGACCGCTCTGACGGCTCTTCCATATTTGCGGAACGGAACATACCCTCAAAGCAGGTTCCTCCCACATTCACTCGCCGACGGAAAATCTCGTCAGTTCAACAACCAATTACCAGCCGTCATCCTGCTTGGTAATCCCTCGTTCGACCTCAAGCCTTTGCGAGCGAAGGCCGATTCATGGTCGATTCGGTGGCGCGCCTGGGCCTCGGCTTCCGACAAACTCCGCGTGATAGCGCCTTTCATCTCCTTGGCTCCCTCAATCGACGCCGTGGCCAAGATATCCGCCATCACCAGGACGAGGTTGTCTAGCGCGCCCCTTCCATTAATTTCGCCATTTTCGAGGCGGCGACCGACCTCCTTGATTATTGTGCAGTGCAAACAGTCATTATGGCGAAATTCCATAGAAGGTGCTCCCTATGACGCAGGCGCGGCGACGACCATTTCCCGTTAAGCTTCCCCCGATGCCGAAGTCCGTGGTCAGAACATCCCCCCGGGCTATCCGAACCCCCCGCCCAATCGACGAACCATGCCGGAAGAACGACTTCCTGCCAACGGCTCCAGCTTGTGGATAATGTGGACGAAACTTAGCGCCGTTGCCGCACGGCTTCGCTGACGGGTCTTGGCAACGGGCTAGTTCCTGCGACCGCCCCTTGGCCCGGTCGGTCCCGAATTCGTCAAACCCAACTGATTATCCGGCTCTACCTAACGCAGGACGCCGTCAACGCCCCACTGTGGTCATCGGGGAGCGCAGCCGTGAAGCGGCGATATCCGAACGGGGAATCGGGCGAAGCGACGGAAGACGCTTGTGGCCGTAGAACACCAACCAAGTGTGCAATAGCACCGGGACTCCTAGGCCGAGCAACATGACGCGATCGGGTAATTGCAGAAGCCATCCTGCGATCCCCAGGCCCCCGAGGATAGCGCTGATTGCCACCAGCGCCAGGACCGTCTGGTTCGCGCCGAGCCCTGCCTGCTGCATGAGATCATGCAGGTGCTGGCGGCCGCTCGAGAGCAAACTATGGCCGAATATCGCGCGTCGGACCATCAGGCTAAGGGCATCAATTGCCGGCAACGCGAAGATCCACAGGACAGCGATTGGAGATAACGAACCACCGTCCCTTTGTGAAAGGCTGATCGCAACAAAGGCCAGGGATAGGCCGAGCATCATACTGCCTGCATCCCCCAAGAGCACCGATGCCCGAGCGCGCCATGGATGTCGAAAGTTGAAAACCAGAAAACCCAGGATGACGAAAGCGAGGACAAGGATCAGCGGCAGCTCATCGGACAGCCCCAGGATCCCGGCTGCGACCCCGAACCATGCCAACGCGACCAGAGAGATGCCGCCAGCCAAGCCATCGGGGCCATCGAGCATGTTGACCGCATTCACCATTCCCACTACTGCGAAGATGGTCACTGGAGCTGCCCATTCGGCCAACAGAAGCGCATGTCCGGTATAAAGGACCCCGGCATTTTGTATGAGGAGATCGTTTGGCAGCACCATCGACGCGACGCAGGCGACTTGAGCAACGAGCTTTAATGGTGCCCGGAGACCGACAAGATCATCGATGACGCCCAGAGTGACGATGAGAAACAGACCAAGAAACAGGTCGGCATGGCCGATCGGATGTCGTTGCAGCAGAATTGAGGCGATGCAGAGCGCGACGAACATCGCAGCCCCGACGACCGGTATTCGGACGTCATGAGTTTTGATGTCCGATGGCACAGCCACGAGACCGAAACGGTTTGCGACCTTGGCCATCGCCAGTATCAGTACGAGCGAAAGCAGAAACGCATTGGCACAGTAAACCGTAACGTTTGCCATAGCCTCTGGGTCTCTATGATCAGAATTCGCTTTTTATTGGCCCGCGCCATGGTCGCAAGGGAACCAAGCGCATTCTATTCAGCCATTCGGAGAGACACAGGAGCATAGGGAATCGTCGAATCGATTAGTGACCTAGCACTATCGGATACCCGCTTCCCAATTGAGGATATCGGCCAAAAGATACTGACGCTCTCGCTCGGGCGCCGATCAATCCTCGACTTTCGCCATTCGAGGATACAGAACAGCCCGACGCGCAACGAGGCGATCGAGGACGCTGCACCAGTGATCGATTGCGAGATGGCGATCGAATCGCCGCAGGAGCGCCTTCCGCGCGTTGCGGGACCAACGCGCCACCTGCTCCGGCGATTGCCGCAGCCGAGCGATACATTCGACAAGTCCGCCGACATCCCCGACCGCGATAGCACTGCCACAGTCCGCATCTCTGAGAATGGCCGGAATTTCTCCGGTTACATCGCCGATGTAGATCGTCGGACGGCCCGCCGCCGCAACACCATAGAACTTACATGGGACCATGAAGTTCTCCAGCATGGGTTTGAGTGATACCAAATGAACATCTGGGACAGACAGGCTCTCGGTCAATTGAGAAGCAGGTTGGTAAGGCCTCAGCATGACATTGAGCAAGTTAAGAGCCCTCACCTGCTCATCGATCAACGAGAGTTGATGTCCGGCGCCGATGAAGAGGAAGACAACATCCGGCTGATCCTCAAGAGCCTTGGCCGCGCTCAGGATCGTCCCGAAATCATGACCGCGCCCCATGTTGCCCGAGTATCCGACAACGAACTTGCCCGTAAGACCCCATTCTTGCCGTAAGACATTGTCAAAGGGCGGCAGTGGTCGAATGCATTGACCGTCGGACCAGTTGTGAATCACCGCGATTTGCTCCCGCGATACCCCGCGGTCGTGAATATACTCGGCCATTCGTCCACCAATTGCGACATTCATCGCCGCGCCGCGCATCGATCGGTCGCGGCACCATTGGAGCACCCGATATCCGACTCCCGGCATGGTTACGCCAAGCCCAACAGCGACCTCTGGATAGAGGTCATGCAACCAGTTGACACATATTGCGCCGGTGAAGGCCGCAGCGGCCGAGGCTATGACAGAGAGCAATGGGGGATCGGTGGCAACGATCAGCACGTCGCCCCGCCGCGTGAATCTGAGCAGCCAAAGGAACACGCTGATGTAGTAAGTCGTATAGTCGCATACCCGACCAAGAACCCTGCGGCGGCCGAAACGACTGGTCCAAATGCGATGCACCGTGACTCCATCGACTTCCGCCCGGTATCGGAGGTCAGCATCTGGCGTTCCCAGAAGCTGGCGCGAACTCACGGCATGAACATCCCAGCCACGATCTGCCAAACCAAACGCGAGACTGCTCGCCATGCGGCTTGTCGCGGACTCGTCTGGGTGAAAGTATCGGTTTAGGATCACGAGTTTCATCGCGTTGTCCCTCGAGCCGGCGTCTCTGTCGAGCCGGGTGAGGCTTAGAATCTTGGCTTTGGACACTACACGCGCCGCCCCATTCCCGATCTAGTTAGGAACACTAGATTTGCAAAAGGGAGGCAGCCATAAGCTGACAAAAGTGAGTACGGCGACCGGGGGCGCCGAAAACACCATTCACGCGTTGAGATCGCCGCCGCAGCTCCGATCAAGCGAATTGGACGGTCTCTACGCGCGTGTTGGCATGGCGTATTTCCCGTCGGCGATGTCGCACTCCAAGCGAGGCAAGCTCACCAGATGATCGCCGCGCGACGGGAAGTATGTGCGCGAATGCGTTGAGGTAAATGCCACGGGGAAAAATTGGTGGCGTGATATTGAATATGGAGGACCATCCGTCTGTTTGAAATATCGGCGCTAAACGGCATGTATTCCTGTGTGCCAGTGGAACGCCGCCCCTCGAAGGGGATCGTGTGCGTGCGACGCATAGCCGGCCGATGGAATTAATCGTTTCCGCTTGGCCGACAGAATTGAAGTCGGCCTACGATCTTTCGGAGCATCGTGGGTCTCACAAATTACGAAGGATCGTGATTTTTCGCAGGCGAGTGCCCCAGGCTACGCATTTGTAAGTATTGCAAGCTAGACAAAATATTAGGGCGCATGTCGGCGGGAATGCAAATTGCCCGGAGCCAGGAGCAGAGCAGGAGCTGAACCCATGTGCGGTATCATCGGCATTCTCGGCAAGCAGGCGGCGGTCCCGCTTCTCGTAGAGGGGCTGAAGCGCCTGGCCTATCGCGGCTATGACTCTGCCGGGGTCGCGACCCTGGTGAACGGCCATATCGACCGCCGCCGGGCCGAGGGCAAGCTGGCCAATCTCGAGGCCGTGCTGGCGAGGTCGCCACTGCCGGGGATGGTGGGCATCGGCCATACCCGCTGGGCGACCCATGGGCGGCCCAACGAGACCAATGCCCATCCCCATGCCACCGACCGCGTCGCCATCGTCCACAACGGCATCATCGAGAACTTCCAGGAGCTGCGCGACGAGTTGATCGGAAGAAGCGGCGGCCCGGGGCGGTCAAATCATCTTGATTGCTGACAAGACCGGCATCGCGCGCCTCGGGCGCAAGGCGGCCCATGTCATTGAGGTGCCCGCTGCCGATCCCTTTGTGGCTCCGATCATTTATGCGCTTCCGGTCCAGCTCCTGGCCTATCACGCAGCCGTCGCCAAGGGCACCGATGTCGACCAGCCGCGCAACCTGGCCAAGAGCGTGACGGTGGAATAGGTAGATCGCGCCTAGATGCCGCTGCCAACCGACACGCGGACCGGCGCAGCAATCGGCAGGCTGCGCCGTTAGATCGACTCGGCAATCGCTCGGCCCATCTCCTCGGTCGTCGCCTTGCCGCCCATGTCCGGCGTGCGCAGGTCGCTCTCGGATAGAACGCGGCCGAAGGAAGCTTCTATAGCCGCGGCCGCCTCCTCATGGCCGAGGTGCCTCAGCATCATTGCTGCCGACCAGATTTGGCCGACTGGATTTGCGATCCCCCGTCCGGCAATGTCGGGAGCCGAGCCGTGCACCGGCTCAAACATCGAGGGGAACTCACGCTCCGGATTGAGATTGGCTGACGGCGCAATGCCGATAGTCCCCGCTATCGCCGGCCCCAGATCCGACAGGATGTCGCCGAAAAGATTGCTGCCGACGACTACATCGAAATTCTGCGGCCGCTGCACGAAATGAGCGCAGAGAATGTCGATGTGGTATTGGTCGACCTTGACCTCGGGGTAGGCCTTAGCCATGGCAGCGACGCGCTCATCCCAAAAAGGCATCGTGTGGATGATCCCATTCGATTTTGTCGCCGAGGTCAGGTGGAGCCGCGGCCGACTCTGCGCCAGATCGAAGGCGTATGCGAGCACGCGGTCGACCCCGCGCCGGGTAAACAGGCTCTCCTGAACGACCAATTCGTCTTCTGTGCCAGCGTGGAGGCGTCCACCGATCTCGGAATACTCGCCTTCGTTGTTCTCGCGCACGATCCAGAAGTCGATATCGCCAGGGCGAACGCCGGCCAGCGGCGATGAAACGCCCGGGAGTAGCCGCACAGGCCGAAGGTTTATGTACTGCCGAAAACGTCGCCGAATGGGGATCAGCAGACCCCATAGCGAGATGTGATCGGGCACCCCGGGAAATCCGACGGCGCCCAGGAAAATCGCATCGTGCCGGGCGATCACGTCAAGGCCGTCCTCCGGCATCATCCGGCCGGTTTGCCGGTAGGTTTCGCAGCTCCAGTCGAAATGGTCCCACTGGAACTCGATGCCGAAGCGCCGCCCGGCGCTCTCCAATACCCTGAGGCCCTCAGGCACGACCTCCGTGCCGATCCCGTCGCCGGGAATAACGGCGATTCGATGTCTGATCACGTCTCTGCTCCGCGTGTTCATTCCCCCGCGTCCCGGTTCATGTAGACTGCACCTCGACTGCCGGGCAAGCAAGTCGTGCCCTCTGTTGCGAGCACAGCGCCATGTTGCCGACGAAAGATCGTCTCACCATCTGCTTCGCCCATGTCGCCTATCGGCTTCGTGAGCGCTTTCTGGAGCGCAACCTGGGGATCGCCAGCTTCCAGGTACGCTCTCTGGACGAGCTGGAGCGCCGAATTGGCGAGGCCGACGTGCTGGCGGTTTCCGGCCTGTGGCGCGACGGGTTGCTGCAGCATGCCCATAAGCTGCGGTTTATCCAGTCGGTCAGCGCCGGTGTCGATCAGTTTGGAGTCCGCGCGCTGGAGGCCCACGGCGTTCGGTTGGCCAGCGCCCAGGGCGCGAACGAGCGCGCCGTGGCCGAGCACGCCATGGCGCTCATCCTGGCGCTGACGCGGCGCTTGCCGGAAGCGCGCGACAATCAGGCGCGTCGGCATTGGCGCGGTATGGCCGGCGCGATCGAGCGCCGGGAGGACGAGCTCGGCGGCAAGACATTGCTCATCGTCGGATTCGGGCGAATTGGCCAGCGGCTTGCCGGGCTCGCCAAAGCCTTCGATCTTCGTGTGCTGGGCATCCGGCGCGCTCCCGCGGCCGGTGGCGAGAGCGCCGATGCCATCCACAGCGTCGATCGGCTGCATGAACTCTTGCCCCAGGCCGATCTTGTCGCGCTCACCTGTCCGCTCACGCCTGAGACGCAAGGCCTGATCGGCGCCAGCGCGTTTCGGGCCATGAAGCCTTCGGCGCTCCTCATCAATGTCGCGCGGGGCCGATGCGTTGAGGAGGAAGCACTCGTCGAAGCGCTGGCCGCGGGGCGCATCGCGGGGGCCGGGCTCGATTGCTTTTCCGGCGAGCCGCTGGCGGAAACTTCGGCCCTGTGGGCCTTCGACAATGTGCTGATCACGCCGCATGCGGCGGGAGAGACTCGACAATACGAGGACAACGTTCTCGACATCCTGATGGAAAATCTTGCCCGACTCTGGGCCGGCAGACTTCCTCTGAAAAATCAAATCGTCTAGATAACGGAGCCGCCATGAGCGAAGACCGCAACCGGCTTGCCGAATGGGTCGACCAGGAACGCGAGCGCATCGTCGCCTTCTTTCGCGCCTTCATCCGCTGCAAAAGCCCCAATCCGCCTGGCGATACCGCCGAGGCGGCGGGCTACATCGGCGATTTTCTTCGCCGTGAAGGGTTGGCATACCGCATCATCGCGCCCAACGAAAAAATGCCCAACCTGGTCGCCGCCTTCGAGGGCGGGAACCAAGGCAAACATCTGACGCTGAACGGCCATATCGACGTGTTCCCGGTGGGCGACGGAACGGGTTGGACCAAGGACCCCTGGGGTGGTGAACTCATCGACGGCAAGATCTACGGGCGCGGCGCCTGCGATATGAAGGCCGGCACAAGTGCTTCGATCTTCACCTATGTTTTCCTCCATCGCATTCGCGAGCGCCTCAAGGGGCGGTTGACCCTGACCGCGGTCTCCGACGAGGAGACCTTCGGGCCCTGGGGCGCCCGCTACCTGGTCGAGTATCACCCTGAGGTGCTAGGCGATTGCCTGCTCAACGGCGAGCCTGGCAGCCCCTACACCATAAGATTCGGTGAAAAGGGGCCGTTGTGGCTCGAGTTCAAGATCCGGACCCGCGGCGCCCACGGCGCCTATACCCATGCCAGCGAGAGCGCGACCAAGTTGGCCCAGCGCCTGATCGCCGATCTCGAGGCGGTCACCCTGATCGAGCCCAAGATTTCCGGCAACATCGCCCGCTCCCTCGAGGCGGCGCGCGAATCCGTCGACAAGGCGATGGGCGAAGGTGCTGCCGATATCGTGTCGAAAGTGACGCTCAACATTGGGATCATCGAGGGCGGCCTGAAGGTTAATATGGTGCCCTTCGCCTGCCGCTTCGAAGCCGACATTCGCCTGCCTCTCGGCGTCACCCGCGAGCAGGTCATGGCAGAGGTGAACAAGATTCTCGCCCGATATCCCCAGGCCACCGTCGAGGAGATCAACTTCAATCCGCCTTCATACTGTCCACCCGATGGCGCCATGGTGGGATTCATCCAGAAGAACGTCCAGGATCTTCGCGGATTCAAGCCCCAACCGATCGTGAGCCTGGGTGGCACGGACGCCCGGCTCTGGCGCTACCGCGACATCCCCGCCTATGTCTACGGGCCCTTCCCCCACGGAATGGGTTCGGCGGACGAGCATGTGGACTTGGAAGAATTCCTGCACATCGTCAGGGTCCATGTCCTGTCAGCGTACGACTATCTGATGGCGCACTAATACCAACCGCCGAAATTCCTGACTCGCGGCGAGATTGGGGATTTCCGTTTGTCCTGATTTGCG
>WNFS01002787.1_pt1 | contig 14522 bp, 7 predicted proteins | sample 5400141 | NCBI WGS metagenome assembly WNFS01 (sample SAMN13153358, study PRJNA577476) | soil metagenome | isolation source: 60 cm saprolite under Madrone tree | place: USA:California | collected 2016-06-14
AGAGCTGGTCATGCGCAAGATGCAGGAGAACACGGACAAGAATCTCGGCAAGGAATCGGAAGAGATCATCAACGAGTGCATGGTGCTCTCCGCGCTGCAATCCACGGAGCTGGCGCTGGAGAGCGGGCTGCGGAACGATCAAATCATCATTTCCTGCAAGACCTCGCGCCCGCGGCACCTGATCACCGTTTATCGCGATCTTTCAGCGAAAACCGAGCAACCGCTGCACCTGGGCCTCACGGAAGCAGGAATGGGGATGAAAGGGCAGATCTGGTCGGCGGCATCGCTTGGCGTGCTGCTCTATGAAGGGATTGGCGACACCATCCGCATTTCGCTGACGCCGAAGCCGGGAGGCGACCGGCGCGAAGAAGTTTATGCTGCATGCGAACTGCTACAGGCGCTGGGGCTGCGGGCGTTTTCGCCCAGCGTGACGGCTTGCCCGGGATGCGGCCGCACAACCAGCAGCACGTTTCAAGAATTGGCGGAACGCGTTCAGGACTACATCCGCGAGATGATGCCCATCTGGAAAACGCAATACGACGGCGTTGAAGAGATGACCCTCGCCGTGATGGGCTGCATCGTGAACGGTCCCGGCGAATCGAAGGCCGCCAATATCGGCATCAGCCTCCCCGGTACGGGGGAAGCGCCGCGATGCCCTGTTTACATCGACGGCAAGAAGGACGTGACGCTCGAAGGCACCTACGATGAACTCGCCGCCGCGTTCCAGGCGCTGGTGGACAACTACGTCGCCAAGAAGTATCCCCGCAAGACTTCGGAGATTGCCGCGGCGAATTCGCATGCGGTTTCGCCGAGGTAGCTCGAATCCATGAGACTCTCGTGAAAATCAGCCGGGAAGACGTGTTGCGGGTGGCGGAGCTGGCCTATCTCGATCTGAGCGAGGCCGAGATTGAAACCTACCGCAAACAGTTGGACGACATCCTCGAATACGCCGGAAAACTGAACGAACTGGACACGCACAGCGTCGAGCCGATGGCGCAAGTGCTGACGGACGACCAGAACGCGGACGCGACGCTGCGGGAAGACCTGGTTGTGCCCTGCGGCGCGGTGGCGGAAGAGGTTCTCGCGCAGGCGCCCGATCCTGAGCCGCCGTATTTCCGTGTGCCAAAGGTCATCGAACGGTAGGAAGAAGAGGATCCGCCACTGAGACACAGAGGCACAGAGACAAGATAAGGACCAGAAACTCAGGAAAGAATGTTTCGCAAGGCATGACAATCTCGTGGACGATTGAGGGAGTGCGAGAGGCGGTGGCGGCGAAGAAGGTGTCGGCGCGGGAATTGGCGGGAGAGTTCTATAAACGCATCGAAGCTCGGAATGCGGAGTTGAATGCTTTCCTTACGCTTTCGCCGGAACGCGCTTACGCACAAGCGCAGCGCATAGACGCGATGGTCGCCGCCGGAAAGCCTTTGCCGCCGCTTGCGGGCGTGCCTCTCGCCATCAAAGACGTGATCAGCACGCGCGGCATAAAAGTATGTGCCGCCTTATGATGCGACGGCGGTCGAGCGGCTGGAAAAAGCCGGCGCGGTCATTCTGGGCAAGACGAATTGCGATGAATTCGCGATGGGCAGCTCCAACGAAAACTCTGCGTACGGACCGGTGCGGAATCCGGAGGCGACGGACCATGTGCCGGGTGGTTCGAGCGGCGGATCGGCGGCAGCGGTCGCCGCGGGTTTGGCCGTAGCCGCTCTCGGCACCGACACAGGCGGCTCCATCCGGCAACCCGGTGCGTTCTGCGGCGTTCCGGCCATGATGGGGAGCTACGGCCGAGTTTCGCGTTACGGCTTGATTGCCTTCGCTTCGTCACTGGACCGCATCGGGCCGTTTGCCAGAAATGTGAAGGACGTTGCCAGCGTGCTGCAAATTATTTCCGGGCGCGATCCCCAGGATTCGACTTCGACGACCGCGCCCGTGCCGGACTATCGGGCGGAAACCGAGAAGCCGGTGAAGGGTCTGCGTATTGGCATTCCGACTGAGTATTTCGGTGCAGGAATGGATGACGGCGTCCGCAAGAAAATTGAGGCGGGAATCGAACTGTTCAAGAAACTCGGCTGCAAACTGCTGGACATTCACATGCCGCACACGGATTATGCCATCGCGACGTATTACATCATTGCGACGGCGGAAGCGAGCTCCAACCTGGCGCGCTACGACGGCGTGCGGTACGGTCTGCGCGTGGAGGGCGACTCGCTGCTTTCGATGTACCGGAAGACGCGGGGCGCGGGGTTCGGCGCGGAAGTAAAACGCCGCATCATGCTTGGAACGTACGTGCTCTCCGCCGGATATTACGATGATTACTATTTGAAGGGGCAGAAAGTCCGCGCGCTGATCGCGCAGGATTTTCAGGACGCGTTCACGAAGGTGGATGCGATTGTTACGCCGACTTCACCGGTCCCGGCTTTTCGGCTGGGAGAACGCACAAGCGACCCGCTACAGATGTATCTTGCTGATATCTATACGGTTACGGGATCTCTGGCGGGCGTGCCGGGCATCTCGATACCCTGCGGAAAGGTCTGCGGCAAGCTGCCTGTGGGGCTGCAAATTTTTGGGCCCGCGTTCGGCGAAGCGCGTGTATTGCAGCTCGCGCATGCTTTTGAACGAGCGGGCGGGGCCAATCTCTAGGTTGTTTTCGCATTACAAAATTAGGGACTGGCATGCCACCTATCGAACCCATCGTGCGTAAGCTGGATCGCGCTCAAGCAGGATTGCTTCGTACTGCGGATACTATTCGTGCCGATCAATGGAAAAGTTGTCCGGGCGATGGGGCGTGGTCTGCGGGGGAAGTTGTGGCCCATTTGATCATGGTGGAGCGGACTATTCTCGGCAAGGCCGATAGGATTACGCAAAAGCCGGTAAGACTCACGCCCGTGTGGAAGCGGTTTCACTTGCCATTGGCGCTAGTGGAAGCCCGCCTGATCCGGCTCAAGACGCCGATTCCGCTGGACCCTCAGCTTATGCGCGAAAAGGAAGCGATGCTGGGGGAGTTGCGGGATGTTCGCGGACGAACGCTGGCGTTTCTGGAGGAAACAAAGAATCGCGAACTGAGCTTGTACTGCTGGCCACACCCGTTCCTCGGCACACTGAATTTATATGAATGGTTTCAGATGATCGCCTGTCATGAATTGCGGCACTCCAAACAGATGCAGGAAATTGCAGCTACCCTACCAAAAGCTGTAGAGGCTTTGCGAAAATAAGACATTTTTGTTCACAACTGGTGTCTCCTGTAAGCAAAGTACTAGGGCTCAGACTCCAGAAAAACTGCAAATAATGGGCTTATTCTTCAGTTTCTTGGCGAAACGTACTAGCCAGTTCGTTTTATCTTTGCAGAACGGAACGACTATTGCTCTTGGAATCGTGAAACGTTTACGATGCTTGAAGCATCAAAGATAGTAGGAGCTTGGATCGGCGAAGTAAACGATGAACAAGGGGAACGGACCCATGGTTACCGTAAAGTCGAGCCAAAAAATATTCACAGATGCAGAGGTCGCCAGACTGACTGGGATTTGCGTGGATCACCTCCATAACTTCGCGAAGAGACGCCATCTAGGGTTCATCGCGAGGGCAGCAGAGGCCGCTGGAATCCAGGCCGATCAGTGGCTGTTTACCCTGTCAGACCTGATGGTGCTGGTGACGCTATTCCCGCGCTGCTCGCACTGAAGCGCCGCAGCCAATTTAGAAATTGAACGGGCTCTTTCCGGCCAAGCCGGAAAGAGCCCGTAGTATTTTGGGCCGCACGAATCATCGGCTTGAGAAATCCGAGAGTTGCAGGCCCATAGAAGGCGGCAGTATGCTCGCTGAGAAGGCAAACGCGAACTCCCGCAAAGCATCGTAACCCTGAGGACGCTCATGAACTTTGTCCCCACAAGCTCATTTCTGGCCAGCCTGACTTTGGTCTTCTGGGTAGAAGCCACTGTACCCACTGTACCCACTGTACCCGCCAGCCAGACATCAAACCCCAACTCCTCCCAAGCCCAGACGCAAGCGAGCCAACAGGACGGGGGCAAGACCGCCGAAACGGCAGCGCGCCTTCCTCGTGGCAAGAAGCTGGTCTTGAAGGATGGCAATTTTCAATTGGTGCGGAGCTATGAACGAAAGGGAGAGCGGGTACGGTACTTCAGCGCGGAACGGGGCGACTGGGAAGAGATTCCCGCGGCGATGGTGGATTGGGAGGCGACCGCAAAAGCCGAAGCAGAAGAAGGGAAAGCAGCCGCGGAATTCGCGAATAAAGTTCGCAAACAGGAAGAGGCGACCAAAGCAGAGATGGTGATGGACATCGACGCCAGCTTGCAGGTGGCGCCTGGCGTGTTCTTGCCTCCGGGCGAAGGGATGTTCGTGATCGAAGGCAAATTCGTGTCACAGCTGGAGCAAGTCGGCTCGGAAATCAAAAAGGATAAGAAGAGAACGCTGCAGCAGATTCTCTCGCCAATTCCGATTATTCCCAGCAAGCATAACGTGGAGATTCCGGGGGCAAAAGCAAAGCTAAGGATTACGAACGCGCAGCCGGAATTCTACTTGAGAGAAGCGCCCCCGGATCCGGATCGCGTCACGCCCATCCAGAAGAGCAGTCGCCCCGGTGAGTCCGGGCCGGAAGTGGAACTGGTGCGCGCGACGGTGAAGGGGAACAAACGCCAATTGGAAACAATTCGGAGCCTCTTTGGCGAGCAACTATCGCAGGAGCGGAACACGATTTCGCTACAACGCTGGGACATTGCGCCCACGGTTTTTCGGTTCACGCTGAGCGAGACGCTGCCGCCGGGGGAATACGCGTTGGCGGAGATTCTACCGGACGGAATGAACCTGTACGTGTGGGATTTCGGCGTGGATGGCGGGACAACCTCGAAGCCGGCGCCGCATTAGCTCAGGAAGATAATGATTCAGCCCCGAACCTTTTCCGCGGGCGAGGCGGTGAAAACATCGCGTAATACGGTGAGCACGTCCGAGACCCGGAAGGGCTTTTGGAGGCGACGGGGCTCACCGAGGCTAGGCTCGCCTTCTCCGGACTCCACGAAATCACCCGTCATGTAAATTACCGCTGGTTTGTGTTCACCGGAGGCGGCGAGAATGCGCGCGGCGGCGGATTGTCCGCTCGCGGGTGATCCCGCAACAAGATTCAGGTCACACAGGACAGCATCATAGGAGCGCTGGCCTACGAAGGTCAGGGCTTCTTCGGGAGAGGCTGCGCAGTCCACCCGCATGCCGTGGGCCGAGAGGCCTTCCTCCAGAAGCAGGCGAATGCTCTCTTCATCATCCAGGACGAGGATCGCGCGGCCCTTCAGCGCAGCCGATGTGGAAGAAATCACTTGCGTGGAGGTGGAATCGGCATCCTTCGCCACGGTGCTCGGGACAGGCTCGCCGAGGACTGGGAGGTAAACCGTGAAGGCGGAGCCGCCGCCGGGGAGCGATTCCGCTTCAATAGTGCCGCCGTGTTCGCGAATGATAGCCATGCAAATGCTCAAACCAAGGCCGGTGCCGCCACCGGGCCGCTTGGTGGTATAGAAGGGATCGAAGAGCCGTGGAACCGCGTCGGGCTGAATGCCCACGCCATCATCCTGGAATGTGGCTGCAATCCGAGAAGAATCGCGGACAAGGCGAATCTGGAGACGGCCTGACTCGCGGACTTCGCGGATGGCGTGTTCGGCGTTGGTGATCAAGTTAAGAAATACCTGCATGAGCTGGTTGGCATCGCCAACGACGCCGGGGAGACCGGGCAGCGGATGAAAGTCCACCGCGATGTTGTTGCGACGGAGCGAATGCTCGTGGAGCTGAACAGTGCGCTCGATGAGACTATTCACGTCGAGGGGTTTCTTCTGCGGCGCGGCGGGGCGGGAAAACTCGAGCAGATTCTGGACGATGCGGGCAGAGCGCCGGGCCTGGCGATGAATCAGGTCTAGCTGACGCTTGGTAGCCTCTTCGGCGCCCCCACTTTCGCGTAAGAGTTCGGTGGCACCGAGGATAGCGGTGAGCGGATTGTTGAGCTCGTGGGCCACACCGGCGAGCATCTGGCCCATGGCGGCGAGCTTCTCAGCTTGGATCAACTGCTCCTCGAGGCGCTTGATCTCGGTAACGTCACGGCCGGACATGACCACACCATCAATCTTGCCGGCTTCGTCGAAGAGGGGGCTGAAATTGAAACGAATGAGGCGCCACTCTCCAAGCTTGTGGCGGACACGCACTTCGAGCGAAGCGAAGGTCTGCCTGCCAGCCACGATGTCGCCGAACAGCGAGAGTAAGGCGGGCGAATCTTCGGGGTGGGTGCGGCCTCCCAGCCTCATCTCGCGGGCTTCCTCGACCTCGTAGCCGAGAATTTCCTTGGAGCGCGGGCTCACGAAGGTGAAGCGGGAGTCGATGTCCAGGACGAGAATGAGATCGGGAAAGCTGTCGACCAAGCGTCGAGCGAATTCCTGCTGCTGATGGAGACGGTGCTCCATCTCGCGGCGCGCAGTGATGTCCATGACCGCGCCTTGATACCGGATTACGGCGCCGGCGCTGTCGCGGACCGCGGCGGCCGTATTCAAACAGACGATGGGATGGCCGTCTTTGCGCTGGAGAGTAATCTCGCGGCTTTGAACGGTGGATTGCCGCTCGACTTCCTCTATTAGGAGCTTTCGTTCTTCTCTGCTGGTAAAGACTTCCGGGACTTTTTTCGCGAGAAGCTCTTCTTTCGTGTCGAAGCCAAGCATACGAACCAGCGCGGGATTGGCATCCAAGATTTGGCCGTCGGGGGTAGTGATGTAGATGCCTTCCTGAAGAGTTTCGAAGAGCTCGGTGAAGCGGGCTTCGTTCTTGCGCGAGGCGGTGATATCGCGTGCAAGAACGGTGAGACCGTGCACTTTGTCGTCGCGGACCATGGCGTGCGCGACGCAATCGAAGTAATGCACCGATTGCTGGCTCTTCAGCCGGGCCTGAACAAGACCGGACCAACTGCGGCGCTCCAGGAAGTGCGGCAAGTTTCGGCGAACCTGTTCCTGTCCGTCACCGCTGCCTTCCTCAACAAATTCGGTGATGTGCTTGCCGATAATTTGCTGAAACGGGACGCCGACTAAATCGCTGAAGCTGCGATTCACGGCGCGAATTTCACCTTCAAGCGAAAGAGCGATGAGAACATCATCGAAGGAATCGATAAGGTCGCGAAAACCCTGCTGAGAACGGGTAATCGTCGCAAAGAGCTGATCAATCTGCTTTTCACTGGGTAGAGCGGCGTCGCGCTGTTCGATGCCGTGCATGAGGCCGCGGAGCTCGGAAATCTCCTGGGCCTTCTTCCACATGTAAGCGATGAAAAGCACGACGAGGACGACCAGGCCGATGGGCAAGGCTTCAAAATGTTTGGACAGAGAACGAATGGAATCCCAAGAAACGAAGGCAAAAACAACGGCGAGAACGAGAAGCAGAAAGAAGGTCAGCTTCCATAATTCCTTCTGGCGCTTTTCGAATTGTTCAAATCGGGTAGAGACGCCAGGGCGCGCGTCACCGCCCGGTGAAGAACGGTCCGCGGAGTTCGATTTTCCCTGCTCTGGATCGACCATGAAATCCCGTGGCTCCCGGCGAACCGCACGAAGGAATGAACGCTTTCTTTACAAGCCATTGTAAGAAGCGCTCTTGCGTGACAGCAAGGTAAGAGACGGCAAAACGTTCCTGAGGGATACCTGTCTGTATTGAGAACAAAAACGAAGCGGCGCCCCCGATGTGCCAGGGACGCCGCGGAATAGATTGTTCGAAGCGATTTAGCCACCGGCCGTGAGATCCCGACAGCAGTCGGACACCTTGCGCTGCACGTCGAGCTGTTTCTAACCCTCTGTGGCAGCGTCGGCTTCGGTGTCCTTCTGGAGGAAGTCGAGGGCCGCCGCCTCTTCGGCGGTGAGCTCAGCGGCTTCCGGAATTTCCTCGACAGGAGCGGGAATGGGCATTTCCGTCAGCAATTGAATGCTGCGGTAGTGCTCAAGACCCGTACCGGCGGGGATAAGACGTCCCATGATGACGTTTTCCTTGAGGCCGCGCAGGTAGTCCACTTTGCCGGCGACGGCCGCTTCGGTAAGCACGCGCGTGGTTTCCTGGAAGCTGGCGGCAGAGATAAACGAGTCCGTCGAAAGCGACGCCTTGGTGATGCCCAAGAGAAGCGGACGACCCGTTGCAGGGCGGCCACCATCGGCGATAACGCGGTCGTTCTCCTCGCGGAAACGGAATTTGTCCACCTGCTCTTCGAGGATGAAGGTAGTGTCGCCGACGTCCTCGACCTTGACCCAGCGCATCATCTGGCGGGAGATGGTCTCGATGTGCTTGTCGTTGATGTTGACGCCCTGGAGGCGGTAAACCTCCTGAATGGCGTTGACCAAGTAGGATTGCGTGAACTTCTCGCCGAGGACGGCGAGCAAGTCGTGCAAGTTGAGCGGGCCGTCAATGAGGGCCTCGCCCGCCTTGACGTGGTCGCCTTCCTGAACGTTGATGTGGACGCCTCGGGGAATGGAGTATTCCTTGGTGGTCTTGCCATCCTCGCTTTCCACGAGAATCTTGCGCATGCCCTTGGCGATATCGCCATATTTGACCACGCCATCGATTTCGCTGATGACGGCGGGGTCCTTGGGCTTGCGGGTTTCGAACAGCTCGACGACGCGCGGGAGGCCGCCGGTGATGTCCTTCGTCTTGGTGGTTTCTCGCGGGATCTTCGCGAGCACGTCGCCTGCCTGGACTTCGTCACCGTCCTGCACCATCAAGTGGGCGCGGGAAGGCATGAGGTACTTCTTGCGCACCTTTCCGGCGGAATCGCGAACGAGAATGGCCGGCTGGTGCTTTTCATCGCCCGGCGGCAACGTGACAACAAGCTGCGAGAGCCCGGTGACATCGTCCACCTGCTCGTCAATCGTCAGACCGGGGCGCAGGTCGTCAAACTTCACGGAGCCAGAAGTCTCCGTGAGGATAGAGAAAGTGAAGGGATCCCATTCGGCAAGGATCTGGCCACGCGTGACATGCTCGCCATCCGCAACGCGGAGGCGCGCGCCGTAAACGACATGGTAGCGTTCCTTCTCGCGTCCCTTCTCATCCACGATGGCAATCAGGCCAGAGCGATTCATGGCGATGAGCGCGCCGCCAGTGGAGGAGGTGTCGCCCTTGATCTTGCGGCCCTCGACGTAACGAAGGTCGATGAACTTGACGACACCGTTGTTGCGCGCTTCGAGCGTGGAACGCTCGGAAACGCGAGTAGCGGTTCCGCCGATGTGGAAGGTGCGCATGGTGAGCTGGGTGCCGGGCTCGCCGATGGATTGCGCGGCGATGACGCCGACGGCTTCGCCAAGTTCGACCATGCGTCCGGAGGCGAGATTGCGGCCATAACATAGCGCGCAGACGCCGCGGCGCGACTCGCAGGTTAGCACGGAGCGGATGCGGACGCGCTCGATGCCCGCGGCTTGAACGGCGTTGGCGAGTTCTTCGTTGATCTCCTGACTGACTTCGACGATGACGTTGCCCTCGAAGTCCTTGATCTTGTCGAGGGAAACGCGGCCGACGATGCGATCGCGCAGAGGCTCAACTTCGACGCCAGCTTCGATGATGGGCTCGACGTAGAGGCCGTCAGTGGTGCCGCAATCCTGCTCGTTGATGATGACGTCCTGAGCGACGTCGACCAAGCGGCGAGTGAGGTAACCGGAGTCGGCGGTCTTGAGCGCCGTGTCCGCCAAGCCTTTGCGCGCGCCGTGGGTGGAGATGAAGTACTCCAACACGGTGAGGCCTTCACGAAAGTTGGAAGTGATGGGCGATTCGATGACCTCGCCGGAGGGCTTGGCCATCAGACCGCGCATGCCAGAAAGCTGACGGATCTGCTGTTTCGAACCTCGAGCGCCGGAGTCGGCCATGACGTATACGGGGTTGATGCTGCCCTGTTTGTCCTGGTTCTCGAGGGCCTTGAACATTTCGTCGGCGACTTTTTCGGTGACGTCGCCCCAGATGGCGATGACCTTGTTGTAGCGTTCGCCGTTGGTGATGGCGCCGTCGAGGTATTGCTGCTGAATCTTGACGACTTCCTTGTCGGCGTTTTCGACGAGCTTGTATTTGTCGCTGGGAATGAGCATGTCATCAATGCCGATGGAGATGCCCGACTTGGTGGCATAGGTGAAGCCCAAATCCTTCAACTGATCGAGCAGCGCAACGGTGCCCTCGAGGCCGAAACGCAGATAAGCGTAGTAGACGAGCTGCTGGACGCCCTTCTTCTTCAAGAGGCCGTTCACGTAAGGAAATTTCGCGGGCAAGTGCGAATTGAAGATCACGCGGCCGACCGTGGTCTGGATGAACTGGCGCTCCATCTTGACGGGCTCGGTGTGCGTCACGTCTTGATCGTCGTAGGCGGTGGTGAGGTCGATGACTTCACCGGTGTAGCGCAGGCGAACGGGCGTGAGGAGCTCGACTTCGCCGGCTTCGAGAGCCAGGACGACGTCTTCAGGAGAGCCGAAAACGCGGCCTTCCCCCTTGGCGCCGGGCTTGGACTTGGTCAGATAGTAGATGCCGAGGACCATGTCCTGCGACGGCACGGCGAGCGGCAGACCGTGCGCGGGCGAGAGGATGTTGCGCGAACTGAGCATGAGCACGGTGGCTTCCACCTGAGATTCAGGCGAAAGCGGGATGTGCACGGCCATCTGGTCGCCGTCAAAGTCCGCGTTGAACGCAGTACAGACGAGCGGATGGATGCGGATGGCTTTGCCTTCGACGAGTACGGGGTCGAAAGCCTGAATGCCAAGACGGTGAAGCGTGGGGGCGCGGTTGAGCAACACCGGATGCTCGTGAATCACATCCTCGAGAATGTCCCACACTACCGGTTCCTTCTGCTCGACCATTTCCTTGGCTTGCTTGATGGTGGTGCAGTGCCCCTGGGCTTCGAGCTTGTGATAGATGAAGGGCTTGAAAAGCTCGAGCGCCATTGTCTTCGGGAGACCGCACTGATTGAGCTTGAGCTCAGGGCCGACGACGATGACGGAACGGCCGGAGTAGTCCACGCGCTTGCCGAGGAGGTTTTGCCGGAAACGGCCCTGCTTGCCCTTGAGCGTATCGCTCAGGGACTTGAGCGGGCGGTTGTTGGTGCCCCGGAGAACGCGGCCGCGGCGGCCATTGTCGAAGAGGGCGTCGACAGCTTCCTGGAGCATGCGCTTTTCATTGCGCACGATGACATCCGGGGCGCGCAGCTCCATGAGCTTCTTCAACCGGTTGTTGCGGTTGATGACGCGGCGGTAGAGATCGTTCAAATCGGAAGTGGCGAAGCGTCCGCCGTCCAGAGGAACGAGCGGGCGGAGTTCCGGCGGAAGGACCGGAATCACGTCGAGAATCATCCACTCCGGCTTGTTGCCGCTCTTGCGGAAGGCTTCAAGCACTTTCAGGCGCTTGGCGTACTTGATGCGCTTCTGGAGCGACGGATCGGCCTTCATCTTCTCGCGAAGGTCGTCGGCCAGCTTGTCCACTTCGACGCGGCGGAGAAGTTCCTTGATGGCCTCCGCGCCCATTTTGGCGGTGAATTGGCCGGGATATTCTTTTTGCAGCTCGCGGTACTTGTCTTCCGGCAGGACTTCGCGCTCGCGAAGAATGGCCACTTCACCGGGATCGACAACGACGAAAGCCTCAAAGTACAGGATGCGCTCGAGATCGCGCATGGAAATGTCCAGCAGGTAGCCAATGCGGCTGGGCAAGCCCTTGAAGAACCAGACGTGCGAGCACGGCGAAGCCAGTTCAATGTGGCCGAGGCGCTCGCGACGGACTTTGCTGAGCGTGACTTCGACGCCGCACTTGTCACAGATAACGCCGCGATGCTTCATCCGCTTGTATTTGCCGCACAAGCACTCCCAGTCGGTGACGGGGCCAAAGATCTTGGCGCAGAAGAGGCCGTCGCGCTCGGGCTTGAAGGTGCGGTAATTAATGGTCTCGGGCTTGGTGACTTCGCCATGGGACCACGAACGGATTTTTTCCGGACTCGCCAGGCTGATGCGGATGGAATCGAAATCAGCGATCAGACTAGCGCGATCATACGGGCTGCTGCGATACAAGGTTGTTTCCTCCCTCCCCGGCTTTCGCCGAGGACGCGATCCGATGTTATGCACCGGGCCGGCTGAGAACCCAACTGCGAAAACTTCTAAATCAAACTTTGCCGCCAAGCAGGGGCGCCCGCCGCGGCGGGCGCCCCTGCAAGTAAGATCCCTAACTAATCCGCGGCTTTCTCCGTGGGCGGCTTTTGCCGCTTCATCAACTCGACATCGAGGCAAAGCGACTGCAACTCGCGCACGAGCACGTTGAACGACTCGGGCACGCCCGGCTCGATGCCTGGTTCCCCCTTGACGATGGCCTCGTAAATTTTTGCGCGGCCATATACGTCGTCAGACTTCGCTGTGAGCAACTCCTGCAAAATGTGAGCGGCTCCATAAGCCTCGAGCGCCCAAACTTCCATTTCGCCGAAGCGCTGGCCACCGAACTGCGCCTTGCCACCGAGCGGCTGCTGGGTGATGAGCGAGTAGGGGCCGATGGAGCGCGCGTGAATTTTATCGTCGACGAGATGCGAAAGCTTGAGCATGTAGATGTAGCCGACGGTGACAGGCTGGTCGAATAGGTCGCCGGACATGCCATCGTAGAGGTTGATCTTGCCGGCGTGAGGCAGGCCCGCGACTTCGAGCAGGTGGCGGATTTCGGCTTCGCGCGCGCCGTCGAAAACCGGCGTGGCGAATGGAATCCCATCGCGGAAACCCTCGGAGACTTCGAGCAAGTCGTCGTCACTGAGCTTGGAGAGCGTTTTCCAGATAGCCGTGTCCGCGAAGACTTCGCGGAACCACCGGCGCAAGGCCTCCGCGCGAACTTCTTTGCTTAGCAGGCGCTTGAGGCTGTTTCCGAGCGCCTTGGAGGCCCAGCCGAGGTGCGTCTCAAGAACCTGGCCGACGTTCATGCGCGAGGGAACGCCAAGCGGATTGAGAACGATCTCGACGGGAGTGCCATCGGGCATATAGGGCATGTCTTCCTGCGGGACGATGCGTGCGATGACGCCCTTGTTGCCGTGGCGGCCGGCCATCTTGTCGCCGATGGAGAGCTTGCGCTTCATGGCGATGTAGGCTTTGACCAGCTTGATGACGCCTGGAGGCAGCTCGTCGCCCTTCTTGAGTTTTTCCTTGCGCTCCTCGGTGATCTTGCGGAGCACATCGATCTGGCGCGAGGTCATCTCCTCGACTTCTTCGATCTTCTCGATGAGCAGCGGGTCTTTTTCGTTGAGCTTGAGGCGCTTGAGGTTGCGCGTGGAGATCTTTTCGATCAGCTCGCGCGTCAGCTCGGTGCCCTTGGTCAGCAGGCGCTTGTTCGTCTTCTCATCGTGCAGGTCGGCCTGGAGAACCTTTCCGCCGAGAAGATCCGTGAGGCGCTTGAGGCGCTCATCCGTGAGGATGCGGATTTCGTCCGCGAGGTTCTTCTCCAGCTTGAAAACCTGCGTGGCTTCGATGGCTTTGTGACGCTCGTCCTTTTCTCCGCCCTTACGAGTGAAGATCTTGACGTCAACGATGGTGCCCTCGATCCCCGGCGGACAGTAGAGGGAAGCGTCGCGAACATCACCGGCCTTTTCACCGAAGATGGCGCGCAGAAGCTTTTCTTCGGGCGTAAGCGTGGTTTCGCCCTTGGGGGTAACCTTGCCGACTAGGATGTCGCCCGGCTTCACCACCGCGCCGATGCGAATAACGCCGCTTTCGTCAAGATTGCGGAGGAACGACTCGCTGATGTTGGGAATGTCGCGAGTAACTTCCTCGGGGCCAAGCTTAGTATCGCGAGCCTCGATTTCGTATTCCTCGATGTGGATGGACGTGTAGTAGTCGTCCTTGACCAGCTTCTCGCTGACCAAGATGGCGTCCTCGAAGTTGTATCCGCGCCAGGGCAGGAAGGCGACTAAGACGTTGCGTCCAAGCGCCAGCTCGCCACGGTCGGTGCAAGGACCGTCCGCGAGGACCTGGCCCTTCTTGACGCGGTCGCCAACGCGAACTAGCGGCTTCTGGCTGATGCAGGTGTTCTGGTTGGAGCGCTTGAATTTGATGAGCTGGTAGATGTCCGCGCCCACTTCGCGGCTGAGGACGCCGGAGTGGTCGGACTCCACGCGCACAATGATGCGCTCGGAATCGACTTGATCAACGATGCCTTCGCGCCGGCAAAGGACGACTGCGCCGGAATCGCGCGCGGTGACACGCTCCATGCCGGTGCCGACGAGCGGAGCCTCGCCGCGGATGAGCGGCACGGCCTGGCGCTGCATGTTCGAACCCATCAGGGCGCGGTTGGCGTCGTCGTTCTCGAGGAACGGGATCAAGCTGGCGGCCACGGAGACGAGCTGCTTCGGGGAAACGTCCACGTAATCCACTTCATCGCGGCTCTTGAGCACGAAGTTGCCGGCCTGGCGGCAATTGACGAGCTCGGTGGTGATCTTCAAGCGGTCGTCGAGCGAAACGTTGGCCTGCGCCACAACGTACTTGTCTTCTTCCCAAGCGGAGAGATAGAAGCAGTATGGTTCGTAGACGACTTTG
>WNFS01004045.1_pt1 | contig 14520 bp, 13 predicted proteins | sample 5400141 | NCBI WGS metagenome assembly WNFS01 (sample SAMN13153358, study PRJNA577476) | soil metagenome | isolation source: 60 cm saprolite under Madrone tree | place: USA:California | collected 2016-06-14
CTCGATTGAGTCTGCCGTGGACGCCATGAAGCTCGGCGCGTACGACTACATCGAAAAGCCCTTTCGCGTGGAGAAAATGCGGCTACTTCTCCAGCGAATGTCCGAAAAAGTGCGGCTCGTTACAGAAAATGAATTCTTGCGCGAGCGAGTCAGCACGGAAAACAACCTCGACGGGATCATTGGCGCATCGGCGAATATCCAGGACGTACTTCGAATGATTTCGCGGCTTAAAGACACGCGGACACCAGTGCTGGTGAGCGGTGAAAGCGGTACGGGCAAAGAACTCGTGGCGCGTGCAATCCATTTTCGGGGCGCACTGGCGAAGGCGCCATTCGTCGCCGTAGACTGCGGCTCGCTGGTGCCGACATTGATGGAAAGCGAGCTGTTCGGCTACGAAAAGGGAGCGTTTACGGGCGCGACGAAGACTAAAGCCGGACTCTTTCAGGCTGCCAACGGTGGAACGATTTTTCTGGATGAAATTGGAGAGCTGCCACTCGAAATGCAGGCGAAGCTGTTGCGTGTGCTTCAGGAGAAGGAAGTTCGACCGGTGGGCAGCAACGACCGCGTGAATGTGGATGTGCGCGTGATTGCGGCGACCAATCGCGATCTCGAAGCCGCTTATAGGGCCGGCACTTTCCGCAAGGACCTTTATTTTCGTTTGAACGTCGTGACGGTACACATACCGTCTCTGCGCGAACGCCGGTCGGACATTCCGATGCTCGCCCACCACTTTCTTGATCGCTACGCGCCCGGAAAGAATATTCAGGTGACGACGGCGGCGATGAAGAGCCTCTTACATTACGATTGGCCCGGAAACGTTCGCGAATTGGAAAATTGCGTGGCGCGCGCGGTTACCCTGGGCGATCACAAAACGATTGACGTGGAGGATTTGCCTCCGGCGATTCGCAGCGAGCAAAGTGGCTCCAGCTCGCCTGCGTCGCAAGAGTCGGCTTCCCTTTCCACAACGGCCCTGGCCGAAATGGAGCGGATGACCATCCTGCGGGTATTCGAACAAGCGAATGGCGACAAAGCGCTGGCGGGAAAAATGTTGGGCATCAGCCGCGCGACGCTCTACCGCAAGTTAAAGCGATACAACATTGCGGTCAAAGGCGAGCCGGAACAGGCATCGGCCGCGACCCAGTCGTGAGACACGAAAGCTGAGACGAAAAATGCGGTTGTCGCACGAAAACCGTGAGACGCGCCTGTTTCACGGTGAGACAAGAGCGGTCTCCCGCCGAAGCGGAAAACTGTAAGCCTCTTCGTTTCAACACCTTCACAGACTTGAACCGATGCCCGTATTTGGCGTCTGGCGTGCATTATTTGCTGCGGCACGTTGTGTCCACTTTGGAATCCGCTCGCCTTGGGACTCCATCGATGCACGGCAGGGACGGACACACGTCAATAAACGGCGTGAAAACGATCAGCGACGTGACGGTCATCGAAAGCAATGAAGGCTGCGCAGTGCAGCTTTCACAATTCTTTCGAGCACTACAACCGGTACGCATTCCGGCGGATGTGACCGCCAGCCGCTCGGGAAACGCGCAGCTTCGCGAAACCGTCGTGGTGGAATTCTGCGGACGCGAGCACGCGATTTTTCGGTCGGCACTGCCGCTTGAGTACAACGATGACGTCCGGCTGAAGGCGCATGAAAGTGCGGGACAGCTGGATGCACGCGTCGTCGCAGTGCAGTACCACGAGGGTGTCAAGGCCGTGGCCGTGCGGTTTCAAAGCGGGCCATGCCATTGGGTGACAACGACGTGAACAAAACACTTACGACTACGAAGCCCCCTACGAAGACGCGGACCGACGGCGCACGCCAGGCGCAATGGGATGAACTGCGGGCCGTGTTCCCCATCTATCTCGCGCTGGCGAAGCAGCTCGAAGCGGAGATTCCCTTTCCGCAAGACAAGCGGACTCTGCCCGAGGACGTGAACGCGGCGCTCTTTGCAAAAGTTCAGCAGTGGCTCGACACACTAGACCAACAGGTGCAGGTGCACCAGTTGCGTCATCTGTTACAAATGACCACGCTGAACGCCAGCGAGAGCGGCCTCCGCGCGCTGATTCTTCGGCACCTTAGAAAGACCGCCAAAACGACGACCGACCGCGACAAGATCGACTTTTTGATGGGCCAATATTTCGCGTTGGTCGCACCAGCCAAAATTTATCACAAACAGATTGAACTGCAGGACGCCGCGATTGTCATGAAAGGCGTCCTGGGTGAAGTGGACACAACTCCTCTGGAGTGGTGCGAGCCGCTCGAGAAAATGATCGAGTCGTTGCGCGGATTCCGTAGTTTGCGCGACCTGCTGAAAACGAATTTCATCGAACAAGGCCGCAAGGTAAAAGAATCGGCGGGAGGAATGTTTTATGACCCTTCTGCCATGTTGGCGTTCATCCGATTCAATTTCCTGCTGCGGCGGACTTTAATCGAATTGATTCATGCGGACTTGATCGCCATTCGCGCAGGCCTGGCGCAGTTGGAACAGGCTGGTGTGCGCATCATCGATTGCCAGCACGTGGGGCTTTCCGCGAATGAGCCACTCAGCAAGATTCGAACGATGGCCGACGAATGGAAGCAGCCATTTCAGAAAGCGTACACCGAGCGTACTGTAAATCAGGCTTTCGATAAGCTGCTCGGGCTACGGACAGACGTGGAGCGGGCGCTGGAGCGGATTGCGCCGAAAATCGCCGAGCCCGCGCCCACAAAATCCACACCGGCTGTCCCGAAGACCGTTCCGAAGACTGTTCCACCGCCGAAAGCTGCGGAAACGGGCGCGAGCCGAATCAAAGCAGCTCAGGCGGCGGAGAAAAAGGAAAAGAGCCAGCCAGTTAATACGGACGTTCCCGTCATCCTCGACTTCGAATCCTGCATGGAAGCGATTTGGGAGCAACTCATCGCCGCGCCGCCAACGCGTGGACGTTCGATGACCACGATTCGCCTGGGTGCGGCAAGAATTTTGATGTCGTCCTGGGAAGTTTCGGCGTTCGTCAGCGAAGATGGATTTGCCGCGGAAGATCTACGCCGCGCCGTTGTGGCTCGCGCGCTTGTCACGGCAGCGGTCGAAGCCGCGAAAGAAACGGGCAATGCAACCAGCCTCGAGAAATCGCTCATGATCGCCCGCGTTGAAATTTCGCGTTTGCAAGAGCGAGTGGACGCCGCGAAGCAAGCAAAAGACACCGAAGCCGCCGTGAATCTCGGCATCAGCACCAAACGGCTGCTTTCCGCGCTGGACGAAGCAGAAAAGCTGTAAAACAAAACACTTTCTCCGTTCCGAACGGACGTCCAGGGAGCCTTTCACCGTTGCGACACGCGAACCTTCTAATCCTGACCGACGATGCCGAGTTCGCACGGCTGCTGTCCGCGTGCTGGCAGACGGAACGCCAGTCGCCCCGAATCACTGTATTGAGCAGTGATTTGTGGCAAGCGAAGGGCCACAACGTCTGCGACTTGGTCGTGATCGGCCCGCTGGAAAATGGAAAACTTCCTTCCATCCTTCGCTCGATTGAGCCGGCATGCGCAGTGATTCTGTGCGTACCGGCGGAAAGCGGCGAATTAGCGCAACTCCGCGCGCGGTACCCGCGCCTGGTGCATGTTCCCTTTCGTGAAGATTGGGCGCAAACGCTGGTTCTTGTCGCAGGCGAATCGTTGCGCCGCGCCGAAGCGGCTAAGCTCGCGCGTCAAGCGGAATTGCGGGCGGCACGCAGCGAACAGTACGCGGTTCTCGGCCGCTACATGCTGGAGATGAAGCACAGCATGAACAACGCCCTTACCTCGATCCTGGGCAATGCGGAATTGCTTTTGCTTGAGCCCGGGCAGCTCTCGGCGCAGTCTCTGCAGCAAATCAAGACCATGCATTCCATGACCCTGCGCATTAACGAAGTCATGCAGCGTTTCTCATCCCTCGCGAGCGAGATGCGGGAGGCTGAGAATGCTTCTCAAGCTGAGACGGAAGAGATGCCCGCGCCGGTTTCCCGGCGTTCTTAGATCAGCCGGAAGCTCCGCAACCGATTGATTGTACGCACCTTATGGTAATTCGCACTGCGGTAACAACTTCCCTCCATCTTGGCGTCGGACGTGCATCTCCACTCCTCGGACTACTGTCTTAGCTGGAATCTTGGAGAACGTCGCCGTGCTGAAAAAGGTCCTCATCGTGGACGATTCGCCAGCCCAAGTGAAGCTCATGCAGGGGCTGCTGGAGCCGGAAGGCTACCAGCCGGTTGGATTGAACGATCCGAGACGCGTGGAAGAAGCGATCACGAATGAGCGGCCCAGCTTGATTTTGCTGGATGTGGTGATGCCGGACCGCAACGGTTTTCAGGTTTGCCGGGAGCTGAAGAGCAGCAGCGAGTTCAAGTCGATTCCCGTGATTTTGGTAACCAGTAAGGATTCTGCGAGCGACAAGTACTGGGGCGAGCAGCAAGGCGCGGATGGCTACGTAACAAAACCATTCACGCGCGAAGAGCTGCTGCGCGCCGTACGTCGCTTCGCCTGAGAGATTCGATGAACGACGAATTCCAACTGACACCGCTTTCGCCCGACGCCGATACGGCGGAGCTGCTGGAAGCGCTCGGCCCCCTGGAGGAGCGCGCTCCGGAATCGCAGTACTGCGTTTTCCGCAGCGGACGCGAACGGTTTTGCTTGCCAGTGCTGGATGTCGAGGAAGTCCTGGAGTGGCCGAACACGACGAGGTTGCCTCTCGCGCCTGCCTATTTTGTCGGCGTCTTCAACTTGCGCGGCTCGATTGTCCCGCTGATTGACATCGCCATGACGGAAGGCCGCCGGCCCGGCTTGCTGCCAAAGCATGTGGTCGTTGCTTCGCTTAGTGCGCCGGGACAACACGACGTTTTGCGGTTGGGAATTGCCTCGGACGAGGTGATTGGAACGTATTCCGTGGGACCGGAAGACGTCCTGGACCGTTCGCCGGAAGCCGTACCGCATTGCATCGGCATGCTTCGCCACGACGATCGTTTGGCTTTGATTTTGGATTTGAACCGGGTGCTGGAAGTTTATCCAGGCCCGGCGATTTGAGATTGCACGAGATGGAACGCTGGAACGTTTCAGCAGAATTGGGTTGGAGGAAGGCATGAAATCGCGACTGAGTTCGACAATCTGGACGCTGGTCTTCGTTAATGGACTGGCACTCTTCATCGTGCTGGGGCTGGCGTACCACGCCGGCCGCGAATCCGGCGGCGTATCGCTGTTCGACTTCGGCAACTTGCCGAGCGGCGCGAGCGGTTCCGTGATGATCGCGGCGTTGATAGCGCTGGGCGTTGCGGCAATTCTCGCATGGCGCCTCGGCAGCTCCGTCGTAACGCCAGTGCAGAACCTCACTGAGTTCTCCGAGCGGCTCGCCGCGGGCGATGCTCGCGCGCGCGCTGAAGTCCAATCCGACAACGAACTCGGCCTCATCGCGGATAACCTCAATCGCGCCGTGGCCAAAGTGTCCAAGGCGACAAGCAATCAGGAAGCGAACGATGCCCTGCAGCGCAGCATCACGGACTTGCTGGCCGTCATCAACCAGGTCGCACGCGGCGATTTGGCGCAGCGCGGCAAAGTAACCAACGATGCCCTCGGCAACGTAACGGACTCCATCAACTACATGCTCGACAACTTCAGCAAAGTTCTCGAGCGCGTTCGCAAAGCCGCGATGGAAGTCACCGCGTGCTCGAACAATATTCTTGTCGCTGCCGACGAAATGCAGGCCGGCGCGACGCAACAGGACCAGGAAATCACCAACACGTCGAGCGCCGTGGAAGAGCTTACGGTTTCGATGAAACAGGTTTCGAACAACGCCGAAGCCAGCGCGGAAGCAGCTCGCCGCGCGCTGGATGCCGCCGAACAAGGCAACCGCGCCGTTCGCGACACATTGGAAGGAATGCAGAGGATTCGCGCATCGGTGCAGGCGACCGCAAAGAAGATCAAATCGCTCGGCGATCGTTCGCTGGAAATTTCTGAAATCATCAACGTGATTAACGACATCACCGAACAGACGAACTTGCTCGCGTTGAACGCAGCCATTGAGGCCGCGCGCGCCGGCGACGCAGGCCGCGGTTTCGCGGTCGTCGCGGACGAAGTCCGCAAGCTGGCAGAACACTCCCGCAGCGCGACGAAAGACATCGCGGCGCTCATCAAAGCGATTCAGGCCGAGACGAACGAAGCCGTCGTCGTCATGGAAGAAGGCACCAAGGAAGTGGAAGGCGGCGCTTCCCTGGCCGACCAAGCAGGCCGCGCTCTCGATGCCATTTCCACCGTCGTCCGCCAGTCCGCCGAACTCGTTCAGGAAATTTCGCTCGCTTCTAAACAGCAGGTGCGCGGTACGGAAGGTGTCGCTCACGCGATGCAGATTATTTCCGGCATTACGCGCCAAACCTCGCAAGGTACTCGCGGCACGGTCGCGACGGTCAGCCAGTTGGTTAAATTGTCTGACCAGCTGAACGAAGCGCTGTCGCAATTCCGCGCGGCTTCGAAAGCAGCAGCCAGCGCAGCAATGGAATCCGAGCGTCCCGTCCCAGCAGGCGCTCTGCGGTAGGCGGTAATTCCTTACTCCGGCGGAGGCCGGTAACGCGAGCCGAATGACGATGAGCCAAAGCCTGGGACACGAGATCAGTTTGACCGAGCACGAGTTGAGTGAGATCCGCATGCTTATTCATGAACGCACGGGCATCTCTTTCGACGAGTCGCGCGAGCGATTCTTCTCCACGCGTGTGCGCGAGTACATGCAAGCGAAGGGTCACAAACGCGGCACCGAACTGCTGCGCTCGATGCGGAAAGCGACGCCGGATTATCAGGCACTGCTCGAGCGGCTGCTCACGCAGGAGACCACGTTCTTTCGGTACCCCGGCGTGTATGAAGCGTTCGAAAAGCGCATTTTGCCGGAACTCCACGTAAAGAAATTCTGGAAGAATCCGCGGACGTTGCGAGTCTGGAGCGCCGGCTGCTCGACGGGTGAAGAGCCTTATTCGATCGCCATCACCGTCGCGGACACGCTGGCCTTTTCTGATGCGTGGAACGTCGAGATTCTGGCGACGGACATCGGTAGGCAGGCGCTGGATGTCGCGGAACGCGCCACGTATTCCGGGCGAACCATTGCAAGCATAAGCGAACGGCAGCTCGCAGCACATTTCAGTCCGGTGGGAAATGCACATCAGGTGCGGCCACGAATTCGCAAAATGGTCAATTTCGTCCAGATGAATCTCTCGAATCCAGTCTACGTAGGCAAGATGGATTTGATTTTCTGCATGAACGTGCTCATCTACTTCTCCGAAGAGCGTAAACGCGAACTCGTGCAGCGCTTCTTTGACGCGCTGGAGCCGGGCGGCTACCTGTTCCTCGGCCATTCCGAATCCATTTCGAAGATGCCAGTCAAGTTTCAGGCCATCGTGTTGAACGACTGCATCTTGTATCGCAAGCCGACCGCGGAAGAGCTATTAAAACCGGAGCTTGTTGCGGAAGGACGGGCATGAGCGGACCAGACCGCGAAGCCGTGGAACTCTTTCTCCAGGAAGCTTCGGAGCACCTGCAATATTTGCGGGAGTATGTCGGCGTCCTCCAGGAAATTACGCCCAAGCGCGAAGATATGGAGCGCCTCTACATTGCCGCGCATACGCTCAGCGGCACTTCCGGCAGCTACGGCTACACGAAATTCTCCGAAGTCGCGGGGAAGCTTGCGCACGTTTTTCAATACGCGTTGAACGCGCCGCTAGGCGAGGATCTGCACGGTCCGCTCACCGAATTCCTTTCGGACGGCATTTCCGTCCTCGAGACCGACCTTCTCGAAATCAGCGACACCGGCAATGAAAACGTCGAAGACATCGCGGCGTTTAAAGAGCGCTATCGCTTCGCGTTTCCGGTCGAACCGCCGCCCCTGAACCTTTCGGCGCCGCGCACCCATTCCGCCAATGCTTTGCTCGGCGAACCCGAACAGGAAATCGTCTCCGCCGCAACGGGCTCTTATTTTGACGCGCTGCCGCTGGACGACGAGGTGCCTGCGGAAATTCTGGAATTCTTCCAACCGGAAGCGGAAGAGCATCTCCAAATTGTCAGCGATTGCCTGCTGGCGCTCGAAGGCAACAACAATCCGGAAGAAATCAACAAACTTTTCCGGGCAATTCACACGGTAAAAGGTTCTGCGGCTCAAGTCGGCCTGAAGAGGCTGGGCGCAATCGCACACCGCGTCGAAGATTTGATTGGCCGTATGCGCGACGGCGAACTGGAGCCGACGCCACAAGTCATTGATCTTTGCCTGGTCTCAACGGACGTTCTAAAGAAGACGCTGCAAAAGCAGTGGGCCGACGAAGCCGACATGCGGAACGGCGTTGATTCCCTGCTCGCGCAAATCGCGGAGTTCGCACCAGTCGAAGTCGAAGACGGCGAACTCGTTCCCGCAGCGCCAGAAGAGTCCGCAGCAGCTTCAGCGGCAGCGGCTCCGGCGGCTCGCGTTAACACTGGCGACAAACAACAAGCCGTCAACGCGGCAAAATCCGTGCGCATTTCGCTGGCGCGCCTCGACCGCATGATGAACACCGTCGGCGAACTGGTCATCAACCGTACGCGAATGGTCGGACGCGTCACCGAACTCGAACGCCTCGTCGAAACGCTCAGCTTTTCGAAAGAACGCCTGCAGGGCAAAGTCGCTGAGTTCCAGGAAAAGTACGAATACAACAAGCTCAGCTCAAATTGGCCACTTTCAAAACCACAGCAGCAACAGCCGACTCGCCAGATGCTGACCAGCGCTGCGGCAGGCGACTCCTCGTTCCTATCCGAATTCAGCGAACTCGAAATGGATCGCTACGACGACGTAAACATCTTGTCGCGCTCCATGACGGAAATTTCCGCCGACGTAAACGAAGTCCTTACTCAGCTCGGTGGCTTCATCGGCCGGGTCGAGGGCGACATCGACGAATTTACGAAACTCGCGCACCACCTGCAGGACGAAATCACCGCAGCCCGAATGGTGCCGATCGGCACGCTCTACTCGCGCCTTTCGCGCGCCGTCCGCGATGCCGCGCATTCTGCCGACAAAATAGTTGAACTCGACCTGTCTGGCAGCGACACCGAACTCGATAACAACATCATTCAGCAGATTTCCGATCCACTTGTGCACTTGCTGCGTAATTCCGTCGCGCACGGCATCGAATTTCCCAATGAGCGCAAGGCGTCCGGCAAGTCAGACACCGGCCGCGTAACCCTGCGCGCCTATCACCGCGGAAACCATATCTATATCGAAGTGGAAGACGACGGGCGCGGTATCGACTACGACCGCGTGCGCCAAGCCGCAATCGAACGCGGACTCGTCTCTCCCGAAACCGCCGACCGGCTTACCGAACGCGATCTGCGCGAGATGATTTTCCATCCCGGCTTCTCGACGGCCGCGACAAAGACGGAACTCGCCGGCCGTGGAGTCGGACTCGACGTAGTCCGCGCCAATCTGAATACGCTCAATGGCGAAATCGAAATTCACAGCACGCCCGGCCAGGGCACGAAGTTCACATTGAAAGTTCCGTTGACGTTGATCATCTCCCCAGCGCTCTTCGTTCGCTGCGGAACCGCCAATTTTGCTCTGCCGCTGCCCGTTGTCGAGGAAATCCGCCGCATTCGCGCGGACGAAATCGAAGACGTCGGCGGAAAGCTGCTCACCAAGGTCCGCGACGTCGTCACCGAAGTCGTTCGCCTCGATACCCATCTCGGTTTGCCAACACTTGAGCCCATCAACGGCTATTTCCGCATGGTCGTCGCCAACGTGGACAATCGCCAGGTCGGCCTGATCGTCGAAGAAGTCCTCGGCAAAGACGAAATCGTTATCAAGAGCCTCGGTGAATATTTGCGCCGCGTAAAACTTTTCCCCGGCACGACCATCGCTCCTGACGGCAGCCTGATTCTGCTGATCGATTTGAATCGCATGGTTGCGTCTGAACCAAACGAACGCCGCGCGCTCCAAGCAAGCGCCAGCGCCGCCAGAATTTTCGCACCAGGTTCCGCAGCCGTCGCCAAAGGCACGATTCCGACCGAAGCCATCGACCGCGTGCAGCACGAACGCGTCGTCGTCGTGGCCGACGATTCCATCAGCGTTCGCAAGTTCGTCGGTCGCATGCTCGAAAAGAACGGTTACCGCGTCCTACTCGCTTCCGACGGTCTCGAAGCCGCCGAACTCATCGCACAGCATGGCTGCCACCTTGTGATTACCGACCTCGAAATGCCGCGCATGACCGGCTACGAATTAATGGCGCAGTTGCGTCAGAGCCCGACAACGCGGCGCATTCCCGTGATGGTCGTGACTTCTCGCGCAGGCGCAAAGCATCGCGACCGCGCCATGAAGGAAGGCGCTGTCGCTTTCCTTACAAAACCGGTTCAGGAAGATCAACTCATCGCAGCGGTGGAACAACTTATGGGAACGGAGGTGACGCGTCCGGTCGTTCCCGTGGCGTAGGCGAATATGGCAACAACTCCCAGCAAGAAATTTCGTGTGCTCGTCGTAGACGACTCCACCTTCATGCGCAAGGTGCTCGAAACGATTTTCAATGCCGACGAGCAATTGCAAGTCGTCGGCCAGGCGAAAGACGGCCGCGAAGCCGTCGCGCTCGCGGAATCGCTCAAGCCCGATGTCATCACCATGGATATCAACATGCCGCACATGGATGGCTTGCAGGCTACGGCGCAAATCATGACGACTAACCCGAAGCCCATCGTCATCGTCAGCTCGGAATCGCGTGAAGGGGCTTCCAGCACATTGAAAGCTCTTGAACTTGGCGCCATCGAATTTGTTGCGAAGCCCTCCGGTGCCATCGACCTCGACATGAACAGCGTCAAAGATGAGCTCCTGCGCAAAGTTCGCATGGCTGCGAAAGTTCGCGTCGTGCGCACCGCCTCGCGGCTCGCTACGACTCTGCAATCGAGCAATGGTCATGCAGGCGCACCCGCGAAACCAGCCGCGCCACGCGTTTCGGCGGTAAGCAGCATGTCCGATCAACGGTTCCCCGTCGTCGTGTTGGCCGCGTCCACCGGCGGCCCGGCAACTGTGATGCGCCTCGCGCCAGGTTTTACAAAAGACTTCCCTGCCGCCGTGATTTTGGTCCAGCACATGCCCGCTGCATTCACGACGCAGTACGCCGCTCAGCTCGAAGAATTTACCGGAATCAGCGTCAAAGAGGCCGTCGCCGCTTTTGCCGGGCCGATGGCCATTGCCGCAATTCTTACGGGCATGGGCAATGACGGAGCCAATGGCGCAAAGGCTATCAAGAGCGCCGGCGGAATTGTTCTCGCACAGGACGAAGCCACCTCCGTTATTTTCGGAATGCCCGCCGAGGCGATCAAAACCGGCGCGGTTGAACAAGTTCTGCCGATCGATGATATCTATGCGGCAATCGAGAAGCGCGTGCTCAACCTCTGCCGCCCAACTCCGGTGGGCGTGCGCTAATGCAACCCGCACCGGCCACCAAATCTCGTGCGCCGCGCGCCGAGCAAATCATCCTGTTCCGCGTGAGCGGCCAATTATTCGCTATTTCTTCCGGCTCAGTGCAGGAAGTGCGCAGCGTGGACGGCCTCACCGGAACAACGCAGGAAATTTCTCAAAGTATCGTGCCGAAAGTGCGCCACACGATTCGCCGTGGCGATACAACGCATTACGTCGTCAGCGGCACTTCGCATTTTGGGCTCCCGGCAGCGTCCGCCGGACTCGTTTTCTTTCTGCGCCACACTCCAACCGCGCTGCTCATCGATGGCATCGACAAAATGACGTCCATGACTTATCTGCAGGCCCTCCCGCAGACGTTTTGCCACGAAGAGCGCGAATGGTATCGCGGTCTGACCGCTCTCGACCAAACGATCGTGCCCGTCGTAAAGCCCGAAGGGTTTCTCTCGGTGGAAGAACTCACTTTGCTCGACAGCGTTTTGCGCGCTGAACGGCAGCAACAATCCGCGGAGGCAGAACCAAGCGAATGACGATCGTAGCCGAAATCGCGCTTGAATCGTTCGTCCTGCTCCGCCTGGGCGAACGACGATTTGCCGTTCGCGCGCGCCAGATTGTGGAGCTTATCGCGCCGAGCCGCGTTTTCCGGTTTCCGCACAACACCACCGCCGTTGAAGGCGCGATTCTTCGTCGCGGACGCATCATTCCCGTCTGCGACATCTCCGAGCAGCTCGTTGGCAAAAAATTGTCGGTGCGTCGCTTCTATTTGATTGCCACGCGCTTATTCGGTGCGCGCAAGGAACCTGTCGCACTGCCTGTCAGCGGCGACTGCGAACTCATCACTGTCGACATGACGCCGCGCTCCGAATCCGATTCAGCTCACGTCGCCGGTTGGCTCTCGCACGGTGGCGACGTCATCGAAGTTCTCGATCTCGAAGCACTGACGCCGGGTATTCCTGCCGTACGCGCGGCTTCTGCCGCTCTCCACCCTGTCGAGGTCCGCGCATGATGATGCCCGGACGCCCCGCCAAAATTCTGTTGATAGACAGCAATGTCTATTTTTCGAAACGCCTTGGCGACGCGCTGAAGCGCGAAGGCTTTGAAGTGAAGCCATACACACAGGCTTCTTTCGCGCTAACCACGCTTGAATACGACACGCCTGCCGCGATCTTGTGCGCCACGAACATGCGCGAAATGGGCGCCCTCGAAATGGCGCACATCATTCACGCCGACCCGAAAAATGTCGCGCTGATGATTATTGCCCTCGGCGACGGCAGTCAGCGCGCGCTCATGGAAGCCTTCCAGGCGGGTTGCGACGATTATATTGACCGCCACCTCGCGCCGCCCGTTATCGCCACACACGTCAAAAACATCATCGTCAGCAAAGCGAACGGCTTCCAGCCAACGCAGATGCTGACGCAGTCGGACACCAGCTTGAGCGGCAGCCTTACCCACCATGATCTTCCCGGCGTCATGCAGATGCTCGGCCACGCGCACCAGACCGGCGCGCTGCACATCAACGCCGGCGAAACCGACGCAGTCCTCTTTTTTGATGCGGGAGAAATCTCCCACGCCGAATGTGGCAACCTGTTTGGCGACGAAGCCGTCATCCACATTTTGAAAAATTGCGTCGAGAATAATTCCGGCGTTTACAAATTTGCTTATGGAATGACGTCGTCGCAGCGCACGGTTTTGCGCTCGGCGACAGACCTTATGCTGGATGCCATGCGCGAGGTCGATGAATCATCTCGCGACACGGCGGACAAGGAAGCGCAATGAGCGAAACGATGCCCATTCCCCCGCTGACGGATGCGCCTGCAAGACAGACGCCTACCGTCTATTTCATCGATGACAGCGCCACCATGCGCGAAGTCATCAAGATCGCGTTCCGCCGCGAGAATTTCAATGTCATCACGTGCGCGGATGCGGCTTCTGCACTCGGACAGTTCGATCAAAATCCGCCGGATGCGGTCATCACCGACGTCATCATGCCGGACACGGACGGCTACTCCGTCTGCACCCAGATTCGCGAGCACGCCCAGTTCAGCGCCACGCCGGTCATTCTGATGTCGGGCGTCGTCAACAAAAGCGTTGCGGACAAAGCGGTCGCCGTTCGCGCCGACGAACTCATCCGCAAACCGTTTCAGCCGCAAGAACTCATTTCTCGCGTGAAGACCTTGCTCGAACCAAGGCGCGCGCCCGAAGAAGCGCCCGCGCTGCGCCACGAAGCCCCATCTGCCTTGTCGGGACTGTTTGCGCCCGCGCCGCCTGCTCCAGCATATGCAGCGCCGCCGTCGCATCTGCCATCTCCATCGGGTGATCCGGCCTGGCCTCGTGCCCTCGCGGACGCTTTTACGCCGCGCCCTCCAGCACCGGCTGCTTCCGCTCCATTCGCAGCGCCGCCACAGCGGCCCGCGCCGACCAGCGTGGACATGCAAAAACTTCGCGCAGAAATCTCGCGCCTCGAACTTCTCATCAAGAAGTTGCAAACCGAACTTCAAATCGAGCGGCAATACAATCAGGCGCTGGAAGTCCACGTCCGCACGCTTACAGGCCTCGACCAGTCTTAAGCCGGGCGGAGTTCCGCCATTTGTGTCGTTTTATTGTTCGATGTGATCTACAAGTAGATTCTTTAGGAGGCCGGGGCTTCAGCCCCGGCGTTAAACGCCGGCTCGAATTGGCTCTCTCGCACATCCAGACGACCTGGTTCTCTAATTCATTTGCGACAAAGAACCTGATACTGCGCACCAAGCGGCAGCCGATATACCAAATCTTCCAACTTCCTTAACCCACGCAGCGCACGCGGAAAAATAAATCGGAAATCCGTCCGAACTATTTCAAACCCAGCCCTCATTAACAGCACTCGCGCCCCGCGCGGCGAAATTAAAATCGCGTCTTCATCGAACGGACACCGCGACATCACGTAACGCGTCGCCGGATTCCACGCATTGTTCTCCCAAAACGCAAACAGCCCGCCCGTCTTCAACGCGTCGCGGGTCATCGCCAGCGCCGCAGGCCGCGCGTTCGGAGCGATGTGATGGAACACGCCGTTACAATAGGCCAAATCCATCTGCCAATCGCTTCGCAGGTCGCTGATTAGTTCAAACTGGATCCG
>WNFS01002651.1_pt1 | contig 14515 bp, 17 predicted proteins | sample 5400141 | NCBI WGS metagenome assembly WNFS01 (sample SAMN13153358, study PRJNA577476) | soil metagenome | isolation source: 60 cm saprolite under Madrone tree | place: USA:California | collected 2016-06-14
CGAGCGCCGCGCCGGCGATGACTTTCTCTTTCAACGCTTTGGCCAACGCCTTCTCGTCCACGACCGGGCCGCGTGAGCTATTCACCAGATATGCCGTCGGCTTCATCAGTTTGAGCGTCTTCTCGTTAATCAAATGATACGTCGGTTTGTCGGTCTCGCCTTCGCGCAAGAGCGGCACGTGAATGCTCACGTAATCGGCGCAGCGCAGCGCCTCCTCGAACTCCACGTACTTAATATATGTCTTTTCCTTTTGGATCCCGTTGGCGTGGCGCAGGTCCATCACCTGTTGGATGGAGGTGACGTACTTGTCATTGTGATACGCCGGGTCGTAGCAAAGCATGTTCATGTCAAACCCCGAACATTTCTTGATCATCGCCAGCCCAATCCTTCCGGTGCCGATGATCGCGATCGTCTTGCCGGTGACTTCGTCGCCGAGAAACGGCAGAAACGGATGCCACGACGGCCACTTCTGTTCCCGCACCAGGCGTTCACTCTGCCACATCTTACGCGCGAGCATCCCCATCATGAAAAACGCGAACTCGGCGGTCGCTTCGGTAAGCACGTCGGCGGTGTTGGTGAAAGGAATCTTGTACTTGTTGGCGTCAGCGCGGTTGATGTTGTCGAACCCGACCGCGATCTGCGCCACGACTTTTAATGTCTCCTTCCCCACTTCGAAAACTTCGGCGTCGATCGGATCGCGCAGCGTAGTGATCAAACCGTCGATGCCGCTCTTCACTTTCTCGATGATTAATTTCTTCGGTGGCGCCTCGGGGCCCTGGAAGACCTCTAGTTCGTAACCGCGCTTACGCAGACGGTTCTCGGCCGGATCGCCGATGCGCGATGTGGCAAAAACGCGTAAATGCTTCTTGTTGTTAGGCATCATGTTGAACGTAATCAAACAAATCGGTTAAGCTGCCAAGCTCGTCCGGCGGTTTTGTTCCTGAAAGGAACTTTTGAAATTCTGGCGAATACGCGTTCTGGCGCCCCGGCCACCATACCCGACGCACTCCCTCGGCGTAATAATATTTTCGGAGCACTGTCTCCCATCCAAGCCACTGCGCCTGATCAAGGATGCCTGCTTTTTGCAGGTACCAGGCGTTCTCCAACAATTTAAAAAAAGAGAACAAAAAGTAGTGCGCTGCCGCCCAATCCGTCGTCGCTTTAGATATGGCAGCTCCTAGCGCGGGAGACTCCATCGCCGGAACATTGATTGAGGTAATGGCTGCCGCGAGCGAATCTACGGCCAAAGCTTTTTGGGACCTGGTGTTCTGCCGGATAGTCACAATCAGCGCGATCAGCGTCAGTGTTACGGCCAAAGCGCTGACTATTTCAGCAAGGGCAACCAGGGCCTGTAGGTTCATAGGCTGAAGGAAAATCTCTCAGGAAGGCACGAAAGCAGGAAGTTTTGTAATTTCTACTTCCTACTTTGTAATTTCTTCAGAGGTTTTTCTTCGCCCAGGCGTCGACACGATCGAGCGCTTTCTCGATGTTCTCGATCGAATTGGCCACGCTGAAGCGCAAATAGCCTTCGCCAAAGTCGCCGAACGCGGTCCCGGACAGCGCAGCGACGCCGGCGTCATCGAGCAGCGCGTCGGCCAGTTTCTTCGATGGCCAGCCAGTTTTCGTGATGTTCGGGAAAACGTAGAACGCGCCCTTGGGCAACCGGCAGGAAAATCCTTTAATCTTGTTCAGACCGGCGACCATTACGTCGCGCCGTTTCTTGAACTCGGCGCACATTTTCTCCACTGATTCCTGCGGACCCTCCAGTGCTTCAACGCCGGCGACTTGCGTGAAGCTTGCAGTGCAGGAGGCGGAGTTGGTCATCAGGCGCGCAATGTGCGTCGCCAAATCGGCGCGCATGACGCCGCAACCCATACGCCAGCCGGTCATGGCGTAAGTCTTGGAAAAACCGTCGAGCAAAATGCAGCGCTCTTTCATTCCGCTCACCGACATGATCGAGTGATGCTCGCCCTCAAAAATGAGCCGGCTGTAGATCTCGTCGCTCAATACCATGATGTTGCGATCGCCGATCGCGCGCGCGATGCCGTCGATGTCGTTCTTCGTCAGCACGCCGCCGGTAGGATTCTGCGGCGAATTCATGATGATCAGCTTCGTGCGGTTGTTGATCAGCCCGGCGAGCTCGTCGACGTCGAGCCGAAAATCCATCTCCTCGCGTAACCGGATCGGCACCGCTTTCGCGCCGACGTAATTGATCATTGATTCGTAAATGGGAAATCCCGGATTCGGATAGATGACCTCATCGCCTTCTTCGACCAGCGAAAGGATGGAGAAAAAAATAATCGGCTTGCCGCCAGGAACCACCACGACTTCATCGGGCGAAACATTTACCCGGCGCGTCTTGCTCACGTATTGCGCGATCGTTTCGCGCAGTTGCGGCAAACCCGCTGAAGGCCCGTAGTGAGTGAAGCCTTTGTGCAACGCGTCACACCCCGCGTCGATGATGTTGCCCGGAGTGTCGAAATCGGGCTCACCAATTTCGAGATGGACAATGTCGCGGCCCTTTGCCTCAAGCGCTCGCGCCTTTACCAACACTTCGAAAGCGGTCTCGGTGCCCAGACGCGTCATGCGCTTGGCGAGTCGCAGTTCGTGGGCCTTGGTCATGACGGCGAAATCAACATCATAACACCGTGGCCGTCACTTCTCTTTTTCAAACGCCAGACTCCCCAGTCGAGATTCTGGGGCTGACAATTTCTACTTTCTAACTTCTGCTTCCTACTTTTCCAGGCGGAGCTGCGCTTGTTTGAAGTGAATTGCTTCCGCTGGCACGCGACGGAGACTACTCGTCAAACCGAGCTTCGACAAAGTCCAGATCAACCATTTGGTCGGGTCCCACTGCCACGGCTTTACGCCGTTGCGGTAATCGTGCTGAAATTCGTGATGATAATTGTGATAGCCCTCGCCGAACGTGAACACCGCCATCAGCAGCGAATCGCGCGCGCTGCATTTTGTCGAATAGGGCTGGCGCCCGATCGTGTGGCAGGCGGAGTTAATCAGGAACGTGCAATGTTGCAGCACGACAATTTTCGCCACACCTCCAATGAGAAATCCGCCGAGTGCACCAATCCAGCCGTCCCATACAAATCCGAGCAGCGTCGGTAACACAAAACTCACCAGCACCGCGAGTAGGTGAATATGGCGATGTTGCCACACCACCAACGGATCTTTCTTCAAATCGGCCACGTTATCGAACGGCGGTTGCGGCCAGAGCTTGAACAAGAGCCAGCCGATGTGCGCGTGGAAAAAACCTTTGCTGATGTCGTACGGGTCTTCCTCATGATCGACATGTTTATGATGGCGGCGATGATCGCTCGCCCACATCAAAACTGAATTTTCAAAAGCGGCCGCTCCGAAAATCAACACGAAGAGACGCACCGCGAGTTTCGCGCGGAAAGTCATATGCGCGAACAGTCGGTGGTAGCCAAGCGTGATGCTAAAGCCGGTTACAGTCAGCAACGCTGCGGCAACAGCGAAGTGAAACCAATCAAAACCGAAATGCCACAGGTACAACGGCACCGCGGTTAGCGTAAGAATAAATGTGCCGATCAGGAACGAGCTGGTCGTCCAGTTAATCCGGTCGGTCGGAATTCGAAAAATCAAGGAGAGGGAATTTGTCAGGCGAGAGCGAGTGCAGCTCGGATCTCAAATGCTTATTGAAGCGGGCGACCGAGAACCACGTCTTCTTTTGTCCAGATATGAACGCCGCCGCAATGCACACAAGTGAACTTTCGCGCTTTCACTTTGGCGGTCGGCCAGAGCTTTTCTTTTATGGTGCGTCCGGTATCGGTCAGCTTCGACGTTGAAGGACAACGCACCAGCAAGCTCTTGAGACCGGTGCCGATCTTTGGTTTTGGTCGTCTCGGTGGATCGAACAGGAATCGTGTTGCCATATATTAAAGTCGGTAAACAATCCGCGCCTTGGCGGTGTCGTAGGGAGACATCTCCATCTTTACTCGATCTCCGATGGTTAGGCGAATAAAACGTTTGCGCATTTTTCCCGAGATATGCGCAAGAACAAGGTGATCGTTCGCGAGCGCGACGCGAAACATCGTCCCCGGCAGCACGCTCATGATGGTGCCCTCAAGGCTGATTGCTTTTTCGGGATTCATTATGTCGATGTTGCGAACAGCGCGGCCCCGAATGCTTTCGGGGCCGGCTGTGCAATCAACTCCGGATCTACCGGCGATTGCCCGCAAAACGGTTCGCGCCGTAAGGACGCGGACGCTCTTCGCGTGGACGTGCTTCGTTCACGTTCAGCGTGCGGCCATTAAGTTCCTGGCCGTTGAGCGCATTCTTGGCCGCGTTGGCGTGCTCGTTGTCATTCATCGTGACAAACGCAAACCCGCGCGATTTACCCGTCATCTTGTCCATCATCAGATGGACTTCGTTGACGGCGCCGTGTTTTTCGAACAGATCCTGAAGATCGTTCTCGGTGGTCTCAAAAGAGAGATTACCTACGTACAGTTTCATTGTGTTTTGAATATGGAAAAACTAGGAGCTACAGAGCCGTTCCCGGGAATCGGGTTTCAAACCACCAATGAGCGACGCTCACCTGACGATCTTCCGTGCAGTGAAGTTAAACAGAGTAATCCAATAAGTGTCTAGTATCGCCCGGATTGCGCAAAACACAAACGATCATTTCCACATTCCAAAACTAAACAGGATTCACACGATTGAATTGATGAAGTGCCAATCTGACCGGGTCTCGTCCCGCGGTCGCGGGATCAGGCCAATCTTGTCTAGTTTATTTGTGTGTTTCCTTGCGATGATGATATGCCGCAAATATGTGGGCACTATTCCGAGAACCTTGTGACGAGAACGTAATCCGGTCTCGCGCAGCCACCGCGCCGTGTTCGAAATCGAGCGGACGCTGGGTGCTCGCAGCCACCATTCTCGCTTCCAGCATGGCCTTCATCGACGGCACCGTCGTCAACGTCGCGTTGCCTGCGCTCCAATCGAGCCTCAACGCCACCGCCGTCGACCTGCAATGGGTGATCGAAGCCTACTCGCTTCTGCTCTCCGCGCTGTTGCTTGTCGGCGGTTCGCTCGGCGATCACTACGGCCGTCGCCGCATTTTTTTGATCGGCGTTGCACTGTTCGCCGCGGCGTCGGCCGCGTGCGGATTTGCTGGGGACATCCGCCAACTGATCGCCGCCCGCGCCCTTCAAGGGCTCGGTGCGGCGCTGCTCGTTCCCGGCAGTCTCGCTATCATCAGTAGTTCTTTTTCAGAGAACGAACGTGGTCGCGCCATCGGTACCTGGTCGGGCTTTAGCGCGATCACTGCCGGAATCGGCCCCGTGATGGGTGGCTGGCTGATCGAGCACGTCTCGTGGCGCGCGGTGTTTTTTATCAATCTTCCTATCGCGCTTCTCGTCATTCTGATTTCGCTGCGGCACGTCACGGAAAATTCGGACAAGGAAAACACGCGGGTTGATTGGCTAGGCGCAATTTTGGCCGCGGCCGGTTTAGGCGCGCTCGTTTACGGATTAATCGAATCATCACGACTCGGTTTTGCCGATAAATCAGTCATTCTTGTCCTCACCGCCGCGGGTGCGCTTCTCGTTGTTTTCCTGTTCGTCGAAGCGCGAATTTCTCAGCCGATGTTGCCGCTCGCGCTCTTTCGCCTCCGCACATTTACCGGAGCAAACTTATTGACGTTCCTGCTCTACGCTGCGCTTGGCGGAACTTTGTTTTTCCTGCCTCTCAATTTGATTCAGGTCCAGCACTACTCTGCGACCGCGGCGGGCGCGGCGCTCTTGCCCTTCATCCTGATCATTTCATTTCTTTCGCGTTGGTCGGGCGGACTCATCGTAAGTTATGGAGCAAAGCTTCCGCTCATTGTTGGTCCGTTGATCGCCGCGATTGGTTTTGGGCTTTTCATGCTCCCGAATGTGGGCGGCGGCTATTGGACAAATTTTTGTCCGCCGATTGTCATTCTGGGTCTGGGGATGGCGATCAGCGTGGCGCCTCTCACCACTACGGTGATGAATTCAGTTGCATCAAACCGCGCCGGGATTGCATCGGGCGTCAACAACGCGGTTGCGCGGACAGCCGGGCTCCTCGCCATCGCGGTCCTTGGAATCGTGATGCTCCATGTTTTCAGCGGCGCGCTCGATCAGCGACTTGCTGAATATAAACTGCCCTCGTCAGCGTCGCGGTCATTACAAGCGCAACGCACCAAGCTCGCAGCCATCGCTGTTCCGGAAGATCAGGACCCGGCAACGCAACAGCTGATTCGCCGCGCGATCGATGAATCTTTTGTGTCCGGCTTCAGATCGATCATGGCCATCGGCGCGGCGCTAGCGATCGCCAGCGCGGTCACCGCGTTGACTCTTATTGGAACAATACCGCCCCGACAGAATGAAAAAGATTCGCAACCGTGCCTACGATAGCTAACTTCTCCGCCAACGGACGAAGTCGCCGTGGCGACCTACTTTCTTTATGCCCATCGTCGGAACAGTGGAAAGCCTTTGGCGTTATCCGGTGAAAAGTATGCGCGGCGAAGAGTTGAACGAGATGTTCGCCGGCTACGCTGGAGTTTACGGCGACCGTCTTTTTGCTTTCACCAGTTCGGCCAGTCCAAAAGGATTTCCCTTTTTCACCGGACGCGAGCAACGCCAAATGCTGCGATACCAGCCGCGGTTCCGAAACCCCGAAAAAGCAACACGGCCTATCAATCAAATGGAGGCTGACAGCCTCCCGCCGGGCGTAACTCCTCTTTACGCCAACCCGGACGACTTGATGGTCGACGTCGAAACCCCAGCCGGAAAGACGGTGGCAATAGACGATCCGGCGCTGATCGAGATGTTGCGCAAAGAGATCGACGATAAACATCAACTCACATTACTTCGATCCGCGCGCGCGCTGACGGATTGTCGTCCGTTATCGATCTTTGCCGTGCAATCGGCGAAAAAACTTGGCGACGAAACGGGGATAAAAATCGACAAGCGCCGGTTCCGGGCCAACGTCTATTTGGATTTAACTTCTTCCGGCGGCTTCGCCGAGAACGAATTCGTCGGCAAATCTCTGCGCATCGGATCGAAAGTTGTCGTGTCGGTCCTGGAACGCGACCCGCGCTGCGTGATGATCACGCTCGATCCCGACACTGCCGAAAAAACGACGGCGATATTGAAACAAGTCGCGCAAGCTCACGAAGGAATGGCCGGCGTTTATGGCGCCGTGCTCGCCGAAGGAATGATTCGCAAAGGCGATCCAGTCGAATTGGTAGACTGACCACACCCTGTCGTGTGGATCGACAGCCTGACGGCGTCGATACTGATAAATGAGCTTCATCAACCTCGAGCAACTGCCGTTTGTTGGAATGTCGTATGAATTCGTCGGCGAAACTCAAGGCGCGCCCTTCTCGGCCTACATCGTCAAGGCTGGGCCCGGGCAAGGCCCACCGTTACATAAGCATCCGTACGTCGAAGTCGCATTCACTCTTGACGGCCGCGCCACCATCACAGTCGGCGACGAACAGCGCGAGGTGAAACCGGGCGACATCGTCGTCATTCCGGCGAACACACCGCATCGATTCGTTAACTCCGGCGACACGGTCCTGCACCAAATCGACATCCACGCTAGTCCGCGATTTATCCAGACGAATTTCACGTAAAATCTTTGCCCTCCATCCTTCAGCTCTCATCCTTGATCCCATATGCCGCGTTGTCCCTGGGCAACTACTGAACCGAACGTTACCTATCACGATAAGGAATGGGGCGTGCCGGTTCATGACGATCGAATATTGTTTGAGTTTCTGATCCTTGAAGGCGCGCAGGCCGGGCTGAGCTGGACTACGATTCTCAAGAAACGAGAGAATTATCGCAAAGCGTTCGACGGATTTCACGCGGAGAAGATCGCGCGCTACGACGCGCGCAATGTGAAACGGCTCCTCGGCGACGCCGGGATCGTGCGTAACCGGTTGAAGATTGCGGCAACGATCCAAAATGCGAAGGCGTTTCTCTCGGTCCGGAAAGAGTTCGGCAGTTTCGACGCTTACCTCTGGAGTTTTGTCGGCGACAAGCCGAAGCAGAATCGTTGGCGACGAATGGCTCAGGTGTCAGCCTGCACAACCGAATCCGACGCCATGAGCCGCGACTTGGTTAAGCGCGGATTCAAGTTCGTCGGCTCGACCATCTGCTACGCGTTGATGCAAGCCACCGGCATGGTCAACGATCATTTGGTGACGTGTCCGCGACACGCGGAACTTGGTGGCGCGGTCCGCCGCAAGTGACAGACGAATGAACTGCCGGTAAATTCTGGAAACTCTTCCGGATGGAGAATTCCGGCCAGCAGTTCGAGACTGTCGACGATGCGCGGCCCAGGCCGCGCGAAGTAAGCGCTGGCGTTGACGAGATAAATTTCCTCGGCGCGCGCCGCTGGAAGCGAATCGAATTCAGGAAAACGCCGGAGCAATTCGAAATCTCGCCGCGCAAGTTCGACATCGTAGCCGCAGAGCGCGAGCACGATAATCTCCGGGCGCGCATCCAATACCTCTTGCCAATCGATCTGCGCCGACGGCTGATGTTTGCGTCCTGACGGATCGTGTCCGCCGGCGATCTCCATCAGCTCCGGTCCCCAATGACCGGAGCAAAACGGCGGATCGACCCATTCCATCAGAAAGCATCGTGGTCGATCGGCGATTCGTGCAGCGCGATCGCGCACATTTTTCACTCGCGCCAGTAACCGAGCAATTACTTCGTCTCCGCGTTCCGGAACGCCGCATACCTGCGCGACATGACGAATATCCTCGAAAATATCGGAGAGACTGGTTGGTTCCAGAATCACCACTCGCGGCGGTCCAGGAAGAGTTTCCGCAAGCCGCGCGACCGTGCCATAACCGACAGCGCACACGTCGCACAACTTTTGGGTGAGAATCACATCCGGTCGCAGTTCACGGAGTAACGGTTCGTCGATCGTATAGATCGTCCCCTGCTCGCGCAACGCACGGCGTACCCATTGATCTACTTCTTTGCTCGCGAGTCCGGCATTATGCACCGGACAATGCGTCACGCGCGGACGCGCATTGGCTTCATTCGGGAAATCGCATTCATGTGAAACGCCGACCACTTCATCGATCAATCCAAGCGCAGCTGCGATCTCAGTCGCAGCGGGCAGAAGTGAAACAATCCGGCTCACGAATGATTACTTTAGCGATTGCCGGAACGATTAGCCACCGCCACTGCCGTTCGATCGTCCTGATGAGCACGGCGAGGCCAGTCCGGCTTGGACTACAAAGTCTTGAAATCATTGGCGTAGTCACGGATGAATAATTCGTGAACTACCTCTTCGCTCTCGCGATTGGGATAGGAATTGTCGCAGGCCTGCGTTCGTTGACTGCCCCAGCAGTCGTAGCCTGGGCTGCGCATCTGGGCTGGCTGAACTTGGGCGGATCGCGCCTTGCCTTTATGGGATCGACCGCCGCCGCAGTCGTATTTTCCATCGTCGCGATTGGAGAATTGATCGCCGACAAACTTCCGACGACTCCGAAACGGACTGCGCTCGTGCCGTTGGTAGCGCGCATCGTCACGGGAGGACTGTGCGGCGCGTCTTTTTGCGCAGCAGCCGGCCAATCGTTAGGCATTGGCATCTTCTTGGGCGGGATTGGTGCGGTGATTGGAGCATTTGCCGGTTACGAAATCCGGAGACGCTTGGTCAATAACCTACGCATCAAAGATATCTTCGTCGCTATTTGCGAAGATTTGGTAGCGCTCGCTCTGGCTTGCTTTCTGGTATCGCGCTGACATGAGGAATCGCCCTCCCGCGGCCGCGGGACCACCAGAGCGGGTTCACGCTGCGGCGGAATAAAGATCGCGCTGCCGGACTTTCGCGGCGGCTTCATCGCGCGCGGATTTAAGAAAGCACGCCAAATGATTTAAGCGACGTGCGAGTTAACGAGTCGGCCACACACGCAGTGCCATTTCCGCAACTCGCCGTAGTTGATCCTGATTGGCGCCATCGGCTCCTTGGACGGCCATTCCGTGCAGCACAGTCATCACGTAATGGGATAGTTGGGCTGGGTCGGCGTTTGGCGGAAGGTCACCTTCCCGTTTTGCTCGTTGAAGGCGGCGACGCAACGCAACTTTGGCTGCGGCGCGGCGCGCGGCTATTTCCTTCCGAACAGATCGGGCCGCATCTCCGCACGCCAGCGCACCCTGGACCACAAGGCATCCTGCTGGAGTCCGTGGGTCACTCGGCATGTTGGCGGCACCGAGGAAAATTTGTTCGATAACATCCCTCGCTTTCGCCGCCCCTAAAGCCTTGCCAAAAAAGGCGAGCGGTCCGTTCATGTACCGATCGAGAACTTTGCGAAAGAGCTGCTCCTTGTTTCCAAATGCAGCGTAAAGACTTGGCCGATTGATGCGCATGGTCCGTGTGAGGTCGGAGAGCGCGGCGCCTTCGTAACCTTTGGCCCAAAAAACGTGCATGGCGCGATCCAGGGCGACGTCCGGGTCGAAGGCGCGCGGTCGCCCAACACTCGCGGAAGAATTCTTCGATTTCATACCGATAGGTAAATAAGCCACTTGACAGCCGCTTTGTCGAGGCCGAGTTTTATACTGATCGATACATAATGAGAGAGAAAATCAAAAAAAAGAGGAGGCAAAACCATGAATAGGAAACTGGAAGGGAAAATTGCACTCATCACCGGCGGCTCTCGCGGCATTGGTGCCGCAATCGCCAAACGTCTGGCTGCCGACGGAGCGAAGGTAGCCATCACCTACGCGAAAGGGGCTGATGCGGCCGCGTCGGTGGTTGAGGAGATTGAACGCGACGGCGGAAAGGCGATCGCGATTCAGGCGGACGCCACTGATGCCGAGGCGGGCAAAGCCGCGGTCGAAAAGACCGTGGCGACATTCGGCCGACTCGACGTCCTGGTAAACAATGCCGGCACCGCCATTCCGAAAACGTTTGAGGAGACGACACTGGAAGAGATGGATCGCGTGCTCGACATAAACGTGCGTGGCGTGTTCATCGCGACGCAGGCGGCGCTAAAGCACATGAAGAGCGGCGGTCGCATCATCATGATCGGTTCCTCCCTGGGTGAGCGTGTCCTGGTGCCCGGCCTTGTCCCCTACTCGGCAACGAAGGGAGCCGTGAAGATATTTACTCAGGCGCTGTCCAGAGAGCTCGGGAGCCGGGGCATCACGGTCAACAACGTGCAGCCGGGTCCGATCGACACTGACTTGAATCCCGCCACGAGCGAGTGGGCCGTGCCGCAGAAGGCCGTCACCGCACTCGACCGCTTCGGGCACGTTGATGAGATCGCTGCAATGGTCGCGTTTGTCGCCGGTCCGGAGTCTTCATACATCACGGGAGCAAATCTTACCGTAGATGGCGGAATGAACGCCTGAATCCAAGGAGAAATGATATGCGTGCAATGAGAGCTGAAACATTTAGTGGTTATCAAGGGCTGAAGCTCGTCGAACTTCCAAAACCGGCGGTTACAAAGGGGAAAGTACTGGTGCGAATCACCGCGGCCGGCGTCACGCCGCTCGACCATACGATTCTCTCCGGCAAATTTCACGGCTCGAAGGCGCCGTTAGTCCTTGGCAACGAAGGAGCGGGCGTGGTGAAGGAGGGAGGCGGAACGGACTTTCCGGTCGGCTCGCGCGTGATGTTCTTCGGCGCCTATGGCGCTTTTGAGGACGGAACCGACAGTGAGTGGGTTGCCGTACAGAAGGAAGACCTTTGCCTGATTCCTGACAATGTCGACGACGTGAGTGCCGCAGGTATTCCGGTCGCGTATCTCACCGCGCAGGTGGCTCTTACTCTGGCTGGTTTTCGGGCAGGCAAAACTGTTCTGGCACCGGCGATCGGAGGATCGATCGGCAATGCAGTGACGCAATTGGCGCGCGCCTTGGGCGCAAAACACGCCATGTCGAGCACGACCAATCATACGAAAGCCGAGCAGGCGAAGGCGCTCGGATTCAATGAAGTCATCGACACGTCCTTGGAGAAGTTGGGGGACGGCGTGCGTCGTATCACGAGCGGTTACGGCGCAGACATCGTCATCGACGGAGTCGGTGGTGAAGTCTTGAGCGAGGCGCTGGGAGCGCTTGCGTTGGAAGGACGCCTCACAACACTGGGATATTCCGCAAGCCGCAAGACAACTATTGATGTGACAAATCTCATTGTCCCACAGGCCAGCATCCGAGGTCTCAACATGTTTGCTCAGCCGAAGGCGGCCGTTACTAACGCTTGGAAAGTTATTGTCTCTCTACTTAAATCCGGTGCGATCAAACCGATCGTGGCTAAGACCTTCCCTCTGGCCGAAGCTGCTGGCGCTCTGCGTTACTTAGTTGAGGGCCGCCCTTTCGGCAGGGTCGTCCTGACAATCTGAGGAGTTCCAAAAGGAAAACAAAACATGAAGGAAAAACAGATTAGGATTCCAGGTCCGGATCATCCAATTTCTATCGAGCGCAATCCCGCTCGCGTTGTCGTGTCCGTTGCAGGCCGGGTGATGGCGGATACCCGCAACGCATTCACGCTTCGCGAAGCCGACTATCCGCCCGTTCAATACATTCCCCGTGAAGATGTCGATCTTTCTCAGTTGGAACGGACAGATCACGCTACCTACTGCCCGTATAAAGGCGATTGCAATTACTACAGCGTTCCCGCTGGTGGAAAGAAGTCCGTCAATGCGGTGTGGACGTACGAGGATCCATATCCTGCCGTTGCGCAAATCAAAGGACACGTCGCGTTCTATCCCGACCGGGTCGACGAAATAACAGAGCGATGAGGAATTATTATGAGCCAAACGATACAAGAGAAAAACAAAGCGCTGGTGCTCGACGCCTTCGAGACATTGTTTAACAAGCGGGACTACGCGGCCGCTGAGAAGTATTGGTCGCCTAACTACATCCAGCACAGTGCGCACATTGAACCGGGTCGCGATGGATTATTCAACCTGATCCGCAGCGCACCCGATACGTTGCGTTACGAACATCAGCTCGTCATCGCGGAAGGCGACTATGTCATTGTCCACGGACGTTTTTCAGGACATGGCCCGCCAGTTGCCTGGATCGCCGTGGACATTGTCAGGATCGAGAATGGCCGCCTCGCTGAACACTGGGATGTCATCGAGGACGAAGCCAGACGTGAATCCTCTAAGAGCGGATTGCCGATGTTCGGCGATCACTTCACTGCCTAACCAACTCATCCATCAATCTCAAATCAACGAAACCTCTATGAAACTCACCGAAAACACCATCTTTATCACCGGCGGGGGCACAGGTATTGGTCGTGGTCTCGCCGAAGCACTGCACAAGCTCGGCAACAAGGTCATCATCTCGGGTCGCCGCAAAGAACATCTCGATGCCACCGCTAAGGCGAACCCAGGAATGGATTCTGTCGAGCTCGACATTGCGAATCCTATGAATATCGCCGCTGTTGCGAAGAAGCTGATCGCGGACTATCCGGCGCTGAATGTGTTGATCAACAATGCCGGGATTATGCTGATCGACGACGCTGCGGGAAAGATCGATGATCAACTCCTGACGTCGACAGTCACCACGAACTTGTTGGGACCGATCCGGTTAACTTCGGCCTTGATTGAACATCTGAAGAAACAGCCAAAGGCTGCGATCGTTTATAACACTTCTGCGCTGGCATTTGTTCCCCTCGCCTTGACGGCGGTCTATTCGGCAACCAAGGCGGCACTTCATTCGTACATTCTTTCGCAGCGCTACAAACTCAAGGGCACTTCAGTTAGCGTCCTGGAAATCTCTCCGCCGTGGGTTCAGACCGACCTTCTTAATAGTAAAGAGGAACCTCGGGCTATGCCCCTAAAGGATTTCATCGAAGAGACCGTCAAATTACTCGGCACCGACGCAAAAGAGATCGTGGTCGAACAGGCGCAAGCCTTTCGAAACAACCCCGGACCAAATGAGAGCGCCCTAGTGACGCAATTCAACGACTCGATGATCGGCGCCTCGCCACAGTAAACTTCAGGCATTGGTCACAAAGGTGACCAGTAACTAGCGTAAACTCGCCTCCAAAAATTCAGGAGATCCACCTGTTTTGCCCACCCGATGATTTTCCGTCAGTCCACTCCTGTCTAGAAAAGTCAGTGCTGAACAATATGAGAGTCGGCCTGCTCCTCCATATCACGATGCTTATCGGCGGATTTCGACGGCGTGCTTCCCCAGTTTCTTTAAAAGGCGCAACAATGTCAGCCGTTCGTTTTTCGAAAGGACGCCTGCCACATCTTCCATCGCGGCGACGTGCTCGCCAAACCCGCGGGTAATCAACGCCCGTCCTTTGGGTGTCAGTTCAACCCGGCGCACGCGGCGGTCGTCCGGGTGATCGTTGCGCGAGACGAGGCCTTTCCTAACCAAGCGATCGACGGCCACACTAATAGATCCGGGAGTGAGCCAAACTTTTGGGCCGATGGTGTTGACCGGAAGCGGGCCCTTGTGCAGGAGAACTTCCAGGACGCGGAAATCGGAGTCGCCCAGTTCTGTGCGCTTGATGCTCCCGGCCGCGTGGGGGAGCAGCG
>WNFS01007136.1_pt1 | contig 14504 bp, 12 predicted proteins | sample 5400141 | NCBI WGS metagenome assembly WNFS01 (sample SAMN13153358, study PRJNA577476) | soil metagenome | isolation source: 60 cm saprolite under Madrone tree | place: USA:California | collected 2016-06-14
CCTGGACACGCACATTTGGATCTGGAATGATCTCGAACCGTGGAAGATCACTTCAGACATCAATCGGGAACTTGCCAGCCCGGACAACCAGCTGTGGCTATCCCCTGTGAGTGTGTGGGAAACAGTCGTATTGCTTGAGAAGCGGAGAATCAGCCTTAAGCAAGATTTTGGACAGTGGGTGCAAGAGTCCGTTGAAGCTCTTCAACTGCAAGAAGCTGCCTTAACCTGGCAAGTGGCCTGTGAGTTGCGCTTCAGTCCCTTGGGGCACGGCGATCCGGCGGACCGGTTTCTGGTCGCGACGGCCAAGGTCTATGACCTAACTCTTGTTACAGCCGATGAGAGGCTTTTGAATGTAGCCGGGTTAAGCGTGCTGCCGAATCGCTAGATTCCCGCCCGCGAAGTTCCACGGCACACTTCGTGAAAATAACTCTAAGGGCAAACACACGTCCTCTGATTCCACCGATCCAGTTTCGGGTTTACTTGGAAGCGCCGCCCTGCAGCTCTGCTAACGCCGAGAGGACTTGCTCGCTGTGCTGCTGAGGCTTTACGTCAAGAAAAACTTTGCGGACTACGCCATCTGGATCGATCAGAAATGTGTGGCGCGCGGAGACCTTGACGACGCCGAAATTCATTACCGAGTCATATAGCGCGGAAACTTCCTGCTTGGTGTCCGCGAGCAACTTGAAGCTCAGCCCTTCTTTCGTGCAAAACTTTTGGTGAGAATCTTCGTCCTGCACGCTGACGCCGACGATTACGGCGTGCTTTTGCTCGTATTGTGCCAAGTCGCGCTGGAAGTTGTGGGCTTCCACCGTGCACCCACTGGTAAAATCCTTCGGGTAGAAGTAGAGCACCACCCATTTGCCCTTGAAATCATGCAGGCTAACCGACTTCGATTCCTGCGAATTCAACGTAAAGTCAGGAGCGGGACTCCCAACGGCGGGCGCCTTGCCATCCGCCCGTATTCCACGGATTCCCAGGCCCAAAGCTGCTAACAGCAGCGCTCCGACTGCAACTTTCGTTATTTTCATGTTCATGGTTTTCCCCTCAAGCGTATACCTACTCTAGTTAGGATTTATTCCAGGAAGGACCCGATTCACGCACGTTCCGACTTTCCCGAAGGCTGGGCGGGTCCATCATACCGCTCCGGGAGCAGCCATGCTAGTTCGGATGAGTGAATCGTCCAAATCCCAGACGCAGTTGGAGCGTGTTAATTCCAGGATTGAGGTTGGCAAGCGAGGCGTTAGAAATGTGCATGAAGCGAAGCTCCGCGCTCCAATTATATTTGCTTCGCAGAAAGTGCACACCCAATGCGCCGCTCGATGTGAAGTTTACGCGCGAGGTTCCGGGAGGCACGTTGTCATTCGTGAAAAGCGTGCCACCGCCGAGTTCGACATAGGGAACAATCTTGCGAGGCTTTGTAAAATTCCATTTTAGCGCGAAGGGATTCAGCCCGAAGCCATAGGCAGTGCCGCCCCGCTGAACGACCATAAAGACGGGCACGACATCCACAGCGTATTCGAATTGACCGCCCAAGAAGCCCGGGCCGTGCGGCGCGGTCAAAATCCAGCCGTAACGCGCGCCAACGTTCCACACGCCGGTGTCGGAAGTGCTGCCATTTAGTCCGTGACCACCGCCAGTCCATAGCTGTAGCTCATGCCCCCCTTGTTCCGGTCCGGACTGGGCTTTGGATACTGGACCGCAGAGCAATGCTGCGAAACCCAGGCTCACCGCGAGCACTCGAAAAGCTGTTCCTATCACCGTGCGATCTCCTCCCGGTCTTGGATTCCTTTTGCCGAGACTTGGGTGCACGGAAGATACAGAAAAACAGCTGCAAAGGCGAACGGGTTTTGCGTCAGTTCAAATATTACCTCAGATAGGTCCGGACGATATGTATGACGTCGTCGGCGGCCTCTTCCGACGATTTCGAATTGCGCGGCATGTGCTTTCGAATGTGGTCTTCCATCAACTCGCCCATGAAGCTATTGATGGCGCCGCGTGCGGCGGCCAAACGCCGCAGCACTTCGGCGCACTGCTCATCTTCGTTGAGGCCGTGGAGAACGCTTTCGAGCTGGCCAATGACTTTCTTGGTGCGTGTGACAAGGTCGAGTTTTTCGCGAGAAGTAGATTCTTGCCGTTAAACAATGTCCGAAGCATAGCGGAGAAGTCGGCAGACGGGTAAAAACTCGGCGCACGACGGGGAGCGCACTTACCCACCGCTTCCATGGCGGCGCGAGACAGAGCAAGCAAGGTGGTTGACGAACTTGAAGGTTAAATATAGTGTACAAAACAGATTTAACATGCTTAACTACGAATTCTAGTGGACGAGCGCCGCGAAGAGCTAGCGCCGTTCATCTCCCGTTCATCGGCCGTGACTTAGCCTGCATCATTGCGACGGTCAGTTACACCCACAGGCAGAAAAGAGTCGAGACACAAAGGAATGCGGCGCATTAGTTTGCAATTTGTTCTACCGATTTGCGCGACGCTCGGGGCCATCTTGATGGCAGCGGCGGACGTGCAGGCGCAAGATTCGCCGCAGGTGCAGGCGCCGACGCCTCCGGCGCGAGGGGACGATCCAGCCAGCGCGCCGGCCGATGTCGATCCCGAAGCGATGCTCTCGCATTTCAAGGACACGCGCTTCTGGCTTTCCGGTCAAACGAACTTCATCTTCCAAGCTCACCCCGACTTTCACGCCGCCTACAGCGGCCCGAACAGCCTCAGTCCGCACTATGAGAAAGCCACCTCGCGAGTCATGACGCTCTACACTGGCGTGCGCCTCAACAATTCCACAGAGGTTCTGGTAGATATTGAAGAGGCTGGCGGCGCGGCGCTCAGCACAGGCCTTGGCCTGGCCGGGAATACCGATCTGGATATCGTGCGCAATCCGCAGTTGAGCAAAGCACCGTACCTCGGCCGCGGCATGATTCACAAAGTGTTTGCTTTGAGTAAGGATAAGATTGAGAATCAGCGGAATTTTCTATCGCTGTTCGATGAACTCCCGCGCCGCCGCCTGGAAATTCGCTTCGGCAAGTTCAGCATGCCGGACTTCTTTGATCAGAATTCGGTGGGGTCTGACACACATTTTCAATTCAACAACTGGACGCTGGACAACAACGGCGCCTGGGATTACGCCGCTGATACGCGTGGCTATACCGTGGGTTTTGTGGCCGACTTCGAGGACCGCAACTGGGGTTTTCGCTTCGCCGAAGCGCTTATGCCAAAGGTCGCTAACGGAATTGATCTGGTGTGGAAACCGTGGCAGGCCCATGCGGAAAATTGGGAATTCGAGCTGCGTCACGGCGTGGTGCCGAACAAAGCTGGGGTTGTCCGCCTTTTGGCATACACCAACCATGCCAATATGGGGATCTACGGGGATGCCATTGCTCAGTTTCAAGAACGCTCGGTCCCTGTCCCAGATATCACGAACCACGCCTGGCGCAGCACCAGCAAGTATGGCTTCGGCGTCAACCTGGAACAGAATCTCACTCGAAACGTCGCGGCTTTCGCCCGTTGGGGATGGGATGACGGAAAAACCGAATCATTTGCTTATACCGAAGTCGATTCGACTTTCGCCGAAGGCGTGAGCGTCAACGGTGCTCAATGGCATCGCAAGCAAGACCGTGCCGGCGTGGCCTTCGTATCGAACGGGATCAAGAAAGATCACCAGATCTATCTAGCGGACGGCGGGCTTGGTTTCCTGCTGGGTGATGGAAAGCTGAACTACGGGCGGGAAAACATCGTCGAGTCCTATTACACGGCACACGTTTGGCGCGGAATCTATGTTGCTCCAGGAGTGCAGCATATTAACAATCCTGGTTACAACCGCGACCGGGGGCCAGTTCTGGTGCCGACTCTTCGGCTGCATGTCGAATTCTGAGATTCAACGTCTGATAGCCCGTTAACGCACCCACCCACCTGAGCCAATTTCCCCCTTTTTTGCGAAATAGTAGGTAATGACGCTTCGTGTGAGCTGGACCACATGCAAGCTGAACATAACCTTAGGAGCACCGAGGACCTGCTATGCATGTTTTACATTCGAATGCAGCTCGACGAATGCTGTTGCTATTGGCAGCTCTTTTTGTCCTCCCGTTGCGGCCCGCCGCCAGCGACTTGCAGAAGAGCCAGAAAAAGGAACTGGAATCCGCGGCGAAGGGTTTGAATGCGGAGGCCAAGTCGCTTGAGAAGTCGGGCAAGCTAGTGGAAGCGAGGCTCAAATACGCGGAGTCCCTCGGCTATATCGAGGAGAAAGAAGCAAGTCAGGCGATATCGCGGTTGGATGACAAACTGAAGAATGACGTCAAAGCCGCGATTGTTTCCGCGCAGAAAATGTTCGATGCCGGAAAATACAAGGAAGCCGCGCAAGTCCTCGAACAAGCCTGGAATCTGCAGACTTCGCAACCACTCTTGGCGTATGACTTGGCACTCTGCTACAGCCAGCTTGGTGAGCGCCAAAAAGCCGCAGAGTTTCTCGACCAAGCCATCGCAGGGGCTGGGGGACCGAAGGTTCGCGCGAGGCTTAACCAGACGCGCACAAGTTTCACGACCGCCGAAACGACTGCGCCGCACAACGACTCAACAAAGAAGCAGCTCGAACTCTTCGACCATCTTGCCGAGACACTGGGAAATGGCTCCACAGCCGAAGATGAGTTGGGAGATGAAGAAGTCCTGGTGGAAGGGGATGCTCCCGATCCCACTGCATCCATGCGCGGCGGAGCGGCGAAATTTACGGCCACCGATCCCGTTCGGAGTGGTAAGTCGAGCCGTTTTTCGAGTGCTTGCACCGCTCTACAGAATCTGAAAGATACACTCGCCAATAGCCCGGCAGCCGTTTTTGATCTCGCGAATTGCGCCGAGGATAACAATCGTCCGGACGAAGCCATGCGATTTCTCCGGCGCTATCTGGAACTTGCTCCGAACGCGCTCGACGCCGTCCGAGTCAATCAACGAATTGCCGAACTGGATGCGCTCAAGGCGCTGGCTACGCAGTCAGGCGTTCAAGTACGCGCGCTCTATGCAGCCGCTGAACGATCCATCGAGGAACACCAATACGATGGCGCCCTCATCGCTTTCACGAAAGCGGCAGAATTGCTACCGGATTTTCCGCTAACGCATTGGAAGCTGGGCCTGCTTCAGGAGGCCATGGGAACGTTGCCGACGCTCGGAGGCAATTCGCGCGGTGCCGCGAACTGGAGACGGACACGCAGGCGCAGAAGCGCGCCGATTTTCACCTCGGCATTCTGGATGAGAAGCGGAAGAAATATGACGAAGAGGTTTCGGAAGCTGGCGACACTATCGCCGATCTTTTGAATCGGTCGATGAATCTGACGTTTAATGGCCTCGAGAATCGTTCCGCGCTGCGCGCCCACCGAGCCCAGGTAAAAAAGGGCAACGCTGCCAAGAAGCTCGGGGGTTTTACCGTCCCGCTTCCGTATGCCCAGCAGCAAATCGGCTCAGCCGCGCAGCACCTGCAGGCAGCTCTCGCCCTTTTTCCTCTCGGCGCAGAGGCTAACGAGCTCATGGCGCTCGTCTATTTACAATCGCTGGATGGGCGAAGCGCCGTTCGCTCGTTTGATGCCGTCTCGAGCCAGCATCTTCCCGTTTCTTTTTACGCCGAAATTCGCGGACACGGCGTCGATCGTCCGGCCAAGTGTGAATTGAGCCGCGACCATATCCGATTCATTTTTCTCGCTTCGTACGATAAAAGGGGTTCCGTCAAACCTCCATCCCGCCAGGCCGGCCAGGATGGCTTGGGAGATCTCGTCATCGAGGCCCAGTCTTCCCGCGCCCTCAATTTTGAGGATTTTGCATTCCGGCTTTCCGAAATTAAGGGAGTGGAAACCAAGGACGGCCAGGTCCTTTTCAAGCTTGAACATGACACCTACTCCGTTTCGCCGCTGGCCATTGCGTTCTATCCGCCCAAAGAAGGCGGACCCTTTGCGCGCAGATTTTCAAATGACTACGCTCGCTTGTTCGTGCGCTACCCCGGCCTGGAAGACACCAAGCTTGGCGCCGAAGGTCTTACAAGTTACGAGAAATTCAAAATTGGAATGGACCTCGCCAACGCTGGTATGAGCATGGCCATGGGTGGCGCCGGAGCCTTTTCCGCCGTACAGGATGTGATGACCGTCGTGCAAACGGTGCGCATGCTTCAGCGCACGATGGCCTCTTTGAAAATAAGCTATGCGGCGTGGGCGACCAGCGTCGAGGAAGAGCAAGGCGTTCTGCTCGGAAATCCGTTCAAACCGATTCCTACTGAGCCACTCCGGCTCGCGTACGCGCACGAACTGAAATAGAACGGGTCCCATCGGCTGGGCAGAGTACTGTTCCCGAAGCGAGAGTTGATAGCAAGGCGATGGGCAGAAATTGCCTGGACAGACGCTTCGCTGGGACGCATTCTGCCCGCTAGCCGCCCGCGCTCGAGACATGTCCGCTCCTCGCACGGAATAAGTCCAGTTGATTCAATGTGCGCTTCGGATTCTTCCAGCAACTTCTCTTGCCAGAATAAATGCGATAGATCCTTCCAGGAATCGGCTTTCACGCGGTAATTGGTCGGCTGCAAGGGCGCCGATCTCAGTCTAAAGGAAACGCGCGGGCCGCCGATGTCCTTCCTGTCGAAGCGGAGACAGGCGACTCGGTGGCGGCCAAGATTAGAGGAGGCTCATATGTCCGTATCTGGAATCTCATCGAGCAGCTTTTTTGCAGGACTTAATTCCACCGCCGTACAGAATAAGTTCAAACAGGTTCAACAGGATTTTCAGCAGCTAGGGCAGGATCTTCAATTCGGCAATCTATGCAATGCGATTTTTCCGCCCTTCAACAATGCTTCCCCGCCAGCAGAGCGTCACGGCCCATGCGCAAATGGATTCTCAGGCCGGCAATCCCGTTGGGCAGCAGTGGGCTGTACGTCTCGGCGTAATGAGAAGCGCTGCAAGGCTGCAACCCGCATTTCTCACTGCCATAGGCTAGCTACCGTCCGTCGCAAAATAGGTCGTTCTGAATGAGCTATTTCATCTGTAGAGACCATCTGATTCTGCTCGCGCGTTTCGATTTCTGCCGCTCGGCCCGTTTGCGTCCCGAGCCGCGGCGGTCGGGACCTCAGACTCGTTGCAGAGCCAGGCAGCGACCTATCTGAATAATATTGTCTGCGATTACGCCAAGGCCGACCCACCGCTGCATACCTTCGAATCCTCGATAGCGGCAGCGATTCAATCCGTGGCGCCGCTTGAGCACGCTAATGCGACCTTCACATCCGGTTCGCCAGCGCTGCCCGGCCCGGAACCAACGTGTTCTCTGCCGTTTTCTCCGCTCGCTGCTTTTGCTGTTGCGACTGGGCACCGCGACTCGCGTCACTCCCATTCCTTGGATGGTCTTCTCACTCTTTAGACTATAGAACCCCGTGTCGGCAGCGACCATTCGTGGTGCGCGCCCGAACTGACGCTGGTGTTGTTCGACCGCGGAAACCAGAAGTTCGGAATCATCGGGACGCTCGGCGAACACTTCATAGTGCGTGATGATCTGGTTCTCGGCTTCCTGCACCTGAACCAGTTTGCCGAACTCGTTGGGCTTGCTAGCCTTCCCCTTGCGAATGATTTCGGTGTGCGGCTCGAAAAGACTCACGATCTTATGGGGATACTTGGTCATTCCTTGAAACACTCGCGCCTTGGTTTGCCGCACCACCTGTCGCACACGCCCGGCCATCGTTTCCAGGAGCTCTCGTAATCGTTTCAGTTGCGCTTGCCGGCGCCGAGGAAGGTGCTGCATTTCCTCTAACACTCCCTCCGCTTGATTAACAATCTTTCGCGTTAAACTCACCAGTTCTCGATACCGCTCCACGCGTCGTTCTTCACCCTCCGGACCCTTCAGCCGCCCCGCCAAGGCGATCGCTATCACCTTCTTGTTCACGCTGCGCATCCGGTCACGAATCCGCTTCTTCAGTCCACCCGCAGCCTTCTCTACCTTCTTCATGGTTCGCGTGAGCACGCGCGCTCCGTCCCCTAATAAACTGCTGTCGGTCGGATAGTGGATATTCGTCTCGACCACCGTGGTGTCTACCCTCATCTTCCGTCCTTGCACCACGCCTCGCTCTCGCGCCAACTCCATCAACCTTTCGTGGAGCTCCCCGATCACTTCTGGCCCGATGGCTTGCCCCAAGCGCGCCAGTGTCTTGGCATCCGGTACTTTCTCGTCCCCAATGCGTGTGAACGCGCGATAAACCAGGTTCGCTCGTACTTCTCGCTCCAGCGTGTCGTAGCTCCAGTTCCGTACGTGCTTCAAGATCAGCAGCCGGAGCGCCACTTCCGCCGGTGTTGGGGTTCGTCCGCGCGTCCGGCTCTTCGGATGTCGCTTTCCTTGTGCATCGTACACACACTCCACCAGCGCTGCGTCTTCCAGCAGTTGGTCTACTTCTTTCATCCATGGTTCCCACAGATCTTCGATGTCCTTCGCTAGTCCGTTGTGCCACAAACTCGGTTGCCGATGTCGAAGTTGGATCACGCTGCCTCCTTAATTTCTTCAGACGCAGCATCAACACGAAAAGCTACACTTCAACACCGCACAACCAACCGAAAGCGCATAAATACTTGTTACGATGCTTTATATTTGCGATGGAAAGTAGCTAGAATTTCTCCCTAATCACACCGAACGAGTGCGCATGAATGTCTCACGCTCGCTACGCACATCGTCGCCACGCAGCTCTCGCAAGGCACAGGTCACAAACTCACCAGTCACTTTTTTGCGCCAGCTCATGTCGAAATCCGTGTTGTCGAGCGGCTTCGCGATGCGAGCCGCTAGAACCGCCGCTTCGGCAATGGAGTCCGCATTCAACGGACGCTCCACTAGAGTTTTTGCTGCTTCTGCCGCAACCAGCGGCCGCGACGCGGCTGAACCAATCACAATGCGTGCGTCCTTAACGATGCCGTTGCCGGAAATACGCGCGGCGGCGGCAACAGACAAGACCGGAAAATCAAACGATCCGCGGCGCCGAAGTTTCCAGTAGGTGCTCTTCCATCCGTGCAGGGAATCCAACAAGACTTCCGTCAAGAGTTCGTTGCGCTTCCGCCTGATGTAGTCCAGACCATCATTGTTATAAAGATCGGCAAGCAAAACTTCTCGCTGCCCCGATCGTGAGACCAGCCGAACTCGCGCTCCAATAGCGATCAATGCCGGTGCCGTGTCTGTCGAAGACACTGCCATGCACGTTGGACTTCCCGGTGCCACCCAGCAGGTGTCGCCATCCTTTTTCAAACAAAAGTCGATCGCCTTCCGCCACTCGTAATTCTGATCGTAGTAATTACAGCGCGTATCGAGACAGAGATTGCCGCCCAACGTCGCCATGTTCCGAATCTGGGGTGTCGCCACGAGCGAAGCGGCTTGCGAGAGAGCAGTCGATCCATTTCGAAAACGGACATCTGCCGCGATATCGGCAAGCGTCACGCAAGCCCCAAGCCGAGATCCCGAATGCTCCAATTGCATGTGCTTCAAATCTTCGATGTAAAGGAGACTCATCAATGTCCGCGGAACTTGCTGCCTTCGCTTCATGTTGGGGAGCAGATCCGTGCCCCCCGCGAGCACCATCGCGCCCGTCCCCTCGCCGTCCAGTATGCGCGCCGCTTCCTCGATCGTTCGCGGCGCGCGAAACTCAAAAAGTGGCAGCCGCATCATGAGCTAAGCACCTTTTCTTTTTCCGAACTGCGCTTCGCCGACCGCGGCACATCGTTTATCGCATGCCCATCTCCGCCCTCCCAAGGCGGCGGGACGCGCAGCGCTTCCGGCCACTCGACGCGCGGAAAATGGCTCGGGCCAAAACGTGGCTCGCGCCCCGCTTTCTTTTCCGCTAGGGCCTTCATAATTTTCTCCGGGGTGATGGGCACCTCGTCAATCCTCACACCCACGGCGTCGTAAACAGCGTTCGCAACGGCTGGCATAATCGGCAACAAAGGTCCTTGCCCAACTTCCTTCGCCCCAAACGGTCCGCGTGGATCAGGCTCCTCGATCAACTCCGTAATCACTTCCGGCATGTCCAGCGACGTCGGGCTCTTGTACTCCAGCATCGACGGAAATTTGTGGACCAGCGCGTGCGAAAGTTTCGTCGGCAGCCGCCGAAACTCCTGCTCCTCCATCAAAGCTTCGCCCAGTCCCATGTAAACGCTGCCCTCGACCTGCCCCCGCACCAGCGTCGGATTCAGCGCCCGCCCTATGTCATGCGCAATCCAAATCCTCGGCACGGTAATCCATCCCGTCGTCGGACTGACCATAACTTCGACCACTGCCGCGGTATACGAATACGTCGGCGACGGTCCCACACCGCCACCTTTGTAAAGTGCCGGTGACTTCGGCGGCGTGTAAGAGCCCATCGTGCCAACCGTGCCGAAGCGTGCCTCCGCCAAACACACAGCCTCCGCAAACGTGAAGCCTTTCGCCGGATCGTTCGAATCAAAAACGCGTTTCTCCGCAAAGCGCAGCCGCTCTTTCGGAACTTCCAGTTTCTCCGCAACGGCGTCCGCGATCATGGCCTTGCCGCGCTCTGCCGCTTGCAAAGCCGCATTGCCAGCCATGATCGTCACTCGACTCGAATACGATCCCAAATCCACCGGCCCCAAATCCGTGTCACCGGTGTACAAACGGATGTCAAACGTCTCCAATCCCAATACCTCAGCGACAATTCCCGCGAGCACATCATCCGAGCCTTGGCCAATCTCCGTCGCACCGCAAAAAACCGCCACGCCCCCGCCGCGATCAAACTTAATATGCACGCCCGAGTGCGGCATCTTGTTCCAATAAATCGGCAGCCCCGCACCGGTCAGATAGGCGGAGCAAGCCAGCCCCACGCCGCGCCCTTCCGGCAGCTTGCGGAATTTGTCCTTCCAATCCGAAATCTTCACCACGCGCCGAATGCACTCCGCAAGATTCACGACGCTCAGTCGGAAAAAATTCGCCGTTACCGCGTTCGAAGACTCTGAAATGCGCAGCCGCAAGTCCGCAGGATCGATGCTCAACTTCTCCGCGATTTTGTCCAATTGCACTTCTTGCCCGAATCGCGGCTGCACCGTCCCATGCCCGCGCTTCGGCCCGCACGGTGGCTTGTTCGTAAACGTGCGGCATCCCTGAAATTTGTATCGCGGAATGTGATACGTCGTCGTCTGTAGCGCACCTGTATAAAACGTGCTCGCAACGCCGTACGAACCGTACGCGCCGCCGTCGATCAGCGTCTGCAAATGCATTCCGGTGATCGTGCCGTCTTTTTTTACGCCGGTTTTGAATTTCATCAACACCGGATGCCGCCCCCGGTGGCAATAAAACACTTCCTCGCGCGTTAAACAAATCTTCACCGGCCGGTCCAGCAAAAGCGCCGCCTTCGCCACCACAATTTCGTGATTGAACGGGTCGCTCTTCCCGCCAAAGCCCCCGCCGTTCGCCGTCGCGATAACACGAATATGCCCCGGCGGCATCTGCAGAACTTTCGCCAGCGCGCGATGCAAATAGTGCGGCGTTTGTGTGCTGCTCCAAATCGTCAGCTTTCCCTCAGGGTCTCTTATTGCCACGGCAGCGTGCTGCTCGATCGGAAGATGTGTGTTCCCCTGATAAAAAAAAGTATCCTCGAACACTTCGTCCGCTTCCTCAAACCCTTGGTCTACATTGCCAAATTCCAGCGACACGCGCTTATGAATGTTTCCTTCTTCCCCGTACTCATGAATCCGCGGCACAGGAGTCGCCAGCGCTTCTTCCGGGTCGGCGATCGTCGTCAAAATCTCGTAATCCACATCAATCAAGTCCAGCGCTTCAAACGCCGTCAGCTCCTCGCGGGCGATCACCGCCGCAACCGGATCACCGACGTGCCGCACGTGATCCAGGCAAAGCGCCTGCTCGTCCTGGCTCACCGGCAAAATTCCATATTCGATGGGGAGATCTTTTCCGTTGAGAACTAAATAGACTCCGGGTTGAGCCGCGGCACGCGAAGTGTCAATCTTCCGTATACGCGCGTGCGGATGCGGCGAACGCAGCAGCTTGCAATACGCCATTCGTGGCAAAAAAATATCGTCCGCAAAACGCGTTTGCCCCGTAACTTTCGAGCGTGCGTCCACTCGCCGTCGTGGAATCCCAATGACGCGCAACTCTTCTGCGCCACTCTTCGAATCTTTTCGATCTGTGCTCGTCAAATCTTCAGGTTTGGACATCTTGCTCCCGCATGCGAACAACTTCGCGCCCGTCCCGAAACGTCAAGCCACGGATTTCCCTTGGCCCGCGATTGTGATTATGGCGGCCTCCACAGCCTCGAAAATTTGTTGATACCCCGTACATCGGCACAAATTCCCGGACAATGCTTCACGAATCTGGTCACGCGAAGGATTCGGATTCTGATCGAGCAACGCCTTCGCCGTCACCAAAATCGCTGGCGTGCAATACCCGCACTGCGCTGCCCCCAAATCCGCAAACGCATCCTGCAAAGGATGCAGCTTTCCGTCGGCCGCGAGACCCTCGACGGTCAGCACATCTTTCTTGTCGCATTCGAGGGCCAACACCAAACACGAAAGCACTGCCTTGCCTTCCAGCAAAACCGCGCAAGCTCCGCACTCCCCCAATTCGCATCCGTGCTTCGTGCCCGTGTGCCCCAAATCCTCGCGAAGGACTTCCAGCAAGGTCTTGTAAGGAGCAAACGAAACGTCCGCCTCCTCCCCGTTCAACGTCAATCGAATGTGCGCCGTTTTTTGCGATTCGGTCGGCAAGCTGACAAAGCTCATTCGCTCTCTCCGAATAATCTCCCGCTCATCGCGGAAACAGCCTCGCCGCATTGTCATACAAAATCTTGCGCTTCGCCTCTGCCCCAATCGGCAGCGCATGAAACTTCTCGATGTTTCCCTTGATCTCCGGCACGCCCGGCCCCGGCCAGTCCGTTCCCCACAAAACCTTGTCCGCGATGTCTTCAATCCGCGGAAAATACTCCATCAATTTCTGCGGCGGAATCCCCGAAATATCCATGTACATATTCTTATGCCGCCGCACCAGAAAAAACGCTTCGTTCATCCACAGCGGCCTTCCGCCATGCGCTAGAATCACGACAAGGTTCGGATAATCGATGCTCACGTCGTCGCACAACATCGGCTGCGCATGCAAGTTTCTCGCTCCAGGGAAAATCGAAGTGCCCGTATGAATCATTACCGGCATGCCATGTGCCTCTGCGCGCTCGTAAATTGCGGCTAAGTCTCGGTTGCCGTTCAGATATCCGTTCGGTGACATCGCCTGGTGCGACGGGTGCAACTTAATCGCCCGAATCCCCAGTTTCGCCATACGGTCCACCTCGGCGCCCGTATCGGGAACTGTTCCAGGCAGTACGCCGCCAAACGCGATCAGCCGGTCTGGCGCAGCGCTGCAATATTTCGCGCTCCAATCATTTGCTTCCGGCGTGAACCCAATGATTTTCGGCGCAACGTAATTAATCAACCCCGCGCGCTCGATTCTAAGGCTATCCAAGTGCCCAAGAAATGCCTTCGGGTCATCGCAATAGCGCATCACATCCGCGTAATCCTTCCGCCCGCGCTTCATCAAATCCATCGCAGACGGCTTCATCATGTGGTACGGCATGATGTGAATATGGATGTCGATGATCGGTTGCAAGAATTTGTGTCCTTCGAAGCAGAAATCGCCGCGCGTCAGTTGAACCGCACATATTCAAAATCCAAAGGCTTGCTATTGATTCCTCGAAGCGGCGGCGCAATCCAATTCGCAAATCTCCCCGGCTCGACGACTCGCCCGGTCATCAACGACTGCACGAACTTCTCATCCGCCGGGCTCGGCAGCCATTCGTGTTCGCGCTTCTTCCACGCCTCTGCCGTCAAGACTTCCCCAGTCGCACTGATATGGTGTCCCGCAAAATTCCCAATCGCGCGGTGAAATCCCTTGTGTGGCAGCGTTAGCTGGAAGGGAATGCCGGCTTCATCGATCACTCGTTGCCACCGCGCCACGCCATCCGCGATTTCCTCAATGTAATCGTCGCGCAATCGCTCGTTCAAAGCGGTCAGTGCCGGAACATCCTTCTTCACGATCTTGTTCCCAATCACTTCGTACACTGGGTACTCGGCTTCGCTTAAAACATGATCGTCCTCGAGTTTTGTTTCGCGAAAGCGCCCCTTGAGTCCGTTGGTGAAATAATTCGCCGCGTTCGATGAAACATCCGACCCGTAAAGGTCGAGCGTCACGCTGTAGTGAAAATTCAAATACCGTTGAATCGTCGGCAGGTCAATCACTCCGAGTGCCCGCACCTGCGCGGGATCTTCGACCTTGTGCTCTTTCATCACTTCGCATGTGCGCTTGATGATCCGCGTAACGCCCGTCTCCCCGACGAACATGTGATGCGCTTCCTCGGTCAGCATGAACCGGCACGTTCGCGAAAGCGGATCGAAGCCGGATTCTGCCAAAGCGCACAATTGAAACTTTCCGTCGCGATCCGTAAAAAACGTGAACATATAAAACGCCAGCCAGTCCGGTGTCGGCTCGTTAAATGCGCCAAGAAT
>WNFS01002282.1_pt1 | contig 14502 bp, 11 predicted proteins | sample 5400141 | NCBI WGS metagenome assembly WNFS01 (sample SAMN13153358, study PRJNA577476) | soil metagenome | isolation source: 60 cm saprolite under Madrone tree | place: USA:California | collected 2016-06-14
AGCTGGATCAGTAATTGAGGCCTGCACAGAAACCTGCGTCGGTATTCCAATCACCGTTGTCGTCGGAGTCGCGCGAACGAGGCCGATGCTCGGTGCCCCGGGTGTGATGCCGCCGTTGCCGATGATTTGAAGCGTGAAGCTTTCGCCGGGCCTGCCCCTCAACTCCACGGTCAATTGGTTCGTCGCCAGCAGCGTGACGGACTTTGTAAGGACTTTGACTGTCTGGTTGAAATCGCTCTCCTTAAAAACGTCTACGCCGTTGAGGGTGACGATAGCGCTCGAAACCCCAGCGCTGTCGATCCGCGCAGTGAAAGTAGCTGAGGGATCGAGAACGTTGAAGGTCTTCGTCACCGGGGTTGGCTTTCCGGTGTCGCGCGAGTACTGCACGGGTCCAAAGGCTATGAACGTCTCCGCGGGCGAGACGGTCGGGCTGCCGAGGAGAAGCAGGGCCAGAGTCCCCATCAACCAGGGCGAGCGTGGCAAGAAGACTTTCACTGGACGCCTCCTGAACTGGAATTTCCATCTTGGGTTCCCCGGCAGTTGGAACTGTACACTAAACTGCCTCTTCGTAGGACATTCCCCCAGCTCTTATGGGCGCTATTTCGCCACACAAATATAGGACGAGGGGTACTACTGGCACCGAATTTGTTCACGTAATTGGTCTCTTGCCTTGAGTGTCGAGTTGAGCCTCGACGTGTTCCGCCTCTGGCGCAATTGATGATAGGTTGTTTTTGGTGTCTGTTTAGGGCGGGAATTGGTGCTATTTATGCGGAACAGTTGAAGGAGTTGAAAAAGGCGAGGCCGTAGAAATCGCCAATGTTCATACGGGTTTTATGCAAGTTGCTGAAAACATGGTAGGATGGCCGAAGAGACTGGGTTCGAATCCCACCACTCTCGCCTAAGGCAATCCCAAAGTCCCTCGAAACGTCTTTCCCAAGATCCAATTGGGCACAGTTATAAGGCCCGGCCAACAAAGTATTAGACCCAGGCCAGGAATCCAGCTACGTTCCGTGGGGTCTGCCCAAGTAGACTCCGCCTGCCTGCAATAGCGGAGGCACACGACGGGCACCAGCCCACCGAACAAGGGGGAACTACAATGGCTGCTGAAACGACGGTCCTGGAACGCATACCGGAAGCGCTGGCTTTGAGTAAGCCCGAAGCAGCTCGAATGCTCGGTGTCAGCGTTCGGACGGTTGACCGGCTCATTGCCCTGAAGGAGTTGCCAGTGCGCCGCCTGGGGCGGCGGGTCTTGATTCCGCGCAACGGCCTTCAAAGTCTGCTGAGGGCCGATCATCCGACACAAGCCGCTTGATAATCTAGCTGCTAGATTATAGACTCTTGGTGTGTCCAAAAAAGGCGCGCCGGGCGATAATGTGCTGGAATTCCTCCGCAGGATTGGGAGGAAGGGCGGAAAGGCGCGCGCAAAGAAATACGATACAGAGACATTTAGAAAGTGGTCGAAGGAATCCGGAGCGGGACGCCCTCCGAAATCTAGGAAGGAGCAGCGATGAGTCAGAGAGGAGTCTTCGAAAGGGAGCCAGGTTCTGGAGTTTGGTGGATTTGCTACTTCGATCGGTTCGGCAAGAGGCACCGGGAAAAGGCCGGTACCAAGAGCGTTGCCATCAAGCTTTACGGGAAACGTAAGCAGCAAGCGCTCGAAGGCAAGAAGCTCCCCGAAAACTTTCGTAAGCCATCCGTTAATTTCGACCAACTCGTTGACGATGCGCTCGCGTATTCAAAAAGGAACAAAAGATCCTACAAGACAGACGTGCCTCGTTTTGCCAGCCTGAAGGACTGGTTCGGTTCTCATCCTGCAGAAGAACTGACGCCCAGAGAGATTGAAAACACCCTGGCGCGAGCGGCGGACAAGGAAAAGTGGGCGCCCTCGACGTTTAATCACTACCGGTCGCTCATGTCGCTGAGCTACCGCCTGGGAATCTTGAATCGAAAAGTCACTTCCAACCCTGCGCGTTCCGTGACGCATCGTCGCGAGGACAACAATCGCGTTCGGTTTCTGACGGAAGAAGAGGAAAAGAAGCTCCGAAAGGTCATCGGAGCCAAGTGGCCTTCGCATCTTGCCGAGTTGGATCTCGCGATCAACACCGGTCTGCGGAAGGGCAGTCAGTACAACCTGACGTGGGACATGGTAGACTTTAGAGGTCGGATGTTGAACATCCCGCGGACGAAGAACGAAGAACCCCTACACGTCCCGTTAAATGATGCTGCGGTTGGCGCCCTGAGGGTTGTGCACCACCGGGGCGACGGGAGAGGGCGTGTGTTCCAATCGGAAAAGACGGGTGAGCCGCTTGAAAACGGGCGGCATTGGTTCGACGACGCAGTGATTGAGGCGGAGATCAAGAACTTTCGTTGGCACGACTTGCGGCACACGTTTGCGAGCCGTCTGCGAATGAAGGGCGCTCCGCTTGAAGATATTGCGGACCTGTTGGGGCACAAGAGTTTGACCATGACACGACGGTACGCGCATCTGGGTCCGAACAAGCTGCATGCAGTGGTGTCCTTGCTCGGAGCAAGTGCCACCACAAGTGCCACCAGCGAAAATGGGTCGGAAGCGTCTACCTCGCAAGTTGTTGTACAGTAAAGAGTTTAGGGGCGTAGCTCAGTGGTAGAGCAGCGGCCTTTTAAGCCGAAGGTCGTGGGTTCGATCCCCACCGCCCCTACCAACCATCCTTCTGATTGGTAGGCACTTAGCAAGAACGCGCGGGGGCAAAAAGGGGCAGATAAGCTCGTTGATCCGGTTCGTGCGTTAGTTTTCGGCGGCACGAGTGACCACCGGATTCGTGAGCCTTAATTATCGGTGCGCAAAGATCATCGCGCGCGATTGCAAATTGAATCTCGCAAAGCATGGAGATGTTGCTGGCGCGACCCTCTGCTTAGAAGGTGTGACAGGTTCTTAGATGATGTGTGGCCTGCTTTGTTCTTCTGCTACTCACGTACACTGTGTTCGACGGTGTTTTGTACATTTTCGGGCTGTATTGCTCCCAAAGTTGCTCCCATGATTCGCGAGCGCTTCCTAGAACTCCATCTCAGGATAACTTCCGTGTAGCCGACGATACGCCCAGAACATCCTTTCGCTTCCCACAACCCCGCCTACGTTGCGCCTGAGGGATTGCTATCATCCGCTATTCTTCGCCGACGCCTACAGCGTAGCCGCCAAAATGGGCGTTTGGGGGCGGCGTCGGATTCGATTGGCCCGTCACGGTTGCCCGAAATGCCTGTCCGGTTTGGCCGAGTCTGAATGTCGCGCCGTTAATGGTGAAGGCGCTCGTCGACGCGATGGTGTTTGCGAAGACGGTCGTGAATGTACCGTCCGGCGTATTGACAGCTTGTTGGTGCAATGTCGAAGTCAGGACCGGGATGCCCGACCGGAACGAATCCGGATTCGCGAAGTTGGCGGGCGCCGTGTTCAGGTAAATCGTGGTCGTGCCATTCCGGTCGACGATTCGCAGCGGCCCGTTAGTAAAGGATTCCGCGGTGGTTGCTTCATTGAAGAAGGTGAACATTGCAGTTGTTTCGTTGTGTGGACTGCCGCTAAAGACATTGTCGATTCCTCGTACCACTGTCAGAAAGCCATATTGGTGCGCAGAGCCCAGCGGAGCCGAGGGCGTGGGCGCAAAGTTTGTCGCCTGGCCCACGAACTCAAAAGCGATTTTGCCTTGAACAAAGTTGATCTGGGCCGGATCGTCGTCGTCTCGCGTGGACCGTCCGGTTAGGGCCTTGTTGTATATGGCCGGTGCTCCGCTAAACGAGGCCGCTAGCGTGCCGAGGTCAGTGATGGTGTACCTTGTTTGAGGTTGATTGCCTGTGGGTAAAGCGCTGGCTACTTGACCGGCGGCCAGGCGCAGCAGAAAAAGAGGCAGCAAAACAAGCACTGCCAGGGTTAACCCAAATTTTCCATTCTTGCGTTTCTTCGTGTTGCTTGTAGTTTCCATAAGCTATCTCCTTTTGATTCATATGTATCCGGAGCGGCCGCACATCTGCCGTTCAAGCGGCTGAACCCCACGTTTGTGTAGGACAGATTATTCAATCTTCATCCCGGTTGATCTTCTTCATGACTCCGTAGACTGTATTCGCGTCCGTCAGGCTAACGAAGAGGATTTCCTTGCCTCCCTCAACGACCACAAAGTGGGCAAAAACACTGCCGTCAGGATTAATTTCTCTGCCTGCACAGTCGGGATCTATTTCATATGTACTCGGAGACGCCGGAGTGGCGAAAAGATCGGTACCGGTTGCTCCGTTTCGACGTGTGGTTTGACGCGCCGTGCTGTTTCCGTTCCCGTCATACGTAGCGATGCCCACGGCGACCAGCGGACCAGCGGGCACTGTCCCTGTCCGATAAAACCCGTAAGCGCCGTGCAAGGTGGCAACTGAGCATCCCTCTTCGGCATGTACTCTGGGTACGACGGGTGAATGACGGCTACGGGAAGGCGACATGAGGAGCAACACACCAACCACGAATGCAACACCTATCCGAGTCATTATTCGTCTCATAGTTTTTCTCCTAAGTTTTCGTTTCGGCCGCGCCTGCGGGAATTCGCGCGAGGCACTGACTCTTGCGCAGTGCCACGACCGCGTCAATGCATGAAGGCTGGCGCGTCGCTGGAATGATTCTGACGGTGCAGGTACGTGAAAAGATGGGGCTTGAGGCTCAGATAATGGCCAGTGCCCCGCCGGCCGGACCGTTGTGCTAAGCTCTCGAGCAACGCAGGCAACTATGGCAACGCCGATTCTGTCCGGCCGGGTCAGCTTTGGGGTCTTCGAAGTTGACTTGCGCTCTGGTGAGTTGCACAAGCAGGGCATCAAGATCAAGCTTCATGATCAACCCTTTCAAGTCCTGGCCATGCTGCTTGAACACCCGGGCGAGTTGGTGACCCGGGAACAGCTTCACCAGAAGCTTTGGCCTGCCGACACATTTGTCGATTTCGATGTCGGCCTTAATTCAGCGATCAAAAGATTGCGCGACGCGTTGGGCGACTCGGCCGAGGACCCACGCTTCGTGGAGACGTTGCCGCGCCGCGGATACCGCTTGATCACACCGGTAGAAAACCTCGAAGCGAGCTTCGTGCCTGCCCATGAGGCGCAGCCGCCACCCGCTCTCTCACAATCCGAAGAGAATGCCTCAGGAAACCTGACTCCCGTTGTGGATGCGTCCCGACACCCAGAGGTGCTGAAGCGTCAAACCCCCTGGCCCTGGCGCAGGATCGGAATCGGGGCGGCCGTACTCGCCATCGTGGCTACCGGTGCGTGGAGGCTGGTTCGGCCCAAGCCCGGCCCCAATACGATTGCCGTCCTTCCCTTCAAGAACCTGAGTTCGGAAGCGGACAGCGATTACTTCAGCGATGGTCTCACAGTTGAGATTATTCACAACCTCTCCCTCATCGACGGACTGGAGGTTAAGTCAGAGACCTCTTCATTCGCTTTCAAAGGTGCCCCACGCAAGCTCCGCGAGGTAGGGTCGCAACTCGGAGCCAGCTTGGTTCTAGAAGGTTCTGTGTTGCGCGCGGGTGACAAGCTTCGTATCAACGCCCAACTGGTACGAGTGTCAGATGATATCCCGCTCTGGTCTGGCAGTTTCGATCGCGAGCTGAAGGATGTTTTTGCCATCCAAAATGAGATCTCTCGTTCAATTGTGAACGAATTGCGCCTGAAGCTCGGAAAGGGCCAGCGGCGGTACAACACAAACCTTGAAGCCTACGACCTCTATCTGAAGGCGGAAACACTGGCAAACCTACACAGCGCAGAATTGCCGCAGAGCATCCAGTTATTCGAAGAAGTGATCGCAAAAGACCCCGACTTTGCGCCTGCGCATGCTGGCCTTGCCATTGCTTACGCGGAGTTGTCGGTGAGTCCGCGTGGTCTTTCGCCCAATGTCGCGTACGCAAAAATGCGTCCGGCGGCGGAAAGGGCACTTCAGCTCGATCCACTGCTGGCGGAAGGCCATGCCAGCCTGGGATTGGTTTACTCGCGCGACCGTGCTTGGGGAGAAGCCGAACGAGCCTTCCGCCGCGCCATACAACTGAATCCGAATCTGTCCAAATCACGGATGGACTTCGCTGTGTTTGTGCTCTTCTCGCTCGGAAGGCTGGAAGAAGCTGCGCGGGAATTGCGCACTGCCCTCCAATTGGATCCTTTGTCGATGAATGTGCGCAATGCTCTGGGTTGGGTCCTCATTAGCTCTGGGCGCTACGATGAGGTGCTCGACAGTTGCCCTGGCATTCTCACTGACAATCGCCATGATCGAATTGTCTGGCATCTACAAGAGATCTGCGGGCGTGCCTTGCTGCAGAAGGGCAGGATAAATGAGGCCATCGCCATTTTTGAGAAACTCGGTAAGAATGCCGGGCCGGGCCTTCTCGGTTACGCTTACGCCAAGGCCGGTCGGCGCGCCGAGGCAGAACAAGTCGCTGCACGGTACCCGGATTGGCCCTGGGTCGAAGCTTTGGTCTACGGAGGCCTCGGCGACAAGGACCGCGCGTTTGAAGGCCTGGAGAAAATGGCTGCCATCAACGACCCGCGCGTTGGTATATATCTTACCTACCCAGAATTTGCGCTGTTACGCGGAGACCCCCGGTTGACCGATTTTCGCCGGAAACTGGGTCTCTCCGCGACGCCCTAGCAGCAGAGCACAGAAACCGCGGACATCGATTTACCAGTGCCCGCATCTCGGGCCCGAGATTCATCATGAGACGTTTCATGATGCTACCAACTCTCTTCGGTTGGGGGTGTTGTCCGTTCAGGCCGCGCGCGCGCAGACACCCACCGCGACGAACCGCACCGTCAATGATCTCGATTATCGAGGTCCTTCTCATGAAGGAACTCGGACATCAGATCCGCGACTTCGAGGTTGTTAAGATCTAAGAATGGGACGTGCGTATTGCCATAGATTCCTACGTCTGGCACATTTAAATGTTAAGATCACCGCGCAGAGCGTGCTCCCGGGTCACCTCGAAATGGCGATGTGGTCTTAATTTACTTTTCCGATTTCAGCTCAATGTGGATCTGGGTCGCCCGAATCGTCGTCCCTGCTGTTGTGTCCTCGCCCGGGACCGAGGCCTCGGCTCGTCAGCCAGCTGTCGATCTCGTCGACGAGGGTTGGAGCGGACAAGTGGAACATCGCGCCGTGGCCTGTGTTCGGGACGACGAGGCTTGTGACGTCGCAGGCACAGTTGTTGTTCCAGAAATCGATCTCCTTCGTTCTCAAGTCGGGGTCTCCAAACGGGTTGCCAGGACCGGGGACCACAGCGTCCTGCTCTGGGAACACAAGCAGCACCGGGGTTGCACCCACTTGATGGGCTATGACCCCGTCGTGCGTAGACGGGATGACTGGAGGCCCGACGTATTCGCGCACGGGAGCGGTGTAAGTAGCCACCGCCTCGTTGCTGCAGATCGCATTATAGACTTCTGGTTCGGCGCCCGGCTGGTAAAAGAGCAGTGACAGACAGTCGGTGGAGACGCCCATCGGCCCAGGGCGGAAAAAGATTGGAAACTGCGATCCGGCGTTGATCTGTGGCCCAACAACGCGATTCAAAATATCCACGATGGTGTGCGCTTGGCCGCCCGTCGCTCCGTGACTGCCGATCGCGACAGTCGCGGAGATGTCGTGGAACCTCGTGGTGTAATTCTGGGCCTGGCCGCCGCCGCTACTGTGTCCGATGAGTACCACCGTCGGTGATCCGAACGCGGCTTGGTCGCCCGCCGGGCACCTGGGCGGTGTCTCGTCATCATCGCCTGCTCGCGCAACTGTGTATGAACCAGAGCGGATTTCACCGACGATCTCGTGCTCCATCAAAATTGCGTTCCCCACTGTTAGCACATTGGCGTTCGGGTATGGACTGTCCCCATACCCCGGACGGTCGATAGCAATCACGACATAACCCCTATCCGCGAGAAGACGCGCAAACCGAGGCGACTCGTCGCCCGCACCGCCGCCGTCCCAGACGCCACGGTTTGATGCGAGTCCGTGAAGTAGCAACAACACGGGGTCGGCCGCGGTGTAATGACGATGAAAGTACAATGTGCCGGTGACTGAGATGGGGACTGGGTCACCGGGCACGTGCGCCGTAAGGCACGCGGTCCTGGTCTTCACGTGTCCCTGACTGTTGTCGGCCGCCCGCGCGGGAGCTTCGTTCGTGACCCGCGACTCAGCGACGGTGCCAGCGAGACTAAGCGCCAGGAGCGCAGTACCGGCATAACTAACCAGACCTTTGCACCGTTGTTTCGTTGCTATTCTCATGGCATCTCCTTCCCTTCGTGTTTTGTTCCCGCGCAGGGTCTTCTCGACGACGCCCAGAGCTAATTTCATGGCCTCTCCGTGTCCATTCTTGTTCTAACTCCTCTACAAAACCCACGTGCACGGCGACTCTCGCTCGGGCTTCAGTTCACGGTCAATGGACAGCGGCTGACGGTTGTCTGGAAAGACTCTGACGGTGCAAGCACATCGAACGGTGAGGGTTAGGCGAAAAAGGACGGCACATGCAGGCCATTTTGTTGGCCCGAGATAAGTAGTAGACTCTCTTCGATCGAGGAAGTCTGCCGTGGAAATACCCAGCCGAGCCCGAAGGGTTCGCTTCGGCGCATTCGAGGCGGACCTCCGTTCGGGCGAATTGCGCAAACATGGTCGGAGGGTCAAGTTACAGGACCAGCCCTTTCAGGTCTTGGCGATGTTGTTGGAACATCCGCGTGAGGTGGTGACGCGCGAGGAGCTGCGCCAGAAGCTTTGGTCGGCAGACACGTTTGTTGACTTCGATGTTGGGCTGAACACAGCTATCAAGAGGTTGCGGGACGCCCTGGCGGACTCGGCTGAAAGCCCGCGCTACATTGAGACGCTTCCCCGCCGAGGCTATCGTTTCATGGCTTCCGTGGAGGATGCCATTGCGCCGATCGCTCCCCGACCTCTGCCAAGCATCGGCACGGAGCAAGCCGAGGCAGCTTCGGTCGCCAAGCCCGCAGAAGATGGGCTGGCAGCTGCCAAAGCAGGACTTCGTCGCCGAAGCCTCTGGGGTCTTGTCCTCGCAGCTGCCGCCGGCCTTGCGCTGCTGCTTGCGCTAAATTTGCCGAGCCTGCACCGCCGAGTGCAAGGAAGAACCATTCCCCTAAAGATTCGGTCCCTTGCCGTACTGCCGCTCGAGAACCTTTCCCGGGACGCGGATCAGGAATATTTCGCCGACGGGATGACCGAAGAGCTCATCACCGACCTGGGCAAGATCGCAGGGCTGCGGGTGATCTCGCGCACCTCGAGCATGCATTACAAGGGTAGACGGAAGACACTGCCCGAGATTGCTCGGGAGTTGAACGTGGACGCTGTGATAGAGGGAGCGGTGCTGCGGTCAGGCGACCACGTGCGCATCACGACCCAGTTGGTGGAAGCCGCCAGCGACAGGCACCTGTGGGCAGAAAGCTATGAGCGCGAGCTGCGAGACGTGCTGACACTGCAGGGCGAAGTAGCCCGAGATGTCGCGAAGCAAGTCAATATCAAGCTTTCGCAGGAAGAGCAGACTCGATTCGCTAGCGCCCACCCTGTTGATCCCAAGGCGCTCGAAGCTTATCTCAAGGGGCGTTACGAGCTGTATAAGATGACTTTAGAAGGCACGAAGAAAAGCATCGACTATTTTGCGCTAGCTCTCGACAAAGATCCCACTTACGCTCGAGCTTGGGCTGGTTTGTCGGAAGCGCTCTCTTTCCCTCTTGTTCCCCAAGGGACTTGGGATTCGCCCCCGCAGGAGGTATCGGCAAAGGCCAAGGCGGCAGCTCTGAAAGCTTTGGAACTTGACGGAACACTCTCCGAAGGGCATCTGTCGCTTGGACTCGTGCTAGAAAGGGACTGGCTCTGGAGTGGCGCAGAGAAGGAATATCAACGAGCAATTGCACTCGATCCGAACAACGCCAGGGCGCACGGAGTCTATGGTCGCTACCTGATGGCCCAGGGTCGTCCCGAAGAAGCCATTGCGGAGACAAGACGTGCGCAAGAACTCGATCCGCTCTCTCCATTAATGCATCGCTATTTGGCTCGGGCGTTGTCTGCCGCGGGTCGTTATGATGAGGCACTCGCCCAGTACCGTGAAGTAGCCGCCCTGGGTGGCGCGATGAGTTACCCAACGCATCGCCGGATGGCTCTGGCTTATGAGCGCAAGGGCATGGAACGAGAAGCTATCGGCGAGCTGCTCGCCGCACTCAGGACCCCCAAAAACTGGCTGGAGAGCACGCTGTCTGTTCCGGAGAAAGTGGAAGATCACGCGGCAAAGCAACTGGCCGCACGGGTCGAGCGAAAATATGCCTCCTCTGGTTATCCAGAAGCGAAAAGAGTTTTTCTCCACGGAGATGTTCTGCACATTGCACCGAGCGCGGGACCGATCTGGACTGCCGCCGACTATGCCGAGCTTGGGCTGAAGGATAAAGCCTTCGAGTGGCTCGATAAGGCTATCGACGTGCGCAATATGAATATGGAGTTAATCAAGGTAGATGAGCGATTCGTGCCGCTCCGCTCCGACCCCCGGTTTGGAGACCTGCTGCGGCGCATCGGCCTGCCGAAGTGATCTTTGCTGGACCGGTGAGCAGTGAAAAAGATTCTCCTCATAAACTTCGCTGCGCAAGTCATCGCTTTCGCATTCGCAACGGTGCACGCGCAGACGCCCAGCGGGACCATAGCGGGCGTCGTCACTGACCCCGCCGGAGCGGCGATTCTCGGAGCCCGCGTCGTAATCACGAACAAGGAGACTCAAGCGCGCCGCGAGCTCGTAACCGCGACCGAAGGGGACTACAGCGCGCCAGCTCTGCCCGCGGGAGTCTATGAAGTGCTCGCCGAAGCGCCGGGATTCGAGCGCCTCCGCCGCGAGGTGCTTATCGAAGCAGGTACCACCACGACGGTCGATCTCCCCATGCATGTCGGCCCTTCTACCGAAACAGTCACCGTGAGCGGCGCCTCGCCACAGCTTCGCTATGACACCTATGAGGTATCGAGCGTCGTCACACGGGCTCAGACCGAAGGCCTCCCGCTGAATGGCCGGAACTTTCTGGAACTGGCAAAGCTAGAGCCGGGCGCACAGCAACCCACCAGAGCCAGCAATAATCGTACCTTTGTGCCCTTGCTGGGTGCGCCAGTGGCTCAGAGCGGGCGCGCAACGCGTGTGACCGTTGACGGCGGCAGCATTATGGAGATCGGGAACGGCGGGGCGGCCATGGGTTTCTCCCAAGAGGTAGTGCAAGAGTTCCAGGTTTCTACTGTCAACTTTGATCTCTCGACCGGAGTAACCGGAAGCGGCGCCGTAAACGTCGTGACTCGCTCCGGCGGCAACCAATTGCACGGCTCAGTCTTCTACTTTTTCCGCGATCACCATCTCTCCGCCTACCCTGGCTTGAAGCGGGATCCATTCAATGCAGACCCGTTCTTCCAGCGGCGGCAGTTCGGCTTTGCCGTCGGAGGCCCCATTCGTAAGGACCGGGCATTTTTCTTCGGCACTTTTGAGCGCAACGAGCAACGTGGCGTGCTCCCTACGGAACTCCTCACACCGGATTTCGCTCCGCTGAGCCGCATCACTCCCAGTCCCACCTATGTCAGCCAATTCAGCGTGCGTGGCGACTACGCATTGACGGACAAGCATTCCCTGTTCTTGCGACACTCGCACGAAGGGAGCTTCTCCTACGGACTGACGACGCTGAATGGCATCGGTATTCGCGCTTACCCGTCGGCCTGGACACGCCAACCCGGATGGGCCGACCAGAGCATTTTGGGATTGACCTCGCTATTGCGGTCTAATCTTGTGAACGACTTGCGCTTTTCCTATTTTTTCGTGAGCTCCGCGGAACAGGCGCCGCAGCAACCGGATTGCCTCGGGTGCGTCGGAATCAACGCACCGTCGATCAGCGTATTCCCGGACCTGTTCATCGGGACTTCTACCACCACGTCGGTCCTTGGCCGTCGCTTCCACCTCAATGATGTCGCCGCGTGGCAGGAGGGTGTGCATCGCATCCGGTTCGGCGGAGACTGGGAGACATCCAGGGGAGGACGTACCGACCTCGGTAACGAACCCGTAACCATGACTTTGTTCTCGCCTCAGGACGTGCGGAACTACAACGCCTTACCATCGACGCCGCCCAACTCCCGAATTCCTTTGCCCGCTTCATTTCTCACCTTGAACGACATTCTGCAGTTGCCTCTCCAGAGCATCTCCGTCGGCATTGGTGATCCCCACGTTCCCCAGAAGGACTTCGGGAGGACTCGGGTCGCGCCGCTCGTTCATGTCTTCTTTCAAGATGCGTGGCGACTTCGGCCCCTGCTAACAGTGAATTACGGACTGGCGTGGACCTACGACGCGCCGCTCAACTATGATCTCGCCAAACCGCCATATTTGGCGCCGCTCTTGGGCCCATGCTGCCTGCAACCCACAAGCAGGAACTGGAAAAACTTCTCGCCGTCGGCCGGATTCGCCTGGAGTCCCGAGGAAGACGGCAAGACCGTGATCCGCGGCGGCGCAGGCGTCTACTACGATTTCCAGACTCCTTTCAGCATCGCCGATCCCGAAAGGGTTTCGCTCGGGCCGCGCGGGGTCGGGCGTGGAAAATACAGTGGCGCTGGCATTCCCAATCCACTCACTGGAATCCCCAACGTGCCGCAGGGCACACCTCTGAACTTTATGAATCCGACGTTCTTCACTGGTGCCGCGTTGATGCAGGCTTTGCCTGCGATTCGCTCAACCCTGACGCTTCTCCGCGGCGACCCGAGTAATCGCGACTTCTCCGTTACCAATATCGAGGCGGACAAGCAAGGTTCGTTGGTCGACAGCCATTTTCCCGGTACCTCCTCGAGTCAGGCGAGCCTGGGCGTGCAGCGTGAGCTTGCACCCAACTTCGTCGTCAGCGCTGATTTTGCTTACCGGCGTTTTATGCATATCGGCGCTGGATTTGGCCCTTTTTTCGACATCAATCACTTCTTCAGCGCCCGCGACCCAACACTCCCCCCCTGCACCGTTGCCCAGCGGGGCGATCCGAAGGCGCTGTGCTCGCTCGGGCCCATCTTGCTTTCCACGGGCATTGGAAGCGCAAAGTACGAAGGTTTACTGGTGCGCGCTGAAAAACGCTTCTCACGCGGGTGGCAGTTTCTGGGGTCCTATGCCTATTCGAGCAATGTGGGCAGCAATTTCGGAAACGGGTTCAACAACGATAATCCGCTGGCCAACTATGGGCCGCTCGACCGCGATATCCGTCATATTTTGAATCTTTCTGGCCTCGTCCAATTGCCTCTGCGGTTTCAGTTGGCGGCGGTTGTTGTGTACAACAGTACGCCCCCCTTCTCCGCTTTTCTAGGGCCCCTCGACCTGAACGGCGATGGCACTACAGGCGACTTGCTGCCGGGCACCAAAGTTAACCAGTTCAACCGCGGCTTGGGAAAAGACGACCTTCGCCGCCTCGTGGCTCTGTTCAACCAGGTCTACGCTGGCAAGAAGGACGCCCAGGGCCGAACCATTCCATCGATAGCTCTGCCGCCGGATTTCAACTTTGGGCACAGTTTCTTGACCCACGATTTGCGCTTGAGCCGCGTGTTTCTTTTTAGCGAGCGCTGGCAAGCGACCCTGATCGGCGAGGTTTTCAATCTGTTCAATCTTGCGAACCTTTCGGGATATAGCGGCAATTTGCTTGGCGCAGGATTTGGACAGCCAACCAGCCGGATAACTCAGGTCTTCGGTTCAGGCGGCCCGCGGGTCTTCCAGTTTGGGGCGCGGGTCAATTTCTGACCAGAGACTCCCAAAAGCACTGAACTCCAGGTAGACGACGGGATGGCCTTGGATTTCAGTTTGCGCCCCTCCGTTCCTTTCAACACCAGGCACCTCGCCGGCCTCTGCCGAAAGCTGCCACAGCTTAATAGCCGACGAGCTGATTCTGGCCCCGAGCCCGAGCCATAGCCACGGCCGCAATGAGAGAGGCGACCGTAATCGCGAGGAACATGGCGGTGGGGCCGGAATAGAGCTCCTGAAGGACTCCCATCAAACCGGGCCCAGGATTGGCCCAATGCGGCCAGCGCTAAGCTCCATCCCGACGCTCCTATCGTTCCCCTTCATCTGTGGCCTCGTTCTCTCGGGCGACTCCAAGAAAAACGTACTGGTACCAAGATTTTTTCTCCTTTTTTTCCCCCTCGATGTTCCTTAAGTAAGTAGGGGGCTGTGTTCGAGATTCCCGACCAGCCTGGGCCCTTTCCGACGGATAAAAATAGTTTCTTACTTTTTCCCGTCTGGATGTTCCTTACATAAATAGGAGGCTGTAGCGGCGAGTTATCTTCCAGTCTGGGACCCCTCCAAGGAGCAAATTTTTTTTCTTACTTTTTCCCGACTGGATGTTCCCTAGTAAGTAGAGGACCTAGGGCGACTTTCTATGATCACGAGATTCGCTACGGTTTCTTCCAGGGCAGACGGCACACATGCTATTGAGCTTTTTCATTTTCGAGGCCTCTTAATAGTGTGGGGCTCGACTATCTCAGAGGGCGTCGATCACTAT
>WNFS01002589.1_pt1 | contig 14487 bp, 11 predicted proteins | sample 5400141 | NCBI WGS metagenome assembly WNFS01 (sample SAMN13153358, study PRJNA577476) | soil metagenome | isolation source: 60 cm saprolite under Madrone tree | place: USA:California | collected 2016-06-14
TGATAAATCTATAACTACAAAGGAAAATAAAATGTTAAATTGGAAAACTACTATTACAGGTGTTGCTGCAATATTTGCAGCTATTGGAACTCTGTTTACTAACGGTGTTTTTGATGTAACGCATCTATCTACTGCGCTTCCGGCAATTATCGCAGGCTTCGGTTTAATCTTCGCTAAAGACTCTACTACGCATTCTACTCCGGCTCAAGTTGAGGCTGCAGCAGCGATGTCTCCGGTTTAATATTGTCGCCTATTATAATATTCCTCCTTGAACAAGTATTGCCGTGGGTTCTTACCAACTTACCGGCAATACTTAAGTTCTTACAGGTTAATTATCCTCAAGCTCATGCTCAGATTGTTTCTACTGTTTCTACTGAAGCAGGGAAACAGCAAATGAAGACTGGTCAAGGACCGGACTTTGATTGGCATAGTGGTCCTTAATGCAATATACTGTTCTTCAACTTACACAAAATATACTTTCTGCATTAAATTCCGATCAAGTTAATTCTATCGGGGATAACGCGGAATCATATCAAGTTGCTACGATCTTACAGCAAGTATTTTATAATATGGCGTCTCGCTCTGACTTGCCAGAACAGTATGGTTTATTTCAATTAGTGCCATCTAATAACCCTTTGATACCCGTTCAACTATCTAAACCTAATAATGTCTCGAAAGTACATTGGATTAAATATTTTGATACAAACCTCTTCGACGGAGGAACTCTCCAAACTGATCAATTCGGTGCGTATTCACATGATCTTAATGTCGATCTCCAGAATAACGCATCCTTTCAACAACCTTCCGGATGGTCTACCACTTCGACAACTTCAATCACGGTAGGTTTAGGTTCTAAAACATTCTCTGTTCTTACGCAAGGTATTAAGATTGGTCTTGGGGATCAGGTTGAGATACTTAGTGGCACTACGTTATATATGTCTGGTGTAGTAACTGCTTATTATACTAATGCTTCTTCTCCCACTGGTTTTGCTAATCTTGTGATTAATGTTACAGCTATTAATGGTGCAGGAACTTTTGCTACCTGGACTATTACACAGTTAAACGCAATAGGTCAAGCCCCTGGATATTGTTATATACGTATTCTGCCTATTGCGCCTTTTATCGATATGGTGAATAAGTTTAATATGTCTGACCAAGATGTATTTCAATATCAATTCTCTGCTGCGTTTGTCCCAGGTAATACGCCACAGAACTTTACATTCTATTATAAGAACGATCATCAACCATCATACTGTACTTGTATTGAGAATGATTTTTTCTTATTCGATACATTCGATTCTACGCAGGATAGTACTCTTCAAGCTAGTAAGACTATGTGCTATGGAGAGTTAATTCCACAGTTCTTATTGCAAGATAACTTCATTCCTGATCTAAATGATTATCAATTTCCTCTGTTAATTGCAGAAGCTAAGGAACTAGCTTTTCTTGAGCTTAAGCAGATGGATCATCCTAAGGCTGCACAAGAGTCTCGACGACAATGGAGTCGTCTACAGAAAGACAAATCTGTTACTAACAAACCTTCTTATTTCAATCAACTTCCTAATTTTGGACGTATGCCTAATACTGGTGGGTATGGTCAATGGGGATACGGCAGTCCAGGACAAGGACCGGGAGATACTTGGAATACACATTCACAATAAGGAAAAATCATGACCCTGAATTTCGTTCCTAATACTGATAAAATGAAGAGTTCTAATAGAGAACTTAAACTTAAAGTTATAGATAATAAAGCTCCTGTGTCTAGCATAGGACTATTAGATAAAAGATTATTTAAAGGAGACAACAGTCTATGGGCTGTTCTTGATCCTCATTATGGTTTTTGGTCATTTAAATTTACTCATGGTCAAGTCCCCATAGAACTACAGAACAATTGGACTACATTTCAAAGTGCATTAAAAGATGCGAAGATTTATTTCGCCGGCAGGAATGTGGAGATATACGAAATAGTGGATTAATTAGTGGCAAACAGACCTTTAGTTTCATTAGAGCAGAACTTCGTCGGAGGACTTAAGACTGAATTTTCGGCTCTTAACTTTCCGGAGAACGCTTGTATTGACGCTGATAACAGCGTCTTTTCTATTTTAGGAACTGTGGATCGTAGAGGCGGATTTAACTTTGAAACTAATTATCAACTGAATACTATTGCGTCCCCCAGTAATGTAGCGATTAATGATTATAAATGGAATAACGTAGGCGGCGATGGGACTACGCAGATTATTGCGCAACAAGTGGGTGGTACTTTGTATTTCTATTTGGTATCCTCTGCTACTACCACTAATCCTTTATCTCATCATCTGCTTGCTAGTACTGTTAATATTAGTTCTTTCGTAGCTAGCGGTGGTTCATTCGATCCTACTATTGAGGTGACATATGCCGACGGAAATGGTTACTTATTTATATTCCATCCTAATTGTGATCCTTTTTATTGTACTTATAATTCTTCTGGGCAAATTATAACTGCCAGTGTTATTACATTACAGGTAAGGGATTTCTTAGGACTTAATGATGGTTTAGACAAGAATACAAGACCTATTACTTTATCTCCTGAACATAATTATAATCTAATTAATCAAGGGTGGTCTGGTGGTTGGACTGCTACTTCCAATTCAACTAATACTATTGCTAATGCAGGCACATCTACGTTTCAATTAACAGGTTCTTTTGCTAGTCTTCCTATTGCAGTAGGTCAACTTCTTTCTGCTAATGGATATTTTAAGGGAGCCACAGGAACTCAGAATGGAACTGTATTATCTTGGGACCCGGGCACTGGAATCCTAGTTTTAACCAATGCAGCTACAGGTAATATTTCAGTAGGTATTCAATTTTCAATTTGGACTATTACTTCTTTTCCAGCTTATATTAATCAATGGTTTGCAGCATTAGCTAATTATCCTGCTAATTCAGATGTGTGGTGGTATTATAGAAACACTAATGTAACTACAGCTACTCCCGACGGAATGTTTAATCCTAATTTAGCTAAGACTGGCTATATTATTCCTACTACTTCACAAGCCCCACAAGGTGCTGTGATATTAAATCCTTTTATACAATTGAGATCGACTGTAAGCTCTGTTCAAGGATTGACTGATATAATTACTACAGCACGTCCTAGTAATGGGGCATTCTTTGATGGACGTGTATTTTATACTGGAGTGAATGCTTCCCAACAAGCTACTGGTGATGCTGCTTATACTACTTGGACAGAGAACATATATTTCTCGCAGATCATAACTAGTCCTCAACAATTCGGGCATTGTTATCAACAAAATGATCCTACTAGCTCTACTTTCTTTGATCTATTGCCGGATGATGGTGGTGTTATTGTCATCCAAGGAACAGGAGCAATATATAAACTATTTCCTCTTAAGTTCGGTCTTCTTGTTTTCGCTGCTAATGGCATATGGTTTATAAGTGGTAGTTCAGGAATAGGTTTCTCTGCTACAGATTATGCTATTACTAAGATATCTAATGTTCAGAGTATATCTGGAACTTCAGTAGTTAATGTATTAGGTTGGCCTGTCTTCTGGAATGAAGAAGGTATATACGAAGTTAAACCTAATAAGGAAGGTGGTTCAGCGCGTAGTCCTGATATTGCATTAGATGTGAATAATCTTTGCTTAGGAACTATTCTTTCTTTCTATAATGAAATATCTCTTCAATCTAAGAAATACGCAAGAGGTGATTACAATCCAATTACATTCGTAATACAATGGTTATATAGGAGTACTGATGAGTCGGGAATTGCTAATAGATACCAGTTTGATAGGGCTCTCAATATTAATACTTATAAGGCTCCTTTCTATCCTTATTCTTTTACTGTGAATGATAGTGTAATACCTTACGTAACTAGTGTACGGTACGTAGCAGGACCTGGTGGTAGTACTAGTCCTGATCCTATGTTTAAGTATCTTACTGTCTATGGTAGTAAATTTACTTATTCAGAAGAGAATGACTTCACTAATTGGTTAGATTGGAATGCAGTAACTTCTACAAATTATACTTCAACATTTACTACAGGATATAAGATACATGGGCAAGCTCAAAGACAGTTTGGTATCGAATACATTTATGTATACTCCACTAACGATGCCAACACGCAATACAGTATACAATCCCTCTGGGATTTCGCTACCTCCGGAAATAGTGGGAAGTGGTCAGGTCCGCAAGTAATCATAAATAACTTACCTAATTTTGGTAATGTATTCAGGCGTATTCGTCTGAGAGGACATGGAGTCGCAGTGCAATTTAAATTTACTTCTATTACAGGACAGCCATTCAATTTCATCGGTTGGTCAGTATTAGAAAATCAATCAGGATTAGTATAATGCCATTCGCTTTAGGTGGTGCAGGTATTGCAACAGAAGGCTTAGGGGCAGCCACATCTATAATTGGTGGTGTTCTTGGGTACCAAGCTGCTCAAGGAGAATACCAATCTCAGTCTAATATTGCTTCAATGCAACAACAGATTAATGCTCTGCATGTACAAGGCATGGAATTGACTGGTCGTCGTAACTCTTTAGAAGTATTGCGTAATGAACAGAAGGCACGGTCTCTTGCATTGACTGGTGCCACTAACCAAGGTGCTGCACAGAGTTCTGGTTTACAAGGTGGCTACGGTCAGATATCCGGACAAGGTGGGACTAACTTACTCGGTATTGCTCAGAACTTAAGTTTGGGCAGACAAGAGGCTACTATACAAAGTAGTATCATTGGTCAACAATTACAAGCATCTAAGTATGCATCTCAGGCTGCTACAGCTTCTGGTATAAGCTCTTTAGGTGGTGGTATCTTTAGCGCAGGTCAAGGTTTATTTAGCGCAGGCACTAATCCTTCGGGAACATTGAACCAACCTGGACCTCAATGACTATTGATTTAAACCAACAGCTTCCTACTAGTACAATTGATTTAGAAGATCAACCTATTCCTGTATCTTCTGATGTAGCATCTACGCGTGCTACGAAAGCTGTCTTTGGAACTAATGTAGGTTATGATGATGTCTATTCGGCTATCTCTTCAGGAAGAGAGAAACAAATCCGTGATCAAATCGCTTCAGAACAGAGTGCTAAGAATGCAAAGGATATTGCTAGTTTTATTTCTACGAGACAGACACCACTCACTCCAGAAGAGATTAATGAGAAGTTTAATAAACCAGTAGACCCTGGCAGTGTCTTTGAAGATAATTATGCTAAGCAATATGTAAATTATTTATATCAAATACCTGGTCATGAGATCGTAGATGATAATGGTATGTGGCGTGATGCCGTACAAACCATCCCAGGTAAAGTTCAAGCTACTACAGACTTTGCCAGAGACTTAGTTACTAAGCGTGAAGTGCTTAATCGTCGTGCTGAAGATGCTAAGGCTGCTTTAGAACAACAGAGTTACTTTGGGTATGGCGTAGATTTAGCTAAGTCTTTAACACAAATATATCCAGAAACTAAACTTAGAGGGAATATACCTGGTTCAGAGTTTGGATTAGGCTTAGGTACTGCCATAGAGAATCAACGCTTGGCTTATTGGCATGGGGCTAATTCTGAAGTAGTTCCTGCATTTAATGAAACTATGGATCGTCTGATTAAAGACAATCCACAGATGGCTGTATACTTCGCTTCTGGTATGCAAGCTTTAAATGATACTGAATTAGATAATCTATTCACTGTTGCTGCTCCATTAGATGTGTATGGTCTTGCTAGATTGGGTATGAGTGTAGCTAAGATACCAAGAGCCATCGCTTTGGGTAAGCAAGTTGATGCTGCCGCTAAGAGTATAGTTAAGTCTGCGCCTAATGCGGAGGCATCTACAGTACGTCGTGCTGCTGCTGATGCAGTAGGTGATAATGCTGTGGCAGGTCAACGTGGATTTGTGGATCAGATACTAGCTGGAAATCAAGACCCTTGGAACTTCGGCTTCGGTGGACAACAACAAACACTTCCTGGTACTGATCGTCTTAAAGATACTGTCAAGAGTTTTCAATCTGTCTTTCAATCAGATATGGATAAAGCTTTAGCACGTCCTGGTAATTATGGTGCTGAAATAATGAATAGACTTAAAGAGTCTTATCAAAGGACCATGGAAGGTGTTACTAATGCTATTATTAACGTAGCTCGTGTAGAGCGTATCGGACAAGTATTAGCTTCTGAAAAAGTAGTCAAAGCTATCTCTGCAGAGATGCGAGAGAATTATAAGAATCTTGCTAATAGTATTATACAAATTAATCCTCCTACATGGGATAGTCTTACTGGTGGGCATAGTGTAGATTTAATATTAGGACGGTCTGATGCTACATTCTTTGCATCCAGAGAAGAAGCTCAGGCATGGGCAGAATTAAATAATATATCTTTAGGAAGACAGAAGATTGTCTTTGAAGGTGGTAATGTTCCTATTCCTCCGGAAGGTGATAAACGTCTCAGACGTACTTTAACTAAAGAACATTCTCTTGGTATTGAATTTAGAGAAACTGAATACACTAACGCTCAAGGTGAAAAAGTTAAAGCTAGAGTAGCAGTATCTAAAAATGTTCCTAAAACTCCTGAAGAAATTAAAGTTGTTACTAGTAAAGGTACTGGTGTTGTACATGAAGCCGAGATTGGTTCTCAAGGTAAGAAATATTATATTGCTGTAAACAAACCTATTCGTGAGACTTCTGATCTCATTAGAGATGGTTTGATGGAGACTGAAGCTTCTCTTAAAAGTAATAAAGGTTTTTTGAATTCATTAGGTCTTCCTGCTTGGGTGCGTACCCCTGGTGAAGTGTTGTCTCAACAAGAGATGACTAATCGTATTACAGCAATCTATACTCCTGCTGTGATGAAACAAGTAATCTCTAATGCAATGCAAGAGATGGGTGTTGCTAAGAAGTTTGGGGTCGATTCTCGAATTAAAAGATTATTTGGAGCTAAGTCAGACTTCGATAGATTCTTAGAGTTTGGGCAAAAGAAGATTGATCCTGTTACAGGTAAGCCTGGTTATACATGGACTAACCCACAAGATATGTCTGAGGCATTTCATCAGACAATGAGGCGTGTACCTGATCCAGTTGAAGTGGAAGGATACTTTGCTGCTCAACGTGGTATGGCCATGGACTGGGCATTTCGTAATTTAGCCCTCTATCGTAATATGCAACGTGTGGGTGGAGAGACTCATACTATTAATCTAATGGTTAATGGTACTAAGACTGCCTCTAATTCATTTGTAGGTACACAGCTTAAGCAATTACCTAAGGATGGTTATAATACTCTTTTGATGGATGACCAAGGGCCTAAAGGATATAAGTCGCATCAGTTTGAGAATGCTGCGCGTGGTCGTGCTTCTACTGAACGGATTGCCAAAGGTGAAGATGTCGTCTTAGATTTATATGATCCACAATTGCGTCCTCTCAAAGGATTTAATCAGATTGGTGATATACCTTATAGGTATGTAGTTACTGCTGCTAAAAACTTAGAGACTAAACCATTAGAGTTTACTCAAATACCTAGGACTGGTGGAACACATTTTGTCTATGATGCAAATCATTATATTAAACAAGCTAAAGTATCAGTAGATAAACTTCTTCGTGGTGAGAAACAAAAACAGTATGAGACTCACTATTACGAAGGCGATACTACCGTAATGCCTATTGATAATAGAGCATTAGGTTCTGATGTAGTTGAGCGTTTAAATGTTGTTCGTATTGCTTTGAGAGATGGTATTGATTTAAATGCCGTAAGAGACATCGCCAGAGCCTTACCCATTCCGTTTGAAGACTTACATGGATGGTTTTATCCTAAGAAAGGACCAGGTGGGGTAGAGGTCCCTGCACGGTTAGATGTGCATCAACCATTTTATGTCGTACCTAAAGATAAGATGGTTAAGGATGTACAGAATCATTTTAATCAATATGGTCAAGGTGGTAATAAGTTTATTGATGGTACGCGAGAAGGTTCATTAGCCAGACAGTTTCAAGTGGAGTTTACTGGTGAACGTGATGCTCAAGAAGTATTCACCATTGCTGATCCTGGTACAAGAGCTAATCCTTTATATGACTATCGACCTGCAGAGATGATTGACCCTACTACTGTAATGAATAGAGCGTTGTCTCGTGTAGTAGATAGTATATGGATGGATGATTATAAGATTTCATCTATGGAACATTGGATGCAAGAAGCTCTTAAGCTAAATGCATTCCAAGAATCTGATAAAGAATTACGTGGTGCCCCATGGCATTATTTTATGAATGGTAGGCTTAAAACTGGTTTACCTACAGAAGTAGCTAATTTATTAGAAGCCAAGCGTTGGATGATTAAGAACTTTAATGGAGTTCCATCTACGATAGATGCATGGTCTCATGGTGTACAACAGACATTAGCTGATGCGGTGTATGGTGGCTCTAATGCGGTAATACGTAAAGGTGCTTTATTATCAAAGTATGCTTTAGCAGCTACCACTAATGCTCCGTCATTCTTAAGGTCTGTGGCATATCGTATGGATATAGGTTTATTCTCTATCCCACAACTTATAGTTCAATCTCAGAACTATGTGTCTATCTTCGGTATTGCCGGTCCTGTCAGAGCTTCTCAGGGAACTGTAGGAGCACTGTTACATCAATACGCACGCATCAATGCAAATCCTGAGATATTACAATCTTTAGATAAGATTGCCCAAAAGTGGGGTTGGAACCCTGGTGAATGGTTAGAGGCACGCGAAGCTTTAACACACACAGGTTTCGAGTATGTGAGTAAAGAGACTAATGTTCTAATGTCTTCATACCATATGCAACCTAACTTCTTTAAGTCTTCTTGGGGCACTATGTTAGATGTAGGAGAGATGCCATTTAAAGGTGGTGAACGTCATGCACGTTATGGTGCATGGTACTCTTCCTATAAAGAAAAAGGATTAGTGGGTAAGGCTTCTAATCAAGATTTAAATTCTATTCTCAATAGAGCTAGTATAATGGCAGGAGATATGACTAAGGCATCTAAATCTGCTTTGCAGATGGGACCGTTATCTTTCCCTACACAGTTCTTAGGTTATACGATGCGTCTCTCTGAACAGTTTACTGGTAAGAGATTAAGTAAGATAGAGAAGGCTAGATTGTTCGGTTTCTATGGATTAGCTTATGGATTACCAGTATCGTCTTCTGCAGTGTTACTTGGATTGCCTATTAATGAATCAATTAAGAAGGCTGCATTAGACTATGGTTATGTAGATGGTGAGAATCAAATATCGAATGGAGTAATGAATGGATTACCTGCCGCTATTATGCAAATGGTTACTGGGAATCGTTATAACGTTCCTGAGCGTCTTGGTCCTGGGAATTATGATCTCTATAGGGATATGCTGGCTGGAGACAAACCTTTTTGGTCAGTGGTGTCAGGCCCCACTGGCGCATTAGCTACTAATGCTGCGGAGTCTATGGACCCATTTATGGGATGGATTACAGATCATCTTCGTGGTGGGCATACTAAATTAAAAATTGATGATCTCTTAGGTGTTCTTAAACAATCTGCCGGAGCAAGTAATATTATACGTCTTAGTCATGCACTGGCTACAGGTGATTGGGCATCTAGAAATGAGAATGTAATTAAACGTAATGTTTCTGCTGCTGATGCGTTATGGATGACGGGTACTGGTTTACAACCTATGGAAGCTACTGATGCCAGAGTAATTAAATCTGCTCAAGAAGACCAGAAAGCTAAGGATCAAGAAACTGGTACTGCATTTAAGAAAGAGTTCTTAAGAGGAATGCAAGCAGTTAATAATCAAGATTTTGATAATGCAGATGAATATTTTAATAGAGCTTATGCTTGGTTGGCCGTAGGTCATTACCCTAAAGAGCGTGAAGCTGAGTTATATGCTAGTACTTTGTCTCCTGATACGTGGCCAGATAGAGTTAAGTGGTCTTATTACTTAGGACGAGATGTACCGTCGGGTAAGAACTTAGTGGGTGGTAAAGATATACGACAGATTAGACAAGAAGCGTTTACACGCATTCAACAACAAGGACAAAAGTAAATGGCTTCATACGATGTATTTAATCCTGATGTACAACAAGTAGGTATACCTACATTCAGCGGTATCACTAGAGAAGTGACTGCGCCTCAGGCAAACAAAGGTGCTGAGGTTGCTTTATCTGCTGCTGGTAAAGGTATTAAAGATGTAGGTGAGATTGTAAAAGATTCTGCTAAGTTAGATGATTATCTTAATAAAGAAAAAGGTAAGAATGAAGTCTATGCGAGAATGGACCCTCTGCAGAATCAACAGATTGAAAGTCTTGAAGGACAGTCTAGAGTACTAGGTGGTGACCCAGGCACTGCTCCATCAGATATTCTTGCAGAAGGAAAGCCTGCTGTTCCTGCTGATTTACAAGGAGTATACGATCAGGCATCTAAATTACAGACTGCTAAAGAAACTAAAGCTATGAACGATACAGAGTATTCTGCACGCTTATGGTCTATGGCTAAGAAACTACGTTCCGATAATCCTGGCTATAGAGATTATATTGACCAGCAAATAAGTAAAGCTACTGGTAAAGATCCTGCTAACTTTCGTATTAATTCTTTGAATGAACAGATTAATGCTCTTAAAGCAGCAGTAGGTGATCCTCAGAAAAAAGCTATTGAATTTGCTTACAGTCATATGGATTTAGATAATATGCCTCAACATCTTAGAAATATTCAAGCAGGTAAACCTGGTTCCATTGAGAATATGACTGATGATGCTAATAGGCAATTAGGACATAGGTCTAAGACATCGGAAGCTATTAAAGGATTAGAATTAGAAGAGAAGACTCGTGGAGTTGTAGATGAGTATAATGCTGGTAATGTAATTGACTCTTCTATAGGCGGGAAGGTATCTAATCAAATAAAAGCGGATGATACTGCTGCAGGTCATACATCCATGAAGGATGCTCTTAATTGGGCTACTGATTTAGAGTCTGGTAAGTATACTCCTCAACAAGTTGCTGAGATGACTTCTAAGCATGTAGATTATCTTACTGCTAAGATAAACCAATATAAGCAGGAAGCTACGGCTGAAGGACAAAAAGATGGTGGGGCATTAATTCGACAAGCAGGCGGTCTTCCAAAGTATAATGCTAGAGTAGATGCAGTATTATCTCAACTAGTTAATGTCCGTCAATCTTATTTAGATAAAGACTTTGGCGCTGCTACTGCTAATGAAAGACAAGTTAAGCATGGTCAAGAAGCATTTGCTAGAGAGATGACTGAAGACCCACAGTATGGACGATATTGGAAGGCTCTTGATTACACGAAACAATTCCCTGATTACATGAAGGAATTGTTTAAAACTGGTATGAATGCTGCTACTCAGAAGGGTATGACGGAACGTCTGTATACTCCTGTGGAGAATGTTAAGGTACGTACTTTAGCTCCACCAGAAGCAGACAATCCTGCTCCAGTTAAGAAAGCTGTGGAGAATATTGATAAGAGTACTCAACTGTCTCCACGAGATAAAGCTCTAGCTGCAAGAGATATCTTAGATCATGTCAGTAATGCAGCCGATCCTAAGATGCCTCGTGAGATGCGTAAGAATGTATTAGATAATTTCTTTAACGCTCAATCAAACGGAACTCTGAGATCATTAGGTACAGATAGTGCTCATACGATATATGCTCAGTTCGGTGATCCTAGGTTAGTTCGTGCTGCTAAGGAAGTAGGCGGTTCGACTTGGGAGAACTATCAGGCTTACATGAAGAATGAATTCTCTCAAGTATTATTTAAACCTGATATTGTGGCATTGCATTCTTTAGGACAACTTGATCCTCGTCTTAAGATTAGTTGGGATGATCAGAGTCATGAATGGTCTCTTGACTTTGGTATGGAAAAGAGAATTAATAACATTAAGAATTATTCTATTCCACCTGAAGCAGGACGAAATGTAAATGCTCTTGAATTAAATAGTAAGATTAGACAAGCGTCTACAACCATTAATCGTCTTAATCAAGGTATTGGTGGGTATGCTAATATCTTGAAAGAGTCTGGTAGATCAGTGGATGCTGAGCTTGTAAGCTCGATGAAAGAAGCTGGTTTAGGAGATGTGGCATTCTCAGGAGACACTCTTTTAGGACATATGGGTAAAGCTTTAACTACTATGGCGCGTAGCGTAGGTAAAGGTGAAGGTGAAGCTGGTGATATTGTTCCTATGGCTAAGGAAGTTGGACGACGTATACGTGAGCATAATCGTAAAGAATTAAATCAACAGTTCGTTCCGTTAGGTCCATAAGATGACTATCTATTCTTCTGATGGCGAAGTCTATGATACTCCACTTCATCATGAATTGGAGATGCCACAGTCTATGTTACAGCCAGCAGAAGAAGGTCCTGTCAGAGTCGCAGGAAAGAAATCTTATGAGCCACCACCTATAAAAAAACCTCCTACTCTTCCACCTTTAGAGCCATTAACTGATCCGGGTAATCCTCCTAGAGGACAATACGGGCCACCTGGTATTGAATATCCTCCGTGGACTGTTGAACGTCCATTTGTGGGATCGCAAAGCGATCAACACGTTGCAATGAATGATAATATTCCTCCATTACCTTTAGATATTACTATGCCTAACATTCAAGGTGGATTAAGAAAACCTCCTAAGCCTGCTAATGATAATGATTCTAGGAAGCCTTTAAAATTTAGTACGGTTGATAATAAACAGCCTAGTAATTTAGAAAAAAATCTTATAGAAGGTTCTTATGCTGAGTCTATTCAACAAGATTTTGAAGCTTTAAATCCACAAATTAAAGATCCTAATATAAAAGCACCTACTCAAAGAGGAGACTGGGAAAGTGAAGTAATGACAAATCTTCCTCCTAAAGGGTATCTGGAACCTAAGGATACTATGAAAGATTATAAAAAGTATATTGAAGAGAAACGAGATACTGATAGAATCTTAGAAATTATGGGATTACCTCCTCCAAAAGAAAAGGGTGAAAAGGTTATTCCAGGTCAATCTGATTACATTCGTAGTAAAGATTTAGGTAAACCAGTCCTCGATATTTAGATTTAAAATAGATTATTTAGGCGATTTTACGAAGTAAAATTGACCTGCTTAGAATTTAGACAAATAAAAACCCCCGTAGAGCCGAAGCTCCGCGGGGGTTTCTTTATTGATTGGGGCTTTGCACCCCGTTGGTGGTTTTATAGATCAACCACTAAACAATTACTTCTTAGACTTCTTACCGTGAACTAACTCATCAGCATACTCACGAAGATCATCAAGAGCAGCTAATCCTTCAGCGGCCGTAAGAACATTGGCAGTATCCGTAGCTCTCTGCTCGGCAGTGCAAAAACTATCCCAAGCAGTCTTGAAGCCTTCTTTATCTTCCTTCTTGGAAGGATCATGCCAACGAATGCCGTAAGGGTAATTCCAGCTCGCGTTAGTTTCAGGAATGGTGTACTTACCATCGAGAATACGCTGAACCAGTTCTTTGCCACAATTGGGGGGGTTATCATCGACCAGATTAAACTTGTGTTTAAGATCGCTGTGAGTTCGTTCAGACAAATGATCAATCTCACGGATCAGATAACGACGTGTATTCTGGACATCATCATACGTGTTCATGTCAGGTTCCTTTCCTGCTTCTTTTGTTACACAGATGTCTTCGCTGTATTTCTTGATAAGCTTTTTAGCTTGATTCATAGCTTTCATCTTTACATCTGCGGGTATTGTGGAATTAGACACTAACAATTTTAAATACTCCTATTAACATCGACCTGTTCGACAGGCATTACATCTTCTTCAGCTTGATATATAAGAACTTCTTTTTGTGGTTTGACTCCTTCTGGTATATTATTGGTTAGTTCTGTTGTATTAGTCATGGGATTTACTCCTTCTTGTGAGGTACTTAAGTACATAATGAATTCTCTGCTTCTCTAAATTTTTGTAACCATACTCTAGCTTTTTCTTTTGTTTCAAATAATTTAATGTCTGGGTGGTTGACGAATTCTGTTGGCATGACGACTTACCACTTTTGTTGGTACGTGATCCAAACTTCCTGTTCTGTGAAAACCTTTATGGTCAAGTTCCAAGGTATCGCCCTTATGAACTTTCCCTTCCTTAAGAGCACGTCCTCTTGCACGATTACGCGCTTCGCGTCTACGGACTTGAGATTTTGAGTCTTCCCATTGATCTTCCTTAAGATAATTATGTGCCACGTTTCATCCAATCTACCAGTTTTTCGAATTCTTGTAAAGTTCCGTTAGATTTTAAACTGTTGGCCCGCCAGGAAATTACGTTTATATTGTTTTTAACGTAACCTTTTGTATTATCAAATCTATCGACAGATGGAGAATTATCTTTGAAACCACCTAAATTTATACAAATAGATGTTCCTAAGATAGGACAAGTTTCTGGTATAATAATGTCCTCCAATGTTAAGTTAAATTCCAGGTTTCTTTCTTTAGAATTTCTTCTAGCATTAGCTAAAAGATATTTTTCTGGATTATTTAAACGCCATCTTTTTCTTTTATCATTTA
>WNFS01003162.1_pt1 | contig 14485 bp, 14 predicted proteins | sample 5400141 | NCBI WGS metagenome assembly WNFS01 (sample SAMN13153358, study PRJNA577476) | soil metagenome | isolation source: 60 cm saprolite under Madrone tree | place: USA:California | collected 2016-06-14
TGTTCCTGCTTCACGCGCGTATCGACGTTGTCGCCGATGTAGCTGTAAGGCCAGCCGTAAAATCCGCCGTCTTTCAGCGACGTAAAGTAATCGGGAGGAAGATCATCCCCCAGGCGGTCGCGTTCATTGACTGTCGTCCAAAGCTCTCCTGTCACGGGTTCAAGCGCCAGCCCAACTGGATTCCGCAACCCCGATGCGTACAGTCGCGCATTCTTGCCGTCGGGATCGCAAATGGTCACAGCCGCCCGGCGCGAGTCCTCGCCGGTGTCGATATTCGAGTTCGAGCCAACAGACACAAAGAGATGCTTGCCATCCGCCGAAAAGGCCACTGCCCGCGTGCTATGTCCGCCGGTTGGCAAGTCCATGAGATGTTCCTTTTCCCCCAGCCGCTTCGATGTCTTGGGGTCATAGCGGAACCTCACGACTTCGTTTGTGTTCCCGACATAAACATAATCCTCGTGGAACAGGATGCCGAACGGTTCCTTCTGTCCATTCACAAACACTTCACGTTCTTGCGCCCCGCCGGTGTTCTTCGGATCGCGCATCACGACGATTTCTCCGGCCCCGGAATCAGCCAGAAAAATGTCTCCGTTCGGGGCCACTGTCAGCCAGCGTGGGTACTTGAAATTCGAGGCGAATACATTCACGCGAAATCCCTGCGGAGCTAAAACGAAAATGCTTCGTGCGCGCATGGTGATGTCCTTTCAGAAGAAACGCATATCGTTTCGCTTCCTATGATGCCTCAGTCGGACACGCGTTTCCAATTGCAGTTACTTCCGAAGGATGAGTCGCCGAACTCGGTGGGTGCGCCCGATAGCAGAAAATCCTTCTCCATCCAACACCCATCGATCCGCATCCAATCAATCCTGGGAAGAGTAAACTAGTACGGTGTTTAGGGAGACCAACCATGCAGAGTCTCTATTTTGGTCGCGGCATCGCCCTTGTGGTGATTGCTGGCATTGTCGGCTGGACCGCTTTCCGTGCTCTTGGCTCGCGGCCTCCCGAAACCCCCAAAATACCATTCCCCGCGCCAGCCACTGATGCGCCGTTGGCCACCGCCAAGAGCCAGCAAGCCGCGGTTCTTGCCGGAGGCTGCTTTTGGGGCCTCCAGGCCGTCTTCGAACATCTCAAGGGAGTTTCTTCGGTGACCTCCGGCTATGCGGGCGGCTACGTCAAGTCACCGTCCTACGAGAGCGTGAGCATGGGCGTGACCGGCCACGCCGAAAGCATCAGCATCGTCTATGATCCGTCGCAACTCACCTACGGCCAGCTCTTGATGGTTTTTTTCTCCGTCGCGCACGATCCCACGCAATGGAATCGCCAGGGTCCGGACACCGGTTCCCAATACCGCTCCGCGATCTTTTACACAAACGAGGAGCAGAGGCGCATCGCCCAGACCTACATCGCGCAGCTCGATGCTGCGAAGGTCTACTCCCGGCCCATCGTCACGGAAGTCGAGCCCTTCCAGGCTTTCTACCCTGCGGAGAGCTACCATCAGGATTTCCTCAAGCACAATCCCGGTAATCCCTACATCGTTTACAACGACCTGCCCAAGCTGGAAAACCTGAAAAAGGATTTTCCAAACCTCTATCAGCCTTAGCAATCAAAGACTTTTAACGGCGGTCCGGGCGCTCGGTCACCGCTTTGCCGGTGGCGCCCGGAAGCGGCGCCTTCGCGCCCCCCGCCGCTTCTCCATCGAATAATTCGTTCAAGCTCGCATAGCCGTAGATCGTCGGTGCCTGATTCTGCATGAGCCCTCCGGTGTCCGCCGTAGGACCGTAATTGCTGTGCAAATCTCTTCCCAGCATCCTCAGCATCGCCATCTGTTGGCCTCGATGGTGTGCGGTGTGGGCGATTCTCCGGACCATCACCCACGCGCGCGATCGCCGCACGTCAAAAAATTTCGTTCCTGACTCCCACCAATCATCGTCTTTCGCTCGCAGCGCCGCCAGCCGCTTCCCGCTGTCCTCTGCGTAGCGCTTCATGAATTCCAGCCTAGTCTCCCTCGCCGGCAGTGGCGGCGCGTTAACGTCAATCCCCAGCATGCCGATAAACCACAGATTCTCGCTCACGCACTGGTGCACCATCTGTTCGTGCACGCTGCGCCCTCGCGGATCTCCCGCTCGCGGGCGGACCGGAAGATCCTCATCGCGGAATTCACTCCACACGCTCACAACCTTCATCCGTTCCGTCTCATACGTTTCCAAGAGAAAGTCGTATCGCATGATGGTCATCCTGCAAAGCGCTCTCGAAGGGAATTCTCCCTCCCGGCAACCCATGCGTCAACTTAGATGCTTGCAGGAAAGCAACGCGTCACTCGAAAGCGATTATCCTTCCACGCTCCAGGACAAATTCGGAGCGGATAGGGACGGCTGCAGCCCAACTGGGAAACATTTCTGCTCCTCAGCGTCTTGTTAGCATCTGATGGTTGACTTAGGCACTCGAGAGGAGTATTTAGTCCTTTAGGCGCGCTCTGCTGTGGCTCCCTCCCGTTTTCCGAGCGCGCGCGTCCAAGACAATTAGGAGGCCGTTATGACGAATCCTGTCCGCGCTATCCCCGAGGGGTATCATTCCATTACGCCAGCGCTCACGTGCAAAGATGCTGGCCGAGCCATTGATTTTTACAAGAGTGTTTTTGGCGCGACCGAGATCATGCGCATGCCTGGTCCGGACGGCAAGGTCATGCACGGCGAACTTAGAATCGGAGACTCCGTGATTTTTGTGTCCGATGAATTTCCCGGCATGTCCTGCGCACCCACGCCCGGTGCCACGAACCCCGTTTATATCTTTATGTACACGGAAAATGTGGACGCCACTTACAACCGCGCAGTTGCCGCGGGCGCCAAAGTCGACATGCCGCTCATGGATCAGTTCTGGGGAGACCGCTACGGGAAGGTCACCGACCCGTTTGGCCACCAGTGGGGCCTTGCACAGCACGTCGAGGACGTCGCTCCCGAGGATATGAAGCGCCGTCAGAAAGAGGCCATGGCGGCACAAGCGGCCAAGGCTGCCGGCCAAAGCTGAACCCTTGCGATTAAATTCGTGGAAAGGCCCGCCGACTCCCAAGCGAACGGCGGGCCTTTCGATTTCCAGGCGCAGCGGGTGAAGTTCTCTGCGGCCTGTGCGCCCCTTGCCGTCAGCGTTTCTTGAACAGGCAAACACCCGACCACGGGCGGTTGCCTGCGGGCCCTTTTTTCTCAGGCAAACGGCCCAGCAATCGCAGGAAGAACGGCGGTCGCTTGAAGCGCGTCGCGGTTTTCAGCAACCCCTTCACGTCCATCGGCTCCCAACCATGCGGCGTGAAAAAAGCCGGCCCCTCCGCCGGGCCGAATTTGAATGGCGCGCCAACTTCGCTGAGTTGTTTTCCGGTTGTACGCTGCATCATCCGCAAAAGTCCCGGCGAGGCAAGGTCCAGAATCCAGCGCTGAAAATGCGAACTCGCGGCGAGATCTTTGGCGAGAGCTGCAACTTCTTCGGCGGTAAGATAGATGAGCAGACCCTCCGTGAGAATCAGGATTCTCTTGGCGCGGCGGTCGAGATCGGCAAATAGCGCTCGCCGTGCGCTGCCGTCGGACAAATCGGCTCGAACGCGCTCCAGCGCGCAAATCGGCTTTTCGTTCGCAAGAATTCCCTCTTTGTAAGTAAGTATCTCCGGCAGATCGACTTCGATCCACTGCAACGAAGCGGGCAGACCCATGCGGTACGGCCGCGCGTCCAGGCCCGCGGCAAGATTCACCATCATGTCGGTGCCTTGCTCGATCTCCTGCGCGATGAACCAATCGAAAAGATAAGTCCGGGCCACCCACGCCCACGCGTGACTGTTTCCCTCCGGCAGCGTGTTGGCGATATCCACGCCCATCTTCCCCGCGAGGCGTTCTGCATAGGGATCGCGGAAGAGCGCATCAGCGCGCTTCGTTTCGCGCGCGCGAAAAACGGCCGCCCACCGCGCGGTGTCCGAAATGTTTCGAACGACGGCTTGCGTGCCTGATGCTTGAGCCTCAGTCATAGCTTTGTCCTTCTGGCAGGAACTGCTGGGGTGTCCTCGCCCGCAAGATGGTCCTAGTCTGGCAAAAGTTACGTCATCGTGTACGGCACCGCCCGATCTGGCTACAACGGCCACAGCCAGGCCGCGCCGCGCACTCCGCTGGCATCTCCATGCTTCGCTGGAAGAATCGGGGTGTCCGCTTCCCTGCCGAAAACGTATCCCTTCAGACGGGCCGGCACATTTTGGTAGAGCCGCGGAATTTGCGAAGCGCCTCCACCCATCACAATCACGTCCGGATCAAGAAGATTGATGACTTGCGCCAAACCGCGCGTGACCCGGTCTTCGAATCGATCGAGCGCGGCGAGCGCGGCAGGTTCGCCTGCAGCGCTTCGCGCAATGATTTCGGGGCCCTTGAGAGAAACGCCCGTTGCGCGCTTATAATCCGCTTCCAGCCCCGTTCCGGAAATCCACGTTTCGATGCAGCCGTTCCTCCCGCAATAACACGCGGGACCGGGATATTCCTCCGGCCGCATCCACGGCAATGTGTTGTGCCCCCATTCGCCCGCAACTCCGTTCAAACCGCCGTGCACGCGGCCATCGACCGCAATTCCCCCGCCGCAACCAGTGCCCAAGATAACTGCGAAAACGACGTGCTTGCCCGCGCCCGCGCCGTCCGTCGCTTCCGAAACCGCCAGGCAGTTGGCGTCATTCGCGCATCGCACTTCGCGCCCCAGCGCGCGGCTCAGGTCCTTGTCGAACGGTTTCCCGTTCAGCCATGTGGAATTGGCGTTCTTCACCAAGCCGGTTTTCGTGGAAATGGTTCCGGGGATTCCCATTCCCACGCTAGCGCTCCGGCCGAGTTCCTTCTCGATTCCTTCCGCAGCGTGCGCCACCGCGCACACCGTACCTTCGTAATCAAAGCGTGGCGTGGCGATGCGGTGGCGGTGCAGCTCCCTGCCATCTCGTTCGAGCGCCACGAATTCAATCTTGGTGCCGCCGAGATCCACGCCAATTCGAATCTGCTCTTGTTTTTCTTGAGCGGTCGGCATCGCTTGAGCCCCCCATAGGGCGCGGACGTAGTCTATCGCGCAAGGCTCAATTTTGGATGGTCATGTCTTCGGAATTCTCCTCCAAATGCGTGAGGCCCAGGCGCTGCGCGCTATTCGTCTTACATGCCGCCAAATGTTTGTACGCGAAACGACGACGAACGTGACAAGAACGAAGGGCACCAAGACGAAGGCTGCTGTCCAAAGCTTCGAGACACGCAGCCACTCGGAGGGGCGCCCCCATATCCCGGGTCAATAGAATTGGCTTGACGCGCGCGCTACGAGGTGCTATTTCTATAGCACATCTGCTATAAAACTAGCATGCGATGATGAAAAAACCTAAACCGAACGCTCTTACGCGCCGCGAACGCCAGATCATGGACGTGCTCTACAAACAAGAGCGGGCAACCGTCGCGGAGGTGCTCAATAACCTCGCGGATCAACCCAGTTATTCCACCGTGCGCGCGCAGCTCCGGATGCTTGAAGAAAAAGGGCACGTGCGGCACGAAGAGCATGGATTGCGGTACGTCTACGTTCCAACGGTGCCGCGTGACGTTGCGCGGCGCTCTGCTCTTCGCCACTTGGTCGAAACTTTTTTTGACGGGTCTGCGGAAAACCTGGCCGCCGCACTCCTTGGCGGAGAGATTTCGCGCATCTCCCGCGAGGAATTGGACCGGCTAACCCGCCTCTTCACCAAGGACCGAAAGGAGCGCTGACAATGAGCCTGCTCGACAACTCCGCATTCTTACTTGCGTTTCTAATCGCGTGTTCTGCAAAGACGACCATTTTACTAGCTCTCGCGTGGGTCACAGTGGGCGCCGCACGCCATCGATCCTCCGCATTGCGCCACTTCGCATGGGCGGTGGGGATTCTTGGCTCGCTCACTCTTCCTTTGCTCTCGCTACTGCTACCTGCGTGGCACTCGGCCGCGCTGGGAAATGCTGTTGGAGTCTGGGGCCCAGCGCACGCAATAGCTTCCGGCCCCAGTTCTCTGACATTGCCATCGATGATCGTGGACGCCGGCGCAGTATCTCCGCTGTTCGGCAAGTTAGCCGGCTTGGCCCTGCTGGTCTGGGCAGCCGGCTTTTTGTTCTTTGCGATGAGGCTCATCGTCGGCCTCGCGCGTCTTGTATGGATATCCGCGCGCGCAAAGCCCTTGTTCGACGATGGATGGAAGCGCACTGCTCTGGAGCTATCTAAATCCTTCAAAATTGAGCGCCCCGTGCGGCTGCTGGAATGCGGCCATCCCGCCGCCATGCCGCTCACGTGGGGAATTCTCCGGCCGCTGGTCATATTTCCTTCCGCCTCTGCCGATTGGCCCGAAGATCGGCGGCGCATCGTACTTTCCCACGAGCTTGCCCACATTGCGCGCGGTGATTGGTTTTTGCAGGCCTGTGCCGAGTTGGCCCGGGCGTTTTACTGGTTCCATCCGCTGGTTTGGACGGCCGCAGAACGTCTGCGCCAGGAGAGTGAACTCGCCTGCGATGATTGCGTCTTGAACTCAGGAATTCAGCCTTCGGAATACGCCAATCAACTGCTCGATCTTGCGCGGTCGCTCCAACATTCCGGACGTGCCTGGTCCCTTGCGCTTGCGATTGCACGCCGGTCCAATCTTGAAAGAAGATTCGCTGCGATGCTCAATCCGTCAGTCAATCGTCACGGCTTGTCGTTGAAATCCAGGTTGTTAACCGCTCTTTCCGCCTTTTGCCTGCTGCTCCCGCTTGCGGTGCTGCGCCTTCCGGCTCAAAACGTGGCTAGGAAATTCTCGGGAACTATCCGTGACGTGAGTGGCGCTGCGGTACCCAACGCCACCATCATTATGACCAACAACAAAGCGAACGTAGTCGAGATGACCGCGTCGGACGCCGCGGGCAATTTTGGTTTCAAGACCTTGCCTGCGGGCGAGTATGAGATGAAAGCGCTGAAGCGCGGATTCGTGGAGTACAAAGCGCCGCAAGTTGTGCTGGAGCCCGGCCGCGAAGCCTCGCAGAACGTCACCTTGAAAATAGCGGCCGTCATGGACGAAGTGGACGTCCTGGCGGAAGGAACAGCCAAGCCTTTGCCCTCATCGGGAACATCAGAAAAACCGGCGCGACTTCGCGTTGGCGGCGACGTCGAGGCTGCCAAACGCCTAAACCTAGTGACTCCAGTCTACCCGCAGGCAGCAAAGGCGGCCGGCATCCAGGGTACCGTGATCCTCCATGCCATCATCGGTATGGACGGTACTCCGTTGTCGCTGCGAGTGATGAACGGCGACATCGACCCTGAACTTACGCGTTCCGCTGTGGAAGCGGTCAGCAAATGGCGCTACCGCCCAACGCTCCTGAACGGCGAGCCCATCGAAGTCGACACTACCATCATGGTGAATTTCAAACTGTTGTCCTAGTGGACTAGGCCTCCGGCCATCCAGAACGCGCCGAGTCTTGAACGTCGCTATTCGTCTCCGCGGACCTGCCACCAATCGAGGCGTTCGAATTCGGCTATCTTTTCCGATCCGTGTTCCTGATACCAGCGGCTCCAAGCGAGCGCGTCCGCGGGCAGATTTTCATCCGTAATTTCCTGCAGTGCGAGGAACGTCCAGCTTCGCATTTGTCCCGTTGCGCGTGGATTCATCGCCAGATCGAGGAGTTTCGGCACGATCCTCATACGTTGTTTGCGCGTGAATATACCGCAATCGGAAATGTTGCAGCCCGCGCGGTCCCGGACGCTGTTGGCGGGATCTTCGGTGAACGAAGTGAACAGCTCATCGAGAACTTCATCTTTGCCGAGAAAACGCATGCCCTCGACGGCCCACTGCCGCACGCCAGCGTCTTGATCGTATCGGGCATAATTCAAGAGCACGCGGTGGATACGCTCGTAGTCGACGCCGCGGCCCGCGAGCATGCCAAGAAAATAAACCGCGGCGCCACGGTAACGCTGGTCGGTGCGCGCGCGCTCGATCAACAGATCGGCCGCCTGCTCGTTCTTTTGCCAGCCTTCCAGTGCAAGATTGATGTCCACATTGGCGTACCGCACGCGAAGATCCTTGGAAAACTGCGAGCGCTGCTCTAGTTGCCGCAAGCGGTCGCTCATTCGAATCTGGCCGATCCAGCTCTCCACTTGCCGATCGAAAAGTTCCAGCGCGTGCGTGTCATGACCGATGGCGCGTTCGAGCAGTTCTTCAGCCTGCGCCTGTGCGGGCAGTGCGCTCACGCGCGCCACGTCTGCATCCGTCAAAGGCGCGAAAAAAACGCGCCGCGTAACTGGCTTGGCAGCCGATGCCGCTGCCGCTGTACGCGAGTTGTTCGTGCGGGAACTGAACGAGGTCATCCGCCATGCCATGAAGCCAATCATCCCCGCGACCATGACGAGGAAGACCCCGGCGGAGGCGGCCGCCGGCACGCGCTGCTGCGACTGAGTTAAAACTTGGCCTGACGATTGCTTGAGAGGTTGTGGAGATACGCCGAGAGGTAAATCCACTTCCACATGCGTATCCAATTTCAAGCCGGCTAGTGTTTCGATCTGCGATACGATCCAGCGCGCTTCCTGGCGGCTGTCGATTTCGTCGGCGAGCGTGATTTTGCGCCCGTCCTTCAACCGCATTCGAATCGCATGGAGCTGATTTCCGGAGCTGCCGCCCTGTTGCATGCTCGCGACGGGCACAATCGAGGCCACGTCGGAAACTTGAATTCGGCGCGTGCGGCCGAGGCCGAAAATTCCCGTGCGCGAAAGAATTTCGCCGCTGCGGACGGCGATGCGCGAGGTTCCAAACGTGACGTGCAGAAAGCCCGCAATTATGATCAAATCGCTCAACCCAAGAAAAATGAAAAAGAAAATCGGCGCATGCTTCTGGTACATCAGAAAGGCGAGGCCGGTCCACACCAAATTAACGAGAAATAACACCAGAGCGCGACCGGGATTCCGAAAAGGCGGGAAATAAAATTCGGTTCCGCCGGAGCCCATCGACACAACCACTTTCGTGTGCGCGGGCTGCGGGACCGCGCCGGAATCCGCGTCGCTGGGCGGCGGCGTTGCGAAACCGAAGCTGTCCGTTCCAGTTGTGGTTCGTGTTCCGGAATCGCTCGACGACTCGGCCGAGGCTGCGCTCCGAAAAACCGGAATTTCGAAATCATCTGAGTAATCCACGCCGGGAACGTCCGCCCGCGTGTGAAGCAGCCAAAGAACTTGATCGCTCGGATTGTCGTGATCCGTGATCAGGCTGTCCGCGGGCGGAGAGAAATCCACGGGAATGGCGCGGCCGAGCGGTCCGGGCTCCACAGCCCCCGCGGGAACATTGTGCTCCGCCTGCCAGAGGACGATTTGATTGGTGCTGCGGTTGTCGCCCGATCCGGAAACGAGTTTGCGCACGCAGGAGAGACGCAAGTCGATGCCGTGCTCCGCGCGTGTATCAAATTTCAGGTGAATCCTTCCACCCACACGTTCGCCGGGAGAAAACGGCAGGACCTCGAACTCGAAGTACGCGTCACCGAAACGCCGATGGCGAATTGTGGCGCGCAAGGCCTTCACTATCAGAACCACGCCAAACAGGTTGAAGCCGAGGAGCAGAAACACACGTGGGTCGCCATTGTGCGCGAAATTCGGAACCATGCGGAAGAGAAACGGGAGAGTGATCAGATTGCAGAGAATGGCGAATACCCAGGAGGTGATTTCACTTTTCTTGTTTTGACTTTCCGCGCGGCGCGACGCCCAATCCAGACGCCACAGCCAGGGAGAGAGTGGATTCGATTCCTCGCGTGCAGCTTGCTGCTTCAGGAGTCCGTAGCCGCGGAAGGCGGCGTAAATAAGTCCGCCACCGATGAAGACGAAAACCGAGCCGAACATGATGCTGGCGAAGATGTCGAAAGTGTCGAAATTTCCGCGGCTCAGGAGCCGTGCGTAAATGAAGGCGAGACCGCCTCCCAGGAAGGGCAAACCGAAGAGCGTCAGGAAGATGGAGGCACCCTTGGAAGGCTGGGTCATTCCTTGATTCTAGAATTGTTCGAGCGGACAAAGTGGAAGCTAAAAGCTGAATTGCCTTTGCGGTTACACCTGAACTGTGGGACAGGCCTGGATGTCCGCAGCGAGCAGCGCGCGAAGAAGCGCGAGGCGCGGTCTCGGCAGGCCTCTAGTGAGTTGCCATCATCGGATTGGCGATCAACAGTGCGTTTAGATCCGCTACGATTTCCGAAGCGATCTTCTTGAAATCGTCATCCGCGGCGTTCCGATCCATCTCGAAACGGACCGCCGGAGAGTATGAGGTCACGGTAATGACGGGGCCATGCTTGGCGTCGTTGCTCGGAGGATTGGCAAGCTCATAGAGCGGCTGTTGTGGGCGCGAGAGGTTGTTCACCCCGACGTACAGCAGCATCTTCGGGGTCAGGGGATCGCTCCCGACCAGAAGGCGCCGCACGCGGTTTTGTTCATCGGGCTCAGCGAAAACACCACGGATGCGCAGGCCCTCGGCCGGGAGCGCTTGTCCCGGCCGCAGACGCTTCACCTTGAAACCGGCCTTCTGCAGAGCGGTTACCAGATTTCCAGCCATGATGTTGACAAGCTTGTCGGCCTGTTCGGCGGGAGTCTCGTCTGGCTGGGAATCGGCCGTCGGGGCAGGCGCGAGTTTCTTCGGCAATGAACCAGGAGGAGTATTTTCTTGCGTAGCTGAAGGAACGTTTGATGCGCTGCCGGAAATTGTGCCAGGGGAGTTGCGGGAGGGTGCGCGCCTCGGCGTCCGGCCATTGAGGACTTCGAGTTCGAAATCGCTGACATAAACGACCAGGGAACTGGCGGGAGAACCATTCGATGTTTGTGGCTGACGCGAGTTGGGCGCTGGTTTCGCGGGGCTCAGGCTTGAAACGGCGAGAGCGCAAGAAGCGATCATGGGAAGCAAAGGCGCCAAACGCGAGATCTTCATGGAGATACCTCAAGCGGCAAAAGGTGAGCCCGCTGCAACGAGCGCGGGATGAATTTTGGCATAAATTCGAGCTTGAATGAGCACAAAGAAGCCGGCCCTGCGGAACTTGCAGGCGAGTGGCACTGGCTGAGGAAAATCACCGGTGGCTTGGGGCCACGCGATCTTAAGCAGCGATTGATTTCGGCGCCGGCTTGCGGCGAGGTTTGCTGCCGTTCGCGAGCAGCTCACGCTCGGCGCGAGTCCAGTCCTCAAGCGCATTTCCGGGCGCGCCGCCGCGCTCCAAAAAGATCTGGTAGGCGCGCAAGGCGATCTCTTCCGTTGTCGGATGGATCCCGGCTGTGCGCGGCTTTGTTATTGTTGGCGAGGAACTTTTCCTCGTCTTGGGCATATCCCCTCCCTTCGACAACTGTCTCCATGTTACATCTGATGGAAAGCCACCGCTCCAGAATTCATTGGGGAGCTAATCGAAAGATTCAATAGTTCGAATCGAAAAACCGGGCTCCACTGGAGATAGAAAGTGCAAAGCTGTAGTACGCGGCCGGTTGGACCAAAGAGCGCTGCACCCAGCGAATCGAAACACGTATCGTTCGAAAGAGAACGCCGCGACGGGAGCACAGAGCTGCAGCAGGAAGATCCACAAGCAAGGCCAACAAATCGGCAACAGCCGTGGGGCGCAGTGGGTCTAATAACCGTTGGTTTCGGCCAGGATGGCGCGCCTGTTGCGATTCCATGGAGTGACTTTCGTGCCGGGATATTGAGCAGCGAGCACCGGGAGCCGCCGCCGCGCGGCATCCAAGTTCTTGAAACTCTCCAATGCGAGGCGCTGTCCATCTGCGTCCATGATCAAAATGTCGTAAATGACGTTCAGCGCCAGCGAAACCTTCGCCGCCATGGTGTGCACTCCCTCCTAATGAGCAGTGACAGAGGGGAAGATATCGTTTCAATCGGGGATGTGGCGTGAGCCAGGCCCCGACCGCAAATTCCTCCGACCTTCGGAATCCGGGATCAGCGGGCACTAAAGCTCTTCGTTTGTCCAAGGGCAGCGACGACGCCGAGCTGCTGCATCATGCCGAAAGCGTCCCAGCTGATGTACGAATCCATGATCTTTCCATCGACGATGTGATTGATGGTGATTCCTTCCACGTACACTTTCTTGTTTGTGGCGGGAATGCCCATGAATTCACCAGTGTGAGTGCCAGAAATAGTCCAAGCCACGGCCAGCTTTTCCTTTTCGTCAACGATATCTTCAATCGTGAAGTGCAGATCAGGAATGCCGGAGATGAAGCGCGAAACTTGGCGTTTATAAGCGTCAGGACCAACCGAGGAATCGGTAAGGTTGGGATCGTGGAGAGCGTGGCTTGGGGAGATGATTTCGTCGACTAGTTCGAGCCGACGTTTGTTCCAGACTTCTTCATAGAGGCGCCGAACGATAGCCTTGTTATCGGCTGACATTAAGTTCCTCCTCCTCCGGATCCTTGCGATCCGGCAACAGCGGAGATCGGCCCTGCCTCAGGAAACGATTGGCAGAGAGCCTGGGAGGGGTGGGGCTCGCCCGAGCGTACTCCCAAGATGATTGGTTTGCAATCGGTCCACTGGAGACTGGACGACAGCCCCGGGCCGGTCCAACCGCAACTTATGATGAAAAGAAGCAAAGTGCGGCAATTGACGGTGACTGGAAATAGGGGAGACTCCCTGAATCCCCAGGGCATCGCTCATGGAGCGGGGGTACGCTCAATGCGGAAGGTGAAACAACCAGCGGTGGTGCTGTTGACCTGTAGATAGTCGACGTTGGGATGGGCGAGCAGTTTTTCGATGGCCGGCTCGAATTCCCCATCCGCCAACGTATTCCTGGGCCAGAAGCCGGCGGCCGTGTGCGTAGGCCTCGACAGTGCGCGGGCTCCCGCGAGAATGCGCACAGGCAGTGACGGCACGGGGCAGCGTTGGTGGCCACCTCTGCGTGAGCGGGGAATCATAAACAGGCGCACGGAGGGTAGCACGGACCGCTTCGGCGATTTCGGTTGGAATGGCCACGATGGGCAGCATGAATTGTTTCTCACATACTTCTTCGGATTCAGAGCGGTATGTGCAAGCTCTGTACGCAAGAGATTGTGCGTTCTGGTTCTATCCGGTTTGGGCGTTCAAATTCGAAAGAGACCTTCAGAAAATCCAACCCAATTAAATACAAGACGGGCCGCTGATTTCTCAGCGCCCCGGAGGCGTTCACAAAATTATCTTATGTCTTGACTTGCCACGATCTTCCAAAATCCGCTCGAACCTGCCGGGACTTCAGCCAAAGCCCCGCCGGAGCATTCATCCTGTAACCACAAAAGCGAACAGCATTCCCCGCCATAGAAACCCATCCTTCGCGTAGAGTACTGAGGATAGGCTCCTGGCTTTGGCTCGTAACGGTTTCTGAGACTGCCGTCGTTACTTCTTGCAGCTATCGCTGACCATGCTGAGGTTTGTCACATTAAGGTGGCCATGTTCGGTGGCATCCTTGTTCATGCCATGCTCTTTCATTTCATCTTTGACTTTTTCTTTGGCCTCGTGCAAGTCGGCCGTTCGCACTTTGCCGGTCACGGTCACAGTGTGTCCACTGTGAGGCGAAAGTTTGAGCGTCTTGCTGTGGAGCTCCCAGGTGGAACCATTCTCGGTCGTCAGCTTGTACTCGTGAGCGCCCTCGGCTTTAGACAAACAGCCCGTCAACGTGCGGACTTCGGCGCCCTTGTCCTGGGCGTAACCAATCGCCGGAACCATCAACAGCGTGGATACGGCGACCACACTCAGCAGACAATTATTTTTCATGAGGTTCTCTCCTTTTTGATTTTGAGAAGTGGAAAGACACCCGCTCCTCTGGGGATTTGTTCATCGTCTTTAGGCCCAAACCATACCTTCAACAACAGACACAAAAATGGAGCTCGTCCCTAGCAGTGCTGGTCTTCCCCGATTGGGGCGCTCGGCGACCACCCTATGCTGTTCTGGTACCGCCCCTGATGAAATGCAAAACGAGAAGCACTATACCCACGACGAGCAGGATGTGAATCATACCGGCGCTTACCTTCTTTGCCGAGCGGGACAATCAAGCGAATGCATGTCGCAGGGAGGGCTGACGTCCCCGGGGAGAAGAACCCCACGCAGAAGGAGTCTAGGAGTTTCGGTAAAGGCGCGTCTGTTCCTTTTGAGACACTTTGGTGCCCCGTGGACCACCACCATGGAATGTGCGGGATCCTATTGATTGGCGCGGCGGGGAATTGGGCGTTTAGCGGGACTGCCGGCGGTGATGTTCCCAAAAACAAAAAGGGCCGCTGAATATTCAGCGGCCCTTCGTCACCCAATTTTTCGCTCTTACGACAACCCTCATACGATCTGCCAGAATCTGCCCGAATCTACCTTGACTTCAGCGGGAGCCGAAGAAGGGTAGTGAGAGTAACTCGAAGCGTGCATCCCCGCGGCCCGTGAGAGCTTAGAGATGCAATGCGTGGCATGATCCGCACACCATAGCGGATGGAGCCACGACTACTTTAGAAAGGAGGTGATCCAGCCGCAGGTTCTCCTACGGCTACC
>WNFS01008600.1_pt1 | contig 14485 bp, 13 predicted proteins | sample 5400141 | NCBI WGS metagenome assembly WNFS01 (sample SAMN13153358, study PRJNA577476) | soil metagenome | isolation source: 60 cm saprolite under Madrone tree | place: USA:California | collected 2016-06-14
AGGCGCCGTACGAGCTGACCACCAAGGACGGTGCTTCCCCGCAGAGCGCGAAGAACGCCATCGAGCTGGTGGACCTGCTCAAGCGCGCCGCCTCCAAGGGACTCGAGATCCAGCGGTACAAAGGCCTGGGCGAGATGAATGCGGAGCAGCTGTGGGAGACCACCATGGATCCTGCCCGCCGCACGCTGCTCGAGGTGCACGCCGACGACATGGCGGAGGCCGAGCTGATGTTCACCACGCTGATGGGCGACGCGGTCGAGCCGCGGCGCGAGTTCATCGAGAAGAATGCGCTCGATGCGACGAACCTCGATATCTGAGCGTTCAGGACTCTGAGCTTCAGATCAACCGCAGAGCGCGCCGAGCGCGCAGAGGCTTTCATTTTCCTGAGAGCGACCGCATGCGCGGGTATGCGGGCAGAGCTGGATCGCGGCCGGGGAGGGAGTGCGTGCCCGCGTGGGCTTCGATGACGGCGGGATTGCCCGAGGACATTTTCAGGATGCCGTCGAGTGTCAGGGTGGTGAGCCAGGCGGTCTGGCGGTCCGGGGAGAGGGACAGGTAGATGGTGCCGGGCTGGTCGCCGGGGAGCGGTTCGAGCTGAGCGCCTTCGGCTCCGGACAGCACACGGACGTGCAGCGGGAGGCTCCGGCCGTGCCGCCGGAACGCCGGGGGATGGACCTGGGCGAGCGACGAGCTGAACTGGGCAGCGTCGGGCGTGTACTGGCCGGTCCATCCCCGGTCCAGCTCCTCGGCCGCGGCGCGGAGTCCCTCGAGGAGCCCTGGGGCCGGATCCGGAGGTGGACGTGGGTCGCCGGATGCAGAGCGGAGCGCAAGACAGATTCCGACTCCGAGCAGGAATGCGAGGTGGAGCGGAGCGCGGGGGGCGCGGCGAAGCGCGGCCTCTGAGGCCAGCCGGAGCGTCAGGAAGGCCAGCAGCGCGGCGGAGGCGGCGAGCAGGGCGCCGTAGCGCACGTCCCAGGCGAGCGCGGCCTCGGACAAGCCCTGCGACCGGAGCCAAAGGAAACCTGGGCGGGCGACCAGCGCGGCAGCCAGAGCGGCCAGCGCCGCGTACGCGGCGAGATATGCGAAGCGGATCACGGGGGGGGATGATAGTGCGCTAGGGTCTGGCGGTGCTGCTCGCGCTCGTTCTCGCAGTCGCCGCCCAGAAGGCGCCTCCACACTGGCCGATTTCGCCGCTCTTCGCCGACCCGGGCCTGCGGGCAGCGCTAGGGAGCATCGACCCGAAGCCAGGCGCGTGGGCGGAATATCTGGTGCGCGCCCCCGGGAAGGGCGACCTGCGGGTGCGAGCGACGGTGCTGGCCGCGGCCGAGGACGGCCGGTACTGGCTCGAGCTCGCGACCGCCGGGGAGTCCGGCCTGGCATCGGCGGCGAAGCTCCTCATCCATGGCAATGCGTTCTCTTTCGGGGACGTCGAACGGTTGTACGTGATGATCGCGGGCCAGCAACCGATCGAGGTCCCGCTCGATGAAGTCCGGCCAGCCGGCGCGAAGAAGCCGCCGGTGGAGGAGCAGAGGGTGGAGCGGCTGGGCCCGGAGCGGGTGCACGTGGCCGCCGGCGAGTTCAATGCCGACGTGTTCCGCGCCTCGGGGACGCGGATCTGGCGTGCTCCCGGCGTCCCCCTCTGGGGGCTGGTGAAAGCGCGGTCGGCCCGGCAGTCCATGGAGCTGGTCGCTTCCGGCACCAGCGGGGGACATTCCCTGTTCCCACCCGGCTGGGATCAAGGGAAGGGAAGCGAAAGCAGGAAGTAGGAACCGCGCACGTGCGCATCGAGCGCCCGCAGCATGCCGGGATGCGTCCTCATCAGCCAGGCGCCGCCGACGGCGAGGCCTCCGAGCAGGGTCGCCAGCAGGATCCCGGACTCGACCAGGGCCTGGCCGTCCTCGGAGCGCAGAAAGCGTTGGCTCCGGCTCGGGATCATCGGGGAGCCCCGTCGACCCGGCTCACGAACACCGCCGCTCCCTTGCTCTCATCCAGCTTCTGCAGCGCCACCGAGACCGTCGCGCCCGGTCGGGAGAAGATCATCAGGCTCCCGCCCGACGGGTCGTGCTTCTCGGAGTAGCCCTGCGCGGCGAGGGCCTGCCGGTAGAACGACTCGACCTCGTGCACCGGCTGCGCACTGACGAACTGGGCGCTCTCCGCCCGGGTCCCCGTGTCCGCGCTGTGGAATCCAAGGTACGCGCGGTGCCCGGACGGAACCGGGAAAGAAGCTCCCTCTGCGCCGCGCAGGAAACGGGGAGGCTTGCGCGGATTGGTTGCGCCCGACAGCACCAGCGTCTGCCCGTCCGGCTGCGGGACGGCGCTGACGAAGCGCTGGAGACCGGTCTCCGGATCGAAGACGGAGACGTGCGCAAGCGGATCGTCGCCCGCGAGGACCGGAAGCAGGCCGCGGGCGCGGAACGCTTCGGCATGGAACTGGATCACCCGCCGCGGCGAATCCGCGGTGTAGAAGAGCGAGAGCTGCATGGGCTGGCCAGAGACTTCCAATCCGTCGCCAAGGGAGAGCTCACCCGCGCGGGCCAGGTTGCCCGCGGCCCGCGCTGCGCTACTGCGCGACACTGGCGCGAATGCGCCACCAGCGCTGGCACCTCCGATGAGCGCTCCAAACGCGAGGGCGAGCGCGAGGGCGAGCCGGGCTGCGCTCATCCGCAGCTCCCGAAGCTGTTCGCGCGCTGGGCCTTGCGCGATCCGCCGAAAAAGTGCCCCCGGCACCGGTAGCTCTTCACGTATTCGTTGTCGGTGGCGAGCTGCGCCTGTGCGGGTTCGAGCTGCGTGGTCTCGAGCTCGCGATCCAGGCCGCCAGAGCGCCGCCACCACGCCGTGTTGATCCGGTACGGCACCGTGTAGCGCGTGCGATCCACTCCTTCCCCCACGCTCTGCTCGCCGTCGAGGCCGATGACCCGGGCTCCCGTCGCGATCACGTCGCCGGCACGCTGCGTGGGGCAGGGCACATCCTTGCCGGCGATCTCGCAGCGATGCGGCACCCAGCTCTCCGGCGCACGCTCCGGCGGCAGGATGGTGATGGGTCCGCGGTTGGTCGCCGGATCGTCCATCCGATCGGTGGAGAAGACGTCCGGCAAGGTGCCGCCGGCCATCGCCTTGCTGACTCCGAATCGGGAGATGCGGCTGACCAGATCACTCAATTCCCGGAAGCCCGGGATCCGGCTCGCGCCGGCGAACGCGATCTCGCGGACCTGCGCGCTGACCTGCCACTCGACTTGAGGATACGTGCGCGAAGGAGAGGCGCCCGTGTCCGTGTCCGCCCTGGTGAACGTATAGGGCGCCGGCTTGGGCCAGGCTTTCCAGGGATCGAACACCAGCTGCATCGGCTGCTGCGATGCCAGAGGCGCCTGTGCCGTGCCCGGACCAGGGAGACGCGCGCCAGCGCCACGCCGTGCGGGTTGAACCTCATTGCGCGAGCCGCCGCGTCGACCGACCTTGGGATCGTGCCGCCCACCAGGTCGGCGAAACGGTCCCAGGGACCTCCGGTCGGCTGGGGACGGGAGGTGCCGCCGAGGCTCACCTCCGCCGTGGTGGTATCCAGGTGCGCGCGGAAGTCCAGGTCGCGGGCGAGCGGGTAGAGAACGAGGCCGGTGTGCCGCGCCCGGATCTGACGAGGCGAGCGCAGGTCGGCGAACCGCCGCTGGACGTCGATGTCGATCTGTTCTGGTGACTTGAACACGGTGCTCTCCCAGAGCGCGTACCGGACCGCCTCGGCGACCTTGAGCTTCAAGACCAGGACGTCCGAGAGGGCCGAGGCCCAGTAGACGATGAGCACGAGACAGGGAACGACGAGTGCGGCCTCGGTCAGTGCGCTCCCGCGCTCCTCTCTGTGCAGCTGGAATCGCATCTCAGTGCAGGAGGAGCTGCCCCAGCAGCGGCACGGCGGACAGCCCCACCTTCGCCGCCGCGTTCGACTCGAGCACCGGCATGAGCCGTGCGCCCCAGAGCGGGTTGAAGAAGTTGGGCATCTCCCTCCAATCGCCGGGCCGGTGGTAGTAGGCCTGCGCGGCAGAGAAGGCATTCAACCCGCGGTGCAACGGCTGCAGCGGACGCGGCAACCCCGGAATCCGCGGTCCGTCGCTCGCCGCCAGCCGGAAGTCCGTGGCGGCCGACCCGGCGTTCCGCCCGTTCCAGGAGAACCGCCGGCCATGGAACCTCGCGGCCCCGGGTTCCGCATCGAAGTCATCCGCCGCCAGCGCGAGGCCCACCAGGACGTCGGGCTGCGCGAAGTTGCCCAACGGCGCCGTAGGCCCCGGCGCCGGCTTCCCCCTCGCCTGCGGAGCAAAATAGACGTAAGGGGACATCCAGAAGGGCCGCTGGGCCGGGACCGGAGCGTTCTTCCGCAGCGCCGCGCTCATTTGATCGCGCACGGTTCCGACGCCAGGGAGGATCGCCCGCAGCCAGAACGGCACGGAGAAGAGCAGGGAGTACTGGTGGGCGGGCTCCCGCGCCGGGGCGTAGAGCTGATCCATTTCCACCAGCGAAAGCAGGTTGACGCTCTTGCTGAACCCGAAGGCCTTCGCGACCAGCTGAAGGCGCTGCGCGCTCCAGATCCGTGACCCCTGCGCTTGCCCGCCGCCGCTCCCGCTCTCGGGCGGGAAGGAGCCCATCTCGGTGCGGCCGACGCTGCCGAGCTCGATCGACGCGAGGCCGACCGAGAATCTCCATCTGAAATGGCGCGCCATCGGCGAGAGCGACGGGGAGTCGGAGCGGTCGCCGTATGCGACCCAGGGCTGCCGCGCCGAGTTGGCGATCTCCAGCATGTGCAGCCGCGCCTGCTGCACGGCAGCGCTCTTCGCGCCGGTGAGGATGCGGAGCGTCTCCGCCGCATTCTGCGGCATGGTCAGATGGCCGCGCGTCTGGGCGAAGACGGTCTGGTTCACCAGCGGCAACAGCCGGGGCCAGATCGCCTGGTACGGCCGCGCCGCCGAGTCGCCCGAATGGGCTTCCGGCTGGATGGGCTTTCCCAGCCGGAGCCAGACCGAATGCCAGGCCCCTTCCTGCAGCGCGTACAGCAGCATGTTGGCGGCCGAGAGCAAAGGACAGAGCGCCGCGATGCCGGCGTCGAGGATCCGCACGAGCGCGCCGAGCCCGTTCTCGATGGCCGCGGCGATGGGCCCGATGTACGGCGCGTTGCGGAGGATCCCCAGCATGGGTTTCAGTCCGGCCCAGATGAAATGCACCCAGGTGAGATAGCTGGTGGCTGCCATCAGCGACGCGTAGTGCACGACCATGGCGCGGTTCGTGTACGCGGTGAAATTCATCACCCGCGCCTCCAGCGCCGCCTGGGAGTACGCCGCGGAATCCGCCGCCGCCTGGAGCTGCACCTTGTCGTAGACGGCGCGGCCCAGGTTCACGGTGCCGAGCACGCACAGCATCAGCACCAGCCCGAAGATCGCCGCCAGCACCAGCGCCTGTCCTTCTTCGGACCCCTGGACCGCGCGCAGCTTGGCGATCACGGGCGGGCCCACTTCCGGTAGGGGTTCGACTGCATGCGCATGGTGTAGAAAGCCTCGACCGGCAGGTAGTACCGTCCGGCGCGGCCGGCAGCGACCAGGGCCGCGAGAGGTATCCCTTCCGCCGTTGCCTGCGCCGCGGTGCCGCTTGCTGCCACGGCGCGCGAGATGCGAACCGCGTCGGGCCCGGTTTGCCCTCCAAACCGCGGGCTGGTGAGGTCCCAGCCTTGCCAGGCCTCGAGAACGCCCGCCTTCGCGGCCATCCACAGGGTCTGGATGAGCTTGTTCGCGAACGGCACCTTGAGCTCGTAGAGGTACCGGATCTGCAGGGAGAGCAGCGTCGCATCCGTGGCGCCGGGGCGGACATCGTCGAAGTCGATCTCCTGGCCGTTCAGGTGCCGCCCCCAGGCGCTGAAGTCCGAAACGGACGGGTTGTGCACGTACACGCGCAGCTGGGTGAGTCCGAGGGGAGCGAGCACCGCGTTCTCTGCCTTGAAGCGGAGCAGCGTCCTGGCGATGGCCGGGAAGCTGTCGGTGGGCCCGACCCCCGGCAGGATGGCGAAAGTCGCCGCGTCCCGCATCTTGCCGGGGTCGCCGTTCATCACGATCCCGGTGCGCGCCGCTGCGAACGCGGCGGAATCGGCGAGGATCCGCGCCTGCTGCAACTGGGTGAGCTGCACCGCCGCCAGCAGCAGGAACACCATCCCGGGCAGGACGATGGCCGCCTCGGCGATGGCCTGCCCCTCTTCGCTGCGGCCCATGATGCGATGGTGCTCCGGGACGACAACGGATCACATCCGTCAACCGGCGTCCGGAACGATCTGTTGTCCGCATCGCCACAGGCACGCTAGAACCCCACCGACTGGGGCGTCGTCTAAAGGCAGGACGCGGGACTTTGAATCCCGCTATGATGGTTCGAATCCATCCGCCCCAACTCCCGTTGGTTGCCGGTGGGCGAGTGAGTCATTTGAACAGGACAAAGCCGGCATAATCCGCGGCGCTCACGGTGCCGGTCTGGTCGCCGTCGCTCATCACGCCGATGCCTTGCAGCTCGGGGACCTCCGCGCCAGGGTCGCCGCCGGCGAAGTGCTCGCGAAAGAGCGCTTCGGGATCGATCGTTTCCTCGACCCAGTCGTCGCTGGGTGCTCCGGTGCGCAGGACGATGCTGTCCGACGCCACCAAGGGATTGCGCATCCTGTTGCACGTCGCGCCCAGGGGAGCGTCGCTGCTCCAGACGAACTTCAGCGAGTACCAACGGAGGCCGCGCTTCCAGGTGACGTAGACGGCGGCGGCAGAGTCTCCGAGGCCACCGACGCACTCGTTGCCGTTGCGGGGGAGAGCGAGCGCTCGCCAGCGCCAGCGCATCGCCCGGACGCCCTGGCGTACCTGCGCAGGCACTTCGTGGAACAGCGTCACCGTGTCCATGGGCGGAAGGTAGACGCTGTGGATGAAGCTCTGCCCGGCGTCGTCGATGGTGCGGTAATAGGTCTTGACCTCACGGCCGGGGTTCTCCGGATCGTAGTCCTGACCGAGCACCCTGAAGCCGTGGACGTCGAGAGGGAATGAGCGGACCCGGGACGCGCCATCCGCCGCCTTCAAAGCCGGTGAAAGCGCGAGCACGGCAGCCACAATCAGAATCGGTGTCATCCCCCCTCTGCCTTGCATGTGATGCGCCAAAGCGCCGCGCGATTCGAGATCCTGCTCGATGACGCCTGCGATGTCGGCCGATTGAGCAGTCATGTCGGCGATTCCAGCAGCGGCGTGTCATCATCGAGCTCTCCGCCGCCAGCTTTCCGGCCGGCCTCCGCCCGTGTGTGATTGTCACCTCCGCGGAAGTGGTGCGAACGGACTTCGAATGCCGCTATGATGGCTCGAGATCATGCAACAGACTGGAAGAAACCTGACCGCGCTCGTGGCGCTCACTGCTCTCGCGGCCCCCGCGCAGCAACAGGCCCAGCCAGCGGACAAACCGTATGCGATCCAGCTCCGCGTCGGCGAGTCCGTGGACATCTGCAAGACCGGAACGATCGCCTGCCCGGCGAACAATCCCATCTGCGATGACACATCGATCGTAGGCGCGGAGATCAAGGGCGCCCAGGGCCTCGTTTTCAAGGGCCTGAAGCCGGGGACCACCCTCTGCTCGGCGGCCGCCGGCAGCGGCCTCGGGCTGCGCCGGGTCTATCGGGTGACCGTCTCCTGACCGTTGCGCAGGTCTGATCCGTCCGCCGCCGCCCCCCCGCCGGTCGCAGACTGCGTTCCCGCCCGGCTGCAGGCAGCCCGCCATGCGCTGCTCTGCGCACGGGCGCCACCAGGATCGACTAAGGTGCTGCCCTCGCTTCGGAGGCGCGATGCACCGGCTGGCCGTCCTGCTCCTGACCGTCGCCTGCGCCACCGCCCGGCAGCCCCCACGCGCGGAGCCTTCCTGCACCGGGACCGTCGACTGCCGACGCGAGCAGTTGGTCGCGTCGGACCGGGCGCTGCAGCAGGCGATCCAGAAGCGGGGCATGACGCCGGCGTTTGCCGGGATATTCCAGGACGACGCGAAGCTGCTCATCGAAGGAAGGGTCTGATCTCCGGCAAGGAGCGCGCACTCGCGGAGCTCGGGCCCCTGCCTCCGGTCGCCTGGACGCTGGCGCGCGCGGACGTCTCCAGCGACGCGAAGCTGGGCTACAGCTTCGGCTGGATGGAGAAAGGCCACTACGCCGCCGTCTGGCGCCGGTGGGGCGGCGACTGGAAGCTGGTGGTGTTCATGCAGAAGGCGGCGGAGCAGCAGGCCGCGGCGCCTCCCGCCTGGTTCGTTCCCTTCCGGGGGGACCACGAACCGGTCGTCGTTGCCGCGACAGAGTCGGTGTCGGCAGCTGACACCGCATTCGCGGCGCTCGGCCAGAAAACCGGAACGCAGGCCGCCTTCACCACCTACGCCGCGGAGGACGCCGTGCAGCTCGGACGCACGATGGTCTTCGGCCGCGCGGCCATCCACCAGCTGTTCGACGGAGCGCCGCCCGTCCAGTGGGCGCCCATCGCCGGGGATGCCGCACGGGACCTCGGATACACCGTCGGCGCGTACACGGCGGGAAGCGGCCGGGGCAACTACCTCACCGTCTGGCGTCTCGAGCCCGACGGCTCCTGGCGTTATGTCCTCGACGGCGGCGTCAGCGGCTGAGCCGCGCCGCTGGGTCGCGCGCATCCATCAGCTGGACCGCGAAGGTACCGAGCCAGTGCTCGCCCTCGTAGCTTCCGCTGGCGATGTAGGGCAACGAAGCCTGGGCGTGCGTGTCGCCGAGCCGGGCCAGGGCCGGCCGACCCAGCGCCGCCGAGAGCGCGTACAGACAGCGCGCGCGGGACAGGTTGAGCCCGTCCAGGTGGACGATCTTGGGGTCGGTGCGATCGGACACGATCGCCGGCGTCAGCTTCAACGCGGGGAGGAACGACTTCATCCAGCGGCGGAAGTCGGGCGCGGGCAGGATGCGCGACATCAGCGCCGCCTCCTCCAGCGACGGGGAGAGGAAGTCCTCGCCGCCCGGCTCCCACTTGAGCGGCGCGTCCGTGTCCCTGGCGAAATACGTCCGCGCCCGTTCAGCGATCAATCCGCCCAGCTCATCGTCGCGCATCGCTTTGGCATAATCGAGGGCGAGGGAAAGTCCATAGGCCGTGTTCGGGTGCACGCCGGTGCGGATCGGATAGGTCTGCCTGGGGAGGAAGTCGAGATAGGCGCGCTGCACCCGGTCTGCCAGAGGCTGCAGCGCTTCCGCCCAGCGGCGCGCGTCCGCTGAGTCCCAGGAGCGCAGCTCGGCCTGCAGCTCGAGCAGCCACGCCCACCCGTACGTCCGCTCGAAGCTCTTGCGGTTCGGCTGCCCGAAGTACTCCACTTCCACGGCGACGGGAGCCGGGGCGAGGTGCTCGTCCAGGACGCTGCGGATCCCTGCTGCCTCGGGCAACTGCGGGAACCGGCGCAGCAGCCGCGCCAGCATCCAGTGGCCGTGCACGGAGGAATGCCAGTCGTAGCAGCCGTAGAACGAGGGGTGGAGCGCGCGGGGCGACTGCACCTCCTGGGGCCCGTTCATCACGTGGTCGAGCTTGTTGGGGTACTCCTGCCGGACGCACTTGAGGGCGAGCTGCGCGAAATGCGACGCCCCGCCCGAATCCAGCGAGAGCGCGAGCGCGAGGATCTGGACCATGCCGCCCAGTCTACTCGCACCCGGCGCCCCTGAATCTGCGGCGCGGCCCCGGGCGTTGGTGTAGATCGCAGCCCCTATGGGACTTGCGATCGGGATCGTCGGCCTGCCCAACGTGGGCAAGAGCACGCTGTTCAACGCCCTCTCGGGCGCTTCCGTGCTCGCCGCCAACTATCCATTCGCTACCAAGGACCCGAACGTGGGCGTGGTGCCGGTGCCCGACGACCGCCTGGAGAAACTCTCCCGGCTGTACCAGCCGAAGAAGACCACGCACGCCGCCCTGGAATTCGTGGACATCGCCGGGCTCGTCAAAGGAGCGTCGAAGGGCGAAGGCCTGGGCAATCAGTTCCTCGGCAACATCCGCGAGGTGGACGCGGTCGCCCACGTGCTCCGCTGCTTCAGCGATCCGGATGTGGTGCACGTGGACGGCACCGTCGACCCGCTGCGCGACAAGGAAGTGGTCGAGACGGAGCTGCAGCTCAAGGACTTGGAGTCGCTGGAGAAGAAGCGGGAGAGGCGGCTCAAGGACGCCAAGGCGCCGGGAAAGCCGGGAGAGGAAGCCAGGGCCGACCTCCTCGTCTACGACAAGCTGAAGGCCGCTCTCGAGGCCGGCAGGCCGGCGCGCAGCGTGCGGCTGGCCGACGACGAGACTCCGCGCGCCCGCGAGCTGTTCCTGCTCACCGCGAAGCCGGTCCTGTACATCGCCAACGTGGACGAGTCGCAGCTGGGGAGGATCGACGCCGATCCGCTGGTCACCCAGGTGCGCGAGCTCGCCGGGCGCGAGGGCGCCCGCGCGGTGGCGATCTGCAGCAAGGTCGAGGCGGAGATCCAGCAGCTTCCCGCCGGAGAACGCGCCGACTTCCTCGCCACCGTCGGGCTCACCGAGCCCGGCCTGAACAAGCTGGTCCGGGAGGGATTCGCGCTCCTCGGGCTGCAAAGCTACTTCACGGTGGGCGAGGACGAGTGCCGCGCCTGGGTGATCCGCAAGGGCCTCCGGGCCCCCCAGGCGGCGGGCGTCATCCACACCGACTTCGAGCGCGGCTTCATCAAGGCCGAGGTGATCCGCTGGGACGAGCTGCTCCGCCACGGCTCGGAGGCCGCCGCCAAGAGCCGGGGGGCCATGCGCGTGGAAGGGAAGGACTACCTCGTCCAGGACGGCGACGTCATCCACTTCCTCTTCAACGTGTAACGTAAAGGAATCCGAAGCTTCCGATCAACCGCGGAGCTCGCAGAGCGCGCCGAGACGAGAAAGTCCGCTCAAGCCTTTCTTCTTTTTGGTTGGGAGCCACCCCGGGGCGGCGGGGTGGCACCCCCAACCCCCCCAAAAGAACACTCGGATGACGTTTCCTACTCTGCGCGCTCTGCGTGCTCTGCGGTTGATCGGAGCCCGGCCTGTAGATGTCCCGTTGCTGTCGATCGGATGGGTAGGACCAAATCCCTTCGCTGCCAGGCGGTCGCGTTCGACTCCCTTCGCTGCCAGGTACTCGAGCACGGCCGTCGCGCGCGCTTGCGAGAGCAGGAGGTTGTAGGTGGCGCTTCCGCGATCGTCGGTGTGCCCCTCGACCTGGACGAGCAATAGATGCGGATGGCTCTGGAGCACCGCGGCGACCTGGTCGAGCAGCGGGTTGGATCGCTGCGCGATGCGCGACTGTCCCGTCGCGAAATGGACCCGGTCGAGGATCTCGAGCGACGTCGCCGAGACGATGACGCGCTGGGGAATCCCCGGCGGGCACCCATGGTTCGCGGCGGTTCCGGCCTGGTCCGGACAGGCGTCGTCGGCGTCCGGGATCCCGTCCCCGTCGCGATCGACGATCACCGGCGGTGGGGGAAGGGGCAGGGCTTCCGCGACAGGCTGCGGCGGCCCAGGGGAAGTGGCCACCACGGCTGCCGGCGTGGCCAGGGCGAGCAGCGGCTCGGCGCGGCGGCCGCAGGCGGAGGGCGACCAGGCGAAGCCGAGCAGGAACCGGGAGCGTGGGGCACCGACGCCGTCGCTGATGGCGCTCCCACCCGCGAGGTCCACCGCGAAGCTTCCAACCGGGCAGACCGTTCCACCCAGGCGCCATTCCGCCGGAGCAGTGCCGGCAGCGAAGCCGGCGCGCAGGAACGATCGGCCCTCCAGCTCGACGTAAACGCGGCGCGGCACCCAAGCGCGCGAAGGCGCGATCGCGTATCCCAGCGCACCGCGCAGGCCGGCCTCGCTCCCGGACTTCACGTCGAGGAAGTCGCGCGCGGGCCGCACACGCACGTACGCGTTGGCGAGCAGGTCGAGCGCGCCCGCCGGCACCTCGCCGAGGCGGCGCCCGAGCGCGAGCAGGGCCTCGCCGCGCACCGTGCCGTCGCTCGACAGCCCCTGGGTGCGCGCCGTCGGAAGCTCGAGCGAAACCTGCGTCGCGAGATCGATCCCTGCCCATTCCTGGCGCAGCAGCCCCAGGCGCGGGGTCAGCCGCAGGTCGGCCATCCCGGAGAGCAACTCCGAAGGCCCGCGCGAGGAAGGCGGCAGGCGCGAGAGGTCGCCACCCGCCGACACCGTCACCGGGACTTCGACCGCGATGGAGAGCGGGCCGATCAGGTGCACCTGCACGTCGAGCCATTGGGTCGTGCGGGAGCGCACCACCGCGTACTCGGAACCGGAGGACACGTACGTGAGGGGCCGATTCGCGTAGTCGGTCCAGGTGCGGACCTCCAGGCGCGGTTCGCCCGGCAGGGGCGGACGCGCCCCCTCGACGGCGGCGTATCCGTCGCCGCCCGACGCTGGCCTGAACGAAGAGACGTCGATGTTCTGCGCCCGCACGACCGATGGCGCGGCCACGGCGGCCAGGACCCCGGCCATGCAGAGAGCGCGCCGCCTGCGCACTCCCGCAAAAAGGAGAGCGAGAACCGCCAGGAGCGGCGCCGGCGGACCGCCGCTCGAGCACCCTCCACGGACCACGCCGGTATCGACGATCGCGAACTGGCTCGAGGTGGGGTCGCTCACGTTCTGCCCGGGATCGGTGGCGGACGCCGAGATCTGATGTGTGCCGACGGCGAGGTCCGCCGGGGGAAGCAGGGTCCATTGGCCGTTCCCGGCCATCTGCGCCACGTACACCACCCCGTCCACCGATACTTCCACGAGCGTGCCCGGAAGCGTCGTCCCGGCGATCACGGGCCGGCGCAGCTCGAGCTCGGTTCCATTGGCCGGCGAATCGATGGTGGGCGAAGGCGGGACGGTATCCGAGATCATCACGCCGACCGGCTGCGCCGGCAGCGACACGTTGCCGGCCTGGTCCGTGGCGCTGGCGGTCAGGCGGTGCTCGCCGGCGATCAGGGCGGCAGGCGCGCTGCACCGGAACAGTCCCGCCGCGCTCGAGATCGCCTGGCAGATCGTTTCGCCCGACGCCGCGTCGGCCACCGCGACCGACGATCCTGCCTCGGCGGTGCCGCTGAGCAGGGGCTGCCGGTTCCGAGTCGGCGAGACGGGTTGCTCGAGGACGGGAGCCGCGGGCGGGGTGGTGTCGACCACCAGCGCGCGGGCGGCGCTCGCACCCGACGCGTGACCTAGAGCGTCGCTCACCCGGGCCTGGAGGAGGTAGGCCCCGTCCGGGAACGCCTCGGACGGACGGCAGCTCCAGCTTCCGCTCCCGTCCGCCCGCTCCGCGCAGATCGGCGTCTCGCCCACGTAGACGGAGACCCTGGCGCCTGCCTGCGCATGACCGGTCAAGAGCGGCGTTGTCTCGCGGGTCGGCGATGCGGGCGCCTCGAACAAGGGCGCCAGCAGCGTCCGGACGCTGAGGGGAACCGCGGCGGAGGGTCCGCTTCTGTTCCCCACCACCGTGACCTGGAATGCGCTGAGGAGGTAGTCGCCGTCATCCACGCCCGACGCCGGCGCGCAGCTCCAGGCGCCGTCCGCGCCGACCGTCGCGGAACAGAGCAGCCGCGAGTAGCTGTCCAGCACGGAGACAAAGGCGGAGGCCTCGCCGGTCCCGGTAAAGCTGACGGCCGGATCCGAGGTCGGCGTGGCCGGCGCATCGAGGGTGGGCGCCGCGGGCACGTGGGTGTCGATCACGAACGAAGCCGACGCGGGCGCGCTCAGGTTGCCCGCTGCATCCTTCTGTGTGGCCGAGACGCTCTGCGGACCGTCGGCGAACGGCTTTACCGCGGTGCAGGACCACGCCCCTCCGGGCGAAACCGCCGCCTGGCAGACGATCTCCGCGCCCTGCGCGACCGTCAGCGCCGCGCCCGGCTCGCCAGTGCCGGAGAAGGGGACGATGCTCACGCTGGTCGGGGTGGGAACCGCGTTCAGCGTCGGCCTGGCGATGGCGGTCTTCACCACGAAGGCGTTCGGGTTTCCGGACGGAGTCGCTTCGTCACCGTCCGGATGGTCGACGTCGGTGGAGAGCACGTGCGGGCCTTCGACCAGCCTCTGCGAAAGCGGGCACGCCCAGTTGGTCGACTTGATCGGACTCACGATGCAGATCGCTTGGCCGTTCTCGGTGACCTCGAGATAGAAGCCGCGATCGACCAGCGCGGAGCTGACGGTGCCCGTGAGGATGGGCTTGGCGTCGTTGGTGGGCGACGGCAAGTGATCGATGGTCGGCGCCGGGTACTTGCCGGTGTTCACGATGAAGTCGACCGGTCCGGACTCCGGCCCGTCCCCGACCTGCGCCGTCCAGGTGTAACCGCCGTTGGCCAGGGTCTGCGTGCAGGACCAGGTATGGCCGGTGGCCACGGCCGCGGTGCAGGTCCGCCGGAACATGGCGGAGTCGAAGCTCGCCACCATCACGCTCGCTCCCGTGGCTGCGCCGCTCCTGCCAAAGAACGTCACCTGGTTCTTCGCGACGATTTCCCCCTGACCGGGTG
>WNFS01002287.1_pt1 | contig 14478 bp, 18 predicted proteins | sample 5400141 | NCBI WGS metagenome assembly WNFS01 (sample SAMN13153358, study PRJNA577476) | soil metagenome | isolation source: 60 cm saprolite under Madrone tree | place: USA:California | collected 2016-06-14
CGAACAGGCCGGTGAAATTCGAGATCGGCGTGAAAGTCTGGCTGGGGTCCAAGGTAATTTTCGTTCCCAGCGCGTAGGTGCCGCTCTGGGTTTTCTCGTTCGTGCCTACGGCATTGAGATCACTAGGGGTGTTGATGAGCATATAAGCCGTCAGCTGCGACGGCTGCTGGACCAGAACGAGGCCGGAGTAGTTCGTTGGGTTTTGGTATTTGGTGTCGATTGGGCCGCTTGGGTTGTAAAAGATCGAGACGTTGCCGGTGCTCTGAGAGAAGTCGACGCTGCCTGGACTCAAGTTGACGGTGCCTGATCCAGTCCCACTATTGTCGGCGCGCAGGACCAAATTGCCTTTGGCATTTTCTGTATTCTGGACAAAACTGCCCGGTTGGAAAATGATGTCGTGATAGGCACTAAGCACAAGTGTCGTCGCTGTGTTCCAAACGACATGCGCGCCGTCTCTGAGCGTAATGTCACCGATCTGAGCACCAGGACTGCCGGCCCCGCCAGTCGTCACGATGACGTTGCTCGACAACAGGGCGTCACTCAGATTTTTCGCGGACAGAACCGAGGGTTGACCGGTTGGTGCGATAGTGCCGTCAATGGGAGGGAAGGTAATGTTCGAATTGCCGGACTGGGGGCTAATCAAAACGTCGAACGGATCAAGCAGTAGCGTTCCAACTGCACCCTTTGGCGCGCGCGTGTCGGTGGTGCCGCTGTAATTCAGCAGCCGGTGGCTCGAAACCTCTACGAATCCGCCGTCGCCGGCTTTCGCGCCCCCGCGCGCCAGGATGGTCCCGGCGAAGGTGGTCTCGCTCTCCGACCACAGCACGACCTTGCCGCCATTGCCGCGCCCGGTTGCCGAGGCGTTGATGGTCGTGGCGGCATCGACGCTGACTGTGGTCGCGGTCGGAATCGCGAAGTTTTCGAGCTGTGCACTGGGGTTGGTGACGAGGCTCGTGTTGGGATCGCCTCCTCTCCAGTCCCCGCCGATCAGCACCTTGCCGCCGCCGGTGCGGCCGGAGGCATCGATGCGCGCGTTCGCGACCTTGATGTCCTCGCCGCTCACCAGGATGGTGCCGCCCTGCGTGCCTCTCTTCTTGCCCGCCGCCGATAACGTGCCGGAGATCTTGATGGTCTGCGTCGGCGCGCCCGCCGGCTTGCTCGCGCCGGTCGCGGCGGCGAGCACGATCATGCCGTTGTGGCGGCCGATCGAGTTGGCTTTGATCACGCCGCTGGTGTTGATGACGGAATCGACGACGGCGCGCGCGGCGGCGGCGGTGAGCTCGACCCGCCCGCCGTTGGCTCTGATCTTGCCATCGTTCGAGACCAGCGATTTCAGCGGCCGGCCAGTCGCGACATCGATCACCTTCGATGCGACTTGGTCGTTGACCGCCAGCGTGATCAGCTTGTCGCCGTACATGTCGAGCGTGAAGCCCGTGCCCGAGGAGGCGAGCGCCACGGTGCCGAGCGTTGCGGTAATGGTGCCGGAATTGCGCACGCCGGGCGCGACCAGCGCCGCAAAGCCGCCGCTCGTGGCGGTGATCCGTCCTTGATTGACGATGGACGCGTCCGGCCGGCCCGGGATGTTGAAATTGTAGCGCCCGGCCATGAAGTCCGCATTTGTGATGTCGTGCGTGCTGGCGAGGAACCCCGCGGTATTCACGACCGAGGAGGGGCCGAACAGGATGCCGTCACGGTTGATGAGGAACACGCGGCCGTTCGCGGTGAGCGTGCCGAGAATCTCCGAGGGGCCAAGGCCGCCGGTCACGCGATTGAGCACCACCGACGAGCTGCCGGGCTGGTTGAAGCGCACGCTCTCTCTGGCGCCGATGTTGAACGTATTCCAGTTGATGATCGCGCTGCTGCTCGACTGATTGACGATGACCGCGGCGCCGCCCTGGCCCTGGATGGTCGCCGCGCCGCCGACCACGGTGCCGCCTTCGGGGCCGGCCGCAGCCGGCGCCGCGGCGAGCGCGATGAGCGCCGCGGTGGTGAGCAGAAAATTGCTGGAGCGTGGATGCACGGCAACGGTCCCCTACAGCCGGATGCTAGGATATCGCATCGGCGTGGATCAGTCATGAGGTAATCGAGAGAGGGCAAGCGCGTTAAAGCCCTGGCGCGGCCTCGGTGTGATTCTTATGCAACACTTGCCGCGATCTTAGTTGTTAGATGGACCTACTCCACGCAGAATGAATTGCTCTTTCTGAGCAACCTGTACGCTGTGAAGAGGAGGGCTGGGGCATGTCGTCCTATGCAAGTTACTGTCAGGATCAAGTTTGCGCCTGCGCGCAACGAGCAAGATTAGCGACTTCACCCGAGATAGTAGCCTACTGCCGAAGTTTGGAAGTTCGCTGGCTGAGGCTTGTAGCGCAGGCACAAGAAACGGGTGGCGCCCTAGGCCATGAGAGCGGTCAAGCGGCTATATTGTTTCCCGATAAAACCGCTACATACCCCGTGGAATACGGGGAACGCGCCGGAGAGTTGATCGCACGAGCCGTGCGCTCGTTGCGCCCGACTTTAAGGCAAAAGAGGCGAACGTTAGTGCGGCCTCAAGCCAAATAGCACGAGCAACTGTGGTGCTATTGCAACACTCTCAAGATTTTTGAATAGCGCCACATTGCGGAGCGGATTGCTTGGTCGCATCGCCAACGCAACGCAACGCATTACAACGAATCGGGGGGCTTTCCATGACCATCGGTAGCTTGACATCGGGTGAGCAAACAACGGCTATCAAAGCGGCCTTTGCCACCAATGATGTCCGCACTCTCGTTGCCAACCATCTTGGCGTTAACGTCGGTCGTGTTACGGATCAAGCGCACTTCACTGATGATCTGGGGGCCGACTGGCTCGACCGTCTGGAATTAATGATGGTGCTGGAAGATCAATTCCCCGGCCTGGAAGTCACAGATGATGATGTCGATCGAATAGAAGTTGTCGGTGATTTAGTCCGCTTCATCGAAACTATAGATAACGAGAAGCGACATCGAGGCGACGCTCCAGTGGTCCGCAAGTTGTTCGGGCCGGGTTTGGCTCGCGCCGTGAGGCCAACCAAGCAGCAAAAAGGCTGCGACGAAGGTGGCCTCTTTTTCTTGAGAGTTGCGGGCGATGCGATGCGTAATCTCATTGGTTGGTGCCGTGAAACCCGGCAGCCGATTGATCTTCAACTTTACGTTGACGACGCGACCTTGGCCCGCATTTGGTCCAATGCGGTGCGGTTTCAATGCCCGCACTGCGGAGTTAAACATGAGACGAAGGTGGAGCGGCTTGCCTCGAGGCCATTCTCGCTCGAACCTCATCAAGCGAAACGGAGGAATCCGAACGCCGCGATTGAAAGGAACAGTTGCGATGATGAGTGCTGGGTGTACGCTCCGCGAGCGCTCGCCAGCCAGCCTCGGTGATCCGCACTCGGATGACCTCGATTGAGCGGCTGCCGGCGTGCATGCGGTCGGCTTGGGTCGTTGCGAGCCCCGCGTCGATCAATTCGACCATGAGATCGATCGAGAACCCAGCTGGCCCAAGGGACCCTGCGCAAGCGCCATTAGGCCGGCAAATGACATCTCTTAATGATTGAGTTTGCGTTCGCTTGCGGGGCCGTCCGCGATGGCGCCGTCATCGGACGCATCTATAAGGCCAATGCGGCACTGGTCGGTCCGCCGTGGATGTGGACGCTGGCCTTCGGGATGCCGCCGGCAGACGAATTAAGGTTAGCGTTTAAGGCTGAGGGACGAAAGCAGTGGCGGCCGAGACATCTAATGACCGATAGATTGACTGGAGGATTGGGGCCGGGGAAACGGCGGTGACGCGCTCCCAGCTCCAAGCATGATTCGTGAGCGGCGTAACAAATGGCAACCTTCCTCGTCGTGTACGACCCGAGCAAAGCAAAAGAGCCTGCGACGACCGACGCGCTTCACCGATGGAGGGGCACGCGCATTTTACGGGGCGCGTGGGTAATCGAATTTGATGCCACCGCCGACCTCGCGCGCCGGACGCTCGTGGCCGTTGGCGGTCCCAAGATTTCGTGCGCGATTGTAGAGATCAAGCCGAACGGCGATCACGCCGAGGTTGGTGTCGACCCCGCCGGCCAGGACGCCCTCCAGAGCGTTGGCGGCCCCGCCGGCCAGGACGCACTCCAGCGCGTTGGCGTCCGATCGGCGAGGGGGTGATGTAACGCTCGAGCCTCATCAGCCGCAATTCGATTTTGCGAATGTAGTCGAACAAAAGCGCGTCGCTCGATGTGAACGCGGGCGTGGTTCGATTTTTTGCCCTGGCGCCCATCCGGCCACCTCATACATTCTTCCGCACGACGCGCGCGACGGAGCAGCGCGAGCTGGCGATCGCATAGCACCGGAAGCACTCGCCGAGAATTCGGCCTGACGAGCTAAGGCTTGACATTCTCTGAACGAGCTAGGCCGAACGGCCTGCCAAGGATCATCCTTCAGAGGATCGGGCCGTACCTTTGAGCCGCCCCGCGTTCCCCGCTCGATCTTCCGCAGCAAGCGACCGAGCGGTAGGGGGCTAGGCCGCGTCGCGATTAGGCGCTGGCGAGCTCGCTGGCCGTGCTGCCGTGTCTCAGCTTGGCGACGCCTGATCGGTCCGGTTCCTGTCGGGCTCCTCGGCGCGGCGCACGCGCTGACTGCGGCGGCGCTCGCGCACCCGATCGACGAACCATCCGACCCCGAGCACGGTCAGCACGAACGCTGCGATCGCGCCGAAGCTGACGAGCAGGTAGGCGAAAATGATTAGATCGCCGGGGTCGATGCTCACGGCGCGTCCCCGCGCCGGAGCGGCTCGACCTTGCGGCGGATGAGAGCGCGCGCGGCAAGCACGCTGCTCTTGCTAGCGCTAGTTTGGCTCGGACGACCCGCCGCCAAACAATTTTGACAGGATGGTTCGGAGCCCAGGGAATTGCACAAGGACGAGCCGGCCTCGTTCTGCTGTCACCCGCGGTCACCTCAATCGTCTCTCGTCTACTGAAGAGCAATTCGGCCAGATGGCTGAGGAGCGCGGCGTGCGCGGCCAGTCGAGGCGAACAGGCCGAATTGAGCCTCGGCGCGCGGAACCTGCCGAACCATGCGTCTCTCGCACAGGGGCGACCGTGCGCGGAATATGCGAGCACAGCTGCGGGATCGAGCGGGCGGCGGTAGTGCCTGAGGCGGGCGCTCGCGCGCCGATACATGCTTTGCTGACAGCACGCCCGTCGGCGATGCGGCTAGTGTTTGCAAGTCATTGTCATAAGCGATCCAGTCCTTGACGCCGCTGGCGGGGCGGCCAATGGCTGCACGAGATCAAGCACGATGGCTTTCGGGTTATTGCCCGCAAGGGCGGGCCGCGGCTGCGGCTCTATAGCCGTCCAGCCAATGACCTCACCCATCGCTTTCCGCTGATCGTCGATGCGCTGGCCCGTTTACGATCGCGCTCGTGCATCATCGATGGCGAAGCTGTCGCTTGCGATGACAACGGCATCGCTTCCTTGGATCTCGTTCGTTATCACCGCGCTAATGACAGCATCTTCCTCTATGCCTTCGATCTGATCGAATTGAACGGCGACGATCTGCGGCATGATCCGCTTGAGGGCCGCAAGGCCACGCTGGAAATGATATTGGCCAAGGCATGGCCCGGCATCCGGTTCAACGAGTACATGGAGGGTAACGGGGGAGACCGTGTTTCGACGCGCGTGCAAGCTCGGCCTCGAAGGCATCGTCTCGAAGCGCAACGATTCTCGCTACCGTTCCGGCCGATCACCCGATTGGCTCTTTTCAGAACGTGCAATCGACCATTTTGTGATGCCCCAGGCGCGCCCATGTGTTTCCCCAACCGGAGCCCTCACTGACGGCCGTGATTACAATCAACGATGAGGGTTCCCGAGACCCCGCCCCACTCGGACTCGGGCGGGGTTCTCGTTTTCGATCGCCTTAGAAGGGCCGCACTACGCTGACAGGCTGTGTACGTTAATCCCCTAAACACTAAGCCCCGCACGTAGCGGGGCTTTTTCTGAGCCCAAAATCGGAACGGCCATGTGGGCCTCGCGCGTTGCTTCTTAGCTGCTCGCTATGCGGCGGGCGGCTGCGGTGACGGCTTCGGTGGCCTCGGGGGCGGCGGCTTTGGTGGCCTTGGTGGCAGCACGGGGCAACCCATTTCCAGTTATGGCCGCCCCGGCGGCGGCATGAGACCATCCTACACCGATAGGGCGCAATCCAGTATCGGATTAGCCGGGTGTCAGCGCGGCGAGTTGCACCGTGTCGTACTTGGCACGCAGCTTGGCGAGCGCGTCGGGGTCCGGCTTGCCACCTCTGGCGATTAGATCGCGCAGTTCGTCGAAGTATTTCTCGTGTCCGGGTGGGGCGGTAATCAGAAGCATGCGGCCTGGCGCTGTACCGGAATTGCCGAACGCGTGCGCCGCTCCCGGAGGGACGAACACGCAAGTTCCAGGCCCGCCGCGCACTGTCCGTTCGCCACAACGCAAATCGAGTTCGCCGTCGAGAACGTAGAAGATCTCCTCGATCTTGGTGTGGTAGTGCGCGCCAGTGTTGAAGCCGGGCGCAACTGTGAATTCAAACAGCGAGCACCGCTTGGAGTGTTCGGCCGTGACCAGGTAGTCAACCCGGGTCTGATGCAATGTGATCCCGTGGGCCTCACCGTGATGCAAGATAATTCCCTCGACGGACATCTGAGCCTCTTCGCGTCAATGCGCAACGATATGCGAACGTCCCGATAGCGACAACCCGGCTGCGCCGTGATCGCGCTCTCTCGCTCGCGATCATCCTTGCGAACGTCGAGCCCGTTGAGGTTGCTCTTGGGACCGCGCGTTCGGCCTCATTGCATTCGGCGGCGCCGCGGCCCATGATGCCGCAGCGCTCAAGGCAGCATCACGATATTAACGAGCGCACGTGAAAGAGCATTCTCCCTTTCCACCGGTTCCGATTTCACTGCGAGGCCCGAGTGTAGCCGCAGCTTGCTTGGTTGCTTCGAATTGCGACCCACTGCGCAAAGGGTGGAAGCCTATTCCGGCGTATATGGGGAAGGCTTCTCGTTACGGGGCGGGCCAAATTTTCTTGTGCTTGTGGTACACCGCGTAGTGCCCGCCAAGCTGGCGACCCGCAAATCTGACGGCTTCGTCCTTATTGGAAAACGCTCGCACCGGCTCGCTGCGCGCGCGCATGACCCGTCCTGCTCTCGTCAGTAAGTGCACCTTGAACGGCGCCGGGTCAGGTTCGGGATGCGTGGTTGATTGACCGTCGTTCATCTGCGGAAGCGGCTCACGGTAATGGGACATGCAGGCGCTGACACGCTGAACGTCTGGGACATACTGGTTGCAGAGCCGCATCGCGTCGGGTTCGCACGCCGCGCGTTGCTGCAGGGTCCACTGCTGCGCTCTTGCGGGCAAAGACGCGCATATGAGCGCGAGACCGAGAAGCGCAAGGGGGCGTGACTGGTCGCAGATTCAATGCGGCGCGAATTCCCACTCTGGTCCTCCGTTGGTGCGTTCTGCCCAGTATTACTTTCAATTCGACAGGTGTGACAATAGCAGCGGGACCCAGCAACGCATGAGTGGGCCGTTGGAATCGTGAGGCGCGATGCTTCACCCCGAGATCGCGTAACCCGATGCGCAGTGCATCTACGCGGGTCGCGAAAGCAGAGGCAGGGGCAAGGCCCAAAAATCCAATTCGTACTACCTTTGCCGCCTGCTGCGCCGCCAGCGGCCACGCAGCCGCCGCGCGGCCGAGAGGCTTGATAAACTCGCGCCGTCTTGACTGATCAAATTGCGTTCGCTCCCCGCCAGCCAGGGCCGGATTGTAGGATATCGAATTGGCGAGGATCAGTGAGGTAACGGATACAACCTGGCCGTTGCGCGGACGAATGAACTACTGCGATGCGATCCAGCAAACGAATGCGCTCACCTTGGACGCCTGCGGCAGCGATGGATGGCCATGTCAGGTCACCGTCCACAGCGGCCAGATCGAGCTTGACGAGGTCATGGTACGCACGCGCGTCAGCGATAGATTCTCATGTGGGCACAGCCGCTATAATCCCTGCTGGATCAAAGCGAGCAGCGAAGACGGACTAGGGCCATAAATCGGCTTTGCCGCGCGATGGAGCCGCAGTGCTTTGCGGTCCGACGCCGGCTCGTCAGGCAAACACGACCTTAATCCGCGAGTTGTTCACTCATGCCAGCCGCTATTCTAAAATGTATGCTTGTTCTGATGGCTTTCGCCGTCTTGGAGGAGACCGCGTTAGCCCGCAGCTACCTCAATTGCCTAACAAAGAAAGTAACCATAGTAGACGCGCCGAAAGGAGCTACTTGGTCGAGCAGCGAAGAGAATTTTGGTTTCTGGATTGATGAAGCGACAAAAATTGTCACGCTCGTGGACGGAAAGAAGCTTAATGTCCGCCGGTTTGATGACCGATGGATCAGCGCTGTAAGCGGCGATGTGTCCTACGAGCTGGATCGCCAAAGCGGCAATCTGACCTATGCAGGTTCAACGATGAAAGATGGCATTGCGACGACAATAATCGGGACAGGTCAATGCACATTCGCGACACTTCCCGCACGATAGGATGGCCCGTCGAGAGCCAGGCTGAGAAAAAGTTAGTGTCGGCAGGCAGGCGCGGTCGATCCGCTGTGGAGCTCACCGCGGCGCATGATCGCCGAGCGATGTCGGGGCGAATGGGCAGCAAGGCAGCGATCGTTGCGGTATTTTATTCCACAGTTTCTTCGTGGTGATCGCCATCACAGCACGAGCGCAGCGGCCGAGCTAGACTTGAATTACAATTACTGCTTGTCCCCAAAGGCGAGAGCCCTGAAGGCGGTAAAGAGAGGGAGGGAGAAAACTTCAGGGCCCCCAACTAGCCGCAACGGATTTCTCCCGACGTGCTCCCACGCCCCCCGTTGCGGCATTAAATCGTAGCCTAAGAACAGGCCGGTGACTATTGCCCAGTATCCTGTGGATAATTCTTATCCACCAATGTCTCTCGCCGGCAGCTATTCATAAGAGGCAGAACTACACGCTGCGGTTGTATCGACGCTGCTGCAGCTCGTCGCCGCCATATGCTGGGAGAGGAAATTATGTGCCCGGACACACGACGCGGCCGATCGGACGCTAGGCAAAGATGTGCTCGGCGTCAAGAAGCGGCACTTTTGTGATGGCCGTCACAGCGGAAGCGCAGCGGCGAAGCTACATTTCAACCCATCGCCTGAAGGCGGTAATCGAGAGAGAGAACTGAGATAGCGGGTTGAGGCAGGGGCCAGAAGAACCTCAACCGCGAGGGTCTACTTCGAGCCGCTGAGGCCGCCAGGTCCAGCGGCTCGGTTTTTGGCTCGCATTGGGGAGAGGAAATTATGGCACGTCTTGTTGTCGGAACTGTTCTTGCCGCCGCGCTGAGCGTGTCATTCGTCGCAATGTCTTGCAATGAAGCGACGGCTCAGGAGCGGGCAACCTGTTCGCAAGCACGGTCAAATTGCGGCACGCAGCGTGTCTGCCAAAGGCGGTACGAGACCTGCATGCAGACCGGTTGCTGGAATGTAGTGCTCGTCAAGCGATGCGGATACGAGCAGCGATAAAGGGCACGCATGCTTCGAGAGAAGCGGCGACCCGAAGATCGCCCGCTATCCGTCGCCCTCTTTGTCGCAAAGTGCGAGAGCCCCGCCCAGGCTGAAGGGCTGGGCGGGGCGACCCTAGAGGCATGTCGGGGGGTATGGGGTGCCACCAAGGGCTGTTTCAAACCTAAGCTCCTCGCTTTGATTCGGCAAAGCAAGAGGAAATCGACCCGAGACTCGGGAAAGCTCACGTTCGATGCCAGGGGCAGTCGCGGGGAGGATCTGCTGCTCTGGGGTTGCGACGGCAGCGTTCGGTAGTGTCCAGAATCTTTGCGGCATTACATCTGATTGTGTCTCACCACTGGACCAGCTAGTTGCACGTGGTGTTACCAAAGCGGTCGGTATAGCAAATCACGCTCCGCCTACCGATTGTGCCTGTGGTATTGCCGAAACGATCTGTGTAGATATTGACCCTATCTTTGCCGATGGTACCCGTCGTGTTGCCGTAGCCATCGCTCTGAGTGGTTATGCGGTTGTTGCCGATCATACCCGTCGTCCCACCGTAGCCGTCGCCGTACGTGCTTATTCTTTTGCTGCCGATCGAACCCGTCGTGTTGCCGTCCCGATCGCGGTAAATGTTTACGCTGTTACTGCCGATCGTACCTGTCGTGTAGCCAGATCGATCTGTGTGAAGACTACTATTTTGGGCGTATGAGGGCCGCGTTTCGGAAAAAATCAATATCGCGAGTACGATACTTATGAAAATGAAACGCGTGGACGCCAATCGGACATCCACGATCATTAGAAGCGCACACCCGCGCATACGCCCAACCATGATGAAGCTCGCCACTGCTAAGTTCAGACACAAGAGCCCTGAACCATAGCAGAAATTGCCGCCGTCGAAACGGGAAACATCCTCCCAAGCTTGATCAGGGTGCCGAAACTGCCCGGGATCCAGTGGCGGGAGCACTGGGGTCGGTTCGGGTGACCCGAGCGGGCAGCAAACTCTCTTCCTTCTTTTCAATCCATTCGAACCGAACAAGCCGGCTATCCAAGAGCTGGCCACTGGCCGAACGCAGATTGACCGTCGCGTCCATGACGCCAACGAAGTCCCCACGTGCGCCAACGAACGTCTTATCAAGATCGCGGGCCGACACCAGCCAGCCTGCTAGGCCTATCGGAGTGCCTAGCGACAGCTCGGTGCCCTCCGCAAGACCGGCCACTGTTATGGTTTCTTCGCCCGAAGCGTCTTTGAGCGAAATGCCAAGTGGAAGTGGTTCGTTTGCGAACCCCTTTTGACTTTCGATCATGAGGTGTGCCGGATGAGCCGACGTCCCCGCGCTAGACAAGCCCGCGCCCCTCGACAAGTCCTCCTGCCTCGACAAGCCCTCGTGCAACGGCGTCATCGCCCTAAGGATGTCGCTCACCTGCTTCCGTGCCACATCGGGAAATGCCGATAAAATAACGGCGATGACGGCAATGATCACCAATAGGTTGAAGACAAATGACGATCTGCCGTTCCCTACAATAATAGCCCTCCGTTCTGCTTGGATCGGCGCCAGCGGGATGAGCTTCGGCTTGAGCAACGATCGGCGTCGCATGTGCTCAATGGCGACTTCACCTTCAACGGGGCCTGCCCGCGGAATTGGTGGGTCGATATTGAAACCTCCGACTCCGGGCGCCATACGAGGAGCGGCAACATCGGCGGTTTGAGGGGCCGCCGGAAGCGTAATCGGGGACAGCTCAGGAACTACACGTCGTCTGTCCTCGATGGCGACGTCATCTTTAACGAGACTGAGCCTCGGCGCTGGCGGGTCGATATTGAAACCTCCAATTCCGGGCGCCCTGGGGACGACATCGGCTATCCCGCGGCCCGTCGGAGGTGCAACTGGGGACGGTTCAGGAGCTCCAGACGATGCTTGAAGCGAATCTTCGCGAAGCTTCGCCTGTCCATCGCAGACAGCCTCGGAACTAGTCGAAATGGGTTGAGCCATTTGGCCCGCTCCCCATAGACCGTCTGCGTCTGAACATCGCAGCGCTGCGCAGGCGTAAGCAGCTACCCGAGCGTTCCGGCAGAGCGATGTCCTTCTGCAGCCAGACGGCTCGGCGGCGTGGCAGAGCGATGTCCTTCTGCGGCCAGACCGCTCGGCGGCGTATTGGTTCGCCCCAAGCCGATATTCCTACTTCGCACCTGATCTGTATCAGCCAAAATTTCCTCAGATGACACGCGGCCTCTCAGGATCACCTTGATGGTCATCATGGCGATCTGTAAGTCCACCCACAACGACGCATTACGAACATACCACTCGTCCAATTTTTCCTTTTCATCCTTGGTTACGAGCTTGGCGCCATTCACTTGCGCCCACCCGCTGATACCCGGGCGGACCGAAAGCCTTATAAATGTGTTTGAGGGCTGATCCTCTGGGAGAAGCGGCCGCGGTCCGATCAAGGACATATCACCCAACAGGACGTTTAACAGTTGGGGCAGCTCGTCGAGACGCGTTGCACGCAGAAACCGGCCAATTGCTGACGGCCGTCTGCCTTCCAGCGTGGGATTGCCCGCAGAGTCAAACGGCGCTCTTAAGGTTCGAAATTTGTAGATCAGGAAAGAGCGCCCTTTCCAACCCAGACGCTCCTGCCAGAACAGAATCGGCGAACCTAGGTCCAGAAGAACGAACCCACCCGCAACCAATAGAATGGGAAAGAAAAGGACGAGCAATGTAAGCGAGCCAACAACATCGATCCAACGTTTCAGCCAAAAGAATGACGGCGGCGTGAAAGACCGCTGCACCGGTTGGGAGATGACGGCGACGTTAGTCAGATTCTGCTCGGTTACGCCAATCATCCGAGGCAGGAAGGACAAGTCAAGTTGGCGTTTTTTGCAGACTCGCTTGATCTCTTGCAGGACTAAAGGGCTCAAGAAGTCCGCCTCGCCGGCGATCACAACGCGATCCGTACCGACCCCATGTATCGCAAACTCACTGATAATCGCGTCAAGGTCATGAGGCGCTCCCAGCACCTGCACTCCTGAAATCGCTCGACCGAGCATCTTCGTGTCCTGATCCAGGATCGCGATGACGGGCTCATGCCCGGGCGTATAAGCCTTAAGCAATTGGATGAAAGACGAGGCGAAGCGATTTGCCCCGATTAAGATGATGCGCTCCCGGCGACAATGATAGTCCAGCGGGTGCGTGTCTTGGCTAAACACGACGCGCACAACCATCCTGGCTGCGATAAGCCCCGCTGCCAGCAGCAATCCATGCGTGAGCGGCATTGAACGTGGAATGCCATCGAGACGAGTGAGCGTGAACAGTGCGACGAAGGTCATAAGCTCGGTAAAAAGAGCCGCTTCGGCGATATCTAGCGCCTCGTGCACCGAAAAATTACGGGTCAAGCCATCCTGGAGCCGCAAGGTGACGAAAGCCAACAGCGCAAAACCCGAAGAAAACAGCCAATAATAAGCAAGCACGTTCCAGTCGCCGCGGAATACAATGTCGGCATCACGCAAATACAACGCCAGAACCGGAGAAACCACGGCCCAGAATAGGTCCCAAAGTGATAGATAGATCCGAGTACCACTACGCGAAGTTGGTGATGGGACGCGCATTCCGAACCCTACTCCTAGCTAAACGTACCGTAGATCACATTCACGAACCCAAGAGCCGGAAAGGAGGTCACAAGCTGACCCTTGAGCGACCGTCCTCCAGCACGGCACGCCGCACGGGTTTGATCGATAGACGAGCGAAAAACCTGCGTCGCTGCGTCCTGCTGCCACCGTATACGCCGGCGAGTTTGTCGTTGGTGTATTCAACAATTTTCGATCGGGCAAACGGAGGAAGCTGTGGCGACAACAATATGCGCTTGATGATCGCGGCCGAGAGGCCTGAGCCCTTATGGCTGGCTTTAAGGATGGTCCAGGTGGTGCTTCGAGCGAGCCCAAGCGCCTTTGATTGCTCGTCGAGCGTCAGGAATCCCGCCTCGACGAGAGCGCGCCCGAGTTCCCTGATCTTCGCGGCCTGCCGCAACTTCATCTCGGCAAGGGCTGGCGTGCCGTTCTGTTGAATTGCAAGGGCTGGCGTGCCGTTCTGTTGAATTGCAAGGGCTGGCGCGCCGTTCTGTTGAATTGAATGTCTGGCTTGTCTACTCGAGTCCGTCATTATCTGATCGGCCCGACAGATCATCACGCCACGTTCCCTGGGCTGTCGCCATGTCGATCGCGTCGGTCGGAGTACGCCCGGCGCAAAGATCTTGCGCGCGGGCAGCGCTCGCGACTGCGACGAAATCGTGGACCTCAGGGACAGTCAGCGTCTCGGCGACCCGTGTAGCCACATGGGTGCCACCGCTTTTGATTTATTTGCGTTTGCGCCCTTGGGGCGGGCAACAACAAGCGGCGGGCGGTGGCAACAAAAGTTGCACCGTGCAGACCTGTCCAGAACCCCTCTCCTGCTGCTCTGCGCAATGAGCGTTGCGCATTGAGCGTTCTACCGCAAAACATACGTGCAGCATTAACCATCAAGTTGTCAAGCCCCTTATTGGTGCAATGCGGGATATTAGAGTGCAGCGCGGCAAGGCCGTATCATACAACCTTGCAAGCCAGTCGATGCAGAGGGGAAGCTGCCAGAGATCCGCTACATCTGCGCGGAGCTAACACGTTCGGCTCGCGCGGCTTCAGGGTGAAAGGACCCTACCGGATCCCGCCACAGAATTTCGGGAGTTGGCCGCAATAGACACACCCGTTCAGACCAGCCGCGAGTGTTCTTCATGATGCCTCTCACCGACCATGATCGGATCGGTGAAGAGCGCCAAGCTGAGGGTCGAAACGCATGCGCTCGCAGCCACCGGTGCCAATGTCGCAGCGGAGCAAAAGATCGTCGCATGAGTTAACGACACGACAACTTCGGTGAATCTGCCATGGATCATCGTTGCCAAGCGGCATGTCGACGACC
>WNFS01002446.1_pt1 | contig 14476 bp, 6 predicted proteins | sample 5400141 | NCBI WGS metagenome assembly WNFS01 (sample SAMN13153358, study PRJNA577476) | soil metagenome | isolation source: 60 cm saprolite under Madrone tree | place: USA:California | collected 2016-06-14
CAACTGGAAGGAAGTGGAAGTGCACCGGCGGTGACCGCGAGGGTGATGGACGTAGTGTTCGTCAGGGTGCCGGAGGTGCCGGTAATAGTTATCGTGGCGGTTCCGGTGGTTGCTGTGCCGCCGGCCGTCAATGTTAATGTGCTCGTGCTCGTTGTGCCCGCTGGGTTGAAGGAAGCAGTGACGCCGCCAGGCAGACCGGACGCAGACAAACTCACGTTGGCCGTAAAGCCATTCAGGGGACTGACAGTGATCGTGCTCTTAGCAGTGGTGTTCAAGAACAGGGTCAGGCTACTTGGGGATGCTGACAGGGAGAAATTGCCGTTGGGGTTGACAGTGAGCGAAATTGAAGCACTGCTCGTCAACGTGCCAGATGTGCCGACGATGGTCACATTGGCGACACCGATAGCGGCGGTGCTGCTGGCTGTCAACGTTAACGTGCTCGTGTTTGTTGCGCTCGCTGGGTTGAAGGAAGCGGTGACTCCGGCGGGAAGACCAGATGCGGACAGGCTGACACTGCTACTGAAGCCGTTCAGCGGGTTGACGGTGATCGTATTCGCGGCATTGCTTCCCTGTGTTAGGGTCATGATGCTTTGCGATGTAGAATGTGTGCCCGGGCCTGAAGGGTTGTAGCAATTGTTGGCGCCCGTGCAGTTCACATCCATGTCGCCCTGGGTAACATCGTAAAACACGCAGGTGCTGGCCGCGCCATTGCCATTCGTCGAATTGCAGGAAGTGCTGCCGCTGGAACCGTACTCCGCGGCTGCCAGCTGGTAATAAACTGGGTTCGGATTACCCTGCCGCGCACGCATTTTTTGGTTCACGAGGGCCTGGATCCCAGCCAAGATTGGCGCGGAGAAGGATGTCCCACCGGCCCCAGACCACCCGCTGGGATCGCCGGTGCACGCAGCTCCCCCGTTCGCCGTATCCGACCAGCAAAACACGTAGTAGTGACTCCAAAGGCCATCGGCGGCGAAGAGTGAAACGTCGGGAGTGTCACGTACGCCGTCATTTGGATTACCAACGAGTCTCTGCCAGGAAGGCTTGGGCCATCCTTGGCAAGTGCCACTGACCACTCCGGCAACGGAGGGCGCACCGGTCGCACAAGCGCTTGGACTACCGCCGCCGGCAACGGTTGTTTGAAGCGATGGACCATAGGAAGGGTCGTTACAAAGACTGTTTGAGCCGTAAGTTGGGCCAAAGCCAAGATACGTTGAGAGCAGGGTACCGGCGCACGAATTGTTCCAAGGAATTTCCGGGATATAAGAAGCTGCCGAGCGGAACGTGGAAGTGTTCGTGGAGTTCCAGTAAATGCCGTTCGTGCCCGAATAGGTGTCGCTGAAGTCCGTCCCACCGACCGCAACGTTGTAGGGTGTGGACGCGAATGCGTTGGCGCCGACGCCGTGAGTGGCCTGGCTGGCACTGTTGTCGCAGCCAGCCGCGCCGCTATCCCCTGCGGCAACGAAAACAGAAACACCTTCGGCGACAGCTTGCTGATACGCGGAATTGTACGCCGCGTTAGCGGCTGCGCCGTTTAACGTCTCACACTGGCCGTAGCTGACGCTCATGATCGCAGGTGGACGGCTGCTGGCGTTGATCAGATTCTGAATGGCAATGAGTCCACCGAACGTGGTAGTGGTATCAGCGCATGACGCAATTTCGACAGCGGCGCTCGGTGCGGCAGCGCTGGCCCATTCAGCGTCTAGAATAGCTTCGGCATCATTGGGTGCGATGACGCCAGGTTGGGCGCAATTGTTGGGTCCAGTGGGAGATGCCGGATGGACGGTCTTGAACGAGCCTGACGTGTAGCTGGAAAGCCCGAATTTCGATCGGAAAGCGCTCCAGTCCGAGGCAGTGAAGACGTCAGTGTCCTCGATGAGTGCGATCGTTTGGCCTTGCCCCGAGTAGCCTGCGGTAAACAGGGAATTCAAATTGTAAATGGTGGCTAAATCCGTGGGGACAACCGCATAGGTGGTTCCAAAAAGGCCGCTAAACGTGAACTTGGGCGGTACGCTCCGCATTATGTGCATTGTGTGCGGCCGGAAGTCATGCATGGAGACGACGCCGACCACAACGGAAGCGAGCGCAGCGGGAATCTGCGGATCGTTAATGTTGCCGGTGTGCTTCTTGCCTCGGACTTCGAGATGATGAATTTCGGTGCCGAAGGCACGACTCACCTGATCAGCAGTACCTGAAAAATCGATGACCATCCCGCTCGGATAGACCACATTGATTCGGAAACCGTGTGACCTGAGCCAATGCGTGAGTGTGTCCAGGTCCAGGTCGGCTACGCCAAATCTGTCTCCAAATTCATCGGCGCTCAGCCATTTGTGAAAGTCGGGCGAATTGGGATCGTGGAGCTCCTCCATGAACTTCTGGACAGCCTTCTCCTGCTCGGGAGAGCGGCGCAATTGGAGCAGCAAGTGCTCCATTGGGAAGGCATCTTTGACTCTGCCACGATCGTTTTCTGTGCGGGCGTCACGATGCGTGTTGCCTGTGAGCGTGACGCGTTCGCCTTCATCGATGTTCTGCGTGATGCGAGGACGCGAGCGCCGCCCTGTCTCAGCCGACTGGGCGTGTACAAGCTGCGTTGCGTAGACCAATACAAGCGCAACTAAGAGGGATGGGTGTCCTAGTTTTCGAAACATTAGTTAGCCTCAAAAAACTGGGCCCGAACAGGGCGCGGGGACACGCTCCTGTTTTCAAAAAAGGTGAGTTACTCTGCGACTTTGATAACTGAAAAGCGCTACCAAATCAACGGAACTGGAGAACATGGTCCGAAGGGGCAGTCTTTCGGACAGGTTTCCAGGCCCGCCTGGTTATGACGCGGACGCCGTGTAAGCTGAAGTTTTCCGTAAATGCCAATTCCGTGAGCATCCCACAGCCAATGCGGCGGGCTGTCGTATCCGGTCGCTCCGTACGTTTGGCGGAATGGCAGCGCCAGCAGCCGAGATTGCCGACATCAAATCCAGCGACAAATGCGTCGCCCGCGACGGGGCTGGGGTACAGCCTCACTTGCCGAATCCCCTTGATTGAACTGGCGTGCCGCAACCGCCATCCAGGCGTAGGTCGGCAATCCGGGCAGTACTTGTGATCGCGTTGCTGCAAACACCACATCGCTTTCGCACCAAACGCCAGCTGTGGACTTCCATGATAGGTCTTTGTCAAGAGAGCAAAAGCTCTCCTGACGCGCTTCGGAGGAGCACAGGTACAAATCCTTTCTGATCTCTCGGCGCGTGTGTTGGCCTCTCGGCCGTGGTTCCTATTTCCCATAGAACCAGACTTCCATTTGCTGTCACAGACCAGCGAGTGGTCTTGAACAGAAGATTGAGTTTATGTTCTCCTGCCAGTCTCGAAACTTATCAACGGGAGCATTCAGAGCTTGCGCTCCTTCGCCCAGTCGGTTTAACGGCAAGACCTGGCAGGCGACGCGTCGAAGAAATTCTCCTTGTTCCCACATCCCTTGAAAGTTCATGGAAGGGGGTTCCGAGTCTGTGTAGCAACTGGGCTTGACGCTGCCTCTATACTGCCGGGAGAGGAGGAGCACAAGATGGCCAATTTTCTGGAGTACCACCCGGAGCAAGCGTATTTGCTGCCCCCCACCAGTGCGAGAAGTGTTGGGAGAAGGGCATCTTTGCTTTTTTGTGCATGGCGCGGTGGATGGCCACGCCCATCGCTTCCGCGATACGTTTTCGGTGGAATTCCTGCTTGCGGGCGTGCCGATTGAGCGCGTTGCAATTCTCTTGGGTCATCAAAGTGTGCGCATTACCGAGAAGCATTACGCACCGTGGGTTCGGGCGCGGCAGGAGCAATTGGAGGCCGACGTTCGGCGCACTTGGCAGACCCACGAACCTCAACAAGGGGCACACGGCGGGTACACGGAGAATGGAGGCGCGTGTAATCCCTTTCAAATCAAGGCGTGTGCGGCCTGAGACATGGGTGACCTATGTGTCCGGGCCGGACCGCGAAAGAATGGTGGAGGCGGGGGGAGTCGGAATTCTGAGCCCCACTGATTCCATGTAACTTGCTGATTCTACTAAACGGGAAAAACTATAAAAACATCGAATTCGCCCAAGTGAGGTACACACCAGGTACAGGGCTACGCGAATTCCATCACGCGCCGCTTTGGGGATTTTGGCTGGCCGCCGGTCCATACGTTCCGAGTAATGCCTCCACTGCGCGGCTGAGCCTTTCGCGTAAGACGGGAACCAAAACAGAGCTGTCGAAGAACAGCTTCAAGAATGCTCGCCCAGGATGTGGTGCGCCCTTTTCTTCGCGGACTTGGCGGATAGCATCATCGACTACGCGCACTGGGAGGAGCCTGCCGGTACGGTAGACAAATAGCCCGTTTTCCCAAACCATGCCACTGCCCTCCGAGCGTGTCGCGCCTTCCAGCTTGAGCGGTAACTGATTTTCAAAATAGTCTTCCAGAGACAACCCTTTGGCAGAAGCTAGGGCTTCCAGTGCGGCGGCGATTTCGCACAGAGGCTCATGCCCCTCATCGCCTAATTTCAACAGGAAATCCACAAGGTACTATTGACAGTACTGTACCAGACAGTGACAGTGACCGACACCGAAGATCGTCACGAAATTACCAGTTCTCGAGAATTATATTAAAGGTAGCGATAAGTAAGCGTCATAGCTTCCTGAAGGGGCATGAGTTCTGCGAGGAATTGGGTGTGTGCATGAAGGGATTTTGTGAGGCGAGCTTGATGTTTGGGGTCTTCCACGCCCAGAGCGGAAGAAAGGAATCGGCACTAGTTCGTCTCCTCCTTTCGAAACGCCGGTTTCAGTTTCAGCTAAGTGGGGTCGACCAGGCGATAACGATGTTTGCTCGTGCTTTGTAATGTCGGTTGGAAACGAGGTGCGACCTTGACCCGAAGCATCTGGCGAGTCGTAGTGCTTGCTCTTTTGTCGGTTTCAAGTATCGACCCAGCGTTTGGGCGAGGGCCAACCATAAGCAGTCTTACGCCAACGAGCGGACCGGTAGGTGCTTCTGTAACGATTGCTGGGTCTGGTTTTGGAGCAAGCCAGGGGAGCAGCACCGTTAAGTTCAACGGAGTGACGGCAGTTCCTTCGAGCTGGAGCGACACTAGCATCGTTACACCGGTTCCCGCTGGGGCAACGACGGGATCTGTCGTGGTGACGGTATCGGGCACCTCCAGCAAGGGTGTGACGTTCACAGTCATTCCCAAAATCACCGGCATATCGCCGACAAGTGGTCCCCTGGGAACCCTCATAACGATAAGCGGAACAACATTTGGCGCATCACAAGGCTCAAGCACTATCACGTTTAATGGCATAACGGTTACTCCGAATAGCTGGTCGGACACCTCAATCACGGCGACATCTCCCACGCCTTCTGCGGCGGGACCGGAACCCATCGTCGTGACTGTGAGCAGCCATGCGAGCAACAGCGTCAATTATGTGGTTGTGCCCACGATAATCGAGGTCAACCCACCGGCCGGGGTCGTTGGTTCCAGCGTAACAATCCGAGGGAACGTATTCGGCAACACGCAGGGAACAAGCACAATCACGTTCAATGGCGTGTCGGCAGTACCCACGACTTGGCAGGCATATGCAGTGCAAACAACGGTTCCCACGAGTGCCACGTCTGGCCCGCTCGTTGTAACTGTGAATGGAGTTCCCAGCAACAGCTTTAACTTCACACTGGCGCCTGGAATCACAAGCCTCAATCCCACCTCAGGTGGGCCGGGGACGCCGGTGACGATTACTGGAACTGGTCTTGGGTCCACTCAGGGGACTAGCACGGTGACGTTCAGCGGCGTTGTGGCCGCGCCCACAAGTTGGAGCAGTTCCTCGATAGTTGTTCCCGTGCCGGTTGGAGCCCCGACTGGACCCGTTGTTGTCACAGTTGGCGGAGTATCGAGTGCCGGTGCGGCATTTGCAGTTGGTCCGACGATCAGCTCCCTGTCCCCAAGTTCCGGAGTAGCGGGAACAGTCGTTACAGTTACTGGGTCTAACTTTGGACTGAATCAAGGATCAAGCTCGATTACTTTTGGTGGTGTTGGCGCGATACCGACGAGTTGGGGACCATCGCGAATCGTTGTGCCCGTCCCCGCTGCCGCGACAACGGGCGGAGTAGTGGTAACGGTTGGAAGTTCCAGCAGCAATTCGGTCAACTTCAATGTTGGAGCAGGAAATTTCGGTGGAACTGTCTCGCAGCTCGGAAGTGGCTCGCCCCTTCCAGGAGCCCTTGTTGAAGTCCTGCGGTCAAACATAAGCATCGCTTCTGCCACTGCTGCTACCGACGGCACCTACACGGTCTCCAATCTGAATCCCGGCCTGTTTGACATCAGGGTTTCGGCGAGCGGATTCGGAACAACAGTCTTGGCTGGCCGGACGATTTCATCTGGCGCCACAACCACGGTCAACGCGGCACTCGGATCGACGGGTACCATCTCAGGAAGGGTCACTCAGGCCGATGGAGTTTCTCCGTTCCTAGGTGCTGCTGTCACTGCCTCACAGAGTGGTGACACGTCAGGATCAGCAACATCCGACAGTAATGGAAACTACTCGATCGCTACGCTAGGTTCGGGGACGTACGCCCTTCAGGTTTCTGCCGCAGGCTACAAGACCGTCAGTCAAGCCAACGTCTCTGTAACGGCAGGAAGCACCACGACGGAGAACTTTAGCCTCTCTGGCCAGTCGTTGATTAGCTACGACTACGACGAATTAGGACGTCTCGTGGGCATCGTGGACTCTCTGAACGGAGCAGCCACATACAACTACGACGCCGTCGGCAATCTGGTGTCAATCTCGCGGACCGCTGCGAATCAGACCGCGATCATAGGCTTTACACCCAAAAATGGACCTGTGGGAACACAGGTGACGATTGTTGGGCAGGCATTTTCGGCGACCATAAGTCAGGACACCGTTAGTTTCAATGGGACTCCGGCGACAGTGCTCTCGGCAAACGGCACGCAGATAGTGGCAGCGGTGCCGGCAGGGGCGACGACGGGCGCGATCACGGTTAACGCACCGAACGGATCGGCGACGAGCGCAAGCGCCTTCAGTGTTACTGCTGCAAGCGGGACTCCAACAATTTCAAGCTTTACTCCAAACATTGGCGTGGTTGGAGCGGCCGTGTCCATTTCTGGAACGAATTTTGATACACCCGCGAGTGATCGAGTCAAATTCAGTGCCGGACTGGCAACTGTAAGCTCTGCGACGCCGACGAGTATCTCCACAACGGTGCCCGCCAGGGCGGGCTCCGGGCGAATTACGGTCGCCACAGCGGCTGGCAACGCCGTGAGTAGCGCAGACTTTTTTGTGCCGCCGTCGCCTTACACTGCGAGCAACGTCGGATTCACCTCTAGGATAAACATCGGTGACTCGTTCACGGGAACGTTCAACGTAGCGGGACAGATCGGTCTCGTCGTGTTTGATGGCGTCGCAAACAAAAAGTTCAGTCTGCTATATACAGGGGGAACGCTGCAGGGCTTTAGTTTCTCTGTTAACAATCCCGACGGCACTGTTCTCGCGTCACCGAACATCGGGACCTGCGATTGCGGGTTCGTCTTGCCGACGACGGGCACCTACACGATCCTTATCGTAGCGCCGAGCACCTCGACAGGTACCACCAACTTTACGCTTTACGATTCAACCGATGCGCACGGGACTGTCACGCCCGATGGCCCCCCGGTTACCGTTGCGATTACCGCCCCATACCAGGAAGGATGGCTAACATTCAGCGCGGTGGCGGGTCAAATCGTGGATGTGGAAATGACCAACAGAACAATAAACTGTTTTTTTCCCAGCGACGTCTTCGTACTCAAGCCCGACGGTACGATTTTGGCTCAAAACAGCGCAAACAGCGGCTGCCCTGGTTCCATCGGCCGAGTGCCACTGCCGACGGCAGGCACTTACACAATACACTTGGGTTCCTTCTGGCGGTACACGGGGAGTCTAACCCTAACACTATCTACTATTGTCGACGTAACAGGAACAATCACGGCGGGCGGCCCACCGGTCACCGTGACAACGACAGTGCGTTATCAGGAAGCGCGACTAACCATCAACGCCGCGACTGGGCAGCGGGTGACGCTGAATTGCAGCAGTGCCTCAAATTCCGCAGAAGTCGACCTATTAAACCCTGGCGGCAGCACTGCGTATATCACCGGTTGTCCAGGCTTCATGGACGTGCAAACGTTGTCTTTGTCGGGTACATATTCCTTTCACATTATACCGGGCGTCGGAAGTGAAACACTTCAACTTAACTTCGCGCCGGTAGACGTCACCGGGTCCCTAACCATCAATGGACCACCCGTCACGGTCAGCATCACAACTTCAGGGCAAAATGCCCGACTGACTTTCAGTGGAACGAACGGCCAGCAGGTCACACTTCACGCCACGAACAACAGCATTTTCAGAGTGACTGTTGCATTCTTGAATCCAGACGGCTCTACACTTCGCACCATCGACTACAACCTCGGGTCCACGAGCTTTGACTATCCAACACAGACGTTGCCTGCGAACGGGACGTACACCGTCCTCATTGATCCGGATTTCGCAGATATCGGCAACATCACTGTGAGTCTCACGAATCCGTAGTTTCCCGGAGAACATTAAATGACAAAGAAAATCGAACAGAGCCTCATGTTGTTCCTTTGCCTGGTGTTCTCCGCAGGGATCGCTTCGGCTTCTGTTAAATTCTCACCTCTGAACGCAAGACGGCATTCGTCGCGTGCGCAGATACCTACATTATCGCAAGGAGGCAGCGAAACTCTCCTGCCCGATGGGCGAATCTTGCTGCTGGGTGGAGAGGGTCGTGATGGTGTTCTTGGCACGGCAAGTGTTCTAGACCCGAGCACCGGCACGGTCACAACACTGGCCACGACTCTTGTCTTTCCACGGGCTTGGCATTCAGCAACTTTGCTTCCGGATGGAACGGTGCTCATCTTTGGCGGCATTGGTACCGACGGATCTGCGGTCAATGCCGCAGAGTCCTTCGTTCCGGAAACGGAAGCATTCGCGAAACTGCCTCCAACTGGCTTAGCTTCACGCGCGTATCATTCAGCGACAGTGTTGACGGATGGCCGAGTCTTAATTGCTGGGGGCATTGATTTTTCGGGACGCGCCCAGAGAACTCTCGAGGTGTGGGACTACCGTTCTCGCAAGGGAATATCGTTACCTGGAGTTCTCGCCACGCCGAGGAGCAAACACGCTGCCACCTTGTTGGCCGATGGAACTGTTTTGTTTTGGGGCGGAGTCGATGCGAATGGTTCTTCACTGAACTATGGAGAAGTCTTTGAGCCGGCCACACAGGGGCGCCGACTTCAGACGTCTCCGATACAGCCGGCTGATGATCCGCAAGCGCCGCATGTAGAGGAGTCGAATCCGGCAGACAGTTCCACCGATGTTCCTATTGACACGATCCCGGCTCTTCGCTTTTCGAAGCCACTAAAGATCGTGTCTGTGAACCGTGCAACCGTGATCCTGAACAGCTCTCAAGGTGATGTCGAAATCACGGTAGTTCCCACTGAAGGAGCAATGCTTGCGTTCATCACTCCAAAACAGGCTCTGGAGCCTGGTACCGCCTACACGTTGTCGTTGAATGGACTTACAGACAATCAAGGCCAATTGCTTCCCGCTACGCAAATCTTTTTCACGACTTCTGGTGCTCCGAGTGAGGCGGGCGCTCTCGGTATCGGGGGGCCGAACGGGGCTGGATCTGATCCTTTGAACTCTGCTTGGCGAAAACTCCCGCCTCTGAAAGCCGCTCCTGGCGTTACCGCCTTAGCGGGACAGGTTTTGACCCTGGATGGTGAGCCGCTGTCGAAAGTCACCCTCGAAATCGAAGGCGGCGATACTACGCGAACAGATCAAACGGGGCGTTTTCTTCTCGAGCGGCTGACTTCAGGACATCACGTGATGTGGATCAATGGTCAGACCGCGAACTCACGAGAGAAGACCTATGGCGTGTTCGAAGTCGGCGTCGAAATACTTCCGGGTCAGACTAACGTCCTCAATTACACGATCTGGATGCCTGTATTGGACATGGCGAATGCCACGACTATCTCTTTCCCAACGCAAGAGGAAGTAGTTGTCAAATCGCCTGTTCTCCCGGGACTGGAACTCCATCTACCTCCACAGACCACCATTCTCGACCGCAATGGGAAAGTTGTGGACAAGATTAGCATCACGCCCATTCCTCTCAACCAACCTCCATTTCCGCTCCCCGCCCGAGTTTCTGTGCCCCTCTATTTCACGATTCAACCCGGCGGAGCATACGTCAAGGTGGATAACCCAGACGGACCACGTGGCGCCCGACTCTTCTATCCAAACAGTTTTCATCATCCGGCAGGAAGCGTTTTCAACTTCTGGGACTACGATGCAGACCAGAAGGGTTGGTTCGTGTACGGCCAGGGCGCGGTGAGCGCGGATCAGACACAGGTAATTCCAAGCGCTGGAGTCGAGATCTACGAACTCACCGGAGCGATGGTATCGACTGGCTTCGCTCCCGCAGTCGGCCCTAAGCCCGGCAATCCCGATGATGGAGATCCAGTAGACCTGGGAACTGGGCTTTTCGTCTACAACAAGACCGATCTGGTTGAACCCGACGTGATTCCGATAGTCCTGAGCAGAACATACCGCCAGAGCGACGGCGTACCACGAGCATTCGGAATCGGTACGACGCATCCCTATGACATATTTCTGGACGGTGCGAATACGTCTTCCCCAGGTGGTTATACGTGGGCTGACGTGATTCTGCCGGATGGTGGCCGCGTCCATTTCATCCGCACGTCCGCTTGCACCGGAGCAAATGGATTTTGTGATTTTACCAACGCCGTTTATTCATGTACGACTCCGAACAACTTCTATGGTGCGACACTCCAGTGGACTGGCGTGAACTGGCAGCTGAAAACCAAGGATGGCACGTTCATGTATTTTCCGGAATCGGATTTCCCTAACGCCGTCAATGCCCAAGGGGCTGCGATGACATCGATGCAGGATCGCTATAACAATTACCTGACGTTCACGCGCGACGCGAACAAGAACCTGACGAAAATAACCAGCATGAATGGCCGCTGGATTCAGTTCACCATTGATGCAGGACTACGCATAACTCAGGCTACCGATCAAGTCGGCCGAATCGTGCGATACACGTACGACGCAAGTGGGCGGCTGTTCACCGTAACCGACGCAAACAACGGAGTGACGACGTACACGTACGACTCCAACGGCAACATGCTGACCATCAAGGATGCGCGACAGATCGTCTATTTGACGAACGAATATGATCCGAGCAATCGTGTCAAAAAACAGACTCAATCCGACAATAGCGTGTTTCAGTTTACGTATACTCTGGACAGCGGCGGTAAAGTCGTCCAGACGAATGTCACAGATCCTCGCGGAAACGTGCGACAGGTGACGTTCAATTCTGACGGTTATATCACCAGTGAAACGCGTGCCCTAGGCAAACCAGAGCAGCAAATCATTACTTACAACCGGCAGCCTGTCAGCAACCTAATTCTTAGCATGACCGATGCCCTGAATCGGCAAACTGTGTACAGCTACGATCCTGTCGGGAATGTCACAAGCATTACACGATTGGCTGGCACTTCCAGCGCCGCGACAACTCGATTCGCGTACGAGCCCACATTCAATAAGGTTACTGCGATCACTGACCCTCTCGGACATACAGCAACGTTCACGTACGATAACAAAGGGAACCGCATCGCCAGCATAGATCCAGTTGGCAACAGCACATCGACCGCTTATAACGCTGCGGGCCAGCCGACCTCTGTAACGGATGCGACGGGCAACACGACTCAGTTTTCTTACGACTCGGGCGATTTGGTGAGTATAACTGACCCACTTGGGAGAACGACTCTTCGGTTTGTGGATTATGCGGGAAGAGTCGGCTCAATTACAGACCCTCTAGGACGCATTGCGAAAACCTCCCACAATGCGCTGAACCAAGTTACCAGCGTGACTGACCCATTGGGAAATTCAACCTCGTTTACCTACGACCCGAATGGAAATCTCCTTACCCTGACAGATGCGAATAATCACGCAACACAGTACACCTACGACAATATGGACCGCGCGGCGACGCGGAAGGATGCGCTGCTGAATCAACAAAGCTATCAATACGACGGCAATGGAAACCTTACGCAGTTCACTGACCGGCGCGGCAAGGTGGCCACCTTCACTTACGACGCCCTGAATCGGCTGAGTTTTGCAGGCTATGGCACGCAAGCGGGGCCGACGTATGAGAGCACGGTCACGTACACTCATGACGCAGGTAGCCGGCTGACGACGTCGGTGGACTCCATTGCGGGCACCGTCACCCGAGGCTATGACGGTCTTAACCGATTGTCCTCGGATGCGACGCCGCAGGGCACCGTGAGCTATACGTACGACGCGTCTGGCCGAAAAGCGACGTCCACAGTACCGGGGCAGGCGATTACAAACTATACCTTCGATGATGCCAGCCGACTGACGCAAATCGCGCAAGGAACCGCGATCGTATCTTTTGGCTACGATAGTGCAAATCGCCGAATAATGCTTACTCTGCCGAACGGTGTTATCACGAATTACGTGTATGACCAAGCTTCACAGCTCACAGGTATGACCTACTTGCTAGAGCAGGTGAGCTTGGCAAATTTGACGTACGCCTATGACAATGCCGGCCGGAGGAACAGCATGGGTGGAACCTTCGCGCGTACCGGGCTGCCAAACCCGGTGAGCACGGCGGCCTACAATGCCAATAATCAGCTCACAACTTGGGGAACTGCGAACCTCTTCTATGACGCGAATGGGAACATGACTAGTAACGGAACGGACGGCTATACGTGGGATGCGCGCAACCATCTGGTCTCAACCTTATCGGGAGCGACCTTTCAGTACGACGGCTTCGGTCGCCGCATATCGAAAACGATTGGTGGAACAACTACGAGCTTCCTTTACGATGGTGTGAATGCCGTCCAGGAAGTTATCGGCGGGATCAATACAGCCAATTCTCTCATGGGGGGAATTGACGAAATCTTCCAGCGGACGGATTCTGCGGGAGCGCGCAGCTTTCTAACGGACTCACTCGGCAGCAGTCTTGGGCTTACGGACTCGGCTGGGACATTGCAGACACAATACACATTTGAGCCGTTTGGCAATACCACGACGAGCGGCTCTGCAACGACGAATACCTTCGCCTACACCGCACGCGAACTCGATGCGACCGGCCTCTACTTCTACCGTGCCAGGTACTACAATCCAAACCTCGGACGATTCATGAGCGAAGATCCTTTAGGATTCAAGGGCGACATTAACGGGTATCGATATGCTCTTGATAGTCCGGTATCTTTGTCTGACCCCAGTGGCTTGAAGGCCTCAGTCGCATGCCTCCGGTGTTTTGGCGTGGGATCTATGTCGTGTATTGCTGCGCAGGACGATACGTCGGTACTTCACTTCGATACGAACTTCGGCAAGAACGAAGCTTCAGGGACTCCGGGTGACCCATTCGGAGATAATGGTCCCCTACCACCTGGCAGCTATGACCTGGTCAACGCATACTCTCCCAAGTTCGGCCGGACGCTGCCTAGTCCAACGAATACGGGAGTGCCGGGAGAAGTCGTTACCCCGCTGGGTACCAACCGCGCAGGGATAAGAGTTCACAAGGGGAGCTATTCGCGAGGCTGCCTGACCCTCGGCAACGGAAGCGAAGGCGATCAATTGGAAAACTCCATCCGCGAATTGGTAGATAACAATGCTCAAGACGGTGGTACATCGCTAAGAATCGTCGACGGACCTTGTCAGTAATGTCTCTTTAGATACGGTAAGTAAGCGAGTCGAGGACCAAAGGAAAAGAGGAAGATATGGGTGACATTCCGCTCAGGGCTAGAGTCCTGATTATTTCTGTGTTTCTATTGTGTGGCGGCTTAGTTGACGCGCAACGTACGTCGGATCTTCCAGCCGACTATGAGTCCGTGACCCTTGTAGGAACCCTACGCGGCACAGAGCATAGAAGATTCGAGATCACGATCGACTGCATTCCGTTGGATCGATCATCAGACAGGCGAACCCACTCGGCGCCGGGGGCAAAGCTGTTGGGACTTGCGACCGATGGATACAAGACTAGATGCGTGGTTGATACTTTCTCGCTGAAATTAAATGGTTCAGCCGTAAACCTGCCTGACAAGAGCCGTTCCGATCTCGCTGACTTAGTGCTGCCAAGCGGGGTATACGCGACGTCTCGCGGACAGTATTTGGTTCTGCATGTGAAAGGCGGCGATGGCGATACGGCCTATGAGGCGCGATTCATAGTCGATCGGCAGCGCTTATTAGCTCGCGAGCTTGACCAGACAAATAAGGACGGCGAGCTAGAGACTACCCGCACCGAGTTCTAGTCGCCCATGCCTCTCATAGTTGGAAAATTCCCGCAACGGTACCGCAGTAAGGGCGAGCGTAAGGAGCCGCGCAGCGGGCGTGACCCTTGACGGCGGCGAGAGCGGAGGGA
>WNFS01003406.1_pt1 | contig 14470 bp, 9 predicted proteins | sample 5400141 | NCBI WGS metagenome assembly WNFS01 (sample SAMN13153358, study PRJNA577476) | soil metagenome | isolation source: 60 cm saprolite under Madrone tree | place: USA:California | collected 2016-06-14
CGAGCCGGGTCTCCACAGTCCGCAGCTTCGCGTAGTAGCGCTTGAGCCAGCGCTGCTTCCGCCAGTTGGCGATGATCGGGGCGAGTCTCAGGAACGGTATCCAGATGGCCACAAGCGGCAGGATGAGGATCTTCGCCAGCAGCACCCAGCGGAGCGCGCGATACGGAAGGTTGCGGGAGAGGAAGGACTCGCCCGAGGTCAGGTAGGTCTCGGCCGCCTCGTTGACCGGCACGTCCATCCCGTCGAGCGTCGGGAACTTGAGCGGCGGATCAATGAGGCTGCCCGGACCGTGCACGGCCTGGGCGACCTTGAGCACGAGCTCGACGACCCGCGGGTTGATATCCTCCCGCGCCACCAGCATGGCCGAGGGCGAGAGCAGCGTGACGTTCGCGCGTGGAATATTGTCCCGGAGATCGAGCAGGCCCTCTGGCAGCTTGAGCGGAGTGAGCCCGCGGAACGTGCGTGTGTAGGCGGCCTCACGCCGGAAGCTCGTCAGCGAGAGGTCCCGGTGCCGCATCAGCTCCATGATCCCGGGGTCGCGGTAGGAGGTGACGAAGAAGGCGACGTCGAGCTTCCCCGCGATGAGCTCTCGCCGCGCGTCGACGGACGTGAGATTGACGATGGCGGGCGAGGTGATGTCATAGCCCTGCTCCGCGATGATGGCCTTGGCGACGGCTTCCGTCCCGCTGCCCTTGGGGCCGACGGAGACGCTGCCCTCGCGGTAGGGGATCTTGTCCTCGATCCGGATGCCGTGCCGGACGAAGATCCAGAGCGGCTCGTAGTAGATGGCGGCGAGCCCCGACACCTTGTGCTCTGGATCGGTGACGACCTGGTAAGTGCCAGACTGGGCGAAAGCGACGTCCGCTTTGCCCTCGATGATGCGGTGGAAGTTGTCCACCGAGCCCGCGGTGTTGACCAGCTCGACCTTGAGTCCCTGAGCGCGGAGACGCTTCTCGTACTCGCGGCCGAAGCTGTCGTAGATACCGCCAGCCTGGCCCGTCGCCAGCACGATCTTGTTCGGCGGCGGCGCGCCGCCCAGCCAGCGGGCGCTCAAGCTGACGAGGACGATGGTGAGGACGATCCCGACGATCCAGGCGATGGTGCGGAACCGCGTGTCTGGGGACCAGAAGCTCGGCATGGGTGCGGCTGCAGGATAGTCAGCGCGGCGGCGCAGCGCAAGCCGGGCACGGTTTGACCAGTCGCCAGCGATCTGTCAGGATCGGTTCTATCGTTGAGGGACGCCCCCTAGCCGAAGGAACTCCCGTGGAAATTGAAGCCAAGTACTCGGTCGCCGACCCGGCCGTGTTCGCCGCGCTGCTCGAGCTCCAGGCCTTGGGCGACTACACGCTCCGTCCTGTGGGCTCACGGGACGTGATCGACCACTATCTCGACACGCCAGATCGGGACCTCTTGCGGGGTGGCTACGCGTGCCGCCTGCGCGAAGGTGAAAAGGACGGCCGCTGGCTGGTGACCGTCAAGGAATTGGGCAAAGCCGCCGGCGCGGTGCATCAGCGCGAAGAGCATGAATGCGAAATCCCGCCGCACGCGCCGCCAGCCGAATGGCCGGAGGGTCCGGCGCGCGAGATTGTCATGCGCCTGAGCGGAGAAGAGCCCCTCGTCGAGCTCTTTACCCTCCGCCAGCACCGAGACCTGCGCGCCGTGGAGCAAGACGGCCGAGCGGCAGCCGAGCTCTCGCTGGATACCGTCGAGATGCACATCGGCTCGCGGACGTCGGTGACCCACGAGATGGAAATCGAGCTCGAGGCGGGCGGCACGATGGACGATCTCCACGCGATCGCGGCCGCCCTGGAGCCCTACCGGCTCAAGGCCCAGTCGAAATCCAAGTTCGAGCGTGCGCTCGCGAAGCTGGACCACGCCCGCACGGGGCCGGCGGGCAAGAAGAAGAAAGGCCCCGGGGCGCGTCCCGACGAGCCGCTGGCGGAGGCCGGCCGGAAGATCCTGCGCTTCCACTATGACCGCATGGCGGCGAACGAGGACGACACGCGCGAGGGCAAGGACATCGAGGCCCTCCATCACATGCGAGTCGCCACCCGACGCCAGCGGGCCGCCTTTCGCATCGTCGCGCCGTACTTCAGGCGCAAAGCCATTCGCGCATTTCGGGACGAATTGCGGATCGCGGCAGGATATCTGGGCGCGGTGCGGGACCTCGATGTGCTCATAGAAGCGGCGGAGAAGCATCAGTCCTCGTTGAGCTCCCCCGGTGCGGAAGGGCTCGAGCCCTTGCTCGACGAATGGCGGGGGAAGCGTGACGCCGCCCGCGAGGATCTGCTCGCGTATCTCGATGGCGACGACTACCAGGCATTCAAAGAGAGCTACAGCGCGTTTCTCTCGTCGACAGGGGAGGGACTGAAGGATGCCGCCCCCGACGACGCCCCCGCGCCCCACCTGGTCCGCCACATCTTGCCCGCGGAAATGTGGGATCACTACGGCAGGGTGCGCGCGTATGAGACGGTGCTGGCGTGGGCGTCAATTTTTCAGCGAGGCGCTGGGGCGCGGCGCCCCCGAGGCCATCGAGGCGCTCGTCGCCCTGCAGGATCACACGGGCGAGTTGCACGACGCGGACGTCACGATCGGGCTTCTGCGTCATTTCCTGATCCACAACCCGCAGGCTTCGGTCAATCCGGCGGTGGCCAGCTCCGCGAAGGGGTATCTCAAGCTCCAACAGGCCCGGCTGCGCACGCTGCAGCGCACGCTGAAGCGGCCGTGGCGGCGGGTGGCCGGGAAGCGCTTTCGCGGCCTCCTCGCCCGATCCACGGAGGCCCTCTAGCCGGCCGCCTGCGCGACCGGGCGTGAAGTGATAACATCTCGCGCCATGACCAACCAAACGATCCGTGTCGGCTTCGTCGGTGCCGGGGCCAATACCCGGCTCCACCATCTGCCCAAGCTTCGCGCCCAGCCCGGGGTCGAGCTGGTGGCGGTCGCCAACCGCTCTCGGGAATCGGGCGAGCGCGTCGCGAAGGAGTTCGGCGTCGCCCGCGTGCACGACGATTGGCGGGAGGTCGTGACCGCCCCGGACGTCGACGCGGTCTGCATCGGCACGTGGCCCTACATGCACTGCGAGCTGACGCTGGCCGCGCTCGAAGCAGGCAAGCACGTGCTCTGCGAGGCGCGCATGGCCATGAACGCCGCCGAGGGGCGGCGCATGCTCGAGGCCTCCCGCAGGAAGCCGCAGCTCGTCGCCCAGCTCGTTCCCGCGCCGCACACGCTCGAGACCGACTCCACCCTGCAGTTGCTGCTCGCCGACGGCTACGTGGGCGAGGTCCTGACGGTGGAGCTGCAGGCGGGCCAGGGCCGCTTCGTCGATGCCGACGGACCGTTGCATTGGCGGCACCAGCTCTCGCTCAGCGGCCACAACATGATGAACATGGGCATCTGGTACGAGGCCATGATGCGCTGGCTCGGCCCGGCCCGCCGCGTGATGGCGATGACCAAGGTCGCGGTCTCGCGGCGGCGTGACGGCGATGGCACCTGGCACGACGTCAAGGTGCCCGATCACGTCGACATCCTCGCCACCCTCAAGCGGGACGCGGTCGCCCACCTGCGATTCAGCGCCGTGACCGGGTTGGCGCCCGCCCCCGGGGTGTGGATCTTCGGGAGCGAGGGCACCCTGCGCCTCGAGGCGGACGCCAAGCGCTTGTCGGGAGCGAAGCGCGGCGACAAGGAGCTGCGCGAGATCCCGGTCCCCACCGGGCGGCGTATCGGCTGGCGCGTCGAGGAGGAATTCGTCAACGCGATCCGCGGCGGGGAGAAGATCACGCGCACCAATTTCGAGGACGGCGTGCGCTACATGGAGTTCACGGACGCGGTGACCCGGAGCGCGGCCGAGGGCCGCGCGGTCGACGTCGCCGACCTGTGACCCCGGGGCGCGGCCGGTAGAGTCGCGGACCATGGAGGGACCGATGCGAGTGCCCCCGAAGCAGATTCGCCAGCAGCTCGTGTCCGTCCTGCGCGCCTGGGGCATGTCGGACGCCCACGCCGACACCACGGCCGAGATGATGCTCGAGACGGATCTTCGAGGGGTCGACTCGCACGGCATCTCGATGCTGCCGACCTACGATCGTGAATTCCGTGCCGGCCGGCTCAACATGCGCCCGGTGTTCAAGACCCTCCGCGAAGGCCCGGCCATGGCGCTGATCAACGCGGACGCCTCGCTCGGCCATCCCGTCTCGGTGCACGCGATGAACCTCGCCTGCGACAAGGCCCGTGAGACGGGGGTGGCCGTGGTGTCGGTGGTCAACTCGCACCACTTCGGCGCCGCCGGGTGTTACTCGAGGCTCGCGGCGGATCGCGGCCTGATCGGCATGGTCACCGCGTCCACGCGGGGGGTGACGCTGGTGCCGACGTTCGCCGCCGAGCCGGTCATGGGCACGAACCCGCTGGCATTCGCGGCGCCGGCGAATCGCAACGCCCCCTTCGAGCTCGACATGGCGACCACCACCGTCGCGGCCGGCAAGGTCAAGGTGTACAAGCTGAACCACCGGGCCCTGCCGTCGGGCTGGGTGGTGGATGGCGGCGGGCAACCGGTGACCGAGCCCGAGGACGCGTTCCGTTACGTCTTCGAGCGGCCGGAGGGCGGTATCACGCCACTCGGCGGGGCGCGCGCGGTGGGCGGCCACAAGGGCTATGGTCTCGCGGTGATGGTGCACATCCTGGGCGGCGCGCTGGCCGGCGCCTCGTTCTCCCCTATCCGCAACCGCACGCAGGGGCCGTCGGACTCGCACAACATCGGCCACTTCTTCATGGCGATCGACCCGCGCGCCTTCCGTCCCGAGGGCGAGTTTCAGGAGGACCTCGATCAGGTGATCGACGTGCTCCACGGGGCGAAGCGGGCCGATCCCGCCCAGCCCGTCCTCGTCGCCGGCGACCCGGAGATGGCCACCCGGAGCGAGCGGCTCGAGCAGGGCGTGCCGATCCCGGCAGACCTGATGGAACAGCTCCGAGCAGTGGCCGCGAGTGCCCGCGTGCCCTTCGTGCTATGAACGAAAACGCCTATCGGGCTCGCGCGGAGCGTGGCGAGGTTCAGATCGGGACGTGGGTGACGATGATCCGGACACCCGCGGTGCTGACGCTGCTACGGGCGGCCGGCCTGGATTTCGTCCGGGTCGACATGGAGCACTCGTCTTTCTCCATGGAGACGGTTGCCGACATGGCGACGCTGGCGCGCGCGCTCGACTTTCCCATGGTGGTCCGGCCACCCGAGGGCAATCGCGAGTGGATCACGCGCCTGCTCGACGCCGGCGTGTGGAATCTTCACATCCCGCAGGTCGACACCCCGGAGCAGGCGGCCGCGGTCGCCGCGTGCTGCCGCTACGCTCCGCTGGGCGAGCGCGGGATGTACGGCTTCGGCCCGCACACGGAGTACCGGACGCTGCCCCCCACCGAGCACATGGCCGCTGCGAACGCCCGCGTGCACGTCACCGTCATGCTGGAGAGCAAGCGGGCGTTCGAGCGCCTCGACGAGATCGCGTCGGTCCCGGGCATCGACGCGCTGACGCTGGGGCCGACCGACCTTGCCCAGGATCTGGGGGTGCTGGGCACCTCCTCGCAGCGCGAGGCGCTGGACGAGTACCGCCGGCGCCTGGTGGCGGCCGCGGTCAAGCACGGCAAGGCAGTGGCGATGATCACCGACAGCGTGGAGGGCGCCCACCAGATGATCGCGGTCGGCGCCACCATCATCAACTACGGGTCGGATGCGGGCGTGCTCCGCTTGACGTATGCGTCGGTGGTCGAGGAGATCCGGCGCGCGCAGCCCGCGCGGTCGGCGTAGCGGGGAGGCGTTCTACAGGTACTTGGTTGGCGCTATGATGGTGCGCCACATGTGCGCGGTCGGGCTGCCGTCGAAACCTAGTCCTTCCTTCGGCTGCCGGAAGTTCCGGCCCACGATGTCCGTGAATTCCTCGAGACGCACCTGCACGTTGGGATCGAACGAGTAGAGATCGTTGACGCAGATCAGGCGCGACGACATGTACCACTTGTGCTCGCGCGCCTCGCGGTAGGCCCGTTCGATATAGGGCTCGGGCTTGTAGTCCGGCCCGAACAGCTTGACGTACATGTCCGGATAGCGGTACCCGACCGACTCGTCCGCGAAGAAGCGCAGCGCCTGGTGATACCGGATGGCCCAGCACACCTCCGGGTCCACGTAGGGCTCGAGGAGCTGGGCAGCCCAGTAGCCGTGGTCGCTCCGGATGAATCCCGCGATGGCGATGTCGTGCAGCAGGCAGGCCAGGACCACCTTCTCGGGCGCGCCGTTCTTCTGCGCAAGCCGCGCGCTCTGGAGCATGTGGTTGGCGGGCGCGAAACGGTACTTGAAGAAGTCGAGAATGGTCGGCTTCTCGGGCATGCGCGGCAAGCGCGGGTCGGCCGCCATCAGGCGGAACTTGCCCTCTTCAGGGGGCCGCGTGACCGGCTTGGTGGGATCCAACTCGCCCGAGGTGTAGAGGACGGACTTGACGATGACGCGATCCAGCTCCTCACTCATCGCATGCTCGGCAGCCTCCGCCCGCTCAAGCGTTGTCATGAGGCTGATCATCGGTCAGGTGGCCGCCCGCTGTCAAGTTCCAGAGGGGCGCGACGGCCGCGGGCACGAAACGTATTGACAGGGAAGTGACGGGCGTCCCAGACTTGTCGCCAGCCCCATGAAGAACATCGTCATCTGCGCCGACGGCACCGGCAACACCACGGTCAAGGGCCGCGGGACGAACGTGTTCAAGCTCTACGAGGTGGTGGATCAGGCCAGCCACCGATGGACGCCGGGGGTGACACCGCAGGTCGCCCTGTATCACGACGGTGTGGGGACGGAAACGTTGAAGTGGTACCGCGTGCTGACCGGCGCCACCGGCCTGGGTTTGAGCCGCAACGTGAAGCAGCTGTACGGCGAGCTCGCGCGCGTCTACGCGCCGGGCGACAAGATCTTTCTGTTCGGATTCAGCCGCGGCGCCTTCACCGTCAGAACCCTCGCCGGCCTCATTCACGCGTGCGGGATCCTCGATCTCTCGAAGTACCGGACGAACGCTGCCTTCAAGGCCGGCATCGAAGAGGCCTACCGGGAATATCGCCAGCAGTACAACAGCTGGCTCACCGCGATCTTCCACCGGACGAAGAAGCTCGACGCGGCCCGCCTCGCGGAGCTGCGCTTGCGTTTTTCGGTTACGATTCCGGAATTCCAGCCCGGAGCCCAGGGCAAGCTCATCGAGTTCATGGGCGTGTGGGACACCGTCGACGCGGTCGGCCTGCCCATCGCCGCCGCGGAATTCGTGAACCGGGTCATCTACGCGTTCAAGTTTCCCGACCGCACCTTGAACATGTCGGTGGCGCACGCGTGCCACGCCCTCGCCCTCGACGAGGAGCGCGAGAGCTTCGCCCCGGTGCTGTGGGACGAAGCGAAGACCACGAACCCCGAAAGAGTCGAGCAGGTGTGGTTCGCGGGCGTCCACTCCAACGTCGGCGGCGGCTACCCGCGCCAGGGAATGTCGCTGGTCCCGCTCGACTGGATCATGTCGAAGGCGGAGGCGGCGCCCCACAACCTGCGCTTCGTCCCCGCCGAGCGGCTGATGTACCGCTTTCATGCGGACGTGGACGACAAGATGTACGACTCGCGCGCCGGGCTCGGCGTCTTCTATCGGTGGCTCCCGCGCGACGTCCAGAAGCTCTGCGCCACCAATGATGTGACACCGCGGGTGCACCGGAGCGTATTCGAGCGGATCGCGCGCAACACGGAGGGATATGCTCCCGGTTCCGTCCCGCCGGACCCTGAAGTGACCTCCACGACCCAGCCGCCTGCGGTGACCGACGCGATTCGCGCGCTCGTCCGGGGCCACCATGGGATGCAGGGGCCGCTCATCGAGCGCGAAGCGGCGATGCAACGCGTGGGACGCTGGGCGTACTGGCTCTTCGTCTACGGTGTCCTCATCACGGTGTTCTTCATGCTCAAGGGGTTCGTCGTGAGCGCGCTGAACGGCACCAGCACGTGGCGGGAGGTGGGGTCGAAGGTCGCGGACACCATCATCAGCTCGAAGTGGCTGGGCCTCGCGCTCAAAGCCTTGTGGGACCACCCCTGGCTGATAGCCTGGCTCGTCATCACGTTCGGGGTGGCGATGGCGGTCGACCAGCGGCTCGACCGGGTCTACTCGCAGTTCTGGCACGACGGCGACATGCGTCTCAAGCTCCGCAAGGCGCTCGGCCTCGGCTGAGCCCGGGTCCGTCGCGCCGCCCGCCGCGGCGGCTTCCTCCCGGTGTATCTTGGTGAGGCACACCCATGTACCTCGACCGCCGGCTCTGGGCATTCACGCGCGGCGTGCGCGCGCGCATCGCGGGCACCGTGCTGCTCGGCCTCCTTGCCGTCGGGGCGGGGATCGCGCGCCTGGCTCTCTTCGGCTGGCTCCTCGGCCGGGTCATCACGGGCGCGCCGCTGCGCTCGCTGCTGCCCCTCATGACGCTGGCCGCCGCCGCGGTCGTGCTCCGCGGCGCCCTCGACTACTGGCGCGCCATGGCGGCGCACCGGACCGCCGCGCGCGTGCAGACCGCGCTCCGCCAGGCCATCTACGCGCGCGTCACCGCCCTGGGCCCCGCGCATTTCACCCGCTCCCGCACCGGCGACGTGATCCTCTCAATGGTGGAGGGCGTGCAGCAGCTCGAGGTCTATTTCGGCCAGTACCTGCCGCAGCTCGCCGTGGCCGCCCTCACCCCGCCGCTCATCTTCGCCTTCGTCGCCTTCGTGGATCTGCCGGTCGCGCTCGTGCTGCTCGCGGCCGCGCTGGTGACGCTCATGGCGCCGTCCATCTGGCACCGGAAGGACAGCCGGAAGAGTCTCGCGCGCCAGAAGGCCTATTCCGCCTTCGGTGCGGAGTTCCTCGACTCCGTCCAGGGCCTGGCCACTCTCAAGGCCTTCGGTCAGAGCAGCGCGCGGGGGCGTCTGCTGGAAGAGAAAGGCCATGCCCTTTTCCACAGCACCATGGGTGTGCTCGGCGCGAATACATTCGCCCGCGGCATCACGGACACGGGCATGGCGGTGGGCGCGGCGGCGGCGCTGGGTCTCGGCGCCTGGCGGGTGCAGGCGGGAGAGATGAGCCTGGGCGCGCTTCTCGTCGTCCTGATGCTGGGCATCGAGGTGTTCCGCCCCCTCCGCGAGCTGCGCGTGGTCCTCCACCAGGGGATGCTGGGCATCTCCGCCGCGGGCGGCATCATCGAGATCCTCGAGGCCGAGCCCCTGGTCCGAGACAGCGAGAGGCCGCTGCTCGACACGACGGCGCTCGCGCCCACCGTGACCTTCGAGGGCGTGACGTTCTCGTACCCCGGGGGCCGCCGCGCCGCTCACGACGATCTCTCCTTCGAGGTCAAGGCGGGGGAGCGCGTCGGCATCGTGGGGCCGAGCGGCGCGGGCAAGTCCACCGTCGCCCGGCTCCTCCTCCGCTTCTACGACCCGGAGCGGGGGCGCGTCATGATGGGCGGCTGCGACCTGCGCGACCTCACCCTCGATCAGCTCCGCGGCCTCATCGCGGTGGTGAGCCAGGACACCTATCTCTTCCACGGCACGGTCGCGGAGAACCTCCGCATGGGCAAGCCGGGCGCCACGCCGGCCGAGCTCACGGCGGCCGCCCGCGCCGCCAATGCGGAGGAGTTCATCACGCGGCTGCCTCAGGGCTACGAGACGGTGGTGGGCGAGCGCGGCGTCCGGCTCTCCGGCGGCCAGCGCCAGCGGATCGCGATTGCCCGCGCCCTCTTGCGCGATGCCCCCATCCTCATCCTGGACGAAGCGCTCTCCGCGGTGGATGCCGAGAGTGAGGCGGTGATCCAGGAAGCGCTCGACCGGCTCATGGAAGGCCGGACGACCTTGATCTTCGCGCACAGGCTCTCGAGCGTGATCGGCGCCGACCGGATTCTCGCCCTCGAGGCCGGGTGCGTGGTGGAGACCGGCACGCACGCGGAGCTCATGAGCCTCGGCGGCGCGTACCATCGATTGATGGCCGCGCAGGCCCAGGATCAGGCGGGGCAAGGCGCCTTGCCCACCGCGCCGGGGATCGAGGCCGAGCCGATCACGGTCGAGTTGGAGGCATCCGTGTCCACCGGCCCCGAGCCGGCGGACGCGATCGTCCGGGCCGAAGGCATGGGCTGGCCCGAGCTGATCCGCGTGCTGCTCGGCATGGTCGCCGGCTATCGCGCGCGGCTCGCGCTCACGTTCGTGCTCGGCGTGAGCCGGGTGGTGGCGTTGATCGGCGTGGGCGTGCTGAGCGCGCTCATCGTCCGCGCGGTGAAACACGGCATGCCCTTCGGCGCGCTGCTGGTGGCCCTCGCGCTGGCCGCGCCGCTGGCGGGGCTCCTGCACTGGCTCGAGTCATGGCTCGCCCACGACATGGCGTATCGCCTGCTGACCGACATGCGTCTCGACATTTTCCGGAAGCTCGACGCGTTGGCGCCCGCCTACTTCACGCGGCGGCGCACCGGAGACCTCGTCGGCGTCGCGACGCACGACGTCGAGCTGATCGAATACTTCTTCGCCCACACCATCACGCCCGCCTTCGTCGCGGTGCTGGTGCCCCTCGGTGTCCTCGTCACCCTCGCGGTTTTCGGCTGGCCGATCGCGCTGGCCCTGCTTCCCTTCCTGGCCTGGGCCGCGCTGACGCCCGTGCTCGCCCGCTCCCGCATCGACAGGCTCGGCTCGCGGGCGCGCGAGGTCTCGGGCGACCTCACGGCCCACGCTGTCGACTCCGTGCAAGGGCTGGCCGAGATCGTCGCCTTCCGTCACGTGCGGGCCAGGGGCGAGGAGTTCGGCGCCAAGGCGCGCGAATACTTGCGGGTGCGCATGCCGTTTCTCCACGATCTCGCCTTGCAGACCTCGTTCCAGGAAGTGGCGACCGGACTCGGCGGACTCGCCGTCGTGGGCGCGGGCGCGGCGCTGGTGTCCGCGGGGCGGCTGGACAGCGCCATCGTTCCGCTCCTCACGCTGCTCGCCCTGTCCGCCTTCGTGCCCGTCTGGGAGATCGCCCAGGTGGGCCGCCAGCTCGCCGATACGCTGGGCTCCGCGAGGCGCGTCCACGCCGTGCACGTCGAGCCGGTGCCCGTGACCGATGGCCCCGGCGTTCGCGCGGGTGCTGCCTCGGGGCCGGCGCTCGAGATGTCGCTCGTGAGCTTCACCTATCCCGGCCGCCGGCGGCGCGCGCTGACCGAGGTCACGTTCGCCGTCCCGCGCGGGAGCACGGTGGCCCTCGTGGGACCCTCGGGTGCCGGCAAGACCACCGTGGCCAGCCTCTTTCTCAGGTTCTGGGACCCCGATTCGGGGACGGTGCGGCTGGACGGTCACGATCTGCGCGAGTACGGGCTCGACGAGCTGCGCCGCCGCATCGCCCTGGTGGCGCAGGACACGTACCTCTTCAACGACACGCTGCGGAACAATGTGCTGCTCGCGAGACCTGACGCGACCGAGACGGAGGTCATGGCCGCCGTGGAGCAGGCCGCCCTCACCGAGTTCGTGGAGGGCCTGCCCGACGGGCTCGAGACCGTCGTGGGCGAGCGCGGGGCGCAGCTCTCGGGCGGCCAGCGCCAGCGCGTGGCCATCGCGCGCGCCTTTCTCAAGGATGCGCCCATCCTGATCCTCGACGAGGCGACGTCGCACCTGGACGCCGTCAGCGAGCAGGCGGTCCGCGGAGCGCTGGATCTCCTCGCGCGCAGCCGGACGACGCTGGTGATCGCGCACAGGCTCTCCACGGTGCGCAACGCCCACCGGATCATCGTCCTCGAGGACGGGCGCGTGGCCGAGACCGGCACTCATCGCGAGCTCCTCGACAAGGGCGGCTTGTACGCGCATCTCGTCTCCCGCCAGCTCGCCAGCGCTTCTGGCCCGCCGGATAACTGACGCCGACCGCTCTCGGGATTGCGTTCGCGGGGGCGGTCGCGGACAATCGGCGCGATGGAGACGCTCCCGACCGGCACGCGCCAGAAGGCTTTCGCGCTCAACCTCGACAAGAGCACGTACGGCACCATCGCCGAGATCGGCGGCGGCCAGGAAGTCGCGCGCTGGTTCTTTCTCGTGGGCGGCGCGGCGGGCACCATCGCCAAGAGCGTCTCCGCCTATGACATGGCGGTGAGCGATGCGATGTACGGCTCCGCCCAGCGCTACGTCAGCCGCCAGCGCCTGCAGGCCATGCTCGAGCACGAGTTCTCCCAGCTGCTCGAGCGGCTCGGGTCCGCCAAAGGCGACGGCACCGCCTTCTTCGCCTTCGCGGATACCGTCGCCACGCGGAGCTACACGCACGAGGGGGACGGGCGCGGCTGGCTGGGCGTGCGCCTCCAGACCCGGCCACGCGAGGTGCCGTCCGACGTCATCGTCCACGTCAACCTCAAGGACACGACGGCGACGCGTCAGCAGGAGGCCCTCGGCGTGCTGGGCGTCAACCTGATCCACGGCGCGTACTACCGCCATGGGGAGCCGGACGGTCTCATCGGCTCGCTCATGGATGAGCTCTCGCGCGAGCGCGTCGACGTGGACATGATCAGGTTCTCCGGCCCCGCCTTCGACGGCGTGGACAACCGGCTCATGAGCCTGCAGCTGGTCGAGCAGGGGCTGACCGACGCGGCGATGTTCACCGCGGCGGGGGACGTGGTCCAGCCCTCCGACGTGTTCTACAAGAAGCCCATCCTCGTCGAGCGGGGCACCTTCAGGCCCGTGACGAAGCTCACGCTCGACCTCCTCGCCGGAGCCCGCGAGCAGTTCATGGAGGAGCCGGCCGTCAAGGTGCAGGAGCCCGTCGTCTTGATGGAGATGACGCTGCGCGACCTCGCCTCTGGCTCGGAGGTGGATCACGCCGACTTCCTGGCCCGGGCGGATATCCTCGGCGCGCTCGGCCACGACGTGCTCATCTCCCGCTTCGATCGGTACTATCAGCTCTCCGACTACCTCGCCGCCTACACGGACGGGATGATCGGGATCGCGCTCGGGCTGCCGAGCCTCACGGACATCGCCGACGAGCGGTACTACGGGGACCTCGCCGGAGGCATGCTGGAGTCCGCCGGACGACTTTTCAAGCGCTCGGTGAAGGTATACGCCTACCCGCTCCGCGACGCCGCCAGCGGTCGCGTGGTCACGGTCGAGACGCTGCCGGTGCAGGCCGCGTGGCGGCACCTGCGCGACTTCCTCCTGGAGACGGGGCACCTCGTGCCGATCCGCCGCTACGACGAGCGCCTCCTGTCCATCTTCACGAAGGACGTCCTCGCCCGCATACAGTCAGGCGATGCCGCGTGGGAGACCATGGTTCCTCCTGTCGTCGCCCAGACCATCAAGGCCAAGCGCCTCTTCGGCTACGCGCAGGCTCCGGAGCGAGCATGAGCCTTCTCGAGCGCCTCCGCGCCCTCGTCACGCTCACGCGCTTTCAGGCGATCGTGGGCATCACGGCCGGCTTCCTCTCGATCGGCGCCACGGTCTGGGGCATCCTCTTCGCCACGCGGGCGCCCCACAGCGGCGAGATTCTCTTGATCGTCCAGGAGGCACGGAGCGACAAGCCGCTCGCCGCCGCGACGGTCGAGCTCCTCACGCCGAAGGACGCGCTCATCACCACGCTCGTCACCAAGGACGGACAGGCGCGACAGAAGCTGACCGAAGGCGCCTATCGCCTCCGCGTGAGCCATCCCGGCTTCACGACGGAGGTGCGCCAGATCCAGGTGGTTCCGGGACAGAACCAGGAGATCCGCGTCCACCTCGCCGCCCGCCCGGCGGACAAGGCCTCGTCGGGAGACAGGGCCTCGCCCCTCGACAAGGCGACGCAGGACATCAGGAAGCTGTTTCGTTGAGCCCCAGGTCGCGCGTGACAGTGATCGTGCCGCTGCTGGCGCTGCTGCTCTGCGTCCTGCCGGGCGTGGCCCGCGGCCAGGTGTTCATCGCGTCGCGCCCCGATCCGGACTTCCGCATCGGGCCGCTGTTCGTGTCGGCGTCGGTGAAGCCGGAGGACGTCGAAGCGCCGAAGGGCCCCCAAGCGCCGAAGGGCCCCCAAGCGCCGCACGCTCCATTGAACGTGGTGGTATCGTGGAGCCTCGTCTTGCCTCCGCACCGCGAGGCGGTGGATGTGGCCCAGGACCTCTATCTCATGTGGCCGGGCGAGGTGGCCGGCACACCGGGCATGGCCGGCACCGATCCGGATCTCGTCCACCGCCTCGGCGGGCAGGGTTTCCGCGTCAAGGAGAGCGGCCGGCTGCGCCTTCTGGCGCGCAGTCGAACCGACATGGGCACGGGCACGAGTACGGGCTTCGTGACGCTGGGCGAGGCGCCGTTCGTGACCTTCGACCGGGAGGGCGGGCCGGCCGGGGCTCGGGGCGCCGCCTTTATCCGGATTCCCTGGAAGCCGGAGATGGCGAGCCTGGACTGGCTCGTCAGGCTCGAGATCCCGCTCCGGGAAGTGATCGTGGCGACGCACGTCAGCTGGATCGAGGAGACGTTCTGGGGCCGGCGCTACGTCCTCACCCT
>WNFS01002295.1_pt1 | contig 14462 bp, 9 predicted proteins | sample 5400141 | NCBI WGS metagenome assembly WNFS01 (sample SAMN13153358, study PRJNA577476) | soil metagenome | isolation source: 60 cm saprolite under Madrone tree | place: USA:California | collected 2016-06-14
GTCACCGCAAGCATCTGATAAGCCTCACGGCAATACCCGCGCCGGGCCGCGCCAATTCGGCACCGGTACCGCGCACGGTGGACGGATATAACATGTATCGCTGGGTGGAGGACGGGGTCGCATACTGGGCCGTCTCCGACGTCGCGGCTGCGGACCTCGACAAGTTCTCTGAGCTGTTTCGCACCACGCCGCCCGATCTATGACAACGCGCGCGGCCCAACCCTCGACCCAGAGGTATGGTCCGGCCGCGCGTCGCAAGAGGCTTTCGTCGATCTGTCGGTTTACGGTCTTGCATCAAAGTATCTAGCTCGGCGCTTGCGTTACAGGCAATGCCTTGTCCGGTTACGTGAGCGGCGAAATCGCGACCCTTGGAGAACACGTCGCCGGTGCCGATCGCGGCGACCATGACTCTCGAGGTGATCGGTCTAGTGCCGGGCCCTTCGATGCGGTTGAGCACGCTCTGCGGAGCAGGAGGGTCACACTCAGGACAAGAACATAACGACAGCCAAATCAAGAGAGCCAGCACCGCGCGCCCTAATCAGGCAGATTTCTTGTTGGGCCGAGGGAATATTCCTGGCTCTGTCGGGTTAGAGTTAGGGGTTCCTTGTCGGAACCCCGGTGACAATGGTGACAGACTTCGGCGACCGGTGACTTGGCCTCCCCCACGGACAAGCCCGGCGCCGCTTTTTGTCTCTTTAGCAACGTGTGCCACCCTGGTTAGTTATTTGTCCATTTTCACCTCTCGAGGGGCCAGCACCCGGCGAAGCGCGGCGACGTTGGCGGCAATAGCGCGGGCTCCCATAGAGCCCAGTTCGAGATAGCGCCGGAAGATCGTCCGCACCGTCTCGGCCTCCTCGTGCAGCGATAGCCGAGCGGAACCGGACCTCCGACCCAGATGCCCTTGCGCTCGGACGCCGCGATCTTGTCGCGCACCCGCACCCGCTCCCCGATAAGCTCCCGCTCGAACTGCGCGAAGGAGGGCAGCACGTTGAGGGTGAGCCGGCCCATGCTGCTGGTCGTGTTGAACGACTGGGCCGCTGACACGAAGGACACGGCATGGGGCGCCGTACTTTCAGCGGCCAGCGGATTGTCACAACGCCGTGACCGAACGGCTCGGTCATTGATTTATCGTTTTCAGCCCATAAGTGACCGAACGGTTCGGTCAAAGCTAACGGTACAAAAGCTGAGCAGAATGTAGGTACCGCCAGCCTTCGCACTGGCGTGAAAGATACGATCAATTGAGACTAAGAACAGTGAGGTCTACGATGAAAACGAACCTGAAAATGATCCTGGCCGCGCTCGCCATCGCAGTTCTTGCGTCACCTGTCATGGCACAGTCTGCATCACATCCCCATAACGCGCATGGATCCGTCGCTCGCGCAAATACGGCGCCGGTCGTTGAGGGAAGCCAAATTCGCATTGATGACGCAGTGCACGTGGCGTTTCCGCAGCAAGGCGCGGGAGATTGATCGACCTGCGTCAAATGAAGCCCCACCTTTCTTTGAGTTATTCTTTTTGTACTGCCCAGATGCTGGCCTGCGCGATGAGATCGGGCCTGCCCAGGCCGCTCGGAGTCATTCTGAGCGCAAGAGCCAGCCGTAACGGCTAATTCCGACAACTGATCTTCTGGGCCGTAAAATCGCCCTCCGGTCGAGGGACGATTTCTTGTGCGGCCTGGCATTCCAAAGCTTTTCGCTCGATTTTTCTGGTTAGCAAGACTTCAATTTTCGGCAACCGCGATCGCAGGCGGCTCAGGCACGACAATCTTGCCGCCGACACGTAGCGGAACGTACACGGCCCATCGGCCCTGCCGGTCGGTCACCGTGATCGATTGAGGCATGTTATCGGGGTAGTCGCCGCCGTGCTCTCCCGGTCTCGAATCGCAGCCCTGTGCCGTCGCCATGAGGATCTTGGGGCCGCATGGTATAGCTCAGCTCTCGGAAGGTCTGTGTTTCGGTTATCTGCTGGTACCTTCATTCCTCGATCGCCCTCCGCCCTCCTGCTGTGATCCTGATCCCGATCCTGATGATCTGGACCGGATTGCCGCCAGCAATCTCCACTTCGCGCTCAGCTGTTGCAAGTCCGGCCTTCACGAGTCCCATCAGCATTCGCTTGGCTGAAGCCATGGCCGCGCACGAGCATTCCTCGTTTACGCCATGCCGGCTGCTGGCGAGCAGCTCCAGCGAACAAAACGATTGTAGAGTGCCTAGTGCGGACCGTATTCGCTCGGGCAGTCTTTCCAGAGGCAGCCAGCCCGCTGCACCTTCATGATGCCGCTCAATATGCGCCGATCATCGTTTCGTTCGGGCCGGGCCGGTTGGTTGGCAAATGCGGCTCGATCTTCGCCCATTGCTCGAGGTTCCATGAAGGCGAGACGCGGCAGGCTCGGTTGTGGTCGTTGCTGCGCCAATTCGCGATCGGCCGCAATCGTGATGCGCTCTGCCTTCGTGAAGAGTTGGATGCGCCGGCCCATGTGCCCTCACGGATAGCGCTTGTTCAGCTTCCCCAACCATTGCCGATGCTCGACGGCTGCCTTCGTCCGCGCCGGTCGGAATAGCAGGCTGGACCAGATTTCGATTTCGGCAATGACGCAGTCGTGATAGCAGGGTAAACACCAGTTTGAATGCGCTACTTGGAATAGTGCACATTCGAACTGCTTCCGCGACAAAATCGCTCGCCGCGCAGACCAGCAAGATCAACTGAAATCAAAAAAACGTGATGCCGCCTGCTGAAATTATCGGGCGCGATGGTGAGTGTTATGGGCATCGCAGGCACTGATTTCCAACGAAGCGACCTGCGTCGATCGATCTCGAGAGGAGAAATCTATGTCGTCGAAAAAGAATATCGCGGCCGTCGCTGCGCTTCTGGTTGCCTATGTCGCTCCAGTCGCCGCGTATGCGCAAAGCTAGAGCTCCACTCTGTCGATGTCCGTGCTGTCGAACCATCTCGAGGCGACCGTGCCCGCCGATGCCCGCGGATCGGCAGAGTTTCCGGCCGCTGTTGGCTCGAAAGCGGTTCGAAGCCGCGGGCTTGGGATCGAGCCGGATCAGGATCGCTTATTCGGTCGAATTGAATCGCGATAACACCGCCGCGCCGCCTGACAACTCCACGGTTGCATTCAGCGCGTCGCGTAAACAAGTGGGGCGACGATAAAGGAGTAACGTCATGTTACACAAGATTGCTATCGCGCTCGCAGCGGCCAGTCTCCTCGGTGCCGCAGCAATTCCGACAGATGCCCTAGCATTCGGACGAGGCGGAGGTTTCCATGGGGGCGGCTTCGGCGGAGGTTTTCGCGGCGGCGGCTTCGGCGGAGGTTTTCGCGGCGGCGGCTTTGGAGGTTTTCGCGGCGGCCGCTTCGGCGGAGGTTTTCGCGGTTACGGCTTCGGTCCCGGTTTCGGCCTTGGCCTTGGGTACGGCGCTTACTATTATGGCAACAGGTGCTACGCGTGGACGCCATATGGCTGGGGTTGCGGTTACCCTTACCCCTACTACTGATTTAGCAGCGCCTGCAGGTGGTCGGTGTCCGTGAGGATCACGGACGCTGGCCAACATGGCAAAGGCTGAGCAACCGACGTTATCTCGGCTCGTTCGCGTCGAGGCCGCTGTAGGTAGAGCGTGTGTATACGGCGGCGCATTCCGATACACTACGCCATCTGCTTGCCGGCTTCGCGAAGCTGCGCAAGCTCCTTTCGCGCAGCAAGCCGACAGTTTGATCTACCATTCCTTCGGGGTTCGGATTCGGTCCGCAAAGAGCCGGCCACCCTACCGGGTGCTGCAAGTTGCGCGAGAATGCGCGTTTCGAACGGCGACGTGATGACCACTATTCGAGCGCCCGACGCCAAGCGCCCGGACTTAAGCCAACCATGCCGGACGCGGGTCAGGTGGCTTTGATCTGAAAAGCCGCACCCACTCGCGCTGTCACCAATTCGTGACACGCATTCCGACGGCTTCAGCCAGTTCGTTACCTCCTTGGCTGCTCCGGTTGCTTCCGGCTGGAGCGGTTGCCGGGTGGGACTTGCACCCACTGGAAAGCGCCGCCTTGTCACGGCGCACACCCGCTACGGACACCATCCAGACTACCTCGGTTCCCCTACAGCGCGAAGCGCGATAGACTCGGCCAGCTCGCTGTAAGGATCACAGATGCGACGGCGCTCCTTCCCCGTTCAAGGGCTGATCGGGCCGCTAGAGGCCTTCGCGCACTTCAAATGCCGTTCGGTTTAACGAGGAGGCCTTTCGATGCAGAGTTGGGCCCGGATGGCATTCAGCGTCCTGCTCGGCATCGACGCGCTGATCGCCTTTCCCGCGATTGCGGCAACCGGAAATTCCACCACGGTGCGTCCAGTCGTCATGCTGTCGGGCAACGGCTGGAAGTTCAGGTTCGATCCCCAAGTCGCCGAAGATGAGATCGTCACAATCGGCTTCAATGACCGCGAGTGGGACACCGTCGTCGTTCCCCACAGCTTCAACGCGCAGGATGGGCAGTCGATCCAGCGCACGATGAAACGCGGCCCGGGCTACTATCGCCTGATCTTCGAAAAGCCGGCGAGCGTCACCGGCCAGAAATACTGGCTCGAGTTTGGAGCCGTCAGCCTGATATCCGATGTCTGGCTCAACGGCAGGCACTTGGGCCGGCACGCTGGTGGCTTCTCCGCCTTTCGGTACGATGCGACAGAGGCGCTTCGCCCGCACGGCAAGAACGTCCTGGTGGTCAAGGCCGACAACTCCGAGCAGAAGCCGGGATCGACGACCGAGGACATTACGCCCTACAGCGGCGACTTCAACGTCCAAGGGGGCGTCTACCGTGACGTAAAGCTGTTCGCAACCAGCAACGTCCTCGTCGACACGGAGGACTTCGGCGGTCCGGGCGTCTACGCGACGACGACGTCAGCCAGCGCGAACCATGCCGAAATCAACGTCAGGTCACGAATCAGGACCGCCGAGGCATCCGATCAGCCGATCAGGGTCAGGACGGCGCTGAGCGACAACCGAAATAGGATCGTAGCCGTCGCCGACGCGACAGCAACGGCGACGGCCCACGGCGCCGCGCAAGTGGAGCAGTCGCTCAAGGTTAGCCGCCCGCACCTCTGGAATGGCAAGGCCGGTCCTTATCTCTACACGTTGTCCGTCGAGTTGAGTTCGACGGACGGCCAGCTGTTGGACCGCGTCTCCTTTCCGTTCGGCATCCGCACCTTTAGGATCGATACGGACAAAGGCCTCTTCCTCAATGGCAAGCCCTACCCGCTGCATGGCGTGGCCACACACCAGGACTTCCAAGACAAGGGCTGGGGCACAACGCCGAAGGAGAAGGACATCAACTATGCGCTGATCCGCGAAATTGGCGCGAATGCAGTTCGTTTCTCTCACTACCCTTATGCACAGTACGACTACGATGTCGCCGACAGGATGGGACTCGTCGTCTACACCGAGGTCCCCCTCGTCGACACCCCTGTGAACAATCCCGACGCGACGCAGGTCGGCGAGGGCACGGTCCGCTATCTGCTCCAGCAGGTCGAGGAGATGGTGAAGCAGAACTTCAACCACCCCTCTGTTGCGTTCTGGGGCATGGCCAACGAGATCGGCTTCATCCGCCGGTTTACGCCGAAGCTTGAGCGCGCGTCCACCGAGGCGCTGCTCGCCAGGATGAGGGCCGTGGCGCACATGCTCGATCCGTCGCGTCCGACCATCCAGGCCGATGTCGCCGGTCAGCCTCCTTACAGCAAGGAGGAGGATACGGTTGCGCTAAACCGCTACTACGGCTGGTACGATCCGGATCTGAACGACGAAAAGATTTTTGCGGACCTCACCGCGTACCGCGCTGAGCGCCCACAACAGCCGATCGGCCTGAGCGAATACGGCTTTGGCTCCCAGATCACGCAGCACACGGATGAGCCACGCGCCATTCAACCAGCCAATCTCGTAACGATAGGCCGCAACGCCAACCCGGATTTCATGCCGGAGGAGTATGCGAGCTATGGCCACGAGGAGTTCTACCGACGCGTCAGAGACAAGGATTGGATCTTCGGCACCTGGGTCTGGAACATGTTCGACTTCTCTAACCTGGGGCGCAAGGAAGGCGATTATATGACCCAAGGTCTGAGCCTGAACAACAAAGGCCTCGTCACCTTCGACCGGAAAGTCAGGAAGGACGCTTTCTTCTTCTACAAAGCGCAATGGAACAGGGAGCCGATGGTCTACATCACCGCTCGCCGCTACACGGACAGGAGCTATCCCGTCACCGATGTGAAGGCGTACTCGAACGCCGGCAAGGATCACCTCGCCCTCGACAACAACGGTAGCGTGATCGGCAAACCGACGTCATGCGATCAGAACGTCTGCACGTGGAAAAATGTGGGCTTGGCTCCGGGCGACAACAGGATCACCGTCACCGGCACGTTCGGCTCCAAGCGGATTGCCGACATCGTGACCTGGACCCTGCAGGACCGCTCTGGAGCGGTGCGTATCGCCGTCGGCGCGATCGGACCGCTGACTGGTGCCTACGGGCAGCGGTACGGGTCTGACGCCTTCCTAACCGAATCCTCCTACGCGACCAGCTTCGGTGTCGGCAATAAGAAAGCGCTGTCGCTCGAAGAGGCGGTCGCGGTGGCTTCGACGCTGCCGAAGTTCGAACCGATCATGAAGAAGGCGTTCAAGTTCAACGAGCCGAGCCCTCAGGTGCCGCAACTCTTCAGGACGTGGCGCGAAGGGAGCTTTGCATACGACATCCTGTTGCGGAATGGCAAGTACCGCGTCAGGCTGAGCTTTTTCGAACCGGACAGCAAGGCTGTCGCGGGCGCGCGCAAGTTCGATGTTGTGATCAACGGTGCCGTCGTCGACAGCGGGCTTGATGTCTTCGAAGCGGCTGGCAGAGCCATGAAGGCCGTGGTGCGTGAATATCCAATGCAAGTGACCATCGACAAGGCCGAACTGGAATTCAAACCGGTCGTCGGTAAAGCCCTGCTGTCTGCGATCGAAATCTTGCCCGAATGGTGAGCCGGATCACCCGATGATGATTGGCGTGCTCTGTGTCTTTGCCGTTTTGTTCGGCACAAAACGGTGGTTGGGCGATAAGCCCACGTTAGGGGGGTCATATGGCACGAGATACGGGGAACTCAGTAGATACTGCTTCGGTCGATCGCGAGCGCCACATGCCAAGCGCTCGAAAACGTGTCGTGCTGCTGCACAGACGGGATCTCGTTGCCGCTCGGGCCGGAATCGTTGCAGCATCGGCGCAGTACATCAGGGGCTACGCGGCGCGTGCTAACATGGCCTAGATCGAAGTCGACCTCATTGTTCGAACGGCGGCAAGGATCGAGCGAATGTGCAAAATCCGCTATGTCAGCCGCGCTTCGATGGAAAAACGGTGGCAGCAGGGGATCTCAGACGCGCGTGCCGCCTTGCATGCCTCGCACCGATGCCCAAGGAGCTGGGCGTGCGTGTGTTCGATGCCGTGTGACATTCGCATCGGAAGTCATGCCAGCCGCTTTCGAGGTGTGCCCAGCTCTCAAGGCGGAAGGCCGATGCGACGCTACCGCCCGAGCTCGACGTTAGCGGCGGGTACAACTCGGTGTTCTGAAACGTATCGGCGCGGGTACGCCGTTGATCATGAGCATCGGAGTCGGCTTCGGTCCGATCATTTCAGCCACTTATCATCAGTACGCTGAATGTCATGTAGCGTCACGACCTGTGTCAGTGCAGCGAACCGTTGTTCCTCATGAAAACGTGATGTCGGGTGAGGAATTGTCGGCCACGACGATGAGTGACCGCCCCCAGGTTTTGCCCCTCTTACGAAACGAGGAATATCTTAGACAGTGTTTAGACATCAAAAGGAAGACCCCACCGAAGTGGGGTCTCAAGTTTGCCTGATGACCGGGAGGGACAAAGCCAGCAGGGATCTGATTGAGCAAGTCATACGTCACGTAGGACGGGTATAGATGCGGGCGAGCCAGCGTTCGCGCCAATCGCGCCACCACCGCGTGCTGTAGAGCTTTTTACAGCGCGTAGAACAGAGCTTGTGCGAGCGCCACCAAATAGGCGTCCGCAATCCAAGGGGTCGTCCACACTCTTTGCAGATGTGGGTGTTCTTGCTCATCCATCGATCCCCCCTATCCAAAAGCAGACTTCTTTGTCTGCCCAGATAAAAAGAACGAGTTGGTGAGTGGGCGTGTCTTCTTCAAGCGGATGAATGATGTCGGGCGGTTTGCGTTTCCACTTGTTCTCCTTGGTGAGGTAGAACCACTGGTCTTCATCCTGCGTTCGACTGACGCGGAACTGCGTCTTCACCATCTCCGCTTGATTGCCGCACTTAACTTGGCCGCTGAGCCTTTCTCGTGCTGCGGGCATGACTTCTTGTTTGTCAGCCCACCCGGCGAAGGGTGAACCTTGCCAGTCCTCTGCGCGTGCATTTCTCATCCAATAGGTTGAAAGGATGAGAATGAGAACAAGGATGGCAAGCAGTACTTTGTGCTCTTTCATGGTGGCCTCCTTCGTTCAGAGGCGTGCGGGCAGTAGCTGCCGGCGGTTAGTGGCATACTCATCGAGTTAGACAATTTGGCCACGCCGTTTATTCCCCTGTGTCCGCATAGTTCCGAAACGAAGGAAGGTGACGCTGGGCTTTGACGAGCAATGAAAAGCCGCTCCCATCTCGTGATGGGAGCGACTTTTAAACGAGCAGAATGGTGCGAGCGGTGGATCAGTTGCCGCTGCGGCGATCGCGGTCATCGCGGTTCATTTCAAATTGAATGCGCGGATCCGGATCGGTCTCGAACCAACGCCCGCAGAGTTTACAGCAGGCGTTGGGAAGCCGCCGGATTCCATGGCGGAAGCTCGGGCATTTGAGGGCACCCTAGCTTCGATTGCGTGTGCAGCTGGCGCTGAGGCACCAGATATCCGCCACTTTGAAGCAAGAACCACCAGCGCCCCATCGAGGCCCCTGATTTCGTATCAGCAACTAGACGAGCCGGGCGCGAGCATCTTGGCAGAATTCGGGAAATGACCCCCAGTTCTGCACTTATGGGATGCGCGGGCTCGGGGAGCGGTCGCCTTCCGGAACGCGCCGATGTGGCGGGCGTTGGATTCGTGCTTTAGTGCGATTTCCCGGCGCAATTCGCCGGACGCCAGCGGCTTACTGCTTGGAGTGGGTCCCGCGCGGGAAGCGAAGCACGACCAAGGATTTGATGGGCCCGCACGTGTCACAGAGGTATCCGTGAATCTCAAACTTGGCGTGCAAGGGGTGGGGCTCAATCTCTGTAAGAGCAGTCTCGGCGCCGCATACTGGGCACGGGTTTCTTGGCTTGAGCATGAGCGACGCATCTTGAAAACGCATGTGCTTTCCCTTCACGCTGCCGCTAGCTCGGTGCGGTTTGAGGACGTCTTCCGGAAAGTTGAATTGAAAGCCAGCCGCTTTGCGTTGTCGTCTCGATTCTCCGAAGTCAATTGAGGACAATCTGTGCGGAGACGGTGTCGCACCGTGTCGGCGGTTAGTCGGGGATCGTCTATGAGCTTACTCAAGGCAGTCACACCGGAGGAGGCAAAAAAAGGCGTCTGGGTCAGCATCCCTAATCCAAGTGCGAGACGCGTCGCCAAGGCGTTAACTCAATCAGGTCGGCGTGTACATCACTCGACCGTCGCTCGCTGGCGTGCTCAGGATTGGCGACCGGTTGCCCATAGCCTGCATCCACTTGACGCGGCAAGACAGGCATTGGACATGGCTGCCGGCGTGCTCACCGGCGATCCTCTGGCGCGAGTCGAAATCCTCAGCAGGAAGGACGGCAGTCAACAAGAACTAGAAGGCTTGAGCGATCGCGAACTTCTCAGAGAGTCATCGAGGGAAATGCTCATCGCCGTCCGCTTGGTTTCCCACGTCTTGCCATCACAGCTTCCGCATCTCATGGCGACAAAGACAATGGAAACTGCAACACTGTTGAACGCCCTCAATGCGGGGCTCAGGGCAGCGGCGGACGGCCTCGAACAATTCCACCATCTGCCGGGGCAGGCAGGTCATGCCGTGAAAGATCAGCAATAAATCCAACGACAATCCACTCGCGACGAAGCCCTAGCAACATGTGGAGCTTATTCGAGCGCTCGACGCCAAGCGCCCGGACTTGAGCCAACCATGCCGGTGAAGACGCGGGTCAGGTGGCTTTGATCTGAAAAGCCGCAGGCCAGAGCCACATCCAGCAGCGACAATCGGCTATCGCGCAGTTTCTCCTTAGCCGCCTCGACGCGGCGCGTCATAAGCCAGTGGTGTGGTGCTGCTCCAGCGGTGCGGCGAAACGCGCGAGAGAAGTGGCTCACCGACAAACCGCACTCCTTCGCCACCTCCTTAAGCTGCACACTACCTTCGAGGTTGGCGCTGAGAATTTCCTTGGCGCGTTTCACTTGCCACGGCGCAAGCCCACCCCGGACCGGCCGTGACGGAGGTCGCATCCCTCCATAGGTCTGAGCAACATGGACCCCGAGCGCCAAGAGGACATGATCGACAAACAACTGGTTCACCTGTTCGGGATGGCTGAGCGCCGGCAGTATCGCCGTTCCGAGACTGGAAATTGTGGTGTCGTCGATACCCACGGGCTGATAGTTCAGATCGCCAATTCGCCGCGCATTGGCGTCGTCAGCGATCGCGTTCAGCGCGTCGCGCGGCAGATAGAAAAACAGATGGTGGTGGGGCTTGTCGATAAGAGCAACAGGATCGCGTTTCAGGTCATGGATAGAAGCCTGACCCGCCCGCATATCGCATACGGACACTTGCCGCCCGTCCTCCCAATATACTCGATTGGGGTAATCACGGAGCGTCAAATTGACGAAAAAAGCATCTGCCCGCTGAATCGAGCCGCTCAATCCCAGTACCGGGTCATCGCATCGAGTCTCTGTGACGGCCATGTCAGCCGTACGTAGTACCCGCATGGCGATTGCCGGCGCCTGTTCGACTCGCAGCCGCTCGGCAAGCCGTTCCCCGTAACCTTCGCTTGTCGCCATGATCGACTTCCCGAGCAGAGGCTCATCGGCCGCAATCCGTTCGCCCGTGTCGAGACGTAATTTACTGCGCTTCGCACCCACCAACAACTCGCCCACGAGCAAATTTCGACGAGAAGCCGTCAAATCGTAAAACGAGGCGATCCGGTCAAATCGGATAGGCCACGGTGCGCGACCTAAGCCGCAGTTTTTGCTGGCTAATTATGAGCTAGGGTGCCTGACGTGGCAAAACCATGCCAACGGCGTAGAGAACATTTTCGACGTTATCGTGCTTCGATTTGACCGAACCGACGCTCGACGCGACTGCCGAGCTCCCGGCTGTCGGCGCGCGATTTTGCCATCGCGCTCCATTTGATGATTGCAGTGGAATCATCCAATAGGCAGCAGATTTGTAAGAGATTGCGCGGTCCATTCACCAATAAATTCCGGAGTGCGGGATCCGGCTGGATTCATCAACTTTTCCAGCCGCGACACGGCCGCGGCTCGCTGGAGGGTCCAACAATGACGGCTAAACCGATCTACGGTCGCGTGCGGACGGGCCCGCTATTCATCAATCTCCACAACGACTTCCTTTCCGAAGGCGGCAAATTGTGGCCGCGAGTGGCCACCAATTCGGAGCCAGACGAGGGTCAACCGCACAAGGAGGCCATCATGTACAGCAAAAACTCGCCGCAACGACGCCCGACCAGCGCAAAATTGCGGAGGCTCTTCGCGATCTCCGTGTCATCGCTAGCGCTCCTGCCGATGGGTACAGCATCCGCACAAACCGGCGCGTCGCCAGTCGTGTACGAGTTCGGTCGCCCGGCGCGCGCAGACGAACATACATACGACTGGTACCGCCGCACGCATGCCGAGGCCGCCTCCGCTCGCTACGGCATACCGGCGGACGTCATCGGCGACGGCATGGATACTTGGCACTGGTGGGTCGGCGTCGATAATCCCGGATTTTGGCGCGAAAGTACCAAAGCGACCAGCAAGTCACCGGGCAATCTGCTGGGAGTAAAGGTCGACTTCCTGCGACTTCTGCTCACTGTGCCGCGCAACAAGCGGTTCGAATTGATAGGCCTCATCAACGATCCGGATACGGTCGCGGCCGACAAACCCGACAGATATGGCCTCATGCTCGATCGCATGAAAGAAGGCACGCTCACCTGGGACGCAGACACGTTCGGCTACTCCAGCGGCATCATAGGACTGCAGCTGTTCGCCAACAAGCAGTTCGACCCGCAGAAGTGGTCACTAGCAAAGTATCTCGAGGATCCGGCCAGTGTTGAACCGCCCTACAATGTCGGCATGACCTGCGCCCTCTGTCACGTCAGCTTCAATCCGGTCCGCCCGCCGGCCAATGTCAACGAGCCGAAGTGGGGCAATATTGTTTCGAACATCGGCAACCAGTATTTCCGGGAAGGAAACCTCTTCGGCTCCGAAATGCCGCATGACTCCTTCATCTATCAATACCTGACAATTCAACAGCCAGGCACCAGCGAGACCTCGCGGCTCTCGAACGACTTCATCAACGGGCCGGTCATGATAAATTCGATTTACCGGCTGTCAGATCGACTTAAGCTCGCGCATACCGAAAAGATCACGCCCGCCCAACGCGAACTCATCGAATCAATGTATCGACATGCAGGTCTCAGGCTGGACGATCCCGGCGGAGCTCTCGGCGGCACTGCCGCTGAGCCGACGATTCGCATCCCGCATGTGCTGGCCGACGGAGCAGATTCGATGGGCCTGCTAATGGCCAGCGCCCGCGTCTACGTCAACGAAGGAATGATGTGGCAGACATGGGTCAAGACCATGGCCCTCAACCCGTTCAATTTGAAGGAGAGCGTGGCACGCAATTTTGCAACGAAGGAGTTCGACCTGATCGGTGAGGCACGCAAAGACCCTAACAGCCCATGGATGCAGACCGAAAAGCGCATGCCGAACATGGCAACCTTCCTCAGCACTTATGACTCCTATCGGTTGAAGGACGCTCAGGAAGCGCCACGCGACGGCAAGATGCCCAAGAGCGGGCGGGATTATCTGACGACCGATCCCGACGTGCTCCGCCGCGGCAAAATCGCTTTCGCCGACAACTGCGCGCAGTGCCATAGCAGCAAGCGTCCGCCAAATCTTTCGGGCAATGCGGAACAGCAGAAGGAAGCATGGCGGCAGCTCGCTCTAAGGGACGACTTCCTCACCGACAACTACCTGTCGGACGACGAGCGTTACCCGGTGTCCGAGCTCGGCACGAATTCTGCCCGGGCCATGGGAACCAATGCGGTGGCCGACCATATGTGGGGCCAGATGTCCAGCCTGGGATACAAGCAGATGAAGGAGGAGCAGGTCGCCCTTCGCGATTACGACAAGGACTTCAAGCTTATCGATCTCTACAACCCGTTGACCGGCAAGTATGACCACAAATTCACGGCGCCAAAGAGCTTCTATCGCACACCGACTCTGGTCTCCATCTGGGCGACCGCCCCGTACCTGCACAACAACTCGGTCGGCGAGTACAACGGCGATCCGTCAATTGCCGGGAGGATGGCGGCTTACGAGGACGGGATGAGCAAGCTGTTGTGGCCCGAGCGCCGTCAGGGCCTTGCCTCCATCAAAGTCACGACCGAGGACAGCAAGCTCCCGGATCTCTTCCCGCTCCTGAAGACACTGGATCCCGAGCTCGCTGCGTTTGACTTCGACCCAGAACTTCTGCGCGCGCCGAAAGGGACGCCGATCAACCTCATAACAAACGTGCATCCGAAGGACGCCAAATCCGTGCTCATGGCTTACGTCAATGGAGTCCTGGACGGCCGGCCGAAAGAAGAATTCAACAAACTTCAGACGATCAACCGCGGTAAAGGGCAGGCAGCCATGTTGAAGCGGCTCCTGGAGGTGAGTACCTGCCCGGACTTCATCGAGGACAAGGGCCATTACTACGGACATGATATGAGTGATGAAGACAAGCGGGCACTTATCGAATACGTCAAATACTTCTGAAGCTCCGTGATAGGGCCGAGGCCGTACACGACCGCCGCGTTACCAGCCACCGCACAAGACGCACACCAACTCGCGCCAATTGCGTGTCGCGTAGGGCATTCTCATAGGGAATCGCAACAATGCATGCGAGCGCGGCGTCGTTTCGATTGAGCTGGAGCCTTCCTGACACGCTTGCGACGATGGGCCCGCCGCTGCTCTTTGCCATTCGGCTTTGGGCTTCCGTGTGTCTCGCCCTCTTAATCGCGTTCTGGCTCGAGCTCGACAACCCGTATTGGGCGGGTGGCACCGCCGCGATCGTGTGCCAGCCGCAGCTTGGCGCCTCGTTGCGCAAAGGCTGGTTCCGGATGATCGGCACCATCATCGGCGCAGTCGTCATTGTCGTCCTGACCGGATGCTTTCCGCAGGATCGCATCGCATATCTCGGATTGCTCGCGCTCTGGGGCGGTCTCTGCGCCTTCGCCGCCACTGTTCTCCACAATTTTGCGTCCTACGCCGCCGCGCTTGCCGGC
>WNFS01008797.1_pt1 | contig 14459 bp, 17 predicted proteins | sample 5400141 | NCBI WGS metagenome assembly WNFS01 (sample SAMN13153358, study PRJNA577476) | soil metagenome | isolation source: 60 cm saprolite under Madrone tree | place: USA:California | collected 2016-06-14
CGCCCTGCGCGCTGCGCTCAAGCTGGCCAAGCGGCGCGGTATCTGGAAGGGGGACCTCGCTGAGGTCCTGCCCGTCGGATTCGCACCGGAGTACAAGCCGCGAAATCGGTTCCTCACGTACGACGAGCTCGAGGCGCACCTCGGCGAAGGTACGGCACACCGCTTCTACGCGACTCTGTTCTTCACGCTGCTCAGGCGGGGCGAACTGTTCGCGCTGTCGCCCTGGTGGATCGATTGGCAGAAGCAGACGATCACGATCCCGCGCTCCGACACCAAGAGCGGCGAAGAGGAAACCGTCCCGCTTCATCCTCGGGCAGCGGAAGCGATGAAGGCGCAGATGGCTGCACGCGGTTCCATCGATCCCCGCAAGCCGATCTTCGGGGAGTTGGATCTCCGCCGGGCCTGGAAGTGGGCGCTGGCGAAGGCAGGGATCGAGCGCCAGGGACCGGGCGGTGTGCTCGTCACCCACCACAGCACCCGGCATACGGGCGCGACCATGCTGTCCGAAGGCGGGGACAGGGAGGCGCTGAAGAAGGCTGGTCGTTGGTCATCCGAAGTCGTGGACGACTACATCCACTGCGACCTGGAGCGGGCGAGGGCGCTGATGCTCTCGAAACTCTGAGCCGACACAGTACCCGACACAGTGGGCACCCAAATGCGATCTCTGACGCGGAGCAGAAAGCGGGATTGGCTGGCTAGATCCCGCGTAAGGAGTGGCTCCACGCGCCCGCCAGTGATCGAACATGGCAATTCGTGGCGCCGTTCCATGAGCTTCGCGGGCGTAAGGCCGCCCCATAGCCCCCGGTACAGGAGGACAGATCACTGGAGCACGTGAGCTCCTGTCGGGGAGGCTGAGCGGAAGAGGAATCCTGCTTCCTGTACACTCGAGCTCATGAAAACACCGGCCATTGTCGCGAGGCTCGTCTTGTTCACGGCGATCGCGTCGCTTGGAATCGCCTACCATCGCACCAGCCATGCGAGCGCGTTGCCTGCCTGTGACGCGCAAGCCATCGCCAAAGCGGGGCGCGGCTACGTCTGCACCGTGAAGACGAAGGGCGGCCCGGTCTCGTGGCGCGTCGAAGTCGTCGTGGTTTCGGGGAGTCGCACCTTCCGCGTCCTTCAGGACCAGAAGAGCGGGCTCTACGTGAGCGACGATCTGGGCAGGCACTCGCATGATTCGGTCATGAAGGAGTCCCTCTGCGCCTCACCGGATTACGCGGCTCAAAAGGGCAACCTGACTTCAGTCACCTGGCGCGTGCCGTCGGGTTATCCAAGGAAACTGAATGGCAAGAAGGGTTTCCCGGATCGCGACAGCGATTTTGTCGTGCTGGAGGAAGACGGGATTCGTGACGCGATTCCGGGCTTGACGACAAAATGGTTCACGTCGTCGTCCGAGGAAGACGGCGACAAATCCTTGTACTCTTCCTACGGGTATGACGGGGAGTTCGGCGCGGTGAACGCGGGCTGCAATGGGAATGGGAACGTCTCCTTGCGCTGCGTCGGGCAAGTGGCGCAATAGGCGATTGAAGCGTGGATCTTTGCAATCAGATCACGCGCGCCGGGTACTGGACGCAAGTGGACATGTGCTTCCGCCCACGCGGATCCCGGGGCTTTCTGCGGGGTCGCGATCCATCGCATCCGACGATATCGTCGCTGATGTAGCGGCCTCACGGCACGTTGCAACGCAACGTGGTTGCAACGCTGAGGCTTAAAAGCCTGCATAAGCGTACCGAAAGGAACCGGTTCGATACCGAATGGAGACCGAATTAGGCGATATGGTGGCAGTTCGTTACAGTAATCCGCATGAGAAGCGTTGTTGCTCCGAAACCCCGAGGTCGAGCTGGGCGCGGGAATCGCACCTAAGGGCCCGCAGCAGCGCGCCTGCCGGAATGTTGGCGTCAAGGCGCACGGTCTCCGTCCCCGCGCGCCCGTGGGCGCTATTGCCGCGCTGGGACGGGAGCTGGCGCGGTGAGGCCGATGAAGGGACCGGTCTTCGCGGACATTGCGGCCAGGCGGCTTTGGGGACCCGCGCACCTTCTTCGGTCGGCTCCTAGGCCAGGAGAAGAACCTCACCACCGCGGCGGTCGCGCGGATGAACCTGTTTCTCCACGGCATCGAGGACTTCGTCGTCGAGCGCGGCGACACGCTTCGCGTGCCGGTGTTCAGTGACCCCGGCTCGGGTGGGCTCGCCTCGTTCGACGTGGTCGTCGCCAATCCGCCGTTCTCGCTCGAGCAGTGGGGGCGCGAGATCTGGGAGAGCGATCCCTGGGGGCGCGCCTTCGCGGGCCTGCCCACGGATTCGAGCGGCGACTTCGCCTGGGTACAGCACATGGTCAAGTCCATGGCCGACCGGACCGGTCGCATGGCGGTCGTGCTGCCCCAGGGCGCGCTGTTCCGTGGCGGCGTCGAGGGCGACATCCGACGCTTCCTGCTCGAGAAGGATCTCGTCGAGGCGGTGATCGGTCTGGCGCCGAACCTCTTCTACGGCACCGGGCTGGCCGCGTGCGTGCTCGTGCTGCGCCGCCGCAAGGCCGCCAAGCGCCCAAGAAGGTGCTCGCCGTCGACGCATCGGCGCTCTTTCGGAAGGGCGCGCGCAGAAGTTCCTCGAGCCCGAGCACGGAAGCCAGATCCTCAAGTGGGTGGAGGGCTTCAAGGACGTGCCCGATCGCGCTCGCGTGGTCGGCCTGCAGGAGATCGAGAAGGAGGGCTGGACGCTCAACATCTCCCGCTACGTGGTGCCCCCGGTTGGCGAAGACATTCCGCCGCTCCACGAGGCGGTTGCCGCGTTCAAGCAGCACTCGGACGCTGCCACCAGGCCGAAGATCACCTGCGCCGCGTGATCAAGGAAGGTGGGTGGCTTTCGCGAACGCCCGCATCACGCAGCAGGAGCTCGAGGGCTACCTCTGGGGCGCGGCGACCATCCTGCGCGGCCTGGTCGATGCCGGCGACTACAAGCAGTTCGTCTTTCCGCTCCTCTTCTACAAGCGGCTCTCGGACGTCTGGGACGCGGACTTCGGCGACGCGATCGAGGAGACCGGCGACAAGAAGTACGCCCGCGCCACCGCGAACGATCGGTACGTGATCCCCGACGGCGCCCACTGGAACGAGGTGCGCGGCGTCGCCAAGGACGTCGGCGCGCTCTCCAGGAGGCACTCCGCGCCATCGAGGCCGCGAATCCGGGCCGATTCGACGGGATCTTCGGCGACGCCTCGTGGACCAACAAGGAGCGGCTGCCCGACGCCACGCTGAAGAACCTGCTGGAGCACTTCTTGTCGCGGTCGCTCTCGGTCGCGAGCGTGCCCGAGGACGAGCTCGGCAACGGTTACGAGTACCTGATCAAGAGATTCGCCGACGACAGCGGCCACACGGCGCAGGAGTTCTACACCAACCGGACGGTCGTCCATCTCATGGTCCGGATGCTAGAGCCCAAGCCCGGCGAGAGCATCTACGATCCCACCTGCGGCACGGGTGGCATGCTGATCTCGGCGCTCACTGAGGTCAAGCGCAAGGGCCGCGAGTACCGGACGCTGGGGCTCGTTCCAGCCGCGTCCACATAACCGCTCATTGCCCGCTCCCAGCGCTCGCCGCCATTCTGCGAATGACGGAAGCCCGCATTAGCCGACGAGGCGAAGACGCCACGGTGGCCGAGCAGGGCGAAGCCTTCGGAAAAGAAACCTTGGAATACGATCCCCATGTCCGGAGTGACGTCGCGCACGTGAGCCGTTTGCGCACGCGCGGAGGTAGCAAGCAATAGCGAGGCGATGACGACGCGAGATGGTTCGACTTTCATGTTTTCCCCCTTCGGTGCCGGGTCAGCTGGAGCCTTGGTGCCCGACGCGGCCTCACTCCTCGTCGTGGACTTCGATCATGCTCCGGGTGCCCAGGAAGATGTGGCCGGCATGCGCGGGATCGAAGGCGATTGCGCCACGTCCAGACGTCCGACCCGAACGCCGAAGAGCTTCCCCCGTATCCGCAGCCGTCCAGCCGGCCACGCCGTCATCGCTTCGGAACAGCCCGCCGTTGACCATCCAGACGTACAAGCGGTGCGTGGCCGGTTCGATGTCGAGTGCCAGGACGCCTGCTCCCACCAGGCCAGAGTTGACCGCCTCGAATGTGACGCCGCCGTCGGATGAACGGAACACGCCTCCTGTCCTGTGACCCGCGTACACCACATTCGAGTCCAGAGGGTCCACCACGAGCGCGGAGAAGTTGCCCGACGTCAGGCCGGTGCCCTGAAGCGTCCGTCCGCCGTCCGTCGACTTGAGTACGCCGCGGTTGGCGGTCCAGTGTCCGATGTACACGACGTCGCCATTGCCCGGGTCGACCGCGAGCGAACCGAAGCGACCGGACGACGTCCGGGAGAAAGACAGCCCGCCGTCGACCGACCAGAGCAGACCCGTGAAGCCTCCCACCACGTAGACCTTGCCTGCGTCGCTGGGAGCGAACGCGACCCGAGCCGACGGGAAGATCAAGTTGGGGTCCGACCTGGTCCAGGAGGCGCCGCCGTCGGAAGTCCGGAACGTGCCGCCGATGGTCGCCAGGACATACACGTCGGGGTCCTCGGGAGACGCGGCGACGGCCGCGGGCTGGAAGACGGAGTCGTCCGGAAGCGTGGCGCCGGCGATTTCATATCGACCTGCCTGCGTCGAGCGGAACATGCCCGCCGAGTTGAACAGCGGCACGAGCAATCGGCCCGCGGCATCGAATGCGAGATCGCTGACCTGACCTCCCCGGTAGCCGTGCTCGATCGGAACGAAGGTCTCCGCCCCGTCGTCAGAGCGGAAGTTGCCGCGCGCAGTGTTGACGTAGAAGGTTCGCTCCGAGCCCTTGAGTTGGACACCGACAGAGCTGACACCGTTCGCCCCGAGCTGATCCGCGGGGAATCTTCCGAAGGGAACGAAGGTCTCGCCGCCGTCGTCGGAGCGGTACAGGCCTGCCGTTCCTGCAGCGGCATACACGATCGAGCTGTCGAGTGGATCGAAGGACAGATCATTCGCCAAAGCCGCGAGCACCACTTCGAACGTCACGCCGCCGTCGCTCGAGCGGTAGACGGCATCCGCAACCACGAAGAGCGTGCCGTCCGCTGTAGGCGAGGGGAAGACGGAGAACGGGAAGTCCGGAGCGGTGTCGAGCCGCGCGAAGTGAACGCCGCCATCGTGCGAGGCATAGAGACCTTGATACGTGCCGAAGTCCTGGATGTAGACCGTCGCGGGATCCGTCGGCGCCACGCTCATCTGGAACGCCTGGTCGAGGGGTGGCAGACCGCTGCCCACGACGGCAAAGCTCCTTCCTCCGTCGATCGACTTGACCAGTACGTTGGGATCGCCGTTGGACGCCAGTCCATAGACGATGTCCGGATCGCGCGGATCCACAGCGCACGCGGTCAACGCCGGGTTTGCGAGGGGCGCGAGCGCCACCCAGTCTCCCGCGAAATCGTCGCTTCGATAGAGCCCGTCTCCGGTAGCTGCATAGAGGATGCCGGGCGACGAGAGCGCCTGGCAGATCCCCGGGATCGACGCTTCCGCGCCCGAGGCATTCGTCATCCCGCGCATGCTCCGCTGCCAGCGCTCGCCCCTGCTGTTGGTGGTGAAGACGCCCCCGCGGCCGGAGTTCCCCAGCACCTCGCCAGGGCGGCGGAAGAGGAAGCTATTGAAAAGGATGCCCGCCTCGGGCCCGGCCTCCTTGGCTCCGGCATAAGCGGATGCAGCGCCAAAGCCAAGGCCCACCAAGATGAAGACGGAGAATCGCCACGAGGCAGTCATGCAAACCTCAAGGTCTACGGGAGAGAGGTAGTCAGGTTGGTCTCAAATCGCTCAGGCCACGATGGGTTCGAGGGCATACCTCGACGCCCCGGGCAGATGCAATCCGATTGTTGCTATACGTTTGAAACGACTTCAACTATGCAAGTTGAGTTGAGCGCGCCGCCGAATCGTTGCACGAACGTCACCGCTATCGCTGCTGCTTAACACAGAGAGCGACCGAACGTTTGCCGGGTATCCGCGGATGAGGCGCACGGCGATTGGACGAAAGCAATATCCGACGCAACCACGAGGTCTCGTGCGCCAGCCGGCAGGGCCAGATTCTCAGCTACGACGCCGCGTGCCGGTCTAATATGGCTCGAATCTGTTGAGTTCCAAGCTGTCCTCTAAGGATTGGTTGTAGGCGAGAGCTAACCGCGGGAGCGGACAGACTCGTTAGCTCCAACTGCCCTACCTCGGCGCTTGGCGGCTGTCGGACGATTCCATAGAATTGAGCCCATGCCGGGAACCAGCGAGTGCTACAACACAGCGCGGGTTCCGCCACGTCTACTCGGATCTCGAACGACTGCTCATCGAGAGAGGATAGCAGTGCAGAATAAGGCGGCGTGGGCAGTTCTGGCGATGCTGATGGCGTGCGGCGAAAGCGGCACTGGGCTCCAGAACGGCACCAACCCTCCGCCCCAAGCCCCGCAAGCACACTTGACGGTGTCCGCCGCGAGGGTCGCCCCAGGCGACACCCTCACCGCCGACGCGAGCCTCTCAACAGGCGCCGGTCGATTGACATACACCTTCGATTGGGGAGACGGAGACTCGTCGAGCGGTTCGAAGCCCGTGGCGACGCACGTCTACGCTGCACGAGGCACTTTCACGGTCATGCTCACGGTGCTCAACAGCAGGGGCTCCGCAAGCGTCACGGCGCCGGTCGCGGTGTGGAGCGACGTAGCGCCGGTCGTCCGGCTCTCCTGGTCGAGCGGCGTGATGCCCAACGAACCGGTCATTGTTGACGCCGGCGCTTCGACTGCTGTGAACGGCCGGATCGTCTCCTACACCTTCGCCGTTCTGTACGGTGAAACGCGCGTGCAAGCTTCTCCTATCGCCACCTTTGCATTCGGGCGCCCCGGCACGTATTCCATATTCGTGACGGGGACCGACGAGGCTGGCGAGTCGGCAACGGCCGGAGTTGGCGTCATCGTCGGTCTGAAGGTCGCCCCCAAGACGCGAGTGCCGACCGAACCCGCATCTCTATTCCGCAGCGCCGCCCACTTCGCGCGCGACGGCGCCGGCACGCTCTATGCGATCTGGTTTGATGCAGGCGGTCTCGCCTTCAGCCGCTCGACGGACAACGGTCGGACGTTTGAGCCGCAGACCACCATCGTCGACGCCGGCGGTCCGTTCCAAGTGGCACCACTGGGCTCGGGGCTGGCCGTCAGCGACGGCGGAGTCGTGCACATTGCCTGGACTTGGAACGAGGGTGACTTCGGGTACGTGCTCTCGTTCGACGCCGGCGCGACGTTCACGCCAATCGAACTGTTCGATCCCGTGGACGGGTTCGTCTCGTACTCGCCCTCGATCGCTGTTAGCGGAGAAGACCGCGTCACCGTGTCTTGGGTACAAGCGGCGCCCGGACCGACGCTTCCAGCCTCCTCGCCGATCGCGACCTCTTCGAGCGGCGGACGAAGCTATGCCGTGGTGTCACAGCTGCCTGCCCCGGACTTCAGGAACTGCAATACTGTGCCGTCCATTCTTGGCTCGCTCCAGGCGAGGTCGAGGAGCCCGGGTGCGTTGGCATTCAGCGCCAGACAATCACCGCCGTAGCGCGTCGAACTGTCTCGCGTACGGCGTCGTCGGCATCCGCATCTGCGGCAGGGCGTGAAAAATAATAAGATGCCGGCCTCGTGAGCGTCACCATCCATCTGCCGACGGCGCTGCGGAAGTACTGCGGAGGTTCCGCCGACCTGCCGATCTCGGCAAGCACCATCCAGGCAGCGTTGCGGGAGCTCCAGAGCACGCAGCCCTCACTCTACGTGAACCTGTGCGACGAGACCGGCGCGGTGCGAAGGCACTACGGCGACGTGATCACGATCTTGGCCGCAGTCTCGGGAGGCTGACGTGGCGCAGAAAGTGGTTCTCACCATCGGAACGAAGAAGGGGCTCTTCGTCGCGCAGTCGTCGAAGTCGCGCGGCAAGTTCGACCTGCGGGGGCCGTTCGGGCGCGGCGTCCCGGTCTACGCGTCGCTCGTCGACACGCGCGGGAAGCGGCCGGTGATCTACGCCGGAAGCTGCAACCCGTTCTTCGGCATGAAGGTCCTCAAGTCGAACGACGTCGGCAAGACGTTCGAGGAGACGAAGTCCGCCCCCTCCTTTGCGAAGGAGGACGGGCGAGCGCTGGCCAACATCTGGTCGCTCGAGCCGGGGCCGGACGGCGAGATCTGGGCGGGCGTCGAGCCGGCGTCCTTGTTTCGCAGCTGGGACGGCGGCAACTCGTGGGAAATGGTCCCCGGCATCTCCAACCACGAGCACGCGCGCAAGTGGCAGCCAGGAGGGGGCGGCCTGTGCCTGCACACGATCCTCCGCGACGGCGAGCGCGTGCACATCGGCATCTCGACCGGCGGGCACTACCTGAGCGAGGACGGCGGAAGGACGTTCGCGGCGTCCAACAAGGGCATCGGCGTGGGCTTCGCGCCGGACGCTTTCCCCGAGTGGGGGCAGTGCGTCCACAAGATCGCCGGCCATCCGAAGGCGCCGGGGCGGTTCTACATCCAGAACCACGGCGGCGTTCCCGATCGCCCGGGGATCGGCGTCGTGCGCAGCGACGACCACGGACACACCTGGCGGTCGATCGCGGAGGGGCTGCCGTCGGACTTCGGCTTTCCGATCGTCGTGCATCCGCACGACCCCGACACGGTCTACGTGGTGCCGCTCGAGCCGATGTCGCGCACCTGCCCGGGCGGCAAGCCGGCGGTGTGGCAGAGCGAGAACGGCGGGAAGTCGTGGAAGAAGCTCGTCAAGGGTTTCCCCAAGGAGAAGACGTTCTTCACCGTCCTGCGCGACGCGATGGACATCGACGACCTGAAGGCGCCGGCGCTCTACTTCGGCACCACGACCGGTCAGCTCTGGATCGGCAAGGACGGCGGCGAGAAGTGGAAGTGCCTGTTCGAGGCGCTGCCGCCGATAAACAGCGTCAAAGTCAGTGTGGTCTAGGCCCGGCACCTTCGCTTATCGCAGCTGCGATTCTAAAGCCACGCGCTGACAGTACCGCCTATCAAGAGAACGGCTGTGTTGACTCGCTCTCGGCCTTCTCTCCCCGTGAGAGTTCTAAATCTGTGTCCTCCGGTGCACCGCAGGACACTCCCCCGTGTCCTCCGGTGCCCCGTTCCGTGTGCGAACACGCAGAGAATGCCGATCGACGAAGCTCGTTCGGCGCAAGCGCGCGGAGTTCAGGGCAGAAGCAGCGCGCGAGCGTACCCAGGTCCTGCGCTCCCTTGTGTTAAGCGCTGCGAGCCGATGTTCTACTAGACAAGAAGAGTGGCTCCCCGAGCTGGGTTCGAACCAGCGACCCACGGATTAACAGTCCGTTGCTCTGCCAGCTGAGCTATCGGGGAACAGGGCCGGCGAAGGCCGGCGTTTGTAGCCGCGCGCACCACCTCTGTCAAGGTACACTACTGCCGTGCAAGCGCTCCAGCCGGGCGATCCGATCGACGTCGTCGCGCCCTCCAGCGCGTTCGAGCGCGAGAAGTTCGAGCGCGGCATTCGCGCGCTCCGCCAGATCGGGCTGGTGCCCCGCTTCACCGACGCCATCTTCACCCGCACAGACTACCTCGCCGGCGACGATGCGCGACGCAAGCGCGAGCTGGAGGACGCGTTCCGCAGCGACGCTAAGGCGTTGATCCTCGCCCGCGGCGGCTACGGCGTCCTGCGCTTCGCCGCCGACCTGCGCTCCATCCCGCGCAAGCTGCTCATCGGCTACAGCGACACCACCATCCTCCACGAGCTGTGGCGCCGGGCCGGCGTGCCCTCCATCCACGGCCCCATGTGTACGCAGCTCGGCGAGGATCCCAGCGAGCTCCAGCGGCTCCAGACATTGCTCTTCGGCGAGCTCCCTCCGCCGATCACCTGGACCGCCCGCACGGCTCGCGCCGGTCGCGCCGAAGGACCGCTCGCCGGCGGCAACCTCGCCACTCTCGCCTCCATGTGCGGCACGCCGCTGCAGCCGCAGTTCCGCGGATCCGTCGTCCTGCTCGAGGACCTCAACGAGCCGTCGTACCGGCTCGACCGTCTCTTGACTCAGCTCCTCCTCGGCGGCGCGCTCGACGGAGCGAAGGCTTTCGTGGTCGGCGACCTCTCCGCCCCAGGCGAAGACCCCGCGGGCCGCGAGGAAGTCGTCGCCGAGCGCCTCGCCCGCCTCAACGTTCCCGTCGTTTTCGGGGCCCCCTTCGGCCACGCCGGCCGCAACCAGCCCGTCGCCTTCGGCTGCGCGCACGCGCTCGACGCCCAGAAGGGCACGCTGACTCCGCTCGAAACGCCAAGTGCGACGCCGCAAAGCTGATACGCTCCGCCGCCGCATGCGCGTCTACCTGCTCGGCATCGCTGGCACCGGGATGGGCTCCTTCGCGGGCCTCTTGCGCAAGGCCGGACACGAGGTCTCCGGCTCCGACGAGAACGTCTACCCGCCCATGAGCGACAAGCTGGCGGAGTGGAAGATTCGCGTGCTCACGCCGTACTCCGCGGACCACGTGAAGCCGCAGGACATCGATCTGGCGGTGGTCGGCAACGTGCTGCGCGCCGACAACGTCGAGGCCAAGGCGGCGCGGCGGCGCGGCGTGCCGCAGATGAGCTTTCCCGAAGCGCTCGAGGAGCTCTTTCTCCAGACCCTGCACCCGGTGGTCGTCGCCGGCACCCACGGCAAGACGACCACCACCGCGCTCCTGGCACAGGTGCTGATGCAGGCCGGGCGCGACCCGAGCCTGCTGGTCGGCGGGGTGCCCCTGAACTTCAACGAAGGCTTCCGCCTCGGCCAGGGCGAGCACTTCGTGCTCGAAGGCGACGAGTACGACACCGCCTACTTCGACAAAGGCCCCAAGTTCATGCACTACCGGCCGCGCACCGCCATCTTCACCGGCGCGGAGTTCGACCACGCGGACATCTACCGGGACACCGCCCACTACGAGAGCGCGTTCGAGAAGTTCTTCGCGCTCCTTCCCCAAGACGGCTACACGGCTGCCTGCAGCACCTTCCCCAACTGGAAGCGACTCGCCTCGTTCGCGAAATGCAAGGTCGAGAGCTACAGCGCGCGCGACGACGTGGAGGCCGACTGGCATGCGCGCTGGGTCAACCTCGGCCCCGGCGGCGCCACCTTCGAGGTGGACTACCAGGGCAAGCCGGAGATCCGCGTGAACCTGCCGGCAGCGGGGCGCCACAACGTCGAGAACGCGCTGGGCGTCTACGCCGCCTGCCGGGCGCTGGGGCTGAAACCGGACGAGATCGCCGCCGGCTTCCGCACCTTCCGCGGGGTCAAGCGCCGCCAGGAGCTGCGGGGCGAGATCAAAGGAGTCGCGGTGATCGACGACTTCGCCCACCATCCCACTGCGGTCCGCGAGACCATCGCTGCCGTGCTGGCGCAGTACCCCGGCCGCCGCCTGGTCGCCGTATTCGAGCCGCGCAGCAACACCGCCATGCGCAAGATCCACCAGGACGAGTACGCCCACGCCTTCCGCGGCGCGGACGAGGCCATCATCAGCCAGCCCACCGCCATCGCGAAAGTCCCGGAGAGCGAGCGCGTCGACGCGAAGCGGATGGTGCAGGACATCGCCGCCGCCGGCACGCGCGCCCGCTGGATGGAATCCCCGGACGCCATCGTGGCCGCGCTGGCCAAGGAAACGCGCGCCGGCGACGTGGTGCTGGCGATGTCCAACGGCTCTTTCGGCGGGCTGCACGACAAGCTACTCAAGGCCCTGGAGGCGAAGAAATGACCCCCGCCGAGCTCCGAGACATCTGCGCCGCCGCTGCCGAGGCCGGCGCGCGCACGCTGCGCGACCTGTACCATCGGCCGCGCAACGTCCAGTTCAAGGGTCGCACCGACCTGGTCACCGACGCGGACAAGGCGGCGGAGGAGGCCGTGCTCCGGATCCTCCGCGATCGCGCCCCGGGCACGCGGATCCTCGCCGAGGAGAGCGGAGCGCTGGGCGAGGGAGACATCCGCTTCATCGTCGACCCGCTCGACGGCACCACCAATTACGCCAGTGGCATTCCGATCTTTTCCTGCACCGTGGCTGCGGAAGAGAACGGAACGGTAGTGGCGGGATGCACGGTGGATCCGCTGCGCGGCGAGACCTTCCTCGCCGCCCGGGGCGAAGGCGCGCAGCTGCGTACGCAGAGTGGCAGCCAGACGCTGCGCGTCTCGAACGCCGCCGACCTTTTGGACGCGGTGGTCTGCACCGGCTTCCCCTACGGCAACCGCGACCAGCTCCCCCGCATGATCGCCGCCTTCGGCAAGTTCACCGAGCTCACCCGCGGAACGCGCCGGCTGGGAAGCGCGGCGATCGATCTCGCCTACGTCGCCGCGGGTCGCCTCGACGGCTTCTGGGAGCCGTTCCTGAAGCCCTGGGACCTCGCCGCCGGCGTCATCCTGGTGCAGGAGGCCGGAGGGGTGGTCACCCGGTTCGACGGCTCAGAACACCAGCTGGCGGGCGGCGAGATCGTCGCCGCCGCTCCAGCCCTGCATCCGAAGATGCTGCAGGTCCTTACCGCTGCGCGCTGAGGTCGTCGCGCCGGTTCTGCTTCCAGGCCTCTTCGTCGTGGCCCTGCGCCTTGGGCTTCTCCGCTCCGAAGCTGATGGCGGTGATCTGCTGCGACTTCACGCCCAGTCCCGCCAGGTACTTCTTGGCCGAGTCGGCGCGGCGCTGGCCCAGCGCCAGGTTGTACTGCTCCGAGCCCCGCTCGTCGCAGTTGCCTTCGACCCTTACCCGGAGCTCGGGGTGCGCGGTCAGCACGTTGCCGATGGTGGTGAGCTTGTCCTGCGCGTCCCTGGTCAGCGTGGCCGAGTCGAACTCGAAGAACACGCTGACGTTGCGGAGCTGCTCGAGGGCCTTGTCCAGGTCGGCCTGGCCCTGCGCGTGGTACTGCTCCGGGGTCACGGGCTTCGCCTCGGCCTGCGGCGCCGCCTTGGGTTGGTCGTTGAGGGCGCTCGCGTCCGGGGTGGGCTTCGCTCCAGAGCAGGCAACCAGGCTCGCGAGCCCGAGTGTAACCAAATGTCTGGTGATGTCCGACAGCTTCATGGGTATCTCCCGTTTTCCGAATAGAACCGCAAGCGTGTCCGGCGTATGCCCCGTCGCCCACAATCGCGCAAGATAATGTACCGCGGGGATCGTTGGAACACAAACGGAATCTACGCCCGCGCGCAGGCAGGCGCGGCGTTCAGCACGGAAGATGGACCCACCAGCGTCCGGGGCCAGGTGGTCCGGCCCCGGCGTCCTGCGAGGGCCATGTACGCCCAGAGCACGATGATCGCGCCGATGATCGACGAGATCCAGCCGCCGGGCGTGAATCCCCAGGAGCCGTCCGCCTGCGAGTTCCCGCCGAAGAGGGCATGGCCGATCAGGCCGCCCACGAGCGAGCCGATCATTCCCAGGACCGCCGTCGACAGCCAGCCCATGTTCTGCCGGCCTGGATAGATCGCGCGCGCGAGCAGGCCGATGACCAGGCCGAAAATGATGAAACCGATGATGTGCATGTGGTCGCTCCCCTTTTGATTGGTCCTCAACAACCGTAAGCACGCCGGCTCAGCGCAGGTAGCGGAGCCGGGAGAGCGCCACCACGATCGCCCCCAGGGCGGCGCCGAGCGCCCAACCGGCGATGACGTCCGTAGGCCAGTGCACGCCCAGGTACACGCGCGAGATCCCGACCAGCAGCACGACGGCGATCCCCAGGGCGGAGAGCCGAGGAGCGCCCCAGCTGAAGACTGCCGCGGCGGCCGCCGTGTTGCTCGCATGGGCCGAGGGAAACGACTGCCCCGCGCCGCATCCGAGGGGGTGCGCGACGCGGACTGGGTCGACCTTGCAGGGCCGCGCCCGATCGACCTGGGGTTTCACCAGGCGCACCGTGACCAGGTCCGCTGCGCCGATCGCGACCGCCATCAGAACGGCTGCCAGGGCGCGGTGCGGCGACTTCAGCCACAAGTAGATTGCGGCCAGCGCCGCAACCGCCAAGAGGACTCCGTTGTTCGACGCCGCGGCCATCACCGCGTCCAGCCAGGGCGTGCCGGGGTGGTTGAGGAGCGAGAGCAGCTGCACGTCGACGTCAGGAGGAGCGGACAAGGCGAAAAACCGTAGCACTTTCTGCGGCGAAAACGGTGATACAAGGGCCTGGAGGGAGAGTTCCGAATGCCGCGGATGGTGAACTGCGCGAAGCTCGGGAAGGAGCTGCCGGGCCTGGAGTTCAAGCCTTGGAACAACGAGCTGGGCCAGCGCGTGTACGAGAGCATCTCGCAGGACGCCTGGAAGCTCTGGCTCGAGCATTTCAAGATGGTCATGAACGAGTACCGGCTCGCCGGCGGCTCGGAGCAAGCCAACCAGGTCCTGTTCGACCAGGCGGAGAAGTTCTTCTTCGGTGAAGGCGCGCAGCTGCCGCCCGACTACAAGCCGCCCGCCGCGAAGGGCTGAAGGTGCGCGGGCCCGGCGAGATCCTCGTCGTGTCCTGCTACGA
>WNFS01002296.1_pt1 | contig 14458 bp, 13 predicted proteins | sample 5400141 | NCBI WGS metagenome assembly WNFS01 (sample SAMN13153358, study PRJNA577476) | soil metagenome | isolation source: 60 cm saprolite under Madrone tree | place: USA:California | collected 2016-06-14
TTGCGCATGAAGCGATCATTGACAGCGTATGGGACACCAACATACGCCCCTTGCTGTTGAAGCGTTTTCCCGGTGCGACGCCAGAAGAAATCAAAGAAGCGCACGGCTATTCATACGGCGGGGCTATTATCCAGGACATGGGTTATTACCCGCACGGAAATTTTTTCTTCAGCGACTTGGCACACTATGTGCGGAGCGGAGACTTTATCCTGGCTCTTTTAGCCGATGCCAAGGACCTTAACAGCTACGCGTTTGCGCTTGGGGCACTCGCTCACTATGCCGCGGACAATAACGGTCATCCCATCGGTACGAATCGCGCGGTCCCGCTCCTGTATCCCAAGTTGAAGAAGAAATACGGCGGCTCGGTTACGTATGAACAAGACCGGCTGGCGCACGTAAAGACGGAATTTGGATTCGACGTTCTAGAAGTAGCGCACGGACGTTACGCTCCGGATAGTTACCACGACTTCATCGGCTTTGGAGTTTCGGCTCCTCTATTGGAACAAGCCTTTCGGGAAACCTACAGCTTAGATCTGAAAAGTGTTCTTTCTGACGAAGACAAGGTCCTCGGTTCGTACCGTCACGATGTCAGCCAGCTTCTTCCCAAGGCGACGCGCATTGCCTGGAGCCTGAAGAAAAACGAGATCATGAAGGATCAGCCCGGCATGACGAAAAAGAAGTTTCTCTATAATCTTTCTCGCGCGAGTTACCAAAAGAATTGGGGAAACCAATATCAGCCGCCCACCTTTGGCGAGAGATTTCTCGCCTTCCTGGCTCGGATTCTCCCAAAGATAGGCCCTCTAAAAGGACTACAGCTCAAGACACCAACGCCTGAGACGGAACGAATGTTTGAAGCGAGTTTCAACGCGACTCTGGATCGCTACCGACAGCTGCTAAGCCAGGTAGGCACCGGCCAGCTGGATTTGCCCAACGACAATTTTGACACTGGTGAAATAACGGGACCGGGAAAATATCAGCTCAACGATGAGACGCATGCAAAGTGGCTCCACGTGCTGGCGAAGCAGAATTTCAATGGTGCTTCGCCGCAGGTGCGGGCCGAACTTATGGAATTCTTTGGGCATCCGGACGCTCCGTATGCGACTAAGCGAAAGCCAAAAGATTGGGCGAAAGTTCAGGCCGAACTTGAGCAATTGAAGAACGCAGTTCCGGCGATGGTCACAGGGGCCGGTTCCTCCCTATCAGGTTTCTCGTCGGAATAAGTGAAATTGCTGCCGAGCGCAGTTCCAAGACAGCGGTTTAGCCATGTCTAGTCGGAAATCCGACCTATGTTGGGTTTGGTCGGAATCACGACCTTAGCAATCGACCTTTGCTCCATCCTTTCCGAACAAGAATCGTTTTCTCTTGACTTCAGGATTTGGCGGGACGAGAATGCGCGCGACATAATCCCCCGTCGCGTAGATTGCTTTCCCTGCACGATGCCGAACCTCTATGACGAACGATAAGTACTTGGGCTCTCCTCCCGGGCATTATGACGAAGCATGTGCGGCACGCGAAGGTCCTGGAAGGAGCGGATTTGTCAGGAGCTTTCGGAAGTCCTCAAAGCCAACGAGTGCCACATTTCCAAGCGGCTATCGAGCCGATAACTCATTTCGTGCTGCAGCTAGGAGTACTCGATCGGTCTTTCTGCCGTAGGAGGCTCTGATGGGAACATATTCGGAGGCAACACCAAACCGACCTGGAATAGAGCAAACACTGTTACTCACGTTCCTACTATTTACCTGCCTGGGATGCGGCACTCCCATGGCAGTGAAGCGCCTCTCTGCTGAGCAGGTAAAAGCACAGCTTTCGTATTCGGCTTCTCTCAAGGCGTACTTCGACGTGATAAGTCGGTTTGCTGATGCTCAAGTCCAAGCGAGTGACTTCAGAATCGACCGTCTCACGAAAGACATTGAGCAGGAGTATAAGAGTGCTGCCCTCGGCCAAGTAGCAGCGGCCCGAGACGACAATGCGCGTCTCAAAGTGCTCAACGACCTCGCGAGCAAGATCGACGAAAACCAAGCAACTGCCGCCGGACAAAAACAAAGAATTGCCGACCTTGTCGCCAAACTGAAGGGCAAACAAGCGGAAATGTTGGAGGCCTACCAAAACATAGCGTCCGCCCAGCAGAAACTCGATGACTACATTCAACTCCAAAAGGCGGATGATGTTGTTATGAATGAGCTCTCCGGTATCGTAGGCGTGAATCGGGACAAGATCACCCAGTCAACCACTGACATCGCGAATATTGCAAACGAGATCGAAAAGCTCTTTCCGGCGAAGGGGGCAGCATCACCATGACGCTTCAAGACATCATTAGCACTCTAAACAGCACTTTCCAGAAGCTTGATGACGCCGGTATCGACGACACGAGTAAACGGGATCTGCACATTCTCATTCTCCAACTCGAACGTGAACTTGAGGTAGCCGCTTTCGACCCGCTAAAGGACATCGACTCAGTTACGATCGCGGACACATCTCAGCTTAGAGTTTTGGCTCAACAGGTTCAACAAGAGATTGACAACGAAAAAGCTCGCGTGAAGTTGCTCCAAAAAATGATTGCTACCGCCAAAGTAGCGGTCAGGGCCGCAGGAGTTCCAATCCCAGCATAGATTGCATGACGGCGAGAATTGAGGTGAGTTCATGTCCACAGGTGCGGCCAGCCCAGCTCCGGCAGACGGGAACAGCTTACTTCGGCTCGCCCACCAGCACGTGGGTGAGAAATATGTTCTCGGGGCATTGGCTCCAAAGAACAACCCGGACTGGATAGGACCGTGGGATTGCGCTGAGTTTGCGTCTTGGCTAGTCTTCCAGATTGCCGCCAAGCTCTACGGCTGTCGACGAGATTTCGGGGACCCCGCCACGGCAGACGCGTATACCGGCTATTGGGCTCGGGACGCCAAGAGCCTGGGCCAAATCGTCTCTCTTGAGTCAGCGTCCCGCACAGCCGGTGCGTTTGTCTTGCGCATACCCCAGGCGGGCGCCATCGGTCATATCGTCCTCTCCGATGGGGCGGGGGGAACGGTAGAAGCTCACTCCTCGAACGATGGAGTGATCACGTCTACTCTCGCCAAAAGGCGCTGGGATACGGGTGTGCTGATTGCGGGTATCCAGTACACCCAAGGCGCTGCAGTGTCTGTCTCTCCACCGCAGACTGCCGTCTATCGTCTAATGATGCCAGTCATGAGTGGAAATGAGGTATTGAAGATGCAGCGGAAGCTGAAGGCTGCCGGTTTCGATCCTGGCACCATTGACGGTGAGTTTGGGCCGCACACTCAGGCTGCAGTGGTAGCATTTCAGCTTTCGTCTGGTCTGACGCCGGACGGCGAAGTTGGCCCGCAAACAGCACAAGCTCTGGGGGTTCAGCTGTAGATGGGTCTGTCAGGCTAGATTTACAGTGGCAAACTGCCGAGGCGTTGGGAACGGCCCGACCGAGCGGTCGATGCAGCTCTTGAACCTACCGATCAAAGGAGACTCTCTATGGCAACCCCGGCCCTCCAAGCAGCGAATCCCCTCCGCCTCCCTCATTTCAGAACGGCGGATGTGACCATAGTGTCGTTACTGTGGCTGATCTTATCTGTGTGGGGGGGGATCTACTTGCCGCCACGGACGGGGTGGTTCGTCATCGCACTATTGATGGTCGTGTATTGTCTTTTTTTGGGACGGTGGATCTCCGCGAGGCCGTTAGGCATCCTCGTGAACGAGCGCAATTTGATGAGTCTTTCACGGTTTCAGATGATGTCTTGGACCGTGTTGCTACTTTCTGCTTTTTTTGAGGTGGCGCTGAAACGTCTGCATGTCCTATCATCGAACTCCGCTGCGTTGCCGATCAATATCTCGATGGACTGGCGGCTGTGGGCTCTCATGGGAATCAGCGCAACATCCCTGGTTGGAAGCCCCTTGATATTAAGTTCCAAAACAAATCAAGAACCGCAGCCAAAGACGGTCGACAAGGCAGCAGCGGCCCTGAACGAGCCGGTCGTCGACATTCAAAGAAACAGTCAAGGAACACTGTACTCAAACCCACGCATTGCCGACGCGTCACTGATAGATATGTTTCAGGGAGATGAGATTGGAAACACCGCCTATGTAGACGTTTCCAAAGTCCAGATGTTTTACTTCACTATAGTGGCTGTCCTGGCCTACGCGTATGCTCTGTACTCAGCCATGAATGACATTTATCCGGCAAGGGGGTTCGCAATGCCGACGCCATCGGATGCGCTCGTCGCATTGCTTGGGATCAGCCATGCGGCATATCTGACGAGCAAAACAACTCAACATAGCTAGCAACTGTAAAAGACGGCCCCGCAGTCTGGACACGTACCAGACGCGATCCGCTGGTTTGCGAAAACCTGCGGATCCCTTCCGCGTCACGGCTTGTGAGAGCCCCAGCCTGATGGCTGCTGCGCGAAGCGACGGTGAGAAGCCAGCGAACGCTAAAAGGACAAAAGGACCAGAATCAAGGAGTTCTTCAGTGGCCTTAACGCCTTAACATCTGCATTGTGATTCTTTGGACATTGAGGCAGTCGGCCGCTTTCGGCCCGCACCTAATAATTCGTGGGTCAAGCCGCGAGTCCACGGGCGATGCCGTCACGAAGCTGAGGTTGCCCTCGGCAGTCTGGCACACGCCAACGCTAGCGCCAACGCCTCTAGCCGCCGAGCGCACTATGCTTGCGTGGATCCGCACCGGCCTTGATGGGATTCGGTTTTGTGGTGGCGCGCTTCGGGCTCTTGCTGCAGCAACTCTGGGTCGCCCAACACAATCACACAATCTGTCGCCACAGTCGTACGGGCTGTCTCCGCGGTTCGGCACGGTGCTGATCGCAATTGGAGTAATCGTGAATGCCTTTGCCGGATGGCACCACCTCCGACTGGTTCGGGACTTGGACCGCGGTGAAACGGCACACTCTCGACCTTCCATCCAGCCTGTCGCCATTGCTTTGTTCCTGGCATTGATCGGGCTGGCAATGACGATTTATCGATTTATCTGCTTACCGTTCACAGCTTCGCGAATCTGCATCCCCACAGTAACGAGGAGGTTTCCATGACACCGGCAGCAGCAACTGAAGGAATCACCGATAAGCCGAGCAATCACTCCGTCGAGGAAACGGTGGATCGGCTCAAGAATATTCTGCAAGCTAAGGGAGTCACGCTGTTTGCCCTGATCGACCATAGCGGAGAAGCTGAGAAGGTAGGGATGAAAATGCCTCCGACCAAGCTCTTAATTTTCGGGAGTCCGAAGGCCGGCACGCCCCTGATGCTGGCCGCGCCCAGCATCGCCCTTGACCTTCCTCTCAAGATCTTGGTGTGGGAAGATCCGCAAGCCAAGGTCTGGGTTAGCTACGACAGTCCTGTCTATTTACAGAAGCGGCACAACCTGCCACAAGACATGGTGCAAAACATAGCGGTAGTTGAAACCTTGGCGGCTAAGGCTGCGGAATAGAAAGAACGGGTCTCCGCGCCGGGGTACGAAAGGGCGATTCTATTCCGGCGTCCCAGTCCGTTCCCTTCATTCCGTTACCAGGCTCAAAGCGGATAGGACTGCAGTGTCCCGAGCGGTGTCCCGAAACTGCCGTTGGTCTGTCGGTGCGAGTGTAAATTGTTGGGATTGCAGGGCATCACAAGAGAAGAAGACAATTATGAAACCGCTGTACCGCTGCACCCGCAACTGTATGACTTCACAAGTGCAAGGATCAATGGAGCACAGCTGGAGCACAATTAAAACTGAACGCCGGGCGGATCTCAAAAATGGCCACTCAAAACCGGCGAGATTGTGCCCCATGGTGCGGGAAGAGGAAGGTTGCTATCAGGTTTGTCACTATGCTTACCCTATTGGAACGCGAGAAAATGCGCACCAGCTCATGAAAATCAGGGTTTTGCTTTTTGTCGTTGCATCGCTCGCCGTGTGGGCTTTGGATTCGGCAGCCGCACAAGATAAGCCCGAGATTGTGTCGGCCACAATTCTTGCATTGGAGAACAAATGGAATGCAGCCTATAAGCGAGGGGATATCGCGACCATGGAGTCTTTGCTTGCTGATGATTTCATCATCACCGTAGAAGACGGGAGCACACTTAGCAAATTTGGCTACATTGCGCACAACGGGGACTCTACTCTCCACGTAGAGCTTACAGAAATGTCGGATCTTAAGGTTCGAACACACGGCAGCACAGTCGTGGTCATTGGCGCGTATCACGAAAAGGGCCGATCCAAGGGTAAACCTTACGAATACCGCGACCGTTTCACCGATGTTTGGACGAAGTTCAACGGCACGTGGCAAGTTGTCGCATCGCACTACAGTATTCCGGTCAGTAAATAGGGGAAAACACCCGAAGAACGCTCGTGAGCCTAACTGGACTAACTGTTCATGAAAAGCTGCCGCAGGTTGAAACTCCCAGTGCGCGACTACATGGCCGCGATTCTCCCGGGTTTGCCGATCTCCCGATCCAGCGCCTCCCAGACCTTCCCACCGCGTGGGTCGCCCAGCATTCATAGACTGCAGGCGACGGGGTGTTAGCGTGAAGGCAATTTTGCGACAACAACCGCATAGTCTCCTGTTTACGGACCATGCCCCCTTTGACGCGCGGGATTAGCGCTTCTCAAACCCACGTTCAGCCCAGCAATCCCTTTTCGCTTGATAGTGTCAGAAAGTACTACTCCCACACCTGCAAAAGTCCTGGGAGCTTGACACAGCAGCACGACGCCCGTAGTTTGTGCTCCGAAACTCACTTGAATCCTAGGAGGCCCAGCAAGTGAAAGAGATCGCTTCGGCGTTGATGTTCGTGAGCTTGTCGGTGCTAGCGGCGCTTCCGCTGGCGGAGGGCGCCGAGAGAAAAGGCGCAGACAAAAGGGAGTGGCCGACCCATGGCTGGGCGAAGGACAATCCAGCCAGAGTGGGACTCGATAAAAAAGTTCTGACGGCGTTTGATGCCGACCTGGCAAGCGGAAAATACTCCATGGTAGATAGCTTTGAAGTGTTCCGGTGCGGAAAAACAGTCTACGAGCGCAAATATCCCCACGACTACAGACAGATCTACGGGAGAGAGGCGAAGACGCGCGGGCCCCTGAATGCGCATCTGACTGGTCCTTACAACTACTTCGACCCGACGTGGCACCCGTACTATCACGGAACCGATCTGCACAGCATGCAGTCGGTGAGCAAGACGGTCAGCTCGGTCATTCTGGGCGTTGCCGTTACACGCGGCGATTTCAAGGCCAGCCTGGACACCCCCGTGCTCAAGTACTTCGACGTTGCGAAACTGAAAGACGTAGATGACCGCAAACGGCGAATGACGCTGCGTCACGTCTTGACCATGTCAACGGGTCTCGAGTGGAATGAAGAGGTTGCGTACGACGACCCCCGAAACGATTCGAGTTTGATGGAGGCGGCCGACGATTGGGTGAAGTACGTGATCGATAAGCCGATGGCGCAGGAGCCCGGAAGGGTCTTCAATTACAGCAGCGGAGTGTCGGAGCTGCTGGCCTACATTTTTCAGAAAGAGACTGGGCAAGATATCGAGGAGTATGGCGAGAAATATTTGTTCAATCCGTTGGGCATGGAGCACTTCTGGAAGCGCACGCCACAGGGGCTGGTGGATACTGAAGGAGGCCTGTATCTGCGCGGCTCAGACCTGGCCAAGATCGGGTACCTGTATTTGCACGATGGGATGTGGGACGGGAAGCCCATCGTCTCGAAAGATTGGGTAAAGCGGTCATTAGCTCCGTTCATTGATGCGGAGGAAGGCTACAAGTATGGGTTCAAGTGGTGGCTGTTTCCGCGAGCCGATACGCAGGGATATGTCTGGATGGGCAGAGGGTTCGGCGGGCAGCGCCTGATGGTCTTTCCGAACGAAGAACTGATCGCAGTGTTTACGGGATGGGAAATCCTTAAGGAGCCCGCGACTGACCACGAGATTGTCAGCCGGATTCTGCCCGCAGTGCGCACAAAAGCATGCAGTGGCGTTGCCCACTGAAAAGGGCCTCCTCCCATCGGCGGAGCTAAGCTGGCCCAAAACCCTCGAAGGGCTTGTGGCGCGTTGGAGGCCCCCTGGCGCACGCCTTTGGCATCTAACCAAGTCCGCTGCGTTTGCCAGTTCGCTATCGGTAGGATTGTCGGTTCTATGGTCTCCGCTGCACAGTTTCATAGCAGGTGACCGGGGAAGCTCGTCAATCTCAACTCGACTGTGGACCCATATTTGCCACCCAACTCGACGCCGTCGTTTGGGCCGCCCGCTTTCCGCAGGGACGTCGGATTCCGATTTTGTACAAGCGGTCTGATGCACGCGAGGTTCGCTTTGCCGGTGGAACTCCGCCCGGCCACGCGACTGCAGCGGGAGCGCTGACGTTGGCTTGCCTTTTCCTTGTGCTAGGAACTCTGGCCCTACTGGCATCGCGCAGTGAGCTTGTTACCGAGCAAACCACTGCGTGAAAATATCGCTTCCGCAGGAAGAAGATTCAGATCGGGAAGCATTGTGGCTGACATGCGCGGAGCATCGCATGAACTCTCCCCACTACGATCTGTTCCGCCCAAAAAAAGTTGTACAAAAGAACCTCGCGCGTCACACCGACAGCTGTGGAGACTAACAGGGCAACGGCGCGAGTTAACCGAGTCATGGGACGCTTTCGTTTTGGGCAGGATGCGAGCTTTCGGAGGGCCGAGAGTGGAGCGTTGAGATGCAGGTGTCCGTTTTCTGAACAGGGTGCAGGCAATTCACGAAGGAAAAACCGGGGCGTAAGATATCAGCGTCAATACGAATCGAGTTCCCTAGAATAAGGATTGTTGCGGTGGAAAATCGAAGCGATAGTCAAGCGCGTAGGAAATCGACGGGCACAACATTCTACGTACGAATGGGCATTTCGTTAAGTGCCCTTGCACTGCTTGTCCTGCATAAGCTCTACCCCGGTTTGTTGCCCGCCGACACAATTGGAATTGGATTGCTGGTCGTCGCAGTATTGCCATGGGTCTTGACCGTAATATCCGAAGCGGAGTTACCTGGAGGTTGGAAGGTAAAGTTCCGGGAAGTTGCAGAAGAACAGCGACGACAGGCGGACGAAATTGAGTGGATTAAGTTCCTTATGAGGAATTTCCTGACACAGTATGAACTTGAACACCTGAAGAAGTTGGCATCTCTGGAGCCTTTCTGGTTCGATTTCAGTAGCGGCACCAAGCCGTATTTCGACCGAGAATTGCATCGCTTGCTGGAACTAGGCTTAATCGAGCGCGAGCCGAACAAGGGTGTGAGAGGTTTGCTCTACGACAAGGAGGGCATGCAGAAGATCGACAACAAAAGTATGAAAGACGTGAAGCAGTATTTCCATATAACGAAGCCCGGTTTGGATTACCTGAAAATGCGGGACGAAATGACTGACGGGGCTGCGTAGCGGGTGGTGAAATGCTTTAGGAAATTGGAGGCGCACGTGGCCAGCTGAAACGTCGGTCCCCAACCCCACCGCTTAGGGGTGTTGGGTCGCGTAGCTAGCGACGCCCAGCGATCTCCGGTTTCCGACGGCAGGCACTCAGGGTGTCGTCGTCTCTCTGGCTGCAACTACTCTGAGGGACTCTGAACGCACGCTGATTCTGTATACGCTTCAAGGAGTCGGTTGGGTGATCGGCGGCCCAAAAGGTGCGGCCGCCAAACTTGGCTTGAAGCGCACTACGCTGATCCACAAGATGCAGAAGCTGGGGATTTCCCGGCCTAGTCTCCAAAGCAGCCAGAATGTGATGGGGCCAGCACCGCAGGTGCCAGACTTGCTGCCGCAATTGTAGTAGCGCCGATCGGCGCCATACTTGATGGAGACCAATTTCAATAGGGATGTTCTGACCCTCGACCCACAGAACAAGGGCGTCCTCCGCAAGCCTCTCATACCCGAATTACTGGCTCGGTAAAAGCGGACCAACCGATTACTATCCCAACGGCTTGCGTGCGGCTGGGCATCGCTGGTGCTCTGCGCTGCCAGCTGATTCTACGGTGAGGAAGCCTCAGTCGGACTCTGCGTCAAGGGCGAGCGTGGTACTGCGTTCGTCTTCGCTTCCAGCACTTCGGGGGTTAGAAGGTCCTGGATTCAATCTACATATTGCGCACCAAAAGAGATAACCTCATTCTTGTGGCCATTCGGCCTATCATTCCTAAGAACAATCAGTAGGAGGTACGCACATGGCAGCGAATCAGGTAGTGCTTTACTTCGACAAACAGGAGGATGCCCTGCTTTTCACCCTGGCTGCCAGTTCGGTCATGTCAGCGGAAGGCCCCGTCCACAGGAGCGTCGCAGTGGTCAAGGTTGCGGAGGAGATTTGCAAAGCCAGTCGAATCACGGCTGAGGGTGTTCTGAACATCACGTGAAGGATGGCACAATCAAAATGATTCGAAAAGCTGCGCTGCAAGTAGGGGCCCCCGCGCTACTCGCTTTCATGGCATGGAATGCATATCTTGCTGTCAACCATTTAAAGCAGATGCAGAGAATTGCTGCGCTCACACTGGAAAGCTCCATGATCCAGGCGGACATCTCCGGTGTTCTGAAAGACTTGACCGATATGGAAACAGGTCAGCGCGGATACCTGCTAACCGGGGACCCGCCGTACCTGCAGCCCTACAACGACGCGAAGGGCAGGATCGGAACCGATTTTGCCGGCCTTCGTGCAGGGTTAGCTAATCGAGCGGAGCGCGAACGGTCCCTGGAGTCGCAACTCGAGTCTTTGGCTATCTCAAAGCAAGCTGAGATGGAGCGCTCTATTAGTTTTCGCCAACAGGGGTATCGCCACCGCGCATTCATGCTAGTGGATTCAAACGAAGGCATGGAGTACATGGATAGAGCTCGCGGGCTTCTGTCCTCGTTATCCGCGGCGGAGACCAGCAGCTTCGCGAGATTCGACAGAGAGAGGAATGCTAGCCTAAGCCAGGCGTTGACAGAAATCATTGTTGCCAATTCATGTCTGCTCGTACTGGCAGCCTGTCTGTTTGGACTCATCCGCTACCATGGGCAAGTGCTTGAACAGGAAGCTGCTCAGAGCAGACAAGAGCTAGCCGTGCGCGATTTGCAGCTAGAAAAACTAACGTCTGCCCTTTCCAACCAAGCCCGTTCCAAGACCTCTGCCATCGAGGCGAACGCCCGCCTGCTGCTGGAGAACTACGGGGGATTTCTACCACGGCAAGGCCACGAATATGCTGAGCAGATAAGGGAAGCATCGGCACAAATGGAGCGACTCCGCCAAGATTTGGTTAGCAGCCCAGGTTCCAACAGCCATGAGAAGGCAGCTTAGCAACTTATTGGCCAGGCCGCTGGCTGCGCCCCAAGCGCCTCACTGATGCAGCGATAAGTTTTAGTAGTTATGGGCGAGATACATCCCGAGGGGCATGTCCGTTTCTTAAATCTCGGTCACCCGCCACCGCTCGAATATCAGCGAATCGCTTGGCGAGATTTCGTACCAGGACTTTCATATCGCCTGTTAGCGGAGTTCCCCAAAAACCAAGAGCCTATTGGATGCTACCAGGACAGCCTTTCCGGTAAGAATTCCGCGAAGAGATCATCGTAGTAGGATCTCAATTGCTCCAGGTCTGGTTTGGCGTGTCCCTTGGAATAGAGATCATAGCGATTGAACTTCCTCACCCATTCCAGTATTGCTTTGTCTTTCTCATTTTCAAAGTGCTGATAAGCGCCGTGACGATGCCAAGCATAGAAGGAGTGGAAACGCAGCATGTAGATCGCTTCGTCGGGAAGATAGGACTTCATCACTTCTGCGATGTAACCGTCATGGCCGAACGACATGTGGACATTCTCCAGGCCACAATTCGGCTCATAGATCCCGTACTTCGTCTGGTACTCGGGAACTTTTGCATCCGGATTCCCAGCGAAGTATTCAGGAAAGACTACCTGATCGGACCAGGCGCACCCAACCGGGAATGTATCGCCTACGACACCCCACTGCGGCTCACCATACAAGCAAAGACATTTCCCAAGATCGTGGATGAATCCAACCAGCACCATCCAGCGGGGCTGACCGTCCTTGCGGATCGCCTCTGACGTCTGCAAAAGATGCTCGATCTGCGTGAGGTCGGTATCCGGATCGCTGTCATCGACCAGAGTGTTCAGGTATTCCGCCGCTTCCCAAACGCTCTTCTTGCCGCGTGTTAGGCCGAAGTACTGCTGCTCTTTGCCCAGCACGTAGTTGACTGTCTGCTTCTCGTGATTCGTGCAGTAGAACTCTGCCACACTCGGGTTTGCCTCGGCGTCATACTGGCGGAAGTCGGACTCAGACTTTCCTTCTTTGTATCGGCCCTCCAGGAAGTCCTCCCACTGATCCAGATTGGGAAGAGGGTTTGCGGATCCGGGAACCGTTGCGCTCATACTGTGCTCCTCCAGGGCCTACGCATAGTGTAAGTCCTGCGTGCTTAGCAACCAAGAATTTTCAAGGCCCGTGAACGGGATACTTGTGGGAGCCCAAATGGCTCTTTTGCAAGGCGCAGAGACACAGAGACACTTGCATCTTGCATTATGAGAACTTCGGTGCTTTCGAGAGAGCCCAGGCGCGGGCTCCAAGGGTGACGATGACGATCATGGCGCGACCGTCCTGGTTTCCGCCGCGGCGACTCTTGAAGATTTTGGTGATGCCGTGAGCGTTTCTGAGTGCTGTCTGCGAGGCGTTCCCGATCTCCCTCGTCAGGCTAGATTCAGTCCATCCGCCTTCTTGTTTGTATCGTCGGGCTTGCCGGGGTTGGTACCCGGTGTCTCTGGCGCAGGTGTCGGCGGTGCCTTCGCGTCTGGCGCAGGCAGCGGCTGCGGGCGAAGCCTCGATTTCAGCGTGCCGAGTCAGCGCTCCAAAACGGAGGTGCCATTCTCTTCCTTCATGTAAGACGTGCCCGAAACAAAATTCCACAAGATGGCTTGGATTCGCAAGCGCAATTTCATCAACGGAATCAGGCTCTGACCCCGGGCCAGCTGCTTAGCCTCGGCGCCAAACTCGGAAAGCATCGCCGCCGCTGGACTACTCTATAGCGCCCAACGCTGGCGCTACAAGAAATCAGGCACGCCGAACGAAGCCCACTGCCGCTGCAGTCATCGCGATAATCACCAGAGCTGACCCCACAATTGCAAGCGCTGATGCCGCTAACAAAGCATGCGTAGTCTGCAGGATCACTCCCATAGGAAATAAGATTGAGCCGATCAGCATGGCCAGCGCAATTCCGAAACGAGCACGTGCTCCCAACGCCACATCATCCAGCACCACGCCCAAAACGATCATCAGCATGGCCAATCCGATCCAGTGCGAGTGCACGTCGACCTGCCGGACGTAATCGTACTTTGTCTCGCGATAAGCATTCAACGCAAGCTGTGATTCATCCCCATGGCGCTCTGCCGCATGAATGAACGCACCAGCCAGCGAACCACCCATGCGATCCAACGTCTGGTGCTCCACAAAGACCGCGTAGTACAGACCGTAGAGCATCCCGAAGGCTGCCAGGATCGTCCCACCGCCAATGAGCAACTTGCGGGCGTTGCTCATTGTGTGCTCCCGACTCCTGCGTCGAGGCTGCCCGTGTGGCGAACCACTCCCACCAGCATAGCGATCAGGGCCACGATTACCATCAGCCCACCCGAATCCGCAATACCGCCGGCCAACAGTCCCATCCTGAGCTCAAGCAAAACAAACACCGGCAAAATCACAGATCCAGCGAGCAATAACTTGACCCAACGCCGCTTCCACACCTCACTGAGATAGATATAGGGCTGCACGAAAGAAAGCAGAATCGCCAGCAATCCGAACTCGATGATATGAGAGTGCGCAGCGATCAGCACCGCCTTCTCCGCTTGCAACATGCCGTAGGCGTTCACCGAGGAAGCTATCCCGCCAGAGCCTGAAGGCTGTTTCAGTAAATCTTTCAGAATTACCATCTCTCTATTTTCGTGCTCATACAGGTTAAACCCCGCGTACCATGCTCCCTGCAGGAAGCCAAGCAGCACCAGCATCGTCCCGCCCGAGAGCAGCATGCGACGTTCCCAGCTGCGGTCTTTCGGCAGCTCCGATTCCGCCGGACCCGCATGCGTGTTGCGCAAGTACTTCCAGAACCCCCAGCCCTCTCCGATCAGCGCAATAATCAACAGCCCTCCGGCGGAGTCGGCCATAATACTCGCCCATCCAATTACCGTAAATGGACTGTAAGTCAGTCCCACATAATGGATGAGAAAAATTCCCACAGGCAGCAAAAAACCACCGATCAGGAATAGTTTCGCCAGCAGTTTTTTGCTGGACACGGAAAGGGCCACATAGGGCTGGATTAAAGCCAGCAGCAGGGCGAGATAGCCGGCGTCAATCATGTGCACATGTGTGTCCACCTTGGTGCCGCGATCTTCGAGCAAATCTCCTACGTGCGTAAACGCCGCTTTCACCGCCGATGGGTCCTGTGCCGCCACCGCTTGGGTTGCTGCCAGCAAGGCTTGTCCGGTTTGTCCTCCGTTCTGGTGCAGGAC
>WNFS01003607.1_pt1 | contig 14455 bp, 11 predicted proteins | sample 5400141 | NCBI WGS metagenome assembly WNFS01 (sample SAMN13153358, study PRJNA577476) | soil metagenome | isolation source: 60 cm saprolite under Madrone tree | place: USA:California | collected 2016-06-14
CGCGCGGCGACGCAATTGTGCAACGCGTACGAACACGCCAAGCAAATACCCCAGCGGGCCGAGCGGCTTGAAATAGCGATTGGTGAGCGCGCCAACGTCCGCGGTGAAACCGAGGCTAAGAATATTGAGCGAATAGATTTCGCCGTCGCTATGTGTAAGGCGAATGAGATCGACGGGGCGGGTCCGACCGGCAAGCAACGCGCGGAACGCGGCGTCAGCGCCGTCTTCGGCGAAATCGCGGAGAAACGAGTTGCCCGTCCCAAGCGGAAGAAAACCAAGCGAGATGCGATCTTGCGGTTTGGGACGACCGAAGAGACCGTTCAAGATTTCGTGAGCGGTGCCGTCACCGCCGACAGCGATAAAGCGTCGATAGCCCTGCGTGTACGCTTCGGCAGCGAGTTCCGAGGCGTGGCCGCTGCTGGTCGTGGCGATCACGTCGACCGCGAGACCGCTCTTGCGCAACTGCGCGAGCGTTTCACCGGCGAGCTTGGCGGATTTACCGCCGCCCGCCGCGGGGTTGACGATGGCGAGAAAACGCTCTTGCTGCTGGGACATGGCTACAAAGGAAGTATCGCAGAGGTCCGGTCAAGTTGCGCGAGTCGCTCGGCGAGAATGTTCCTCTTTATTTTAAGCGAAGCAGTGCGCGGGAAGTCTTCTTCGAGCACGACGACGCCGTGGACGCGCTTGTAATTCAAAAGGCGGTTGTTGCGCGCGATGATGTCGTTGCGAAGGGCGTCGCTGTACGACTGGCCGTTCTCCAGATGAAGCGCGAGGATGAGCTGCTCGCCGACCATCGAGCGTTTGGGCCAGACGTAGTTTGCGGCGAATACGCAGAATTCCTTCACGGGCAGGCTCTCGAAGACGGCCTCAATGTCTTCGGGGTAGATGTTCTTCCCTTCCTCGGTGACGATCATGTTTTTCTTGCGGCCGGACAGCAACAAATGGCCGGTCGAATCGAAGCGGCCGAGGTCGCCAGTTTTGAGCCAACCATCTGCGAAAGCTTCGGTGGTTAACTCCGGATCGTTCAAGTAGCCCGCCATGACAGTTTTGCTGCGAACGTAGACCTCGCCTACGCCGTCTTTGGCAGGGTCAACTATCTTTACTTCCATGCCGGGAAGCGGCTTGCCGACCGTGTCCGCGCGAAAGGGATGTAGATCGTTAACGGTGATTGCGGTTCCAGCTTCGGTGAGGCCGTAGCCGTTGGCGACGGGAATGCCAAGATCGTAGAAAAATTGAAGAGTCTGCGGCTCCGTAAAAGCGCCGCCGACGATGATGGCACGAAGCTCGCCGCCAAACGCTGCGTGAACCTGGCCGAGCAATTTGCGGCTGAGGCCGAGGCGGAGTTTCCTTTTCGTGAAGGCTTTGTTGACTGAGACAAGAAAATTGAAAACTCTGCGTTTTCCTGAGGGCAATTCGTCAAATCGGGCTTGCAGACCTTTTTGCAGATTCTTTAGGACCAAAGGAACCAGGCTCACGTAAGTGATTTTGTATTTCGGAAACGCTTCGCGAACGAATTCCGGACGAAGCGTGCGCAAATGGACGACGCACGCTCCGCACGTGAACGGGCCGAAAAAACCGACCATGAAATCGATGGCGTGATTTGTCGGAAGAATGCTGAGGTAGCGAACGCCTGGCCAAAAAGGATAGAGCGAGGTGAGTGCGACGCACTGTTCGAGATAATTCTCGTGCATCATCATACAGCCCTTCGGGCGGCCACCGGTTCCGGAGGAGTAGACGATGCAGGCTACGTCTTTTCGTTCACGCGGGACGAACACAGGTTCGGAAGCACTCCGAAATTCTTCCCAGCGCTGCGCGCCGGCGAGTTCGGCGTTGGCGGGAGCCGCGGTCGCGAGAACTAGCTTGACGTCCTCCGCGGCGGCACGTTCGGGCGCGTTGCAGAGCTGGCGCCAAATGGGATATTCGGTGATCAGTACTTTAGCGCCGGAATGTTTGAGCAACTGCCAGTGTTCGGCGGGTGTGAGCTTGTAATCGAGCGGCACGAGAACGCCGCCGGCGAAAAAAATCGCATAGGCGGAGATGAGCCACTTCGATTGGTTCGTCATGATGATGGCGGCGCGATCGGCGGCGGCGAATCCCGCATCCTGCAAGGCGCGAGCAAGCGGGTGAGCGCTGCGTTGAAAGTTTTTGTAAGTTAGACGTTCTTTTTCACGGTCGCGGTCAGCTTCGATCAGACAAGTTTCGGCGGAAAAGGTCGTCAGCGCATCCTTCAGCGCGGCGCCGATCGATTGATATTGGGAAAGGTCCAGCATTAAAGACGGGATTGAATGCGTTCGGCGAGAGTACGGAAGTCGCTGACGCCCTGCACTTCGTAGTCGGGAAGCTCGATGCCGAAATGATTTTCCAGGCGCGAGAGGAGCTCAAGGGCTTGAAGGCTGTCGATGCCAAGCTTCTTGAAGAAGTCATCGGACGGGGCGAGGGTGCCCACGGCGACATTGAAATGCCTGGCGGCGAGATCCACGACTTCTTGCGTGGTTTGGTCAAGCGTTCGCATTGGATAAATTTATCACTCTGGCGCGGGAAATAAAAATCACGCTAGGGCAGGTACGGCATGGCGTCGGTGGACTCGACAAATTTCTTAAGCGCGCCGAGAACGGCTGGGCGTGCGAAGAGTTCGCAGAATATTTCGACTTCCTGTTTGAGCTCGGCGTAGGGAATCGGCTTCAGGAATTTCTTTGCTATCGCACGGGTCGTTGCATCGAATTTTGTAATTTGTGCTGCGGTGGCGCGCGCGACTTTCAGGGCTTCGCCTTCACCGGCGAGTTGGGCGACGAGGCCGACTGCTTGCGCCCGCGTAGCGTTCACGCTGCCCAGTCAAAAGCAAATCGCGCACAAACGCATTACCGAGGTCACGCTTCAAGCGGGGGATACCGCCAAAGCCGGGAATGAGGCCGAGGCGCAATTCAGGGAATGCGAAGCGAGCCATTTTATCGGCGACGATGACATCGCAGGTCAGCGCAAGTTCGAGCCCTCCGCCGAAGCAGACGCCGTGAACGGCGGCGATAGTGACGAAGGACGCTGCGTCGATCGCATTGGCGACGGCGTGGCTGCGTTCGACGAAATCCCGGACGCCTGCGTTGCGCTCTTTTTCTGGCAACGCTACGGCGCCGTGATATAGCTCGCGCAGGTCCGCGCCGGCAGAAAAGCCACGGTTTTGCGCGCTGGAAATAATGCAAGCGGAGGTGTTCGCCTCGAGCGACTTGATGGCGGCCGCAAACTGCTCAAGGTCTGCGAGCATGGCAGTCCCGATTTCGTTGACGGGCGCACGATCGAGCGTCAGTTCGACGATGCCGTCTCGCCACTCCCAGCGCAACGCCTTGCCGGAGAAACTTTTCATGCAGTCGCTTTCCTTCCATACATCGCCGCGATTTCCACCGCGAATCGCATGTTGATGGCATCGCGGCGTAGCTTGCCATTCGCCGTAAGCAAGCCATTGTCCGCCGTAAAGACTTCGCTGAGTACGACAAAATTTCGAATCTGGCGATAGTGAGGGAGTTCCGGATTGATTTTCTCTATTGCGGCTTGCGCGAGGTCGTCGGAAACAGTTCCAGTGACCAGCGCACACAGGTAGCCTTTGCCGTTGCCAACAAGTACGACCTGTTGCGCGCCGGGAAGAAGCTGCTGCAGGCGATCTTCGATCGGCTCCGGCGCGATATTGTGGCCAGAATTCAGGATGATCAGATTCTTAATGCGGCCGATGATGCGCCAATTGCCGCCGACAGTGACTTCCCCTTGATCCCCTGTGTGAAACCAGCCGTCACTCATCACCCTTGCCGTTTCTTCCGGTCGTTGCCAATAACCCGCGAATAGATTCGGCCCGCGCACGAAAATTTCTTCGTTGTCACCGATGCGCATCTCTATGCCGGGCACAGCCTGGCCAACGTGCCCTGGCTCAACAGGAATGCGCGGATCATCCAGCGTGCAGATGCCGGTAGTCTCTGTAAGGCCGTAGCCCTGCAGCACCGGGATCCCGAGCATCAGGAAAAATTGCTGCGTTTCCGGCGCGAGGGGAGCGGAACCGCAAATCAACGCCATCAGATGCGAGCCAAAACGCGCCCGGACTTTTCCAAAAATCAGCAGATTACCGAGTCCAAGCCAGAAACGGTTGAAAGCACGGCGGTGGCCCGCATTGTGATGCTGCCACGCTTCTTTTGCACGGGAATAAAGGTAGCGGATGGGAGTCGCTTGTTTTGCAATACCTTCTTCGACGGCGCGGCGAACTCGTTCGAGCAGTGTCGGAACATTGAGAAAATAATTTGGCGCTGCAATACGAATTTCATCCGCAAGTTTGTTCAAATCAGTCGAAAGAGTGAATTCTGTTTCGCGCGTCAGTCCGGAAAGCATCACGATCCACGAAGCGGCGAAATTCAACGGTAGATAATGAAAGATGCGGTCCGGCTCGCGGTGGCCCATCATAAGTTGTTCGAGTCGTTCCGTGGTGCAGCCAATCATGTGCGTGAGATTTCCAGTCGTCAGGCAAACTCCTTTGGGCTCGCCGGAAGTGCCGGATGTATAGATGATGGTCACGAAATCATTTTCGTTGCGCGGAAGTGGCGCCGCATCAAACGGCAAAGTCAGCGAAGCATCGCGAGTCGCGTCATCGAACAGCACTCGATGCGGCGCGGCCTTCCACGCAGCAGCAACTGCAGCGCCTAACTCTTCGTTGCCGGTCAAGAGCAGGCGCGGACTGCAATCCTGGAGCATGCCAACAAGGTCGGCGGCCGCTTGGCGTGAATAGAGGGGAACGACGATTGCATTTTCCGCCATAAGTGCGAGGTCGGACGCGATCCACGAGATGGAATTGGCGCCAAGGAGCGCACAGCGGTCGCCGGGTTGAACTCCGCGGCTCCGCAAGAATGCTCGCGCTCGCTGCACGCGTTCGAGTACTTCCCTTCCCGTCGCCGAAACAATTTGGGTGCCTCGTACCTCGCGCAGGACGACGCGGTCGGCCGAGCGCTGCAATTGGTTGAAAATCGTTTCAAGGAAATTCGGCATCGGAAATCAGCGTGTCGCGGCCATCGCTGCATCGGAACTGTCGTATCGCTCGGCAAGCCGCACTAGCGTTTCGCTCAATGGCGGCAGATAGTCTTCCCAGCTGCGAACGCCTACCTGGATAGGAAACTCCGGGTACTGACGGCGTACCAGGTCTTCGAGAATTGTCCCCATACGCGCCATCACTTTTAGATTGCCGACGACGGTACGGGCAATCCCCTCGCGAACCGAATCCGCTTCGCTGACGAGCGTCTCCATGATCTGGAGGAGTTTCGGTGCGAGATCCGGATCGTCCACCGTGAGGAACAGATGCTGATGTCCGCGCTCGCGCATTAGATTGCGGATTCGTTCATCCATGGTGACACCGGCGGATGCCACGAGACTCGGCATGCAGGTGACAATTCCGTGGTAACGCGAGGAAACCATGTACGCGCATTGCCGCAGAATCGAAACGATCTGATACATGTCGTAGTCATCAGACGTGAAGATCGGCGTGCCCGGAATTTGCGCTTCGATGTCGCGACAGGCGACTGCATCGAGCCGCTCCATTGCCACAAGAATTGTAAATACGCGGTGTTTCTGCTGAAACGCCTTAGTTGCATCAATATAGCCCTGAATATACTTCTTATACTTCCGGTCGACTTCGGCGCCAGACTCGTGGAAATACACGGTGCGGTATTGGCTGTTCTTGAAGGCACCTGTCGTTATGCGTGCGGCATATTTTGCGAGCGAGGCTTTGACCGGCCAAACAAATGGGTGAATGGGACAGAGTACGAGGACAGGCGTTTTTTCGTCCCAGCCGGCATCACGCAAAGCCTTGCGGCCGTAAGCCGGTAGATGCGGTTCAAACGTCCACGCCGTGTCGGTACCGAGTTCGGTCGAAATGCCAAGTTTGCCAAGAACGGTTTGTGACTCCGGATTGCGCGTTATGACCAGTGAATCGCGCACATATTTCGCGCACATTCTTTCGATGAGGGAATCCATGTGGCCGGCTTCCGCGCCGTAACCGACGGAGATTTTGTTTTCCGACGAAGCAAATCCCAGAGAACCAATCATCATGGTCGTCAACGCGTTGGCGAATTTGCTCTTGAACATGGAGCCTTCGCAAGCGATGACACCGTGATTTTTTCTTGTCTCGCGATAGAGGAACGGCGGAAAAACATCGGGCAGGAAAACTTGCTTAGTTCCGTCGAAATAGCCCTTGGTGCGATCGAAACTCTGCGTCATCACGCTAAAATCAGTGTTCCCGGCGCCGAGGACGTGGCGCACTTGCCTTAGCATTTCGTTCACGCGAACATCAGAACCGGTATTCCGCGTGCCATTGTAGCCCGCGAAGAGCAGGCGCAGCTTTTCACCCGGCTCCCAGCGGGTGCCGCCGCCGAGCATCCATTTCAGGCGGGTCAACTCTATCAGCGCGCTGACCCACATCACGAGAAGAAGATCGGTCATGTTCCTACACTCCCGGTTGCGCTCTTCGCCGCCGCGCTTTCTGCGGGCCAGGGTCTGGCCGGATAACGGAATCTATTTGCGCGGCTGAATCGCAGTAAAGGATAAGCATAAGAAGAAAATGTTGCCGGTGCTTCGCCGCCCAGTTCGGCAACCACTCGCGAATTGTCGAACACGGTATTCCAAGTCAGGTAAGGCCAGAAGACCTTGAGAAGAGACGCGCCGCGACCCAGATCGCTCTTTTTTCGGGCAAGCCAATTTACGGTGCCGGAGAATGGTGTCCCGAGCGAAGAAACATACATTGGCTTGCGCCAGCCGCCGTTTTTGGCGAGCGCGTCGGTCAATTCGCGATAAGTCTGCGAGCCCGTTCCCGAAGAAAGGTGATAAGTGTTATGCGTGGCCTTTTCCTTTTGATGGATCGTGACGATTGCCTTGCCAACGTAGTCCGCAGGAATTATGTCAATGCGATCATCGGGGCGGAGCGGCAAAACAGGGAGGCTGGCAAGCACGCTGAATGCCTGCACCATATCAAACTGAGTGGTCTCGGGCCTGCGGCTGTCGCCCAGAACGATCGCAGGGCGAAAAATTGTCCGCGGCACCTCCGGCAAGAGTTCATGCACCATGTGTTCACAAAACTTCTTGGTGCGTGCGTAGGGATCGTAATCCGAGCGCGACCAGTCGATCGCTTCGTCTTCGCGCACAACTTCGTCTTGCCGCGTGCCGGCTACAGCAACGGTCGAAACATGCGAGTAACGCCGCAGGCCGTGGTGGTCCTGAATCCGGCGCGCCAGTTGAATCACTTCCAACGAGCCGCGAAGATTCACATTCAGACATTGCTTTTCGGACTTCCGGTTCAAGGAAGCGGCGCAGTGAACCAGCGAGTCGGTCGAATACACAAGCTGCTGGTAGTCGTCAGCCGAAAGTCCAAATCGCTCGCTGGTCAGATCGCCGCGAAAAATCCGCACGCGAGCGGCGAGAAAATCGCGAAATTCGGGAAATTCAAAATGCAGTTGGAGCGATTGCCACAGGCGCTCGCGGGCTTCCTGCTCGCTCTTGGCACGCACCAGAAGATTTAGCGAATCGGAATGTCCTGTAAAAAACCCCGCGGCCAGATAGCTGCCGAGGTAACCCGTCGAGCCCGTGAGAAAAATCGCCATGGGCTAAGCGCTCTTTCCGGTGCCGGACGCGGCGCCTGCGGCAACGGGCTCCGGCCCCCAGTCCAACTGGCGCGGCGGGCGGGATTCGAGCGGTCGGCCTTCCATCAACGGATAGCACCAGCGACGAAGCGCGGGGATATGTACGTTAATCCAGTAGTCCCACCAATCGATCGATTCGGGATCGAATGCAAAGAGTTTTTGTTCTTCCGAACTCAGGGCGGCGGAGAGCAATCGCGCATTCTCGCATTCGAAAACATGCTCGTTGTGAAGGATGAACGGCTCGTAAAGTTCGATCAATTTCTCGGCGCGATTCAGATCGCGCTCGGCCTTGGCCAACGGAGATTTCTTCAACCGGAAGAATCCCGCCACGCGATTGATGCCGCTGACGACCGCTTTCTGCATCGGAATCGAGAGCCGTTCATAGCGCTGTTTGGAGACCGGAATAGTTTCAAATTTCACTTTGAGCCAATGGTCGATACCCTGCTGGGTTTTGTAATGTTTGCGATGCGCCAGCCCAGTGAGTTCGATGCTCCGACCCATATTGCACGGTGTTATGCCCGAGGTTGCCAGCTGATACATACGCGCGTTCTTCCTCTGCACGAGGGCCGCCGCGATCAAAGTCATGCCCCGGCAAACCATGTCCACCGGAATAACGTCGAGGCACTTCTTTTCGTTTGAAGGAAGCTGCCGAAAATTCGTGCCGAGCAGATAAGACAACGGACCAGAAGTGTTGATCCCTTCGTTCCAACCGGCAAAGGGCGTGCGCGTGGAGCTTTCGACGATGGAAGGACGCACGACGGCAATCGGCAGATCTCTGCCGCGCCGCGCCAAAATCGATTCGCCGAGGCTCTTCGTGAACGTGTAAGTGTTCGGCCAACCCAATCGTTGCGCGCGCTTCATTCCCGCCCGTACGAGCCGATTCCGTTCCCAACGCAGGCGGTTTCGTCGAACAACACCTTCGAGCTCGCGCGCTTCCACCATGGATTCATCCGCGCCTTTGCCGAGTGCCTGTCTTCGCAGGGCAGGCGCCAATTCATTTCCCTGAGCGCGCTCTTCCACGCTACGAATCATCGCGCGCAATGATTCCACTTCGCGCTCCGTGTCAAAACGCGGGTCGCCCGCGGGATTGTAATTTTCGCGCAGATCTTCCTGCACACGCCCGTCGCGCTTACCGACGATATAGCAGGTTGAAAGGTGCATCAGTGCCGCATGATCCGATGCGCGCAGGAACTCGACCAAACGCAGCGTCGAGTCCACGTTCGAAGAAAGCGCGTCGCGCAGATCGGGATTGAAGTCGGTCAGCCCGGCGCTATTTACCACTACATCTAACGATTTGGCCAAGCGGTCGTACGTCGCTGCGTCTAAGCCCAGTTTTGGCGCGCTCACGTCACCTTCGACCACTTCCAGTTTTTCCTTGAGGAATTGGCCCAGTCCACGCCCATGAATTTCCTCAAGAGGATCGAACGTCGGCGACTCTTCCACGATCTTTTCAAACCGTCGCTGGGCGGTTGTCGTCCGGTTTCTGCGTATCAGTAGTGTGATTTTTCGGATGTTCGGAATTTGCTGGAGCAACTCCACCAGCCAGACTTTGCCGATAAATCCGGTTACGCCAATCAACATCAAATGTTTTCCAGAAAGAGTTTCGCGCACGGACAGCGATTCGACACGCGGCACGCCACCGAACAGCACGACGTTGCGACCAATCGAGACATCCGGCCGCATTGACGTCTGCGTCGCATCGGTCGCCGAGCTGCCTTGCTTCCAACCCAGATTCTTCTGTAACTGCGGCGCTGAAAGTCTGCCATCGGCGGCGCCGCTTGCAATCCACGCGAATGGCCCGCGCGGCCGTATGATCGGCTTCAGCAACCGTCCGGTCGCAACGCCATCACGAAATTCCAGTTGGTTGGAAATGAACCGTTCTACGCCAAGATACACGGCAAGCGGCCGCAGCACGTGATCCAGCGATTGCCCGACGAGAACCACCTGCGCGCCCGCCGAGAGCGTCTCGCGCAGCTTTTCAACGGCGCTCTGCCGCAGTTTCGGCTTCAAAATGTAATGAAAATATTCTTCGCCCAGCAAATCCAACCGGTCGCGGGTCACGCCGCGTAACAGCGCATAAAGCAGCCGCGTGGCAATCGTCCGGCCCGCGAGATAGGCGACGGGCCGAAGCAAAGCCATCGCGGCCATACTCGCTCGCCGTTTCCACCGTTCGGAAAAGCTCTGCCCGTGCCAGGTAAAAAAGCCAACTTGCCGCAGTGCGCTGAGTTCCAGGAGGGAACCTTCCACGCGCCAATAGACAGGCGAACCCGCGCCGGCAGGCGATTCTTTTCTTTCTGATTGGGAGACGAGATTCGACATTCCTGGCCTGGGCCTACGCGCCCAAACTGGGCGCTGTAGGACACTCCGAACAGCCTAAGCTGTGACGCGTTCGCACCTGTCTAGGTCTGGAACTTCTGGGACGACTGCTCCGACGAGGCGCATTTTCGCGCAGCATGCACTCGACGGCACCGCGCTTTGCCCAACCGGGAGCGCACCCCACTGCAATCCATTGGAAAAATATCATCGCGAGCGGGTAATCGCAAGGCGGTGAAGCGGCTCAAGCGGGCGGAAGCCGCGGCACGTTGCGCGCCGCGAATATGTGCTGGCGTTCGCCAGCCCGGGTCGTCAAGCCAATCGCCGCGAACAGTAGACAGCCAAGCACTAAACTCGCGAGAATCTCCACGAGTGGTACGGGCGTGCGCATCGTGCTCTTCAGGTCACGGCCAAAATTCCTCGGCATCGCCGAGACGACCAGCGAACCCACATAAATCGGCAAGAGCAGCACCAGCAGAAATCTTGTCCCGAAGAACGGATAGCGCATTCGAAACGCCAACCAAAGCGCCGCCTGGGGCAATATCGCCAGCAAGTTGAGTAGCGCAAACCGGTCCACAAAGTCGCTGCCGCCAGCGCGCCCCAAAATCCGGTATAGCCCAAAGCAGATGAGGCTCATCGCAGCGAGGAGCCCGAATGCGGCTAATGGCTCGCGTCGATCGGAAAACAGAAGTTGGTTCAAAAACGGCAGAAAAGCCGACTGCCCGAGCACTACAAGCGCAAGTCCCCCCGTCAGGAACTGATCGCCGCGCAGATACCAAATCGCCAGTGAAAAGAGGAGCGCAGCCAGGAGCGGTTCGAAGCCAACAGACAAACCTGCCGGCTTGCCCGCAATCGCGGTCGCCTGTAGATAGGAAATATCCACCAGCGTCAGGGGCACACGAAAAATGAAAGAGTGAAGCGCCGCGGGCAGGAAAAACAATACGAATTGCGCCGTCCAATAAAGCGGATAGACGGACACGACACCGAGCAAGAACAGGCGCAGCCAACGCATTCCTGGGGACCTCGGAAGCAAAGGATTTTCTACCTACCGGCCGGAATTTGCAAGCCGGATCAGGAGGAGCTAGACGCCCCAGCCGTAGCGTTCGGCGTGTTCGAGAGTGCGCTGCATTTCAACGTGCAGAATGTCCATAAACGCTGTCGTTCCAACGGGTTTCGCCCCGGGCATGGCCAAGTCCGGTGTTCGGTGTCCAGCTTGTAAGACCCGCACGACAGACTGCTCGATCCAGTCTGCTTCGAGGGACAATCCGAATGCATCGCGAAGCATCATGGTCGCACTTAGAATCGACCCTACCGGGTTGGCCGAATCCGTTCCAGCTAGGGAGGGTGCCGAGCCATGAATCGGCTCAAAAAGCGGCGCGCCGCTGCCAAAGCTTGCTGACGGGATTAGTCCGATCGAACCAACCAGTGCTGCGGCGGCGTCGCTCAAAATGTCGCCGAACATATTGCTGGTGAGCATGACGTCGAATTGTGACGGCTTCAGCGTCAACTGCATTGCCGCGTTGTCAACGTACATATGTTCGAGCTTGACGGACGGATAGGCTGAATTCAGCGCTGTCACCGTCTTGCGCCACAGCTGCGAACTTGCCAGAACGTTCGCTTTGTCCACGGAACACACCCGGCGCGACCGATTCTCCGCCCGCACGTAGGCAAACTTCGCAATCCGCTCCACTTCCTGTGCAGAGTAGGACTCCGTATCCCACGCGCGCTCTTTGCCGCCCTCGCTTGTGTTACCGCGTTCGCCAAAATATATGCCACCGGCCAGTTCACGGACGATTTCGATGTCGAGATCGCCAAGGCGTTCTGGCTTCAGCGGCGACATACCACGCAGAGGCTCCAGCACCTTGACCGGTCGGACGTTCACGTACAGCCCCATTCCCTGGCGCAGCGCCAGCAACCCGCTTTCCGGCCGCTTTCCCACCGGAAGCGAATCCCACTTCGTTCCGCCAACCGCGCCGAGAAAAACCGCATCAGCCTTCTTACACGCATCGAGCGTGGCGTTGGGCAGCGGCGTCGCCGTCACGTCAATCGCTGCGCCGCCGACAGGGTGTTCCTCAAAATCAAATTGATGATGGAATTCGTGCGCACACTCGCGCAGAACAGTGGCAGCGGCGCGCGTCACTTCCGGGCCGATGCCATCGCCCGGCAGCAGCACGATGGTCTTTTTCATGGAGTTTCCTTAAATTCCTGTGAAACTCGTGGAGAGAGCGCTTACGCAGCGGACGTTGCTCCCGCCGCAATCGGTCCAGCGCCGCGTCGCAGCACTTCGTGCGCAATGCCGACGATATCCCGCATGCGCACTGTTTTCGATTGGTCCGCAAGCGCCGTCACGCGCCGGTAGACTTCCGCGAGTTCCGTGTCGCTTGCATCGTATCCCAAATCCTTCAACGTCGTACGCAGCGCGTTACGGCCCGAGTGCTTTCCCAAGACGAGCGAGCGGGAAGGCACTCCAACCGTTTCCGGCGAAATAATTTCATACGTCAATGGGTTCTTGATGATGCCGTCCTGATGAATGCCCGCTTCGTGCGCGAACGCATTGGCCCCAACGACCGCCTTGTTCGGCGCAACCTGTGCACCGGTAATTTCCGTAAGGAGCCGGCTGGCCGGAAACAATTGGCTCAGATTGATGTTCGTTTGCGCCCCAAAGCTTTCTTTCCGGACGGCCAGCAAAACCGCAATCTCTTCGAGCGAAGCATTTCCAGCACGTTCGCCGATGCCGTTCACTGTGCACTCAATCTGCCGCACACCTGCCCGCACCGCCGCAAGCGAGTTCGCCACGGCCAGTCCGAGATCGTCATGGCAATGCGCGCTCAGTGTTACTTTCGGTGAATCGTTCAGGAAATCGCGCACTCGCCGAAACATCTCGCCGTATTCTTCCGGGACGGCATAACCAACAGTGTCCGGCAGATTCAAAATCGTAGCGCCGGCATCTACCGCCGTCCGGCAAACCTGGCACAGGAAATCGATGTCCGTGCGGCCTGCGTCTTCCGCTGAAAATTCCACTTCGCCGACAGACTGTCTCCCGTAACGAATCATCGAGCCAATTGCTTCGAGGGCCTGCTCGCGCGTCATATTCAATTTCACTTGCAGGTGGAGATCGGATGTCGCGAGGAATATATGCAACCGGGACGCCGCAGCAGGCTTGAGCGCTTCCACCGCTGCATCAATGTCATGCTTCTTCGCACGGGCCAGCGCGGCAATCGGCACAGTGCGGACTTCCTTCGCAACGGCTTGCACCGCTTCTAGATCGCCCCTCGACGAAATCGGAAAGCCCGCTTCGATAATGTCCACATTGAGTGCGGCAAGTTGTCTCGCCATACGGATCTTTTCGTCCGTATTCATGGAAAAACCGGGCGACTGTTCGCCGTCGCGGAGGGTCGTATCGAAGATGCGCACTACATCCATGGGCTCTGCCTCCAGTTAAGTAACGCAAATACGGACCCTGCGGTCAAATTTATCTTTGTTCTGCTTTTGATAATTCTGCCTTATAATGCCCCGGAGCCCCTTCATGGACCTGAGCGAACTCCAAGTCTTCCTGACCGTTGCCCGCGAAGGTAGTTTTTCACGCGCCGCGGAGCGCCTTTTCCGCACGCAACCCGCGGTCAGCCTGGCAATTCGCAAACTCGAGGACGATTTGGGACAAAAGTTATTCGTACGCGGCGCACGGCCCGTACGCCTGACCGATGCCGGCACGCTGCTGAAGGACTACGCGGAACGCCTGATTAATCTGCGCGACGAAGTAAAAAAAGGACTCAGCGAACTGGAAGGCCTACAGCGAGGCGAACTCGCTCTCGGCGTCAATGAAAGTTCAATTCATGCCCTTATGCCCGCCATCGCCAAGTTCCGCGAACTGCACGCCGGCATTCAGATTCGCGTGCACCGGATGTTTTCGCGGGATATTCCGCATGAGGTCCTGAATTACCGCCTCGACCTTGGCGCGATCTCGTATGTGCCGCGCGACCCGCAACTCCAAGCCACCGAAATCGTTAAGGACGAACTCACGCTGGTCGTCCCGCCCAAGCATCCGCTGGCCAAGAAGCGCGAAGTAGACGTGGCGGACCTCGGCGCGGAGTCGTTCGTCGCACACATCGTCGAATCGCCCTTTCGCCGCCGCGTCATTGAACTCTTTGCGCGTAACCGCACCGTCCTGAACATGCCCACGGAAATGCCCACTATCGAAAGCATCAAACGCTTCGTACAGATGGGGATGGGTGTAGCAATCGTGCCGCGTATGTGCGTCGCGTGGGAAATTGATCACGGCTGGATGAAGGAAGTGAAAGTGCGGCAGATGAACCTTCCGCGCCACGTCTATCTCGTGTCGCGCCGCGGCGCTCGCTTGCCCCATGCCGCGGCAGAACTCGTTCGAATCCTGAAAGAAGCCCAGGCTTAGTTCGCGGCTTCTGCTTCGGCAACCGAGGCGAACACCGGCATCAGCTTCAGCAGGCCGGACACTTGCATGACGGCCATCCCTT
>WNFS01002299.1_pt1 | contig 14452 bp, 11 predicted proteins | sample 5400141 | NCBI WGS metagenome assembly WNFS01 (sample SAMN13153358, study PRJNA577476) | soil metagenome | isolation source: 60 cm saprolite under Madrone tree | place: USA:California | collected 2016-06-14
CCAGGTCTCGCTCTCTTTATGATGCCGTCGGCAGCACCTCCTACAGCTGCTCCTGGTAGACCTTTCACAAATTGCCCTGCTGGTACCTTCAGACCCGTACCTGCATCCGGTATCACTCCCGTAGCCACTCCGATCAGGGTATCCTCTGCGGTTTCGCTCGGCTTGAAGTCGGTTAGGCTGCCATTACTGTCGAGAGATTGAAGTGTAAGACTGCTGACTAGACCACCTGCACCCCCCGCGAGGACTGGATTGCCGGTATACAGCAGGGTTTCGCCGGCAACGACTCCGCCAACTGCAGAGCCTACATATGCGTCAAGGCTGCTCAATTTTCCAGAGAAAGCATCGCTGATTCCTTGACCAACCAATCCGAGCCCGGCGCCAGCGAGAGCAAACACAATATCGTCCCCCCCAGCCCACAGCCCAGAGCGATCAGTAGAATTCGTCGGATTGTTCATGGCATAGGCATACTTATCGATCCCACCAGTGAACCCGATTGGATCTTCGGAAATGAACCTTTGGAGTGAGGGATTGTAGTATCTGGCGCGGTAGAAATAGAGGCCGGTGCTGTCGAGTTCGCGACCCGTGTACGCGAAACTGTTGGTCGTGCTGGAGCCGCCTTGAGTTGTGTTTCCAAATGGGTCGAAGGTGTATTGCGTTTGGAGAGTGCCGGTGGAATCCGCAAGAGCGATGCTGCTGCCCAGCGCATCGGCCAGGAAACTCCGTGCACCGGAGGAGTCAGCGCGCTGGAAGACTTCATCAATTCCGCCCATGAGGGAATTCGCCGTGTTCGAGCCTCCAATTACCTCCTGCACCGCATTCGCACCATCGTAAAGAAAGCTTGTTGCCGTCCCCAAAATGTTCTTGCTGATGCGGCGGCCCAACGGGTCATATATGAAACTTGCCGTTGTACCCGAATCGATCTGCTTGAGATGGTTACGTGCATCCCAGGCGTAGCTGTGCGTGCCATCGCTGGTCATGTTGCCGTTCACGTCGTAAAACAAGTTCGCGGTGCCCCAGCTCGTCAGCTGATTGCTAGCGTTGTACGCCGTCGTGGATACGGCATTCGGCAAATTCGTCGTAGCAAGGCTGCCGCCGATATTCGTTCGTCGGCCGTTCAGGTCGTAGCTGTAGGTCAGATTGCCCAGCGTGCTTGAGCCCTTAGCGTAGGTCAGCCCGGCCAACTGCGACGCGTTGTCGTAGCTGTAGCTGGCGGTGATTCCGTTGGGCAGCGTCAATGTTGTCCGCCGATTGGCATTGTCATAGCTGAAGGAAACCGTCGTGCTGCCCTGTACGATCTGCGTCAGCCAATTGGCATTGTCGAAGGTATAGTTTGCAACGGACTGTCCCGGCACCGTCAAGCTGGACCGACGGCCAGCTGCATCGTAGGTGTAGCCCACCGTGCCCTGCGGAGTGGGATTCGGCATGTCGAGGAGGGCAAGGACAGGGAAGGAAGAGAGATTCATCGCTCGCAAAAGACGCGAGACGATGAGGCGGCGGTCCTCTCTGCACAGGCCGACTCTTCATAGCAAGTGAGAGAAAAATCGTCGGGACGGCGCACGGGACTTTGCGTGAAGGAGTCGCTATTCGGCCCGGCTCAGGTTTGCGATCCATTTTTGCAGGATTGCTTGCTGGTCCTGCTCGATGCTTGTGAAGATAACTCCCATGCCCATATTGGGGAGGATGAATACGACTCTGCCGATCGCCGTGAAGGTGGCGCCGGGCCCTCCACCTCCAAACAAATGCGTAGACGTGGTGCAGACGTTTCAGATCCTTGTGCCCTCCTCGAGCGCCACGCTAACATTCCCGATCACGACGGTAACAACCAGAAGGGACTGCCAACAAGGAATAAAGGTGACCGTAAACCCCGGAAACACATATACGCTGGGAATCGTAAACTGAAAACAGGAGGACAGCCATGAAGTCAGCACGTTTGGGCACGTTTCGGGGTAACTATTTGATTGTCGCCCTGTGTTTCCTCGTGTGTTTCCCGGCGGTGGGCGGAACAAGTCGCCAATATTCCAAGGGTGACACAGAGCGCGATGTGCAGGCCTCGGTTCGTCAGAGGATAATGCTGATCATACAGCGAACGATTGCCCGTTCGAGATTTAAGACAAGCTACGGACTGCCTGCCGTAACAATGCCAATCCTTCCGTCAGACGAAGACCTAACAGAGGTGAAGAGTCACGGCCGCGATGCGGTAAGAGTTCTGGAGGAATATTTGCGTTCTAAGGAAGCACTTGATCAGAATGTGGCCTTGAGGTTCTTGGGGCAGTTTAATGACGACTTTTCCTTGGCAACACTACGCGGGTTTGCGGAGAAGAGCAAGTTCGCCGGAATACGACAGCAAGCTCTCTTTGGCTTACGAGCTTATCCGTCTGGGAAAGTGAAACCGATCATCTCAGGTATCGAGCAGAACGACCCCGATCCCGAAGTGCGCGCAACGGCTCGCCGCCTCCTTGCCGCGGATTCGGCTGCGCCCTAAGAATGCAAAGTGAGCGCGCCTGCCAAGTGCGGCGTGTCAGTCTTCTAAATGGCGACGACATCATTCTCCTTTGTGCTGGAGACAAATCTAACGCACGACACGGATCACCACATCACGCGGATTCCTATCGTCCCTGAGCACCACAAATTTGGAATGACGCAGTCGGTCTGCTTCAGTGCATTCTAAGGAACTCGACGGGGAAGCCGAATCGTAGGGAACTGATGCATAGATTGATGGTAAATGGCCCGTCCGGAGCAAGAAAATTAGGACAAATGAAGGCCCGATTTTGTCCTAATTTTGCTCTAATTTCTCGAAATCTGCAATTCCAAGACCACCCAAAATGCACGTTGTAAGTTATTGATTTTGCGAAGAAGCAGCGAAGATTAACTTTGGCGTAGGGAACTGACGGTAGGTTGCCCTGTGGTGGTTAGCCCCCTACCCCGCGAGTGGTCTTGTTTGCGTAGACGGTCTATTCGGGGCGGCTCAGGTTTGCGATCCATTTTTGCAGGATTGCTTGCTGGTCCTGCTCGATGCTTGTGAATGTGACTCCCATGCCCATATTGGGGAGGATGAATACGACTCTGCCGATCGCCGTGAAGGTGGCGCCTTCGTGGGAGATGCGGACGCGAACCTCCGTGCCTTGTGGTGTGGGATTCAGCATGTCGAGGAAGCATCCGCCAAGACTCACGTCGCTGGTTTTAGCGGCGAGCTTTGTGTCGGACGAAATCTCGATTGCTTCCGCCTCTGCGATGAATGGGTAGCGTGGAGCACGACGGCGCTCTGAGTCCATTCGTCACGGCTTTCTTCGTGGCCAGAGCAGAGAGCGTGGTCACAGTTAGCTCGAATCTTAAATTCACCAGTAGGTTAAGTCAATCGGTGTAGCAGATAGGGTGCAGCCCTGAAGCCGCCGAGGACGGAAAGGACTGGCTCAAACTGCAGGGGAACGACTGAAGGCGGCGCAAACGGCGGGCTCTTCAGCTAACCGCTTGCAACGCACTCGGAAAATTCATCTTGACCGACTGTTGTGTGGAATTCTTCCCGCTGTTGAAGTGCTGTGAGAAGGGCGAGCGCTTTGCCGTAGGCTGCTATTGTTTCGATTAGCGTGTAATAGGCCACGGAGTTCCTGACAATTTCGCGTCTCCTTATTTGGGCGTCCGCCGACAATTCCAGTATTCGTTCGATAGCTTTGCCCACAGGGCCGGAGCTCAATTTCTTCATCATGGACGGGCCTCTTACAACTCGCTACTTGCTTCCACAACGACTTGCAGTACTGATCCGGCGCAAGGTTCGCGCCACTCTCAACCTAGATGGGGGCGTTGTCGCAGCGAAAATATACGGAAAGAGGGAGGGGGAATATCTGAATTCGATGGCAGGTATTTTCCCGATTGCGTCGCTTAATCTCCCGCGCGCGGTATTACTGCAGGTCATTGAAAACAGAGGAGAAATTGGATTTTTTGGGGTAGGGAACTGACGGTCGGTTGCCCTGTGGTGGTTAGCCCCCTACCCCGCGAGTGGTCTTGCCTGTATAGACGAGGCGAGGGGGGAATAAGTTTCCTGAAAGGGCAAAGATTTTTTGGGGTGGGCGGGGGTGAAATTGGGAGTGGAATGGACGGATGATGACACTGCGGCCCGGTCGGATGGGTGGTCCTGGAGCAATTTGCCATTGTGCTGGCCTTGAGGTCCTTCGGGCATCCTCATCGGATGCCCTCAGGATGACACTCAATTCGACACACGCGTTGGTTAAACGAGGTCGACGGTGTCGAGGTAGCGGGCGACGGACACGTTCCATTTGAACTTGTCGCGGATCGCGGATTGTAGGGCTTGGGCGGCGGCGGGTTCGCCGTGGGTCAGGTAGGTTTGTTTTGGCGGGGCGGGGAGGCCGGTGAGCCAGCGGAGGAGTTCGCTTTTGCCCGCGTGGGCGGAGAATTGGCCTAGCTCGACGATTTCTGCGTTAACGGGAACTTCCTGGCCGAAGAGGCGGATAGTCTTCGCGCCTTCTTGCAGCGCGCGGCCGCGGGTGCCTTGGGCTTGAAAGCCGGCGAGGATGACGGCGTTGCGGGAGTCGGGCAGACGCTGCGCGAGATGATGCATCACGCGACCGCCGGTGACCATGCCGCTGGCGGAGACAATCATGCACGGGGTCTTTACGTTGTTGATTTGCTTGGACTCTTCGGTGGTGCGGGTTAGATGGAACTGGTGAACGTTGAGTGGGTCGCCTTTGCCGCCGGCATCTTCGCGGGTGTAGTCGAGATCGTGATCTTCGGTGTGCTTCAGATATAGGTCGGTGGCGCTGAGGGCCATGGGGCTGTCGACGTATACGGGGAGGCGGGGGATGCGCTGCTGGTCTTCTAGCTGGCGTAGGAAATACATGAAGGTTTGCGTACGACCGATGGCGAAGGCGGGGATGACGATGACGCCGCCGCGCTTGGCGACGCGATTCACGATGGCGGCGAGGAGTTCGGCGGGATCGCCTGCGGCGTGATCGCGATCGCCGTAAGTGGATTCGCAGAGCAGGACGTCGGCGTTCACGGGCGGCGTGGTTGGATCGTTGAGGATGGGCTGCTCGTAGCGGCCGATATCGCCGGAGAAGACGACGACGGTTTTCTTGCCATTTTCATTGATGGTGAGAACGAGGCTGGAGGAGCCAAGAATGTGGCCGGCGTCGTAAGAGTCGATGTGAAATTCGGGGCTGATATCGAAGGCGCCGCTGCGCGACATGGGTCTCAGGGCGCGCAAAGCGGGATCGACGTCTTCGGAGGTGTAAAGCGGCTGGGCATCGGCATGGCGGTTGTTCGGATGCTCTTTGGCGTGCAGGGCATCTTCTTCCTGCAGGTGGGCGGAGTCTTTGAGGAGGAGCGTGGTTAGCTCGATGGTGGCGGGGTTGGCGAAGATGGTGCCGCGGTAGCCGTCGCGAACGAAGCGCGGAAGTAAACCGGTGTGATCGAGATGGGCGTGGGTGAGGACGGCGTAGTCGATGGTTTTGGGATCGGTGGGGAGGGGTTTGTAATTGCGGTCACTCAGCTCCGGAGTGCCTTGAAAGATGCCGCAATCAACGAGGAGGCGTTTGCCTGCGGCTTCGACGAGATATTTGGATCCGGTGACGGTGCCGGCTGCGCCTAGAAAAGTGAGTTTGGGCATAGGGGTGTCATTTTACACGGCACGCAAACCAGATAGCGTCGGATTTCACCACAGAGTGCGCAGAGGACACAGAGACAAGCTAGGGCAAGAGAAAATTGTCTGGAGATTTTTGGTGGAGCCGATGGGATTCGAACCCACGACCTCCTCGATGCCATCGAGGCGCGCTCCCAACTGCGCCACGGCCCCACCGAGCTGCAGCGCAGTAAATGTTAGCACCGGGCGTTCTGATTCGTCTACCGAGTGAAGGGGCCGCGCCTTCACGTTGGCCTTTTTTCCATTTGAATAATCGGCAGAGACTCGCCGTTTACTAGCGGAACTTCCAGATTCTTGACGGGGAGATAGCCGCGGGCGCGGAAGAGCTTCGCGCCGGTCAGCGTGGCGCCCATCTCGAAGCGGGAGAAGCCCGCTGATTTTGCTGCGTTTTCACAGGCGTCGAGGAGGAGCGTGCCGACGCCGCGGCGGGCCCACTCTGGATGGATGAAGAAAGCGCGAATTTTGGCAGCGTCATGGCGGGGGTCGAGGAGGTCGTCGTGGCGGTCGGTCCATTGATCTGCGCCGTAAAGCGTCTTGCGCTTGCTCCAGCCGCCGCAGGCGATGATGGCCGGCGAGGCCTGCGATTCCGCCGGGCAATGCTCTACAACCAGATATGTGCCGTCGGCAATGAGCTGCGTATCGACGCCAAAGACAGTGGTCAGCGCGCCTTCCATTTGCGCGGGAGTGTAGTCCTGCGCCTGGAGTCGGCGGACAGAGGCGTCGATGAGCGCGCGGAGGACGGGAAGGTCCGCGAGAAGTGCCGGACGGATGCGGAAGTCGGCTTGCATGACGGACTCGTGCAGATTGTAGCGGCAAAGAGAGCGCCGCGCTTTTAGTTATTTACTCCGCCCGTGAGGTCGGTATGATGCGTGCGCTGTATTGGCGGTTGAGGAGATGAGCGTGAGGAAATGGATCGCGGGCTGCGCGGGCGCGGCTTTGCTAATTTCGGGTGACGCTGTGCATGCACATCAGGACGCAGGCGCAACAACCACAGCGAGCGCTGCTGCGCGACAGACGGAGACGGATGAATATACGAGGTACGAGCTGCTGGCGCCAGACAGCGCGAGCTTTCGGATTCATTATGAGGTGACGGCGACCACCGTCGGGGCAAAATATTTTTACAACCCGATACGGAAGGGCAGCGTCGCCAGCGACGAAGCTATTTACGACGCGATGAGCGGGGAGGCGCTGCAATTTGAAGTTGTGAGCGGCGAAGAGGCGCGGAAGGACGCGTTGATGGCGGAAGCCGACGCGGGGACGAACTACATCAAGGTGCACCTGGCGCGGCCGGTGCCGGCGGACGGGCAGGGGCGGCTGCTGATTCTGAAGACATACAAGGATGCGAAGAGCTATTACCGGGACGGCGATGCGATCGTGTTCAATCGTTCGTTGGGGATCAAGAGAAACAGCGTGGTGCTGCCGGCGGGCTACGAGCTGATTGGATGCAATGTGGCGTCGCAGGTCCTGCCGGACGCAGATGGGCGGACCGCGGTGAGCTTCATGAATGGAAGCGCGGGAGAGGCTCCCCTGATGGTACGGGCGAGATTGAGCGCGCAGACAGGTGCCGCCGCGGTGCCCCGGCCGGTGACGACGGCGGTGAGTTGGGAAGCGCCGTTCGCCGGGGAAACGGAGAAGCAGCGGCTCTCGGAGCGGGCGCATCAGGATCGCGATATCGTGTATTTCCTGAAGGAACCGGAGAGTCACGCTTTTAGTCTGTATCACGATTACACAGAGTCGCGACCGGGCGTGGACAAGTACCTCAACGTGGTGCGCGCGGGCAGCACGGTTTCCGACCCGTCGGCGTACGTGCTGGATACCGGAGAGAAGCTTGCGACGCAAATCATGACAGGGGACGAATTGGCGGCGGCGAAGATCGACGCAGGGGAAGCGTTGGCGCCCACGGCGCAAGTGGTGGTGATACGTTTCACGCCGGTGAAGAAGGGGCAATCGATCAGGCTGCGGATTGCGGAGACGTATACGGCGGTTGGAAGTTATCGCCTGGAGGGAGATGATCTGGTATTTGACCGGAGCCTGGGGCGGTCGCGCAATGCCGTCGTCCTGCCGCAAGGGTGGTACCTGACGGCGAGCGCGATTCCCGCAACGGTGAGCTTGCTCGCGGATGGGCGAGTACGGCTGGACTTCTGGAATGGGCGGCCGGATTCGGTGGATGTATTGATCAAGGGCAAGCGGCGCGTGGCGTCCGGCGAGAAAAAGTAGGAGACGTTTTGCGGTGGCTGGCGTCTTTGCTTGCGGTGCGCGGAGTTCGTAGCAAAACAATTTGGAGCGGGTGAGGGGGACATTGTGAACAATGTTGGTCGGTTGGTATCGGTAGCAGCGTTGGCGTTTCTTTGCGGCGGCGCGCTGCAGGCGCAGACGAAACATACGCCGACGCTGGAGGAGTCGCTGAGTTTGAGGACGATTAGCGGCGCGCGCATTTCTCCGGACGGAAAATTTATCGCCTATCGAGTGCGCGAAACCGATTGGAAGGAAAATGCGTACGTGCGGCAGGTCTGGCTGGTGAACGTGGCGACGGGGACGAGTTTTCAATTGACGCGCGGAAAGAAATCGAGCGACGCGCCGGAATGGTCGCCGGACGGGCGGTGGTTGGCGTTTATCGGGGAGCGGGAACCGAATGCGATTGTGCCTGCAGGCCCCGTGGAGAAGAAAGAAGGGAAAGACGAAAAAAAAGAGGGAGAAGGGAAGCCGGCGGCGCGGCAGATCTGGGTGATCTCGCCGGAAGGCGGAGAGGCGTGGCAATTGACCCAGCAGGAGACGGACATCGGAGGATTTCACTGGTCGAAAGATGGGAAGCAGATTGGGTTTACGGCGCCGAGCGCGGAAAGCAAGAGCGAGAAAGATCGGAAGGAAAAGTACAGCGACTACGAAGTGGTTGAGGAAGATTACCGGCAGAACCAATTGTGGATAGTGGATGCGGTGGAGGGCGAGGCGCACCAGGCGCCCGTGAAGGCGCGGCAGATCACGCACGACGCGACGTTAAACGTGAATGGATTCGCGTGGTCGCCAGATGGGAAGCGCATCGCGTTCGCGGCGACGCACAACCCAATCCTGGCGTTCGGCGGAGATGAAGATATTTATCTGGCGGAACTTACCCAGGACAATGCGGTTCGCAAGATCGTCGCGCTGGATGGGCCGGACAACGATCCGATTTTTTCGCCAGACGGGAAGCAAATCGCTTTTTCGACGGCGCTGGCGCAGCCTTACTACTACTACGCAAATGGGCACATTGCCGTGGTGGACGTGGAGCGAGTGCTTGCGCAACCGGCGACAAAGCCCGCGGATGTACGGGATCTGACCGCGCAATTTGATGAAGATCCGCGAATGACGGACTGGGGGCCGGATGGGATTTATTTCGAAGGCCTGCAGAAAACGTCAGCGCATCTTTTTCGGGTGAATCCAAAGACGAAGGAGATCGTGCGGATCAGCGCGCCGGATGCGTATTATCTCGACGACGTGTCGTTCACCAAGGATTTCAGGACGTTGGGAATCGCGGCGCAAGACGCGACGCATATGACGGAGGTATTCGTTTCGGGTACCCAGAAATTTGTTCCGCGGCAGCTTACGGACATGACGGCGCAGGTAAAGGATTGGAATCTCGGCAGCGAGGAGGTGATCTCCTGGAAAAGCAAGGATGGCGCGACGATCGAGGGGATACTGCGCAAGCCGGCGAACTACGACTCATCCAAGAAATATCCTCTGCTGGTAGTGATTCACGGCGGGCCGACAGGCATCTCGCAGCCGACGCTTTCGCCCGGGGACGCGTATTACCCGATGCAAGTCTTTATGTCGAAGGGCGCGCTGGTGCTGCAGCCGAATTATCGAGGGAGCGCGGGATACGGCGCGGCGTTTCGCGCGTTGAATGTACGAAATCTGGGTGAAGGGGACATGTGGGATGTGATTAGCGGAGTAGATTCATTGATCGCGCGCGGCATGGTCGACGCGACGAAACTGGGATCGATGGGATGGTCGCAGGGCGGATACATTTCGGCGTTTCTGACCACGCACAGCGATCGATTCAAGGCCATTTCCGCAGGCGCCGGAATCAGCGACTGGCGAACGTATTACGTCAACACGGACATCACTCCGTTCACGCGGCAATATCTGCATGCGACGCCATGGGATGATCCGGAGGTTTATCAGAAGACTTCGCCGATGGCGGCGATCAAACAGGCCAAGACGCCGACGCTGATTCAAGTGGGCAGCGCGGACAAACGGGTGCCGCCGCCGAATAGCTTCGAACTGTATCGTGGGCTGCAGGACCAGCACGTGGCGTCGAGGCTGATTTTGTACACCGGCTTCGGGCATCCGATCACCAAGCCCAAGTCGAATCGCGCGGTGATGCAGGCAAATCTGGACTGGTTCGACCATTACATTTGGGGCGAGGAGTTTCCGAAGGATTCGGCGCTGCTGGGTTCGAGTGAGGTGGAGAGCCCGAAGTAGACCGCTATTGCGATCGAAAAACGATAGTTATGTCTGCCAGCGTCTCCACTGGATCCCCATCGACAAACGTAGGCGCATAACGCCACTCGCGCACCGCCGTCGCCGCCGCTGACGTTAGCAGGCCAGGCCCGCTCACGGGCGTCACTCCGATAATCTGACCCGTGCGCCCAACGCGGGCCAGCAACTCCACGCTGCCCTCGATACGTTCTTTCCGGGCTTCCACAGGATAAAAAGGCGCGCTGTGCGATATTAGTTTTCCAATGATCACTCGCTCGGATCGGCCAGATGCGCTCGGCAGGATCTCCAGCCTTCTTCGCGCGCTGATGGCAATCGCCGGAGAGGCGCTGATTGCTTCTGCCGGAAGGTTGACATGGAAAGGCCGCCCTCCCGGCCCCGGCGGGTTTACCAAAATGGAGTGCTCCGCCGCCCCGCTGGGCTCCGCGTCCAGAGCGCGGTTGTCGCGCGGCATTGCCTTTTCGGCGGAACGTCGTGCGGGCAATTCATTGATACCTGTAGCTATTGCGCCTCGGGCCGTAGAATCTGCTGCGCTCCCTCCGGACGCCGAGCCGCTTCTCGGCTCAGTCGTGCTCTGAAGCGCGTCGACTTTCTTCTCTGTGCTGGGCGTATTGGCGGCCTGCGAATTCGGTGCTGGCTCGGAAGTCGGACTAGCACCGCCCTCCGCTTTTGGCTGACCTGCATCCGACGCGCTCTTCGCGTCCGCCAGATCCGCGGCCGCTCCAGCCGCGTCAGCCAGCTCCGGCGGGGCTGGCGGCGTCACCTTCGGTGGGGGCGCGAGCTGATTTTCCGCCGCGTCTCGAAGGTAAGCAATCCAACGGTCTAAGCTTCCCCGCCCAACGGTCGAACCCAACGTAAAGAACAGCGCCGCCACAAAGAGAACCAGTAGCGCTGTGCCGCCCCGCCCTTTTGGATGACGCGTCGGCTCAATCCAGGTTCCTTCTTTTTCCGGTTCTTCTGCAAACATTGAATAATCCGTGAATCGAAAACTCCGTGCTGGTGGCCCGGTCGCGCCAACGCCCACTGCTTCCCCGGGTGTCGGTGCGCGTTCTCTTGGCGTTTGCGGCGGCCGTGTCCGTGCGCCGCGCGGTTCACCTGGCCCTGCGCCTTCGTGATCAGGCGCATCAAGAATTTGTCTGGAGGGCTCCCGGCTTTCCTCGGATGAGCTTGGAAGGCTCTCTCTGGCATCTTCGGAATCGCCCTCTGCCGCCCACTGGTGAATCTTCTTCCGCGCTCCCTCCGGCAGTTCCGTGAATTGAATCCCTGCTTCCTTTTTCGAATCGCTCAGCCAAACAATACGACCGCCGGCCGTCAGCCAGGCTTGAGACGCCGGTGCTTGAAAGCGAATGCCGGTAAACTCGCGCGAGCCGAGAGGCAGCGCCGAGCGCACCGCCAATCCGCCCTCGCTCAGGTTCAGGAGAATTCCGCCGTTCTCCTGTCCCAATTCCACATAGGCGATGGGCAACATTCTGCGTCGCGCATGGGCGCGGTTTCCGTGCTGCGCAGGGTTTGTCATGGCTGTGCCGGTTGCGCCGGGTGGGTGGAGCTCAACGCGTAAACGCTGAAATACTTGACTACTTTAGACTTGCACGTTCATTCTACGCTGACGGGAGGTGTCCCTCAAGGACTCTCGACTGTTGGCTTAGCCTACCTAAGCAGCTCCGTCGCATAGCGCGCAGGCACCGCTAGGTTCGATCCCCCAAATCCTTTCAGTATCGCGAAATTTACGCCGATCACTTTCCCATCGCGGTTGAACAGCGGTCCGCCCGACCCTCCCGAAGTAGTCGCCGCGTCGTAAACAATCTTGTCCTTCAGCACGTCGCCGATATGACCCTGTGTCGTCGTTGGCCGTATCAGCTTCTGCGCCGCCAGTTGCGAGACCATCTGGTTCACATTCTGCGTGCCGTTTGCGATTTTCTGCGCAACATCCGCTCCCGCTCGCGCCAGAATTCCTTCGATCCCTGTCGGATATCCGATCAGCACCACTGGCTCACCCGACACACTGGCCTCGCTGCGCTCATCCAGCTGCAGCAGCGCCGTTTCTGCCGGCGGAGTCCCTTCCAATTTCAGCGTGGCCACGTCCGCGCTGGACGAAACCTTGTCCAGCTTCGCCGAAACTCCCTCCGAGCTGCCCGGAAAATAGGCCTTGTAAGACAGAACATAAGCGGCCGCACCGTGATCGAGAAGTTCCTTCAACTCGTCGTTGCTCCACCACGGTTCCGCCACATGGTGGTTGGTCAAAATCCGTCCATCCCGCCGCACCAAGAATCCCGTGCCGAACACATCGATCTGCAAGTGTGGACCCGGCCCACCCACATCCAGCCGCACCATTCCTTTGTCATCCACCTGCGGCTTGCCCAGGCCGTCCACCGCGATCTGAATCGGCTTCCCGCTTTGTTTGTCCAGAAACTCCACCACTACGTGCAGCAAGCAAACGCTCGGCCCATAACTGTGCACAATGGTTTCGGCGATTCTCCCTTCATTTTCCAGTAGCTTCAGCCGCTTCTGGGTGTCCAACAGCTGCTGCTTCAGCGACTCCGCGTCCGGCCCTTCCGCCGTGGCCATCTTTTTGCGCAGGTCTTCAGATTGCGCCCGCAGAGTATTGCGAGTAGCAGAGTCGGATTTAGCGCTCGCATCCAGCGAACTCCGCACCTGCTCCGTGCGCTGCAAAAGTTGATCGTGCAAGCCGAGCCCGCTGTTCAGCCGCGCAATGTCCGCCCGCAGTTGCAGGGTTTCCCTCTGGCTCCGTCCCATGGTGATCACGATAAACGCCGCCGCTAGAATCGCCGCCGCGCTCACTACAAAAATCGCCGGTATCAACCAGAACCGGTGCTTGCCGACCGCCCCGCCGCTCAACGATTCCACTGCGATGTCGGCCATCTGTTCGCGCTGCACCGCGTACTTCAGCATGGTCTTTAGATCTTCTTCCGGCTGACGCTCCCGGAACTGTGTGCGCACCCGCGCAGCAAACTCCAATGCTTCGAACGGAAACGTGATGACATCGTCCGTGCCCAAGTCCAGCGCACGCGCTCGTTCCAGCGCTCCCCCTCGCACCACCATTACGATCCGCACCGACCCGCGCGTGTCCGATCGAGCCTTCAACTGCGCAATCATCCCGCAGCAGCTCAAATCGGTCGGGGAAGCCTCCGTAATCAGCACCTCCGGCGAAAGCGCCAGCACCTCATCCACCGTCAGCCCGGATTCGGTCGTGATTTCGTAGCCTTGACCGGCGAGGGCGCTGCCTACCAATTCATTCGTCTCTGAATTCAGATTCAGCAGGAGTACGCGCATAGCTCGATAGTCTACCACCGCTCTTCAAGGTGTCTGCGTTTTTGGGTCTCCCGTCTCAGCGTTGTCTTTCCCCCGCCGCGAGCCTGTGACAGGCAGCCAAACACTAGCCCATTTCCTTTTTCTCTCTTTGCGTCTATCCTCATCCTCCTGTTCCGTATCTTAGGCGCCACTATGCCACCGGTCCTTTCTTCTTATGCATCAGCGTGATACAAAGAACATAAGCCCCGCGTCGGATGACGGATTTTTGTTGAAGCTCGAATTGTATAGCGATCCCCAACTGCTCTGCGTCGTGCGTGGCGCGCTCGAACGCCTCACTGAGGTCTTCGGGTTCGCGCCGCCGGATCGCCGTTCCGTCACCCGCGCGGTGGACGAAGCTCTCACCAATATCATGCGCCACTGCTATAACGGACGGACCGACCAACCCATCGAAGTATATTGCAGGCGCGTCCGCTCACGCGCTTCCCAGAGTGCCGATGGCCTGGAAATTTTGCTCTGCGACCAGGGTCCCCCAGTCGACCCCTCAAAGTTGCGCGGCCGCCGCCTCGACGAAATCAAGCCGGGCGGCTTGGGCTTGCATTTTATTCGCCAGAGCATGGATACCGTCGAGTATCAGCGGGCAGGCAGCACCAATCAGTTTCGGCTGGTCAAGTACCTCCAGCCATCGACGCAGTCGCGCAGTTCTTGATTATCCAAAGGAGGGCTCCGTGCAGATTTCCGCGCGGCATACCGATAACGCAACGATCTTCGATGTCACAGGAGACATCGACTTGGCCAACTCGCCGGAGGTCCGCAAAGCTCTTCTGCGCGAGGTTCGCGAGAAGCGTACACCGCGCGTGGTCATGAATCTCACCAAGGTCCGTTACATCGATAGCTCCGGCGTCGCCTCACTAGTTGAGGGTCTCAAGGCCAGCCGCGACCTCAATTTGCGCTTCATCCTGTTCGGCCTGAGCGCCTCCGCGCGCGAAGTCCTGCAACTTTCGCGCCTGCTGAAGATTTTCGAAGTTTACGACAACGAAGATCAGGCCTTGTCCTCCT
>WNFS01002300.1_pt1 | contig 14451 bp, 17 predicted proteins | sample 5400141 | NCBI WGS metagenome assembly WNFS01 (sample SAMN13153358, study PRJNA577476) | soil metagenome | isolation source: 60 cm saprolite under Madrone tree | place: USA:California | collected 2016-06-14
CGTAAGGGCAATTGAATCATCAAGACTTAGTGAGTGCCCTCCTGGCTCATAACCCGAGGTCATTCGGTCAGATTTCTATTGCCCGAGATTGGAAAACGAACCCACTATAGGAGACCGCGCGTAGATGGCATGCCCCGCGGAGCCATATTGATCGAATCTTCGTTGTGGGATGTTGGCAGGACCCAGCGTACGGCGTCACCGGGCGGCGTACACCGTAAGCTGACGAGGCAAGTAACGACCAGAAGTACGAGTGGCCGAGGCAGCGCACCGAATTCGGTATGACTTCGGTACAACTGGGGGTGAGATTTCGGGAGGGAGAGCCTGTAAGCGACGCTCAGCAAAGCATTTAGGATTTGTGCCTTCTTTGTTAGAAGGCAGACGCTCTATCCAACTGAGCTACGGGCGCATCGTCGATCTGATTCTAAAACATTTACCATCCGGAGTGACACTCTTTTGAGGGGATCGACATTCCGACGAAGGGGCAGGCGCTCAAGCAGGTTTATCTTGTGAGTGCACGATGCAAACTTCGAACAGCTAAAAACTCGGTGGCGAGCCTCAAGTCCCACTTGAGCTGCCGATTCGCCGGCCTCTCATTTTTTCTCACCACAAAATGCCGGCGCATTCGCGCCCAACAATCCGCATCCTCGCTGAATTTCGTCCTCCATTAGCTTGCACGAGTTTTGCGCGTTGCACGGCGGATGCGTTGCCGACGATACTTGCAGGCACCGCCTCACCAACTCATCCGCCACCTGCTTGCCCACTGTCTTCGCGCAACTCTTCCCCGAGGAATCACCTGCGCCTAACTCGCTTCCCGCCTCCACCAGGAACTCCCCGTTGCAACCTCGATCTACCCAGACGCCCCTTCGATCGTACCCCCACGTCGAACCTTCCATGCAGGGCGCCATGCCTATCTGTCTCGTCAGTCGCACTTTGGCCCCTTGCGTATCCGCGTCGCAATAATTCTTTCTCCCGTCGTACGAGGCGCAGCTTATCTTCTGGCTCTTGCTCTCGGCTTTCCCGGACCCGGCCGGATGCCCCGGAACGCCCACCACAAAATCCGCCTCGCATCCTTTATCTACCCATACTCCGTGATTGTCGTGTCCCCACGAGGAGCCTTCCTTGCACTTCGCGTCGCTCCGTTGTCTCACGAACTGCACGCCGTTACTGGTATCCGCCGGGCAAACTTTTCGCCGGCCATTATCCGACGCACACGTTATCGTCCCTCCGCCACCCTCGCTGCGAGCATCACCGCCACTGTCACCACGCCCCAAAGTAAACTCGCCGCCGCATCCCTTGTCCACCCAGATTCCTTCTTCGTCGTAGCCCCACGACTCGTCTTCTTTGCATGCCGCTTCGCTGCGCTGCCGCACCAGTCGCGCGCCATGCCTCGTGTCCGCCGTGCAGTAGTGCTTCTCCCCGTCATCCGAAGAGCACGGAATGATCTGGGCCTGGCGCTCCTGCGATGCCTGCCTGGCCAATGTCCCACGGCCAAAAGGGAACAAGGCCGCTACCAAAACAAAAATACACCGGCAAATTCGCATGCGATTCTCCTGCAATTGTTTGAGTGAGAAAGTGGCAGGCGGGGTGGCATCCTTGTTAAACTTGCGAGCCTGCCGGGGATCCACGGCGTCTCACTAGGCTGGGTGGACCGGAATTTCCATTTTGACTTCCCGGTCGCTGATAACGTACAGGCAATCCCGCCAATATGCAATGCTCCATTCAGGTTTCTGAACGACCAGCCACCTTTCACCAAGTACTATTGCCAAATCCGAGCCTCCGATGTATGCTTTTATTATGTTGATTTTCCCCCAGATGAACGCGCAGCTCTGCATCTGTTGTACGTGCTGTCTGCGTGTGTCTTCTGGCGCGGGGAGGCTAAGCTTCTGAGGATTTAATTTAGCCCCAAGAGTTCTTCAACCCACCGCCAGAAACGGACTGGCAGGTGGGTTTTTTGTTTTTGCAACAAACAATTTTCCAAGCTGAACATAAAAGGAGAAGCAATGTCCGACTACAAACATCCCGAAGTTCTGGTCTCAACCGATTGGGCTGCTCGCAATCTCAATTCCCCCAATCTCCGCTTCGTCGAAGTCGACGTGGACACCACCGCCTACGACCAGGGACACATCCCCGGCGCTGTCGGTTGGAACTGGCAGACCCAGCTCCAGGACAACATCCGCCGCGATCTGATCGACAAGTCCACCCTCGAAAAACTTCTGAGCGCCTCTGGCATTTCCAACGACACCGCCATCCTGCTCTATGGCGACAACAACAACTGGTTCGCCGCCTACGCCCTTTGGCAATTGAAGCTGAACGGCCACAGGGACGTCCGCCTCATCAACGGCGGCCGCAAGAAATGGCTCGAAGAAAAGCGCCCGGTCACCAAGGATCCCGCAAACGTCACGCCCGCGTCCTATCACGTCTCCGGCACCGACGATTCCCTTCGCGCTCGCAAGGAAGAAGTCTTCGCCATCCTCGAGGGCCGCAAACCCGGCCAGCTCGTCGACGTTCGCTCCGTCGATGAGTTCACAGGCAAGATCATCGCCCCTCCAGGCATGACCGAAACCGCCCAGCGCGCCGGCCATATTCCCCAGGCCGCGAATATCCCCTGGGCTCAGGCTTCTAACGAAGATGGCACCTTCAAGTCCTTCGACGACTTGAAGAAACTCTACGAGTCCAAGGGCATTACCGGCAAAGACGAAGTCATCGCCTACTGCCGCATCGGCGAGCGTAGCTCTCACACTTGGTTCGTCCTCAAGTATCTGTTGGGCTTCAACCAGGTCCGCAACTACGACGGCTCATGGACCGAATGGGGCAACCTGATCGGCGCCCCCATCGTCAACGAAACGCGCGCGGGTCAACCCGAGCAGGCGGCCACCGCCAAGTAAGCCTGTCTTCGTAGTGGCGGGTGTTTAGACCCGCCACCAAGGCGAGCCGCGTATATTTGTAGGGGGGCAGCACGCTGCGCCCCATCTTGGCTAAAAATTTTAATCAGGAGAACTTTTCACCAAGGAAGACAGAGTCAACAGTTACAGCAAAGAAGCATCACGCATTTTTCTTTCTGACTCACAGCGGAGAACTGACACCTGAAAACCATTCGGAATGAAAATGGAGAGTTCATCGCCAAGAGTTTGCAGGTGCAGAACAGAAGCTTCAGCATTTTTTGTGACTGATAGCTGATTACTGAGAACTGACAACTTTTCAGTCCGGTGGCGCGGTCGCCAAGTGGTAAGGCAATGGTCTGCAAAACCTGCTGAATCGGGAGCCTCCGTGCGGTATCAATAGTTTACGGAGACTTGAATAGGGGTAAATAGGCGTTCTGAGGGCGGTTTGGGTACAGCTTTGGGTATAGATTTGGGTATAAGGTGGCGATGCCGAAGCGGTCGAGGCGTCGGTCTGCAAAACCGATCTTAGTGGGTTCGAGTCCCACCGCTACCTCCAATATATTCTCCCGGTCCAGGGACCCTACGCCTTTGCAGCCCTCGCCTTCTTGATGCCTTGCCGACCACCGCTGTGCGCGTGTGACTTTGTTTTGGTGCATCCGCCTGGAACACACACCCAAACAAGCACTTCTCGGGGCCTACCGAAAAGGTTTAGAAAGAGTTCCGGGACTTGCTTGAAGGAACAGCAGCCGCAAGTTGGGCAGAGAAGATCGCCATCCGCGCCTATGACGCCCTCTTCCTGTTCAAAGACCCATTGCGGCGGAAAATTGCGAAGCGGAATCTCTGAGCCAGAGATAACCCTCATCGACGTAATCTTCATCACGTTGGTTATGCCTTTCCCGCCCTCGCCTTTGCAATCCCGCGTTTGATTGCCGCACGATGGGCCGCCGACAACTTCCTCCCGCGCAGCTTGCTCACCCCGGCGCGGTACGGCTTGTGGCCGTTCGTACTCAACGCATTGATTGCCGCCCGGATTTGGGACAGCTTTGTTTCAGCCTTGCCTACCACCGCCAGCAACTTCGACTCTTCCTTCCGCAGTACTTTCAGAACATCCATTCCCATCCTCCAATTATGTCACCCTCGTCGGGTGAGATAATACACCAGTTCTGTTTCCCCAAATCAATTCCCATACATCGCTTTGAATCTCGCCGCCCTTCGCTTCGAACGGCTTCGCCACTATCGTAAAACTGGATTCCCTGTTAGTTAGAAAGGAAATATGCTAAAAGAGTCTCAGACGCAGATGGCACCCCAAATCTGGATAGCAATTGTCGCAATCATCACAGGACCAACGTCCGCTCTGCTCATTGGAAAGTATCTCGAAGAACGTCGCGCAAAAAAGAATCGGAAGATACAAATTTTTCGTTCGCTGATGGCAAACAGGGCAAGCAGGCTGTCCGCCGCGTGGGTCGAAGCACTCAACGGCATCGAGGTCGAGTTCTACGGACAGACGAAAGTCATCGAAGCGTGGCGAGTTGTCATCGACCAACTCTATTCAGACGATGCTAATGACCCGAAGAAATCGGACCAATGGCTAGCCACTCTAACGGATAGCATGAATGATATGCTCTACGAAATGGCCGAATCGCTCGACTACCATTTCGACAAAGTTACCATTAAACGAAACGCGTATAACCCGAAGCTTTGGGGAGAAATCGAGCTAGAGCAACACGCCATCCGCAAGAAATTTCTCGAAGTTCTCGACGGCAAACGAAGGCTGCCGGTCGCTGTTTTCGAAGATAAATTTCCCGACTTGATTGACGATAGCAAGAACGTTCCACCGGTCAAGTGACCTAGGGCAAGTCACCTTTCTTCGTCAGCTTAACGACAATCCCGGCTCCCGGCTGGCTAGCAAGAGCGGCCTTTCCTTTGATGATGTTCCCTTCCACGGTGCCGTTCAGATTCAAGTCGAAGTTGCCTACAACGCCGAGAACATTGGGGATGCCGGGTAAAAAGTTCTTCACGGCGACTTGTGCTTTGAACGTCGTTTGGTCAGTCTGATACGTCCCTGAGTACATGTATGCACTGTCGCCTCCGAATACCTGCCCCTTCGTCAAGACGGCCACTCCGCCGCCCCCGCCTTGAATCCCTTCAAACTGGACAATCCAGAAACCGTCAACCATTTGAGCCTCCCGCCGGTTTTCCCGCAGCGACATTACATGATACGCCTAGTGCGGCCACCCGGCCCCTCATCATCGCTTTTGCCCGCGCCATATGCTGTCGAACTTTTCGCCCAAGCCACCAACGCTGTCCGAGTCAACAGTAAGCCCTTGTCCATTCTGAGTATATTCACCCCGAGGAGAGAGAAAGCCACGAGTATGCACGCAATGAAATTAGCAGGCGGACGCCCCGAATGGTTTTGCCACCCGTTTTCCTTGGTACACTCCACGAGCAGGAGGCCAAATATGGCGCACTATCGCTTGCAGTTGATTTGTAAAGACAAAGTATTCGCAGATACCGCAGACGCGCGGTCCCTGGACGGCGGTTCTCACCCGGTTGTGGGGCAAACGGTGGATGGGAAATGGCGGATTGTCGAAATTCTTGACAGTACGGCAGAGGTATACCGGGTCCGTGTGGAGCCGCTGGCCCTCTTTACGGAGTCCGCTTAAATCGAGCAAGCTGTTGAAATTGCCGAACGAACAACCTGCGGTGTGCAGTGGTGTATTATTCCGGTCGAGGTCTTCGGAAAGGGCTAAGTCATGGAATCAACATTTGGAGTGTCACAGGTTGTGGGGGGCGAAGGCTACATTGACCTGTCAACTGAAGAAAAAGCGTTGGCTTGGTGGGATGTGAACTGCCAACCAGCGCCCGACCAAACAAACACGGTCGGGGTTCCGCTTGTCCCCGGTGAGGGATGCAAGAAATGCGACTTGAGGGACATGGACCAAGTATTCGGCGGGTCGGGTCCTGCCGGAATTACCTTCATCTCAAAGACGAAGGCAGATGCCATTGTCAAACAGAACCAGAAGAATCCGCACGTCATTCCCCATAGGCTGCTGAACTTCTTAATTTTTCAAAACGAGTTTGATGAGGAGCACGTAGCGCACGTCTCCCGCGTCCAAACACCAGGCATCATCGCTTGTGGCGGGTGGAAGCTTGACGGAAAAAATATTATGTTTTGTTATCTCGTAGATGGAACGCACCGGGCCGTAGCAGCAAAACGCTCTGGCAGGCCATTCGAAGCATACGTGCTTTCGCTTAAAGAAACCGCTGAGTGCATCCTGAGACGATAGTTTTTGTTTATCGTCCTCAGTATCCATACGAATCTCCTCCCGCAAATTCATGCTTTCAGTTTTTCTTGTTCCTCCAATATCTGCTCTACGGAGTTCTTCTGATTCCTGGTATTCCTCATGAAGATGGAGGTCAAGAGATATGGGGCCTGGCCGTCTTCATACTTTGTGCTCAGGCACTCTTCAATAGCCAATTTCAGATCATAGAACTTTTCCAACAGAAAAGTGCACGTATAGTCGAGCTTCTTTGATAGCTTCGGGAGCCGCGCCTTAAAGAATTCGGTCAGAGATTCCTTCGATTCTCCCTGACGCCGTTTCCAAAGACTTACGATTACTTCTAAGACCAGATAATGAATCCTTGGCCGTTGGAGTGGCATTTGGGAGCACCGAAGGTGAGATTGACGCCAGCCCATTATAGGTAATCCCGCTACTGCATTGGCGACACTCTGAGGGTTGATTGCGTACCTCCCAACGCTGTGCAGAAAATCGAGCAACTGAGAGGCATACACGTAAGCCTCTTGGTCAGAAGACTTTTTGTTCAGGTTATGCTCCTCGATTGTAAGTCGGTTTATCTCGCTCTGAAGCCGATCTAGAGTTTCTTGTCGCCGCGTGATCTCTTTTTGAACGGTGCTCGCGTATTCAGGGGCCACAGTTTTTATTGCCACATCTAATTCGCTCTTTGAACGCTCAGTCTCAGTCAACTTGGCTCTAGCGTGATGGATTTCTGCTTGTAGGTCCCCAACTCGCACTCTGTTTTGGTGAACTTCGGCTGGTGTCGCAGTTTCAAATGTCTCGCGGTAAAAAGGACTAGCCAATCCTGGGTTGTGTGATTTTTCTTTGACGGGCTGAAAGGCTTTCCTTACATCTTCTATCGTGCTTGTCAGATTCTTGCGTATCTGTAAGAGTTGCCATCCGATCTCAGGCCAAGACTCTTCCAGGAGCGAGGCCCATTGATTGCGTGCGCCGACAAGGAAGTCATCTTTTATCGTGGGCCGACCGCGTTTCGGTTTTTCGAACTCAAATGAAAAGGCCGAGATCGGAGGCTCACCAGACTTTCTGCGCTTTATGCTTTTCGTTTTCATTCCCGCTTAAACCTTGTCAAGAAAAATCTTCGACGGTATGCGCCCAAGGTTTCGCCAGGTAATTCTCCCTCAATTCCTGGTTTTCGCCAGGAAATGTTTTGAGGTCTGCCTACGGATTCGCCAGGAAATGTCTTCTTGTCGAATTTCAATCGAAGTCTTTCAATTAGTGCGACTTATGAGAACCGGGCTTACTCTAGGCTGGTAAATGCAGGAGAGACTAGGATGCTTCAACCCGAGTTTTTCAGCAAACTCCATCTAAACCTTTTAGAAGCCGAAGGTTTGTTGTTCAACGTCTTGCTGTTCTTGCGCTTCTGTGCCAGCGAAGTGAAATCTCTAATCAGACTCTTTCGTCGTCGGGCTAAACACCCTCCGGGACCAGCCAGAACAACTTGAGTTAGAATCGCGCAGTGATGGCTGAGAGGTATTCAAGATGGGCAAAAGTAGCGCCAGGAGCATCAGAGTTAAGTATGCCACTGTGTTTTCGTACACCCGCCAGCGCACACCCAACCCATGTTTTCTGGCTTCGGCGTCCATTCTCTGCCTTGTTCGAGCATCATTGCTTGCGTCATAAGGCTAGGCCAGGATTTCAGAATTTGCTTGAGAGTGCAGCAACGACAGATTGGGCATAGCAGGTCACCTGCTTCATCTATGAAGCCATCTTCGAGTTCGAAAAATACATCTCCCCACAAGGGGCGCTCCTATCTAAATCTTGAGGCTCTAGTGTTTCCCCTTCGCCTTCGCTGCTCTAAACTTTGCCCACCGCAATTTTGTTGCCTTCCCAATCCTCGCTCTCGCGGCGGCAGACATTTTCCTTTTCTTCTTGCCAATCCGTTTTCCGCTGCTAGCCACTTCACGGCCTAGAATCTTCATAGCTGCACGCACCGCGTCCAACTGTTGCCGCGCCTTATCCGCCTGTTTCTGTAACTTCGCTTCTTCCTTCCCCAACGCCGCCAAAATGTTCATGAGTCCTCCGGGCGGCTAATCTATCATAAAGCCTGCTCTAATCTGCTTCCTCACTGCCCAATTCCTTTCCACGATCACTCCTACGAAACAGCCAATGGAAATCACAATGCAACAGTAAAGAAACTACAAGGTATCTGCCAGGTCCCCGACCGGGAGTTTGCGACTGCGCAAGGACCTTAATCGATGTTTCATTCAATATGGCTGCCAACATTTAGTCGCGAATGATTTAGAACGGGCGCTCGTGTAAGAAGAATTGGAAACTCGATATGAGCGGCAGTTTCGACAGCGAGGCCACAGTGAGCCCGGATCAGGGGTTTGCACTGTTCTCCGGCATGTCACTGGTCGATTGTACGAGTATCGTTTCTGCCGCGCATGAAAGGAACTTCTCTCGTCAACAAACAATCTTCGTCGAAGGCGATCTGGTACAGCACGTACCACTGCTCGTCTCGGGCTCTGCAAAAGTAACGCAGTCCGGCCAGATTGGCGGCAAAGTCATCCTTAGGCTCTGTGGACCAGGCGAACTGCTCTCGTGCTGTTCAGTGGGTAGACATTGCTCAACGGCACAGGCACTCGAATCATCCAAGGCACTCATCTGGGACGCGGCCAATTTCGAGGCTCTCTGGGAGCGCTTTCCAATGCTATTGCGAAATACGGAGCGCATTCTTTCTGAGCACTTAGAGAATCTAGAGGAGCGTTTTCGGGAGATATCCACCAAAAATGTTGCTCTTCGACTGGGTAACGAACTGGTTCGATTTTCGCTGAAGCACGTGGGTCACGGCGTAAATGGCGAGGTCGAAATCAGGCTTTCCCGCGAGGAATTGGCAGACCTAGTCGGCTCGACACTGTTCACCGTGAGCCGGATATTGTGTCAATGGGAACGGCGAGGCATAGTGGCTGGCCGACGACGGGAGGCGGTGTCGGTCCGTAACCTTCAGGCTCTTATAGAGCTATCTAAAGGTTATGATTCTTAATTCTTCCGCCTGGAACCAACGCTGAAAGATTAGGCGTGGTCGTCGGTCTTCCTTTGCAAACAGCACGTGGTGTTCCTATGGACAGACATTCATTCGTCCATTCGATGATCGGTGGAGTTGCCGTCGCTGCCGCCGTGCGCCAGCAACAGCTTGAAGGCGTTATCGGGAAACGCAAAGACAGTCCCTACCAGCCGGGAAAGCGCACAGGCGCATGGATTAAATACCGTGTGAATCAGGGGCAGGAGTTTGTGATCGGTGGGTACATCCCTGGGCCGCATGGATTCGACTCCATCATCGTGGGCTATTACAGCGGTAAGGACCTGTTGCACGTTGCCAGGACTCGAAACGGGTTTGTGCCAGCTTCGCGCCGAAGCCTGTTCGAAAAAATGCGGCTATTGCTCGCGCCCAATTGTCCCTTCGAAACGGCACGTAATTGACGGATATGCCAACGAGAAGCATAATGCGGGAGATTTCCCACCTCAAGTCGACCTCCGGGATGGCCAATACAAAAGACTTGTGGCGGAATGCCCCAGGCCCTTTCGGCTCCCCCACAGTGCTGGCAAAGACGGAGGATTTATGAAAAAGGACAGTGTCGCCATACGCTTTTTGCTGGCGTCCATGCTTTTGGCTCCCGCGATGTTGTTTCCTAGCAGCGCACTAGCTCAGGACGCAAGGCTTAGCGACGATGCGAGGGTAACGTCGGCTCGGCCCAACACCAACTTTGGAAGGGGGGCCAACCTCCAAGTGCAAACAGGCACCAATCGCAACTCTGTGAAGTTTGACCTTTCGGCTCTCCCAACGGGAGCACAAGAACCGCTTGAGTCCCGTTACAGCCCAGCGGACACAGATTTATTCGAGATGAACATTACTGTGGCAAAAAGAGATTTGGGGGATCAGTATCACCTGCAGGTTGATTTTACAGTTCCGGCCGCCAGTAAACCTATCGCGCACTTCAATCTGATTACGATCTATGGATTACAGGAGGAAGGGGGAAGGCGAACAGATTTGCCACACAACACGTTTCCTTCAGTGCGGGGTAATTGGAAGTCTGGTGATCGGGTTACACTTCAGATCGATTTGCCAAAGAAGTTTGCTGATCCGGCCCGGGGATGGAATCTAACTTTCTGTGTCGGGTCGACTGAAGGGTGTTTTCCAAGCCCAAATCTTTTGATACCAGCTGGCACGAGTGGAACTATTGCAGAATCGCTAAAGAGAATAAAGGCCGCGTTAGAGTACAATTCGAACGTAGAAGCGTCAAGCTCTTCCGACAATCCGCTCCAGATTCGATATAGCCATCGGATCTCAAATAGCTATCGAATCACTCACATTCACGGTTGCCTGATAACGCTGGTTCACACAAGCACCAGCCTCGACGATAATTATGACGGCGGTGAATCCACCACTACAGCTCTGGTGAACCTTGCGAACTTGAGTTCCGATATGAAAGTGAGCAATAGAAGTTACGGAATCGGGTGGAAACCATCAAGTCGCTGGGTGCTTTCTGACCACATCATCGACGGCGGGGTTCCGATATCAACTGAGACCGTCATTAAGCGCTTTCCAGGGCAAGGCGGGGTGGATAAGTCAAAGTCTCGTCAGATTGAGATTGAATTCACGGATCGTGACGTCGCAGAGGTGGTCAGAAAGATGTTGATCCACGAAATTGCGGCATGTGGCGAGGCCAAATAACATTAATAAGCCTGAGAATTGGACTAAGAAAAAGACACTCAAATTCTCACGCAGTTCATTGTGAATTCTCTCCGCTTGAGGCTCGTCTCCGACATTCCAAGTTCGTCAGACTTCGAGAAGACAAACGAGCGCGAGACGTAGTGAAAGAGCACGCAAGCGATATTTGAGAAGGCTGGATTGCTCAATATAACGATCTGAGTGCTAGCCTCTCCGAGCCGTGAACCCAAAGCGTCCAAAAGTCGAGCCGACTCGCCAGCCGACTCTATTCCAGATGGAGAAATTCGAAGTGTCACCCGAACTCACAGTCGAACTAAAGTTCGAACATCCGTATTCGCTGCCTGGGACTGGAATTCTTCTCGGACCTTCACTGCGGCGGGATGGGAAGGTTGCGTCGATTCCCAGTATCACAACTTTGTTTTGGGCTGTGGCATTCCGGAATCCTCGTACAGCTTTTGGATTTGTGCGTCTAACTCTTTGAATATTTGTGCGCGAGCAGACATAAACTCTTCCCTAGGCCGCTTTCCGTTCTGGACGTCGTCGCTCAAAGATCGTATCTTGCAGGTCATTTCCGTAAGCGCGTCTCGCATCTTGTCATTGAGGGCGAAAAAGGCCACGAATGCGTCGCGGATGCTGGGTTCTTCCGTCATGATCATGGCGATTTGTGGCTTCTGCCCGCCGCCTAAGATCATAGTGCTGCCGAGATGCAAACACTTCGCATAATACGGGCCGGAAATAACTTCTTCGTTCTCTTTGAGTTCAAAGGTCTGACCTGCCAGTCGAATGGCGGCGTGCGAATAATCCGCGACCTTGGTCGGTCGAACAGTACCGTGTGGCTGCCAAACGACTTCAATGTCTTGTCCCAGTTTGCCGGAGAAATGTCCGACGCCTATTCGGAAAATCTCATCGCGAACCAGCCAATACGTCCAACAAGCGTTGCTGTATAGCCATATCTTGAAGATATCTCCTTCGCGAAGCATCTGGCCGAGGGCGTGGCCAACTGGCACTTGATATGACTGTTTTGGGGTGCTGGAATTATCTGGCTCTGCGGCGCGCAGAGTGAACCATCCGTTGCAGAGATCGAAAGTTGGTTGATCGCCTAGGTATCCCACACCCGTTCCAAGGAAGCTTCCAGTCCCGTTACACCTTGGAGACTGGCCGGAAGCCAGACTGTCGATTCTGACGGAGTACCTGATGTCGTGTTGGAAAAGCACGATGTTGAGTTTCCTCGATTGTTAAACTAGACGGAGTCGAACAATATATAGCACTCTGTCGTGCATAATGCGATGGCAGCGCAGGGTTTGGAGCATTACAACTCTCAATTCCTGTTCTTCCGCAAGAATGTCATCAATTGTTGCTCTTTGTCCGACTGACGGAAGAACGCTCGGCACTGCTCGCACTTGCCTTCATTTAGGCGATCTGCGAATTTGAAGATGTCTGCTTTGCGGAATTTCCGGCAAGGTATCAGGTTTGGAGAACCTCGCAGAACTGCCAACTGCTCTTCGGTCAGACCCTGGTTGCGCTTTGTGCGTGGCATTTACTGTCCTGGCTAGTCAGGCCGTTCAAGGACGAAAAAGGCGCTTGTTTATACCTTCCCAGTTATTCGCGACGCTGGAATGGATTGGGGGACATAGATCACCACGTTATAGATCGGAACGTTCGCGACCGACTGGATGATGAACTTCCAATCCGCCCGACCACCTGGCTGCAAGCCAGCTTGAGGAAAAGAGAAATCAATTCGTATTGGACCTGACCCGGCAATTCGGGAAACACCGAATTCGGCTACAGAAAGATGACCGCCAGCGCCCAGTCCAGGTGGGACATACGTTGCCCCGTTTGCCATCCATATTCTTGCTTCAGCTTCGCCAATCCAACGCGACACCATGACATGCCTAGGAGGGACGGGGCCAGTCGCAGCACCAGGGCCACGGGGATAGAGGGTGTAGTAGCCAGGAAGCACTTAACTCACCTTCATGTGATAATGCCAATCATACCCTATCTACCCTTGAGTCTAGGTGTCATTGCCTGGCGACTCTGGTCGGTCCAAAGCTTGGCCCGATGGTGTTTCAGTTTCCGTTGTTTGACCGCTGGAAATTCCCGAAACAAGATAGCTTTTTCGGTGTGCTCACACCCTTCCTGAAGAAGCTTCCTACCGACCACAAATTTGTAATCGAGATTCGAAACAAGAAATGGCTCGATGCCAGATTTGCGGACGTGCTCCGCGAGCACAACGTCGCGTTGGCGCTGACTGACACATCGTTTATGCCGCGACCGTGGGAGATGAAAGAAAAATTCGACCTGATTACAGCGGACTTCGCCTATGTTCGCTGGTTAGGAAACAGAAAAGAGATTGAGGAACAGACCTCGACATGGGACAAAATCGTGGTTGATCGCACGAGTGATTTGAAAAATTGGGTCACGGTATTCAAATCGCTGGTGAGCAACACCAAAGTCCTGAAGATTTTTGCCTTCAGCAACAACCACTATGCCGGGCATGGGCCAGCCACGGCAAAACTCTTTTGGGACTTGTGGAACAAGAGAGAATAGAATTGTAGTGGAGGTACTTTTATGCAAAGACGTATGTTCACATGCCTTTTTCTTGCCTCTCTCTTCATCGTGTCCGGTGGCGGAGCGCAGCAATTCCCCGCAGACAACGAGAAGCCGGTGTGGACGATGGAAGTCATTAAAGTGAAACCCGAAATGTTCGGCCCCACGCTGGGTTATTTGGACGACAACTGGATGCGAGAACGCGAGGAAGCGAAGCGTCAGGGTGCCGTCCTAAGCTATAACCGCATTGCGGACCTGGATGGCCGGGAGAGCCACCGTAGCATCGTGTTGCTCACAGAATTTAAGAATTTGGCGACATACCACGCAAGCGAGAAGCTATTCGCCTCGATAGCCGCGCAATTGCCGAATAATAAGTCGGCCATAATGAGACCTCATAAGCAAGCGGACCTCTATGAAACCATGAGTACACGCGTGTTTCAGGATTATTCGGATATGGACGATGCGCGGTTCCGCCTTCTGTCGAAAAATTAGCTTGTAGCGTAGGACTTTGCGAGACTATTCGACCAGAAAAGTGAGAGGTGCAGTGTGAAATACCGAATTGCAATGTGGGCGGCTGCTGGCTTTCTCGTTGCGAGCGGCTGGGCGCTTTATTTCTTAGTGGCAAGCAAGGACCATCCGATAGAACCGATAGTGTCCACTCTTGCCAGGTTAACCTGCCCCGTTGCGATTGTCGGCTCTCATTACCCCGTTAGCATCTATTCGGCTCTTGTTGCGAATGTTGCCATTTATGCACTGGTCGGTCTAGTGGTGGAAACCCTGCGGCGACAATTAAACCACTCAAACTAATTCAAGACCGCTCGCTACGGCTCCCTTTATTTGCGGGACCCGTCGTTTTGACTGTTGGTATAGAACCAACGATTGAAGAGGTATAGAACTCCCATTGCCGCAACAGCCGGATTTATGATGTGAATGACCCAGTAGCCGATGCTCGCTGCCACGGGCAGCGTCAAAAACCGATAGGGCGGATGTGCCGGGTCAATCCACGGAGCTATCGGGAAACCGAGTAGCCAGAGCC
>WNFS01004544.1_pt1 | contig 14446 bp, 12 predicted proteins | sample 5400141 | NCBI WGS metagenome assembly WNFS01 (sample SAMN13153358, study PRJNA577476) | soil metagenome | isolation source: 60 cm saprolite under Madrone tree | place: USA:California | collected 2016-06-14
CACCCGCTTTCTTCTCGCTCGACAACCAGTTCATCCCCAACCGCTACAGTTAGTTCCGTTGCTGCATAATCGTACCGAGCGATTCCAGTCGTGCCGTTGGCGTGCAAGTCGATCCCATCTTTGGGGACCCAGCCGCTTTTCCCTCGCTGGTCGGTACACCAGATCCACATCCAGTCAGGGTTCCCGTTCCAGTACTCAACTTTCTCGCTGATTTCGAGAGTTTCACCAGCCCTCAGCGAGAGCGGATCTGGATAGAGGGCCTGATAGTCTGCAATGACTCGGCATATCCGTGGTTGCCTTGTTGTTCTCGAATTGGCTCTTGCCTCGCTCTCGTTACTCAACTCATCTCCTGTATGTAATTTAATGAGGAAACATCTCTTGCTCAGGATAGTATATCTCAATGCTGACATCCACTGTCAAGATTCTCTTCTCCCAGAGAGATGCTTGGAGATAAGGCTTCCCGGAAGCGGACTGGAGAGGGTCCGGGCTGTCATCCTGAGCGCAGCGAAGGATCTCTGCGCCCGGCGAGCCAGACCCTTCGCGGAGTTTACACTGAGCGGAGCGAATGTGCTCAGGGTGACAGGCCTTCTCTCCAAATGTCTGTGGTGGGGCGAAATGCCTTGACTTATACATCGGTATTCAGTACACTCATCTTAATTTCTTCTGGAAGGCGGTCAGGAAATGAGTAAAACAAGCTGGGTCGAGCTTTGTGTGAGCGACTTCGGGCAATCCATTCACTGGTTTGAGAACGTCCTGGGCTTTCGCGTTGTCGCCCGCGACGCAGACGAGTATGCTGAATTGTCTCGCGGGGAGACCTCGCTCCAACTGGCGCCAGACCGCGCACCATACTGGGCGTCCGAGCGCCCGCGCCTTCTCCCGCCCGGACAGCGCGGCAGTGGTGTGGAGATCATCCTCCTCGTAGACAACGTCGACGCGGTCTATCGCCAGGCCCAACAGGCCCAGGCAGATATCGTGCGCGAACTCGCCGACTATCCCTGGCACATGCGACAATTCTGGGTGCGCCATCCCGACGGCTATCTCATCCGGCCCGCACAGAAGATCCTCTCCGTAAATCCGGCTGTCTATCGCCGCCAGATCGCCGATGCGTTTCAACGTGATGCGCCGACCATTACGCAGGGATTGCTTGCTGTCAAACAGACGGCTGATCGCCTCGCTACGCAAGGCGATTTTCTCGGCGCGGCCACGATCTATGAAACCCTGGTGACGGAGATCTTCGAGCAATCCCACCTCTATTATGCTGATCGGGTAGCGCGCGAGAAGAGCATCGAGGTGCTGTTTGCCATCTACCAGCGTGACCTGCATGCCGACGACAGCCACGGCTTTGACACCAGCGCAGCGGACCAACTCGTCAGATACACCACGCCGCTGGAACGACAGACGATCGCGGCGTGGATTCGCGAGGCGCTGAGCGACGAAGAGGAAGGGATCACTGGCTCAGAGCGCCAGGAATATGGGAAGTTCTTGCTGGATCTGCAGAAAGATACCCTCGACGATGAAACCTACCTGCGCATTTGCCGCGAGACCGGGCGCACCTCTGACCTGGTTGACCGGCTCTTGACGCTTGGGCGCATTGACGAAGCTGCCAGAGAAACGCAGCAGGTTAATGATTATGCACTCCTCGGACTGGCCGACCTCTTCATCCAGCATGGACAGGATGCTGTGGCCGAGCGCCTGGTGAGAGAACGCATCCTGGCACCTATCCGTCACGCCAACGACGCTGCGCAGTCAGACAAGCTGCAAGGAAGACTGCTGCGCAGTCAGCCGGGACGAGCGGAGGAAGAGAAACCAGACTGGCGCGTCCTGGAATGGCTCCGGAAATACTACCGGGATAGGGACAATCGCACCGCCGAATTGGAGGTAGCCGAAACGCTGTTCCGCACGCAGCCCTTTCTCAAGCACTACCAGGAACTACGTGATCTCGCCGGGCGGCTTGATCGCTGGGAGGCTCTTCGACCGGAGTTGCTCGCGTTCCTGGAGCAAGCTAAGAACACTACGCTCTTGATCCAGATTGCCCTGGATGAAGGCGACATCGACCACGCCCTGCAACTGCTGAAGGGCATGGCGAAGAAGGACATCCACGGCTACACCTATAATGAGGGCTATGGGTATTACGGATTCGGCGACATCGCCCTCGAAGTTGCCAGGGCTGCCGAAGAGGCGCGACCGCATGAGGCAATCGAGCTGTACCGGCAGTCTGCCGAACGACTGATCGCGTTGCGAGGCCGCCAGAACTACCAGGAAGCCTGCAAGTACCTCGCAAAGATGCGGGCCTTATACGAGAAGCTCGGCGAGGGTGAGGCATGGACGACCTACATTACTGCATTACGCGAGCAGAACCGCAACCTGCGCGCCTTAAAGGAAGAATTAGCTGCAGCGGGGCTGTGAGGAGAGGGAACTGAACGCGTCTGGAACACCTTCTCTACGGGTTAAAAATGTCGAGTGAAAATGAAAAGGAGCATATCATGAAATTTATGAACGTTCGTCTACTCGTCGGTGATATTGCTGCGTCAATAAAATTCTGGCGCGATGTGATGGGATTACAAATGACGTATGGTGATGAGGCGATGGGTTATGCCTACTTTGAAACGGGCAGCGCTGGTATTGAGCTCATGACCCGCGCGGGATTTGCTAGTGCGCTCGGAGAAGCATTCATGTCCACACCGCAGGGATATCCGGCAGGTGCCGTTCCCAGGTGGTTATCCAGCGCCTCTAACGAAGCATTCATGTCCACACCACAGGGATATCCGGCAGTGCTCGATTTCCGTGTGGAAGACGTTGACGCCGCCTATACCGATTTCGTCAGGCGTGGTGCGACAGCGATTGCTGGACCGCAGGATCGACCGGCATGGGGAGTGCGTTCGGCCCATCTGAGCGATCCCAATGGCTATATCGTTGAGCTCTATAGCCAGCTTCCAAGTGCCGATGCGCCTACCGCCTGAGTGTGCCAATGAAGAGTACCCTGAGCTTCCTCGATAAGCTGACCTGTAGCCTGAGCTTGCTCTTCGCGCTTGACCGGCTTGCGAAGCTGGCTGCTGTTATCCACTTTTTTCATCGTCCCGCGCCGTCTCCGCTTGAGATATGGCCTACTGTGACATTGCTCCAGCCGATTACGCGAGGGGCAAATGCATTAGCTGAGTCTTTGCGGGCGAGAGCACGGCTTGATTATCCCGCTTCAATCCAGCACCTCTTCATCTGCGATACCCGCGATACAGAGTCACAGTCCATCGTCCAGACATTCCTTGCCGCGCATCCCATGCTGCGGGCCGAGATCGTGCTGGTAGAGACGGGTGACGCAGCGGTGGCATCCAAGATCAGAAAGTTGCAGGCGGCTCTGTCAAGGGCTAACGGTGAGATACTGTGCTTCATGGACGACGATGTCGCGCCTCGCCCCGATGCGCTGCGCGTGGTTCTCCCTTATCTCTACCGGCCAGGCGCGGGAGCGGCCTTTGGCCTGCCCTGCTATACCAACTGGCGCACACCCTGGTCGAGTCTGATGAGTGGCCTTGTCAATGCCAATATGCTGTTGAGTTTTGTCGCGCTGACCTACCTGGCTGAACCATTCAGGATCACCGGCCACATCGCCGCATTCCGCCACGATATCTTCCTGGATGTGGGCGGACTTGACGGCCTGGAGCAGCACATCGATGATGATTTCGAGATGGCGCGGCGACTGCGGGCGCACGGGCTGCGCTCGGTGCAGACGCCGCTGGTGTACGATATTGACAACGAGTTGCTCTCGCCTGCCGCCTACCAGGCGCAGCTCAAACGCTGGTTTGTGCTGCCGCGCCAGGCCATGATGCCCTCGCTCTCTCCCTGGGAGCGTGTGGTCACCTTGCTCACCAGCAGCGCCCTCCCGCTGCCGAGTATCGTTGCGCTGCTGGCGCTGCTGACGCGCCGCCGCGCTGCGTTCCTTGCGCTGGGGGCGAGCCTCGGCATCTTCGGCATTGTCTATGGAGTATGCGAGGCGCGCTACCTTAAAGGACGGACTCCTCTTACTCGCTGGCCATTGCTGCTGCTCGGCGCGCTGCTTACGCCGCTGCAAATCGGCAGGGCGCTCCTATCAAATGATGTTGTTGAGTGGCGTGGCCAGCGCCTGCGCGTCTATCGTAACGGCACAGTGGAGGTAAAATCTTGAAATGGGTCTTGCCAACGACGCCTCACCCCAGCCCTCTCCATTGCATGGAGAGGGAGTAGAGGGTGAGGCGTCCGTCAGGCAAGACCAGTGGAGGTAAAATCTTGAGAAAGCTGGGCCTGGTCGTCGGGCTGCTGATGCTTGTCGAGCGTGTGTGGAAGCATTGGATGGTCGCGCGTTTCTTTCGCCGTCCCATCCCTGATGCGAAGCGCGACCTTGCGCTGGTAAGTATTCTCCAGCCTGTCTTGAGCGGCGACCCCACGATGTCCGCCTGCCTTGAGCGCAGTCTACAGCTCCAGAGCCGTTACGCGCTCGAGTTGATCTGGCTGGCTGACGCTGACGACGTTGAAGGCCAGCACATCTGCCGGGAGCTGATAGCCCGCTACCCGAAGCGCGATGTGCAACTGATTGCGCTCCCACCTCCTGGAGAGGGGCAGAATCCCAAGACTATCAAGCTGATCGCGGGGGCGAAGGTAGCCAGGGGCGATGTGATCTGCGTCCTCGATGATGATACGATGCTGCCCGATTACGGGCTGGAATGCTGCCTGCCCTTCCTCGATCAGACGGGAGTAGGGCTGGCATTTGGCCTGCCCTACTACGTCAACTTCGCTGATATGTGGTCAAGTATGGTTTCCTCCTTCGTCAACAGCAATAGCCTGCTGACGTACATCCCATATACCACGCTCACACAGCCCTTCACGATCAACGGCATGTTCTACGCCATGCGGCGAGAGGTGCTCGCGCAGGTTGGCGGATTCGAGGCCATCGAGAGGGTTTTTGCGGACGATTTCGCCGTTGCCTGGCTGCTTCGCTCACACGGTTATCGACTCGCGCAAACGCCGCTGCGTCACGGCATCAGCACGACGGTCAGAGGGCCGCGCCACTACTTGAGCCTCATACAGCGCTGGTTTGTGCTGCCCCGCGAGTCGCTGCTGCGTCACCTGGGTTGGTATGACCGCGCCATCATCTATGGCTTAGGGCTGGTTCCCGCGCTGTTTCCCCTGCTGCTGCTCGTCTCGCTGTTCTTGCGCCCCTCGCGCCGCAAGCTGGGATACGCGCTGCTCTATTTCGGCTACAGCTTTTCCATCTTCGCCCGCTTGAACGCGCGCTATTTGGGGAACGCTACACCCTGGACGAAAGCATGGTGGGTGCCTGTTATCCAGGTAGTCTTCCCGGTGCAGCTGCTCATCGCGCTGCTCTCTCCGCAGCGTATCAACTGGCGCGGGAATATTGTGCAGGTGGAGCGCGGCGGCGGTTTTCGTTATATCCGCTCGCGATCCTCACTTGTCCAAAAAGATTCTTAGAAGCAGCCTTGCCCCAATTATATCCAGCTTCTGAATTTAGTTGGCGTCACCCGGATTCCCTGAGAATAGTCAGCGGCCATTGATGCGGGCGTCCATCCCATACTCTTTAGAAGCGCTCCATATTTTTCCGCGTATGCAGGCAGCTCAGTACTCAAATTTGGATCATCCACCAATTCAGCTGTACCCTCAACAATGACTACATCATCTCCCTCTTGCGTATCATCGAGCGCCAGAGTGACACGCGCATTCTTGTGCAGGTTCCGCAATTTCTGCTTGTTCGGCTGACTGAAAATGAGAACGGTCTTGCCATCCCACAAAAACCAGATAGGGGAGGTATATGGACGCCCATCCGACCCGACGGTCGTCAGCCAGGCAATGATATTGGACCGCAAACGCTGCTCGGCGTGCTGTCCCCATTCAGTCGTTATATCGAGCATTTAAAAATCCTTTCCTGACTATGAGAGATCTATGTTTCATTTGCTCATGCCTCTCTGTGTAACAATACACAGTGGGACGGCGGAATTATTCCATATTGACGGAGGTGCTTACGGTTTTTCATTGTTTGCGCGCCTGCACGCGCCGCCTTTTGACCCCCGGTGCCGGCAGTTCCAATCCTTCCTCAATCCTCAGGGTGGCCGGACGACAATCATACTGGGCCAGCGTTGCGTTGACGCTCTCCTGCACTGCTTGAGCGACCGTGCTGAACGAAGCTTTGGAGGTGACGGAGAGGTGGATACGCAGTTGCCCGCATTCTTCCTGCACGGCCTGATAATCGAGGATATCGGGGCTGGCCAGCAGGATCATGCGCCGGATCGTATCAGGGAAAAATGGCCTCATACTGCCATCGAGCGACACGAAATAGCAGATATCGTCGCAGCGCCCCTCGATAGCGCGAATTACGCGGAACGCTGAGCCGCAGCTACAGGGTCGGGACTCCATTTGGAGCACATCGTTGAGGCGATAGCGGATAATCGGCTGCGTCCTGCGCCACATGTCGGTGACTACTGGCATGACGCGCTCGCCGTTGCTGCCTGGCAATGGCTCAAGCTGGAGAATGACGACATCCTCCTGGATGTGCAGCGATCCTTTTACGCAACTGACGGCTAGCAACCCCTCGGTACTTTGATAAATCTGGTGAACCGGGGCATCGAATGTCGCTTCAAGGCGCTCGCGATCATGTGGCTCTAAAACCTCGGCTACCGAGATGAGGCGGCCTGGTTTGATGCGCAGGCGACCGCCCTGCCGTTCATCTACCAGGAAACCGAGCAGTGATGGCGGACCAACGATGATATGCGGTTGGAAGTCATTCAGCGCGGATACCACTTCGGGGAGTGGCAGCATCAAGTCGAAGTAGCGAAACTGGATCAACCTGCTACCAATCTGTTCGTAGAGGTTGCTGTTGGAGCGCAGGAAAAAGGCGACGCGCAGGGGCTGGCGCGGCAGGTGGTGCAGTGTCCTTGCCAGGATAGTACCGGCCCACGCGGTCTGTTCCCATTGGTTGGCGAGGAACAGCCCGCGATGTCCAGAAGTACCCGACGACAGGCCAACCGTCAGGCTTCCCAGCACAGGACGAAAATCGCGGCTGCGTTCGGCCTCAAGCGCGACCGCCATGGCCTCTTCCCCTTTGACGCCTCGCGTATTGAAGGTGTCGAAATGCTCCATCATCAGGGCTTTATCGACAGTTGGCAATGTGCGCCACTCTTGCAATGGATGGCCCGCCCAGTGGCTGCAGTAGAAGGGCGAGTGCTGCGCGGCGTAGGCAACGATCTGCTGTGCGTGGTGCTCCTGGAAGCGTTCCAGGGCCGTGCCGCGCAGGTGCTTCCAGCGCCGGCGCGCCCGCGCAAAGTGTGCGAGGAGCGAGAGTTTATTCGATGTTTGCATGGTCTTCCTCGACTTCCTGCGCAAAGGCTTCCGGGCAATGACTGGGTATGATAACGACATCGGGACAGGTAGCGGCGAAGTCATGCAGGTGGGAGATGGTGCTGCGCACGGCGCGCGCATCATCAACAAACAGGTTCGTTATGCGGGCGGGCGGACGGTCTTCGCGAATCGATTGCCGCAGCCAGCTTCCATCGGCGGCGAAGAGGATGCGCCCGCGTGTAGTACGCGCCAGCAGACCCATCTGCCCGCGAGCATGGCCAGGAAGCTGTACGAGCAGCAGCGACCCATCGCCAAATAGATCATGAGCAGATCCCAGCGCTGGCAGCGCCGGTCCCTCGAAGCGTTCCACCAGTTTGGCCCGTTCGCGAAAATCGCCAGGCAGCAAATCAGGGATAAAAGCCCGGCTGACCGCGCTCATCCCACGTCGGGCTGCAATATCATTGTAACCATCTCGTGATGCGATGAGTTCAACGCCGGGGAAATCGCGCAGCCCCGCGATATGGTCGGCATGAAAATGCGAGATGAGAATGCGGCGAATGTCCCCCGGCGCAATACCCCGGTTTGCTAATTGCCTTGTCACGGTAAGCTCAGGGTTCAGGCGCAGCGGCGTGGCATAGCGGTAAAGCAAAAATGGCAAACGTCGCGTGACCTCCAGCATACGTGGCGCGTAGCCTGTGTCCCACAGCAGCCAGCCATGCTCAGGGTGGCGCAGCAGGGCTACCAGCGAATGACAGGCGATGCGCACACGCCGGCCGCCCTGCATGACGTGATGCTCCCAGGCAAGGCAGTAGCCGGTATCCAGGATGTGGCATTCCAACATTGGAGCATCCCCGCTCATATATGCTCCTCCAACGCTTCGAGCGTGCGCTCTGTGCCATCGGCAACGGAGACGCAGGGCGCGTAGCCGAGATCGCGTTTTGCTGCGCTGATATCATAGGTCTGTGTGCGTGCCAAAATCGCGGCAGAGTAGCGCGTCAGCAGTGGTTCCTTGCCGGTGAGCGCCGCCCGTGCTTCCATCAGCGACGCTGCAGCCAGGGCGACGGGTAGGGGTATTGCCAGCAAGCTGGTTGACAGGTGAAGACGTTCCAGCACGCGGCGAATCACCGCCCACAAAGGGATATGTTCGTCGTTCGTGATGGTGTATGTTTTTCCTATAGCCGTTGGCGCATCGAAGGCTAGCATTACGGCGTGGACGACATTCTCTACATAGGTCAGATCGACTAGATTCTGGCCATCGCCTATCTGTGGCAAGCGTTTCTGGCGTGCGGCATCGATCAGCCGTGGCAAAAGCGACTGGTCGCCCGGCCCAAAGATTGCCTTTGGCCGCAGGATCACCGTTTGCAGTCCCTGCGCAGCTGCCGCGTTGACGCGGTCTTCACCCAGCTTCTTAGTCCACGAATAAACCGATGTGAAGTGGCGCGGATAGGGCGCGTTCTCTGAGACAAGCTGCTGGTCGCGGCCATCGAAGACCACGCTCGGCGACGAGATATAGACCAGCCGCCGCACGCCGCGCGCCAGGCAACCGGCAAGCACGTTCGCGGTTCCGCCAACGTTGATATTGTAGAAATCGACACGCCTGCCCCAGGGCGCGGAGAGCGCACCGGCATGGCAGATCACCTCGATACCCGTGCAGGCAGCTTCTACAGCCACCCTATCCCGTAAATCAGCGGTGATGGGGATGGCTCCTCCGGCAACGAGTTGCTGCGCCCCCGCGGACGTGAAGTTTCGACCAAGCACATGCATGCTGTGGCCCTTCGACAGCAGCGCCCGCACAAGGTGCTGGCCAAGAAATCCTGTTCCGCCTGTAACGAGAATCTGCATATGTTCCCTTATTAATACGTAATCGCCAGCGCGCCCAAGGTGAGGCCTGCGCCTGTGCCGGCCAGGAGCACGTGATCCCCGCGCTGGATACGTCCGCAGTGAACAGCCTCCGCCAGCGCGAGCGGGATGGAGGCCGAAACGCAGTTGCCACGATGCGGCAGGTTGACGATCATCTGCTCCTTGCTGAATCCCAGCCGTCTTGTGAATTGCTCGATGGCGTGGCGGCTGGCCTGGTGTGGAACGAGCGCGTCGAAGCGGCTGCGCTCCCAGCCGAGCGCGGTGATGAAGCGCTCCATGACCGGCTCACCGAGCATGGAAGCTTGCCTGAAAACGGTCGGGCCGTTCATGTGGAACATATTCATCTCTGGCGTGGTTTCCGGGTCGTTGGGGTGATGTAGCGTCCCGCCGCCGCGTATCTCCGTCAACTCAGCGCCGCTGCTGTAGGTCTCGAAGTGCGCATGCCAGAACACGCTTGCCTCGCCGGGCGCGCTACGAGTAACGACACAGGCCGCAGCGGCGTCGCCGAAGAGCGCCACGCTCTCCCGCTCGCGAGGATTCAGGGAGTGAGAGACAATCTCGCTGCAACAGATCAGAACCGTTGAATATGCCCCTGAGGCGACCAGGTGAGCGACGGTCTGGAGCGCGAACAGGAAGCCCAGGCAGGTGGCGTTGATATCAAAACAGGCGCTCGCGCCCTCCGGGGCATGCAGTTCTCGCTGCAGGAAGGCAGCAGTGCAAGGAATGGCTTGCTGCGGGGATGTCGAAGCGCAGATGATGGCGTCGAGATCCGATACATCTAACCCCGCCGCTTCTAACGCCATACATGAAGCGGCGACGCCCATCGCAACCACCGTTTCGTCGGTGACATAGCGGCGCTCGTACACTCCTGTGACGCGCTCGATCCAATCCGCCGGAATGTCCAGCCGCTCTTCAAGCTCTGCATTCGTGACCCGCCGGGGAGGAAGATACCACCCCAGACCCGCTAATTTGACCGGAAGCATCTGCGATCCTACCTTTCCTTCAATGGGCCTGTCGTCAATCTGACAGGTTTCGACCTGGCACGGGTCGGCAATTAACCTGTACGATTATGATACCGCGTTTTGGCGCATTTCGCATCGGACAATTGCCCCACATGTCGCTGTGGGTATACTGGACGTAGCCGCGCTGACCCTGTTATAGTGTGTAGCGTGTTGCCCGGCTTTGTTCGAGAAGAAATCGAGTTGGAAGCGTGATCCTCAAAAAACAATTACTCGGCAATCTGCTTGCACCGCTCAGGGTGCGTGATTTCTGCTTGCTCTTCGTTGGTCAGATGATCTCGACGACGGGGGATATGTTTTACGCGGTGGCGCTGCCCTGGTTGATGCTCAGCAGCGGTCACACCCCACAGGAACTGGGTATTGTGCTGGCGACTTATGGCGTGCCCCGTGTCGGAACGCTGCTGCTTGGCGGGCTGCTGAGCGACTGGCTGCGGCCTCGCAGGGTCATGTTGCTGGCGGATATCATGCGCGCGCTGCTGGTGGGTATCCTGGCTGTGCTGGTTTTCACCGGTCGAACGGGGGTATTGCCGCTTTGCGCCGTTGCCGCGCCGCTTGGGGCGTTCGCCGGGCTATTTCTCCCCGCGTACTACGCCATACTGCCGGAGATATTAGGGGCCGATGCATTGCAGGCGGGAAACGCGCTCAATACGTCTTCCCTGCAACTGGCGCTGCTGATCGGCTCCGGCCTGGCGGGCCTGGTCGTCAGCAGGTTGCAATCCGGTCCAGCGTTTGTCGTCGATGCCCTCACATTTGTCGTCTCAGCCCTCACGCTGATCTTGATGCGAGGGGAGCACAGGTCGGCAGAAGCTGTCACGGCGCAGCAAGAACAGGCTCTTGCTCAGGAAGCGTCAGGAGGAGAATCTACCTTCGCGCAAGATATCACCTTCTGGCGGCTCATTCGCACCTGGCGGCTGCTACAAGTGGCCTTCCTGGTTATCATCTTCGGCAATTTTCTATTCAATGGGCTGTTCGAGGTGGCGCTGCCGACGCTGGCTCGCGATCAATTCATGTCGGGAGCGGGCGGCTATGGCCTGCTGCTGGCTATGTTCGGTGCAGGGTCTCTGCTAGGAGGATTGATAGCAGGGAGCCTGGGCAAGATCGCCCATCGCGGCCTGCTGATGCTTATCTGCATCATGACGCTGGGAGTCCTCTACTCCTTCGTTCCCTTCGCAGGCGGCTTACCCGGCGCGGCGCTGCTGATCGGCTGCGCCGGGCTGACCAACGGGATGCTCACGGTGCTTGCCTTCACCGTGATGCAGCAGCAAGCCCCACCTCACTTGCTTGGACGCCTGCTGGGTATCTTTTTGTTCGCATCGCTGGGCCTCTATCCATTATCGGTCGCGCTCGTTGGCGTGGTTTCCTCCCACGTTGGCCCGGTGATTCTCTTCCCCATGCCGCTGCCTTTGGCTGGCTGCAACGCGACATCAGAAAGCTGTAGGAGGCTCTCGATCATAAATTGAAACTGAGGTCTGATTCAGTGCTCTGCCTGAGCAGAAGTTTGCATGTCGAGCAATCGCGAAGCGTCTTTGTCTGCTCGTTTGTAATACTGTACTTTGATCACATCCAGGACCACCAGGTAGACCAGGGCCAGCCCTACGACGATCGCCACCTCTTGCAATGGCAGCGGCGTAAAGGAGAACAGGCGAGCTGTCAGGGGGATGTAGGGCAACGCAAACGAGACGACAAATGCCAGCGCGACGGCTGTCGCTAAGAGCGTCGATGGCCTTGTGCCTCTCCAAAAGTAATCATGATTCCGTATGGACACAATAACGATGAGCTGAAGTAAGGTGAGGAAGAGAAACATGCTGGTCTGGACGAAAGCCAGGGATCGGGAGCTGACGAGCGCAAAGTAGAGTAGTTCAAACAGCGTCGTACACGAGCCGAGCACCAGTGAAATCGACAGCAACGACCGCGTATTGTACTTCTCCGGCCTCGTGGCCTCTTTGCTATCGACCCGATCGGAAGCGATAGTAATCAGTGGGATATCGGTGATCAGGCTGGTTAACAGCAGTTGCACGGGAAGCAGCGGCAAATTGAGCGCGAGGAGATAGAGGATGGCCAGCGCAAAAAAATTGCCGAAGTTGCCCACCATGGTGTATTTCAGGTACTTATCGATATTGAGGAAGATGATTCGACCTTGTTGAATGCCGTTGATGATCACGCCCAGATCCTGGTTCAGCAGCACGATATCGGCGCTTTCCTTCGCCACATCCGTCGCGGTATCCACTGCCAAGGCCACATCGGCCAGTTTGAGCGCCGGCGCATCGTTAATCCCATCGCCCTGATAGCCCACGACGTGCTCGCGCTTGAGGGCCTCGATGATGCTATATTTCTGGGCAGGAGAAACGCGGGCAAAGACGTTGCAGCTGGTCGCAACGCGCTGCAGTTCCTCGGGCGGCATGTTCGCTATCTCGTCCCCGGTATAGACCTTGCCTCCCAGTCCGATCTGGCTGCCGATGTAGGCTGCGACTTCCCTGCTATCCCCGCTCAAGATTTTGACGGCCACCCCCAGGCTCTCTGCCCGCTCGATGGTCTGCTTGGCGGTTGGCCGCAGCGGATCGGCGAGCGTCACGAAGCCCAAAAAAGTCAGATGCTGTTCGTATTCCGGGATGTCGATTGGCCCGGACGCCGGCAGCTCGCGATAGGCCAGGGCCAGGTCGCGCAGCCCCTGCTTGCCGTCGGAGGTCACTTGCGCCAGATACTGCTCCTTTTGCTGGCTCTGGCAATCACTGAGCGCGAGCAGGGTTTCGACTGCACCAAGCACGATCAGGTAGCGGGTGTGCGTGCCGGTATCTTCGATGACCGAGCATCGCCTGCGCCTCTCTGGATCGAAGGGGAGGGCCTGCACCTGCCGGTACACTCTGGCCTGCTCCTGTATCTCGGGCGGGATATAGGCGAGAAAAGCCGCATTGAAGGAGTCTTGCTGTGCTGCGCCCGCCTCGCTTCGGGATTCGACAGCAGCAGCGACGAATTGTTGCAAGCGCAGGGGATCGTCTGCCACGATCTTCTGGATACTCATCTTTCCCTCGGTGAGCGTTCCCGTCTTATCGGTGCAGAGCAGCGTAATGTTGCCGAGGTCCTCCAGCGAGGAGAGCCGTTTGACGACCACCTGTTGTTTAGCCAGTTGCATGGCCCCGTTGGAAAGGGTCACCGTCGCGATCACCGGCAGCACTTCCGGCACGACGGCGATGGCCAGCGCGACGATGAACAGCAGGAATTCCGGCAGATGGGAGAGATCACGGGTCAGCAGCAGCTTGGCCAGAAACGTGACCGCGAGGGTTACGAGTACTATCCGAATTAATAAGGAGCTGAAGGACTGCAGCGATTTTTCATACTGGGTCACTTTGCGCGTGTGTGTCGAGAGCGAGGCAATTTTGCCAAGCTCGGTTGTATCGCCGATGGCGTAGACGATGGCGCTCGCCTCCCCTTTCTCGATCACGCTGCCGGTGAACAGCAGAGACGCATCGCTGTTGGTTGCGGGCTGTCCCGCTCCGGCCTGGACCGCTTTGGTGACGGGCACCGATTCCCCCGTTAGTTGCGATTCGTTGGCCTTGAGATCCTCCGCGGTGAGCAGTTTGCAATCCGCGGGGACGATATCCCCCTCTTTCAGGAAGAGAATATCGCCCGGCACGAGCAGGGACTGGTCCAACTGCACGGTCTTCCCATCGCGCTTGACGGAGACCGTCTTGCTAATGAAGGTGGAGAGCTTTTCGACGGCTCGCTCGGAGCGGTATTCCTGCACAAAGCCGAGCGAGGTGTTGATCACCAGGATCACGGCGATGATGATGCCATCAGAGAGATCGCCGAGGGCAAAGCTGAAGATGCTGGCAAAGGCTAACAGGTAGATCAGTGAGCTTTTTAGTTGCCTCCCAAGGACGTCCAGCGCAGTATGCTTGCTTTTCGTGAGGACGTTGAAGCCGGAGGTCGCGCGACGTTTCTCTGCTTCACTCGAACTCAACCCCTCGGGCGAAGTATGCAGTTGCTCAAGCGCCTGTTGCGCCGGTAATACGGCGATTGCTTGTTTGTCCATACTGCTATCCTTCTTAGTAGAGACATTCACGAGGCTTCATTTGGAGCGTTATGAAGCAACATTACTCGATTCATACCACTGTTGAAGCGGTCCGATGTGTTGATAGAATTTTTCCGCCGTCGCTTCACGTGCCTTGACGTATTCTGAGAGAAGAAGTTGGTCTGTTCCGTAATGAACTCTCTGATTCAGAAGCAGCATATGTCCGATGCTTTCTGATGAA
>WNFS01002579.1_pt1 | contig 14443 bp, 12 predicted proteins | sample 5400141 | NCBI WGS metagenome assembly WNFS01 (sample SAMN13153358, study PRJNA577476) | soil metagenome | isolation source: 60 cm saprolite under Madrone tree | place: USA:California | collected 2016-06-14
TATAGACCGGAAGAACTCTTCGATGAGGAAGGAAAGCTCCGGCGGGAACTGAAGGATCTTGCCCCGAACGGCGACCGCCGCATGGGAGCGAATCGCCACGCCAACGGTGGCCTTCTGCTTCAGGATCTGGTCATGCCCGATTTCCGCAACTATGCCGTCGAAGTCTCGAAACCGGGAACGGCCGATGCGGAAGCAACCCGTGTCCTCGGCAAATTTCTTCGCGATGTCATGAAGGCCAACCTCGTCCACAAAAACTTCCGGGTGTTCGGACCCGACGAAACCGCTTCCAACCGCCTCGAAGCCATCTACGAAGTCTCACCCAAGGAATTCATGGAAAAGCTCCTGGACACCGACGAAAATCTTTCGCCCGATGGCCGCGTGATGGAAGTTCTCAGCGAACATCTCTGCCAAGGCTGGCTCGAAGGCTATCTTCTCACCGGACGTCACGGATTTTTCTCCTGCTACGAGGCTTTCGTTCACATCGTGGACTCGATGTTCAATCAGCACGCGAAATGGCTGAAGGTGACGCGCGGCATTCGCTGGCGCCGCCCGATTGCCTCGCTCAACTATCTCCTCACCTCGCACGTCTGGCGCCAGGACCATAACGGCTTCACGCATCAGGACCCCGGCTTCATCGACCACGTCGTAAATAAAAAGGCGGACATCGTTCGCGTCTATCTTCCTCCGGACGCCAATAGTCTGTTGTCCGTCGCGGATCACTGCCTTCGCAGCCGCAATTACGTCAACGTCATCGTCGCCGGCAAGCAGCCCGCTCCGCAGTACCTCAGCATGGAAGCCGCCAGCCGCAATTACGTCAACGTCATCGTCGCCGGCAAGCAGCCCGCTCCGCAGTACCTCAGCATGGAAGCCGCCATCCAGCACTGCACCACCGGCATTGGTATCTGGGATTGGGCCTGCACCGATCAAGGCGCCGAGCCGGATGTGGTTATGGCCTGTGCGGGTGATGTCCCCACGCTTGAAACACTGGCTGCCGTGGATCTTCTGCGCCGCCATTTCCCGGACATCAAAGTCCGCTTCGTTAATGTCGTTGACCTCATGACGCTGCAAACTCCCAGCGAACATCCTCATGGAATTTCCGACCGCGACTTCGATTCCATGTTCACCACCGACAAGCCCGTCATCTTCGCTTATCACGGTTATCCGACGCTCATTCATCGCCTCACCTATCGCCGCAAAAACCACGCTAATCTTCACGTTCACGGCTACAAGGAAGAAGGCACCATCACCACTCCGTTCGACATGACCGTTCTCAACGAACTCGACCGCTTCCATCTCGCCGCCGACGCCATCGACCGTGTCCCGCGCCTCCGGCACACGAACGCACACGCCCAGCAAAGCCTGCGCAAGAAGCTCTTCGAACACAAGCAGTACATCTATGAACACGGCGACGACATGCCGGAAATTCGCGATTGGAAATGGCAAAATTAGCCTGTGAAAATTCTGGTGCTTAATTCGGGCTCCAGCAGCCAGAAAAGTTCTCTCTACGAAATAGCGGATCGTTTGCCGGACGTTCCTCCCGCTCCTGTCTGGGAAGGCCGCATCGAATGGGAAGGCGAACAGGCGAAACTCCAAATCAAATCACGCCAGACTGCATCCGAAAAAGTCAGCGTCGCCAGCTCGCACGCGGAAGCAACCAAACAGCTACTGCGCCACCTGTTGGATGGTTCTTCCCCCGTTCTTCGCGATAAATCGGACGTCGCCGTCGCTGGCCATCGGATCGTCAATGGGGGCACGCTTTTTCAGCAGCCCTCGGTCGTCACGCCGGAAGTAGAATCCGCCATCGAACGCATGGCCGCGTTCGCTCCTCTTCACAATCGTGCCGAGCTCGAAGGCATGGAAATTGTGTCGACGATGTTCGGCGTGGTCCCCCAGGTCGCGGTGTTTGACACGGGATTCCACGCGCATCTCCCCCAAGCCGCTGCCGTCTATCCCGGTCCCTATGAATGGTTCGAAAAGGGAATCCGGCGCTTCGGATTCCATGGCATCAATCACGAATACTGCGCGCAGCGCACCGCTCAATTGCTTCGAGCCAATTTGAATTCACTGAAAATAGTCACCTGCCATTTGGGCAACGGTTGTTCCCTGGCCGCAATTCGCGATGGCCGCAGCGTAGACACCACCATGGGCTTTACTCCGCTCGATGGTCTAATGATGGGAACCCGGTCCGGCTCCGTCGATCCCGGCATCCTCACCTACCTCATGCGCGAAAGTTCTCTCACCGGCGAACAGCTCGACGAACTCCTCAACAACAAATCCGGCCTCCTCGGCATCTCCGGAATTTCCGGAGATATGCGCCAGATCGTCTCCGCGATGAAAGAAGGTAACACCCGCGCCAAACTCGCCTTCGAAATCTTCGTCCACCGTCTCACGGCCGGCATAGCTTCCATGGCCGCCGCACTTAACGGACTTGACGCCCTCGTCTTCACCGCCGGAATCGGCGAAAACTCCCCAGAAGTCCGCGCCGCCGTGTGTAGTCAACTTACGTTTCTGAGTCTGGTCCTCGACTCTGCCAAAAACACGGAGGCGCGCTCCGACCAGGACATCGCAGCGCCAGAATCAAAAGTGCGTGTGCTGGTTGTGCGAGCCCAGGAGGACTGGGCCATCGCGCGCGAATGTTGGAAGCTGCAATCGCGACCGATCGCGGCTTCGTCTAACGAGAAATTCGAACCGGATTGATCTTCTTTAGACGAGTGGTTGACGTCGATGGATTTCAGATAAGCCACGACGGATTCGGCGTGTCATATAAAATCGAGGCATTAGCCAGCGAGCTGGCTTGGCAGTACGCGCGACCGACGTAGTCCCAAATCTGCCTATTTATGCTCACGAAAGCGCTGGGGAAACCGTTGAAACCATTGATTTGTGGGTTGCTGGTTGAAAATCACTAGGTTGAGGGTTCGATTCCTTCCCCGCTCACCAACTCCTTTGCTTCTAAGTCATCAGCGAACAAATCTACCTTAACTTTTTGATGAACAGATCAGCGCGCTTGACCGCGTCCTAAGTTGTTGATTTGAGCGGCAAAACTGCTCCCCAGTAGATCCCGACGCAATGACTAGGGAACAACCGGTTGCACACGACCGCCACTTTCGGTGCAGGCATACCGTCTCCTATTCCTTCAGCAACTGGTGAACGAATGAGATCGCGATTGAGCCTTCGCCTACGGCGGATGCGACACGCTTGATGTTGCCGCCCCGAACATCACCAGAAGCGAACACGCCTGGCAGACTCGTTTCGAGCAGATATGGCCGGCGCACAAGCGGCCACTTCGCGGCACTCAGCTCTTCCGGTGAAAGATCGGGACCGGTCTTAATGAATCCCTTGTCGTCGAGGACCACACACCCATCGAGCCAGGCGGTGTTCGGAACCGCGCCGGTCATCAGGAACATGTGGGCGCTATTCTTTTCTTCGGTCCTGCGGGTCTGATTGTTTCGCCAAGTCACGCGTTCCAGGTGTTCGCCGCCATTGAGAGCAACAATTTCCGTCTGCGGTAGCAGAGTAATGTTAGGCGTCTCCTCGATCCGGCGAATCAGATAGCGCGACATCGTGTCGGCCAACCCGTCCGATCTGACCAAAATGAACACATGCCTTGCGCTCTCGGCCAAAAATACTGCTGCTTGGCCGGCCGAATTTCCACCGCCAACGACGATGACGTCTTCGTCCTTGCAGAGTTGCGCCTCGACAAGGGTCGCGCCGTAATAGACTCCAGCGCCTTCAAACCGAGTAAGATTTTCAACCGCCAATCTTCGGTATTGTGCGCCGGTAGCGATCACGACGGCGCGTGCCGGGATTCGGCCACCATTTTCCAATTCGACGACGTAGGGTCTGCGGTCGCAGGTAAGCCGCGTTCCTTTGGCGAGCAACATCTGGGCACCGAACTTCTGCGCCTGTATGTACGCCCGCGAGGCCAGATTGTTTCCGGAAATCCCAGATGGAAAACCCAGATAGTTCTCGATCCTCGAACTGGACCCGGCCTGACCTCCGGGCGAATAGGTCTCCACCAACAGGACGTTAAGACCTTCGGAGGAACCGTAAACCGCGGCGGCCAGTCCAGCAGGTCCTGCGCCGACGATGACCAGATCACGCACAAGCGCCTGGTCGACATCTTTGTTGAACCCGAGGCAGTCGGCAATTTCCCGGTTGCTGGGATTGCGCAGCACGGTTTCGCCGCGACAGATGGCCACCGGAATATCGGAAACGGAAATGTGGAATTGGTCGAGCAGAGTCTGCACGTCGCTGTCGCGATCCAGATCGACGTAGGAATAAGGATGGCCGTTCCGCGCCAGAAATTCTTTAATACGGAGTGTGTCGGCGGAGTGGTTCGAGCCTACGAGCGTGACGTCTCCCAGCCCTTGTAAGAACAATTCTGCGCGCCGGAGGATGAAAGCACGCATCAGGACCTGGCTCAATTCGCTATCGGTCTGTACCAGCGCCAGGACATTGTCGCGGCTGATCTCGATCACCTCGCTAGGTTGCCGCGCCCGGATCCGGTTCAGAGCACGACGGCCGGAGAGCGTGTTGACCTCCCCCGTGAACTGGCCCGGCGGAACGGTTGCGATCAACGTCTCGCGAGCACCGGAAGGACGCACTGTCTCCAGTTCGCCGGAGATTACGACGAAAATAGGTATATCGTTTGCCCCTTGTTCGACCAAAACCACTCCGCTGTTGACTAAGCGAGCGCGACCGTGCGGCGTAATCCGACGAATCTGCGCAGGCGTCAGCGTCGGAAAGATCTGATCCGCCCGCGAAGCCATCAGCGTGAGTGAAGTGGTTGGTCCGGCCATAGGCCCTGCATCTTTCCCAAATTTTACGCGGCGCCTGCTGCTGATTTTACCCTTACGAGCGGCACATCCACCAGGTGCTCGCTCAAGAACCACACTTGCAGTTCGTTGGTGCGCAAGACTTCGCTGATGAGTAGGTCATTGGTGCCATCGTCGCCAAGCTGCGAGGCGCGGCGCGCGAGCTTGCGGGTTTCACCGATAATCACTTGATGCGCGTCGAGCAGGCGCGAGAGCTGCACAGGAACTTCTTCGCGGCCTCGCGGAGGCCGCTCAATCTGCGTCGTCTCGGCAACGTCGGGAGCCATCGCGATGCTTACGCCGCCGAGCAACTGAATGCGCTCAGCGAGCGTGTCAACCAGCTCCACTTGCTCGCCAAAGTGCTTATCGAAAAGCAAATGGAGTTGATAAAACGTCGGACCTGCGACCTGCCAATGTGACTTCTTGTAGAGATCGCGCAATGTCATGGTGTCGGCGAGCACTTGGTTAAGCTGCGCGGTCATCTCTAAGCGGACCGGCTCTTCCAGTTCCAGTGGAAGCAGGTGATTCACCGTTCCGTAGGCTTGCATTGCATTCGCCCGCTGATGAAATCGGGGCTGAGGGCTGATTGTTTCAGGCGTCTTCTTGTTTCCCCTGTTTTCAGTCATGAACTGCTCCTTTTGTGGGTAATGTCTGTTTCTTCAATCAAGACTCTGTGTCCCGCCCTTCAGCCACCGTGCTACCGGTCGTCACAAGGAACTGACGGCGCTTCGCGTCCGGCAGGCCGGATGGAGAATCGTCTTTCGTGTTGAAGGGCGCCATGCGCTACTCCTGTCCCGCGATGGTTTTGGCGTACGTTTTCCCGTACGGGTAGAAGAGTTCTTTTCGCCCCTGCTGCCACGCCGCTTTCATTTCTTGCGTCGTAATGTCCCAATCCGGCCGGCATTTCTTTATCACTGCACGCAAATCCTGACGCAACTCTTCCAGCGTTGGCCGTGAGAAGAACCAATAGCCCATGTAGATCTTGTGAATCGCCAGACCGGGCTCAAGGACGATCGTATGTGGGATCATCGGATTGTGGTCGGGATCAGTGTACTCGGCGACATCGAGGTCCTTTTGCACCATCCGCCCCGCGTCGGAAAGAAAAGGCCAGTGTGCGCCAACTCCCGTGCGAAATTCGTTCGTCTCAGTGATGTTGTCAGTGCTGATCGTGACCAGCCGGCAGTACCCGACCTCCGTCTCGCGCTGAAACTGGACCAGCCCTTCGTGCTGCCGCCGGTCCTTTGGACAATACCCGCCGCGGCTGAGCACAACGATCATCGGATCATGCTCCTGCAATTCGCAAAGCCTCCTCCGTTTCCCCGCGTGATCGGAAAGCTCATAGTCGGGGAAAACTGCGCCGGGAATCATGTCTGATCGCATTCCGTTTAGCCTCACGCGGAGTCGGTAGCTCCGTCGCTTTTAAAGAATTAGAGACCTAGATCGCTCAAGCCGGCATGGTCGTCAGGACGACGCCCGAGCGGCCAACGACATTTACGATCTGCCTCCGCGATCGCAAGATCATTGATGCACGCGTAGCGGCAGTCCATAAGGCCGTCCCGGTTGAATTCCCAATTCTCATTGCCGTAGGAGCGATGCCAATGATCGGAATCGTCGTGCCATTCGTATGCGAAGCGTACCGCGATGCGGTTCCCGGTGAACGCCCACAGCTCCTTTATGAGGCGATAATCCAATTCCCTTATCCACTTGCGGGAGAGGAACGCGATGATCTCGTCCCGCCCGTTGACGAACTCTGCGCGGTTCCGCCAACGTGAATCGATCGCGTACGCCATCGCTACTTTGCCTGGATCGCGACTATTCCAGCTGTCTTCGGCGAGGCGCACCTTTTGAATCGCAGTTTCGCGCGTGAACGGAGGCAAAGGAGGCCGGTTGATCATCGTTGCAGTTGCCATGTTTCTTCCCCTTCCATGTTTGCGAGTGTGATGCCCACTCGTGATTGAGCCAGAAGTGTCGGGTCAAGACAATTGGACGAAGGTATCGCCGATACCTTGGTATCAGATGGTGCTGCGAACGACTTTTGCCTGCTTCTTTTAAACAATTTGATATGCGGGAGAGCGTGCGGTCGTTCTATTCGACCTGCACCGAGGAGCAGAGTTTCTCGGCACGTTGAACGCCGTTATTCATTTCGAGAAGGTAACGGAAGGACCCAGCGAGAATTTGTCCGAGAGCTCGCTCACAAGAACGGCTATTGAGCCGATTGGAACAAAGTGTCACGCGAGGAGTTGTAAGAAGCAAGCGACGTGAGTTTCATGGGCGGCGAGAACACGCTCTTCGAGGAACTGCTTAAAACGGCGATCGAGCCGGTCGGCTGAGTGGAGATCACTCGAATAGCGATTCGTCAAAGTCCGTCTGTGCTTCGTTTCTTTCACCATGTGTGCTGCGATAAATCTCGTGATGAGCGCACTGATTTTTACAGGCGGTTTACAGGCGGTTTTGCCAGGAGAGCTTGCAGTCAGGGGCAACTGAGGCGAACATTGCGCTGTATGCGAATCTTGCAAAGCCCTTATTTGCGAGGTTTTACGCTAAGTTGTTGATTCCACGGCTGGGGATTTCGGTTCAGGATTACGCCGTTGTAATGATCGACGAACTGGAACGTGCCGCGCATGTCCGGCGGCGCCTTACGGTAGGTTACTGAAGACAAGGAACTATGACGGATGCTTAGCGAAACAGCCAAAAAACCTCACATAACTCCAATCTGTTTTAGCAATCCTACCAAGTCATAGAAGAGTTTCTCTTCGACGATCTCGCCGTTCTTCCAGTGTGCGACGGTACAGAACTCGATGTGAAACTTCTTGTTGGTCGGCGCGATCAGCTTGCCGTCCGAACCCTTCATCGGTCCGCGCATCGTGCCTGTAAAATCCGCAACGGTACACGTCCATTCGCCCTGAGCAATCTCCACTTTATAGGGATGATTAATCAGATGATTATCGGGGAACGTCTTGAAAAATTCGACGGACTCCGCCTTGTGATTGTCGCGCCCTCTTGTGGGCTCGGCCTGGCCGGGCCAAAATACGTTGGTGTCCTTGGAATGCCGCTTTTCAAACGTACCCCAGTCCTGTGCGTTCCACGAGTCGTCGAGTGTCCGCATGAGCTCAAGATTGTTCTGTGCCATTTGGTCCTCCCAAAATACGCGGCAGCACAGGTTCGCCTAAACACGTGCTAGTCTCAGTTCAGCGGGACTCATTCTACACCTTGGTTGGGGTCTCAGCGATGGCTCCCATCGGAGATTTCCACACGTGTTCGATATAGCACAGATTTTTCAACGATAAATCGGGTCCATCTTAAGCAGGACTCTGACATTCAGGCGTCATATGGAGTTTCTACGGTCCAAGTGAGAGGTCATATGAGTCAAAAAGTTTTGATCACCGCAGCGGCTTCCGGTATTGGACTGGAGATCGCGCGCGCATTTTCAGCGGCGGGCGCAAAGGTATTCATCACTGACATCAACACACAGGCGCTAGAGGCGGCTAAGAAAGAAATGCCCGGCGTGCTGACGAAGGTGTGCGACAACTCCAAGCGCGCCGACATCGAAGCGATGGTTCCGGCGACGGTTGAGGCGCTCGGCGGTCTTGATGTCCTTGTAAATAATGCTGGCATTTCCGGTCCAACCGCGCCGGTAGAGGAGATTGATCCGGACAAATGGGAAGCCGTCATGGCTGTCGATCTGACCGGCACCTTCAACGTCACGCGACTCGCGATCCCGCACCTCAAGAAGTCCGCAGCTGGAAGCATAATCATCATGTCCTCGCTCGGCGGACGGTTCGGTTATCCGAATCGCAGCCCCTACTGCGTCGCTAAGTGGGGCCTGATTGGCTTTGCCAAGACGCTCGCAATCGAGTTGGGCGATCACAACATCCGTGCCAATGCGATTGCGCCGGGAGCAGTCGGCGGTCAGCGCATAGAAAATGTCCTTGCGGGCCGTGCAAAGGCAGAGGCCAAGAGCGTGGACGAAGAGCGAGCCTCCATGCTCGGAATTCAGTCGCTGAAACGATTTGTCGACCCGAAAGACATTGCTGCACTCTGTGTCTTTCTGGCGTCTGACGCGGGGAAATCTATCTCAGGTCAAGTCATTCCAATCGACAACGGTGCTCTAAAGGCTTCTTAATCGATCGACAGAGGAGAACACATCATGGCTCAAGGTTTGCGTGAACAACTCATCGGAGCGTGGAAGCTGGTTTCTTACGAAGAGAAGCCTGTCGACGGCTCACCCTCGTTTCATCCCATGAGCGAACAGCCCATGGGCATCATCATGTACACGCCAGATGGCTACATGTCCGCGCAATTGAGTAAGCCAGACCGCAAGCCATTTGCCTCGGGAGATTGGTTCAAAGGGACCCCGGAGGACTACGGGCGGGAGGCAACGACGTACATCGCCTACACGGGCAAGTTCCATGTCGATGAAGCGGCACAGAAGCTAACCCACTCCATGTTCGTGTCCCTATTCCCCAATTGGATCGGCCAGACGCAACCTCGCGTAGTGAAGATCGAAGGAGATTACCTTTACCTTCACACGGCCAGCCCGATTGACTCCGGCGGGAAGAAAGTGAATTCGTTTCTGAAATGGAAGCGTGCGGAGAAAAATTAGCCTTTTCTGGTCTCCGAACCGGCGATGGCGGTTTTCGTGGTTGAAAAATGTTGTCTCCAGCTCACAAAACAACAAAAAGAGGAAGTCATGTCTTTATTTAGTGGGCCGTTTGGAGTTCATAGAGGTGATGGAATGAAGAGAAGAACTGGTTCGGGAATGTGCGTAGCGGCAGCTTTATGCACAGTGGCCGTCGTGTTTCCAACCCCTCGATTGGCCGGGCAGGTTGTGTCACTTGATCCGGCGAAGATGACGCGCATTGGCACGGTCGATGAGCGCTTCCAGTCCTACAACATTGAAATGGTGGAAGTCATCGGCGGAAGATTTTGGAAACCATACGGGAGCAACACGAACGAAAGTAAAGCGCAAGAGCCCGCCCCCCAGGCGGGTTTCACTCCGGCAGGCATAGACCCGAACCTCTATCGATATCGAGCGCCCATTGATCTTTCAAATCCGCGATTGCAAAAACTGGCAGCGGCGTTAAGCCCCGCATATGTGCGAGTCAGCGGTACGTGGGCCAATAGCGCTTTTTTTCAGGATTCGGAGAATGCCGCCCCAGCCAATGCGCCATCAGGTTTCAGTGGAGTCCTAACGCGAGAGGAATGGAAGGGCGTCATCGATTTTTCTCATGCGGTGAATGCCGAAATAGTGACATCGGTGGCTACGGGGCCAGGATCGCGTGATGCTCAAGGCGTATGGACCTCGGATCAGGCCCGGCAATTGTTCGAATACACCAAGTCCGCTGGAGGGCGAATCGCTGCAAGCGAATTCATGAATGAGCCGACATATGCAGCGATGGGCGGCGCACCGAAAGGATACGATGCCGCAAGCTATGGCCGCGACGTTGCCGTTTTCCGTGCGTTCCTTCGGAAAACTGCGCCCGATACACTATTTCTCGGTCCAGGTTCAGTTGGCGAGGGACCGTTCGCAATGCCGATGGGCAACGGGGTGCTGAAATCCGAAGAGCTGCTCCACGCAGCCGGCCCCGTATTCGACGTTTTTTCGTACCATCTCTATGCGGCTGCTTCGCAGCGGTGCGGGAGCATGGGCGCACCATCACAAACAACGGCGGCAGCGGCATTTTCTCAAGACTGGCTCTCGCGACCGGAAAAGATTGGCGCATTCTACGCGGACCTTCGAGACAGGTTCGAGCCTGGAAAATCACTTTGGATTACCGAAACGGCGGATGCAGCCTGCGGAGGAAACCCCTGGGCGTCGACTTTTCTCGATACCTTCCGATATCTTGTTCAACATGCAAGCCTCGCTCAGCGTGGCGTGAAAGTGATTATGCACAACACGCTGGCATCAAGCGACTACGGCCTATTAGACGAAAATACATTCACACCACGTCCGAATTACTGGGCCGCTTTGCTTTGGCGACGCCTCATGGGTGCAACGGTTCTCGATCCCCATACATCGCCAAGCCCGAATGTGTACGTCTATGCCCACTGCCTTCAGAATCGTCCGGGCGGCGTCACGCTTCTGGTCATCAATGCCAACCGGCAGCGAGTCCATGAAATTACATTGCCGTCTGAAGCAGAACGCTACACGCTGACAGCCAACCAACTTCGAGACACATCAATCGAGCTCAACGGGAAGACGCTTCAACTGAACAGAGATGGCGACGTGCAACAATTTCTGGGCCAGTCAACGCGTGCAGGTCACATCAGTTTCGGACCGACTAGTATTACATTTCTGGCAATCGCGACCGCGGACAACAGCAATTGCCACTAAGTCCACACGGTGGCGACCTGATGTAAGGAGATTACTCCCATGAGCGAGAACAAGCCGACAGAAATCCTTGCAAGTCTCGCCACATTGCTTCCAGACTTGGAGGCCGTCTATAAAGACATACATGCACATCCGGAATTGTCGATGCAGGAGACCCGGACGGCTGGAGTTGCTGCGAATCACCTGAAGGCCGCGGGATTTGACGTGACTAGCGGCGTCGGAAAGACTGGCGTTGTCGGCATCTTGCGTAACGGCGATGGGCCCACTGTCATGCTGCGCGCGGACATGGATGCTCTACCCATCAAAGAAGCGACTGGCCTTCCGTACGCGAGCATCGTCACGGGGACTGACCCTAGCGGCAAGACCGTACCCGTAGCTCATTCGTGCGGGCACGATATGCACGTTGCCTGCTTGATTGGCGCAACAAGTCTTTTTGCAAAAAGCCGCGACCCCTGGAAAGGGACGCTGATGGCGGTCTTTCAGCCAGGCGAGGAGACCGCGCAAGGTGCTAAGGCGATGATCGATGACGGGATGTTCAAACGATTTCCAAAACCGGACGTTGTGCTAGGCCAGCACGTCATGAGCTTGCCGTCTGGGAACATCGATTGGCGCGCGGGTGTTGTCACTTCTTCGGCCGATAGCCTGCAGATTCGTATGTTCGGGCGCGGTGCGCATGGCTCGATGCCCGAGTCCAGCATCGACCCCGTGGTTATGGCCGCCTCGACCGTAATGCGGCTGCAAACGATTGTCTCGCGGGAAGTCTCGCCCACGGATTCCGCTGTAGTGACAATTGGGCTGCTGCAGGCTGGCACGAAAGAGAACATTATTCCGGACGAGGCATTGATCAAATTGAACGTGCGCACTTTCGACGAAGGCGTGCGCAGGCGTGTGCTCGCTGCGATTGAACGCATTGCAAAAGCTGAAGCAGCGGCATCAGGAGCGCCAAGACCGCCAGAAATCACTCCACTCGATCAGTATTCGTCAGTAAGGAATGACGCCAGTGCGACAAAAAAGCTAGTCGATGCATTGCTCCGGAACTTCCCTGCTGGTTCCATCGAACAGACGAAGCCCACTATGGCAAGCGAGGACTTCGGCTGCTTTGGAGCTGGGTGGGACGTTCCGGCAGTGTACTGGTTCTTCGGCGGAGATGCTCCAGCGGTGTACGCCAAGGCAAAGAAAGAGGGAAAACTCAGCTCGCTTCCAACCAACCATAACCCCGCCTTTGCACCAGTCATTCATCCAACTCTGGAAACAGGTGTGAAGGCCCTCGTTGTTGCGGCGCATGCGTGGCTAGCCTCGTGAACAGCTTGCTGATCCACGGGTATCAACTAGCAGGTCCTTTTCTGGATGCTGTGGATCTGCTTGGCACGTTCGTTTTCGCACTCAGCGGTGCGGCAGCCGGTGTCAAAAGCCGGTTCGATCTTTTCGGTCTGATGGCACTCTCGTTCGCGGCCGGTAATGCCGGTGGGATCACACGAGATGTCCTGATTGGCGCGGTCCCACCAGCGGCCATTAGCGACTGGCGCTACCTGGGGGTCTCTCTTCTGGCAGGATTGGTGACGTTCTTCTGGTATCCCGACATCGACAAACGTCGCAGGCTGGTGTTGTTATTCGACGGCGCGGGACTCGGTCTGTTTGCCGTCGCCGGCACACAAAAGGCGCTCATCGCGGGACTCAATCCGGTGATGGCGATTTTTATGGGAGTGCTAACCGGGATTGGTGGTGGAATACTGCGCGATGTGCTTGTCAACCAAACGCCTACGGTGCTTCAGGCCGATATTTATGCTGTTGCTGCGCTAGCCGCTGGCGTCGTAGTAGTGATCGGGTATGTTTTGCATTATCCGGCTTTTCTGATGATGACCGTGGGCGCACTCCTTTGCTTCTGGCTGCGAGTTATGGCGATATATCGAGGATGGCATTTACCCGTCGCACGGTGGCAGAATCAGTCGGATTGAATCATTCTCTTGCTACCTAGTTCCAGGAATTGATAGGTCACTCTAACCTGGCATCATAACCCGCTAACTGTCACGACAGTGGGCTAACAGGTTGTGTGAATCAGTACCGCTAAACGCTTGTATTCTGCTCTCTTCAGACTCCGCAATTTCGATTGTAAATCTCTGATCGCCAAGATTCATCGGACTCAGCTTCGCCTCTAACAACATCTGTGTTAGGATAGACCTCGCACGGACGCACAGATATTTGTAGGCGGTTTGGGGGCGGTTGCGCCGGAAACAGCCGCATTCTTTGACACGGAATGCAGATCGTGCGCTATATGCAAAACTTGCAACAGCCTCATTCCTTAGGGCTTTACGGCAAGTTGTTGATTCCACGGTTGGGGACGTAGTTCAGTTGGTTAGAACGCTGCCCTGTCACGGCAGAGGTCGCGAGTTCGAGTCTCGTCGTCCCCGCCATTCTTTCTAAAGAACTTACCGAAAGTGCTCCATTTTCGCGCGGGCACAAAATAGGTACAGGAAATAGAGTTTTTCCAAGCAGAGCTTACGTCTGCTGCGTCTTTTCTCGGAACAAGAGCGCGACAACTGCCTCCTGCGCATTTCGCTTTTCCGTTGTGACTGCCTTCGTCCGACATGGAGTTTCATGTATAGACCGTATTTCTACTGTTTTCTGCCAAGGTGAATGACTTGAGACGGAAGCTGCCCAGTCAGCCGACGAAACATAGTGATGAAATGTGCGAGGGATTCGTAGCCCGTGGCTGAGGCTGCATCGCTTACTGTGCTGCCCGTCAGTAAGAGATCTCTGGCCGCGGCGATGCGGCAATGCATCAGCGCTTGTTTGGGGGACAGCCCGACTTGATGTAGAAAGAGACGGCTGAGATTGCGGAGACTTAGTCCTGCCTCTTTAGCGACTGCGGCCATTCGAACTCGCGTCGGGTGATCCCGGAGCAAGATCGTCAATGCTTTTCGCACCCTTTTGTCTCGGGCTTTGGATTCCAGGTGGGTCACTTCCAGCAGTGAGGCCTGCTGAGCCCATTCTAAACTTTCGGCGAGGACTTGGATAAAAGTAGAAACCAGAGATTTTGCGGACTTTGTTTTTGGGTTTAGCAGGATGTAAAAGAGGAGTTCTTTACACAACTGATGCGCTGGACACATCGCAGGACCGCATTGGAAGGACGTCACTGCTCGCCAACGCGTGTGATCGACAAGACAGACCAGCCGTTCTCCTAAAGCCTCGCTGGCTTGAAAGTTAAGTGATGTGTTCGGCGGCACATATAGCATCTTCCCCGGCCCACCCACCAACGAACCTGATCGCAACAGAACTTTGATCTCCCCTTGCAGGGGAA
>WNFS01002302.1_pt1 | contig 14441 bp, 5 predicted proteins | sample 5400141 | NCBI WGS metagenome assembly WNFS01 (sample SAMN13153358, study PRJNA577476) | soil metagenome | isolation source: 60 cm saprolite under Madrone tree | place: USA:California | collected 2016-06-14
GTTCGGATACGTCACGCTTGCTAGATTTCCCACGTTGTCGTAGGTGTAGGTGCTGACCAACGGATTGCTCTGGCGATCGTGAGCCGTCACGGTCGAAAGGCGGTTGAGCGCGTCGTAGGTGTAATTCACATTCGAGCCCGCCGCCAATAGCGTCATATTCCCCGCCGGATCGTAGCTGTAGAACAGTCTTCCACCCAGCGTGCTGATGTCTGTCACATGCCCGTTGTTATCGTAATTGCCGTAGATTGTCGTCCCGCTGGCGTCGGTCATCGATTGACGCTGTCCGGTGGCCAAGTAGGTGTACGTCACCGCAGCAGCGTTGAAGCTAGGGTCGGGCGTCTTGGACAGAAGGCGGTTGGCAGTGTCGTAGGTGTACGAAGTGATTTTGCCGTTAAAGTCCGTGCGCGTCAGCAGGTTCCCCGCTGCATCATAGGTGTAGCTTTCCGATTGGCCGAGCGGCAGCTTGCGCTGCGTGCGCCGTCCACGCTGGTCGTAGTTGTAACTTGTGGTGTGCGTGTTGGCGTCGGTTTGCGTGAGACGGTTGCCAACCTCGTCGTAGGAGTAGCTGGTTATTTGACTTAGGGCATCCGTAACGGTGGTCAAGCGGCCAATGGTGTCGTAGCCGTACTGCGTGGTCTTGCCATTGGCGTCCATTCGCGCCGTAACGCGGCCCAGCGCGTCGTAGGTGGTCGTTTCGAACTTGGTGTCAGGATAGGTCACCTGCGTACGGCGATTGGCGTTGTCATAGGTGTAGGTCGTCGTGTTGTTGTTGGCGTCCTTCACGGAGGTCTGGTTGCCGGCGGCATCATAGCCGAAGGTCGTGACGTGACTGAGCGCGTCGGTGACCGTGAAGCGCCTGCCGGCATCGTCGTAGGCGTACGTGGTTACGTTGTGGTTGGCGTCGGTGCTGGTTAGGACTTCGCCGATGGCGTCATAGGTGCTTGAGGTGATGGTGGCACTGATGACACTGCTGCCGCGCTGCGATTGCGTGAGGCGGTTCAGCAGGTCGTAGGTGTAAAACGTTTGGATGTTCGTTCTGTCTGTAAACTGCGTGCGGTTTCCGTTCCGGTCGTAAAACGTGCTTTCCGTCGTGCCATCGGGATAGGTGGTTAATGCGACATGGCCGTCGGCGTCGTACACATGGGTTGTCTGGCGGCCGAGGGCGTCAATGGTGGTCGCCTGCTGGCCGAGTCCGTTGTAAACCGTCTGGGTCGTGGAGTTGTCGGGATTCGTGGTCTTCAGCAGGTGGCCATCGCCGTCGTAGGCGTACGTGGTAATGAGCGTCTGCTGCGCCCCGCCCGGGAGCGTGCGCTTGACGCTTTGCGAGGTGCGGTTGCCGTTGCCGTCGTAGACATACGACGTGACCGTGCCCATCGCGTCCATCTGCGTCAGTAAATTCCCCGTACCATCGTAGGTAAACGAAGTGATCTTCCCGTTCGGGTCCTTCGTGGTGAGCAGTAGCCCACTATTCGAATACGTATTCGTGGTGACCTTGCCATTCGGATCGGTGGTCGTGAGCAGGTTGCCGTTCGTGTCGTACGTATTCGTGGTGGTGTGGGCATTCGCATCTGTGATCGTCAGCGGTTTATTAATCGCGCTGTAGGTATAGATCGTTGTGTGCTGCAGCGGATCGGTCTCCGTCAGACGATTGCCGTTGAGGTCGTAAGTATAGTTCGAGGTCTTTCCCTTGGCGTTGGTTTCGCTCAGCTTGTTGTCGCTGGCGTCGTACGTCGATGTTGTGAAGTTGTTGAGCGCGTCCGTGACCTTCGTGACGTTGCCATCCGTGTCGTAGAGATACGTCGTCGGATTGCCGTTCCGGTCCGTAACCGTCTCCGTTTGGCCCGGCACGTTGTGTGTGAACGAAACGGTGAAGCCGTTGCCATCCTTTGTGGCACTGAGCCGCCCGCTCGTATCAAACGTGTTCGTCAGCGCCTGCTTGCCATCGGCGGTCGTGATGCCTGTCAAGTCGTGACTATTGTCGTAGGCATAGGCCGTGGGGTTGGCCGCGCGGTCCGTGTAGCCAGAGAGGTCTCCAGTTGAATTGTAGGTGTAAAAGAGATTCTTGCCGTCCAAGTCAGTGATGCGTGTAATGCGGCCTTGTTCATCGCGGGCGAAAGGCACGGAGTTGCCTGCGGAGCTGGTAATACCGTTGGGCGTGATGGTGAGCGCATTGCCGTTCGTGTCGGTCACCGCCGTCAGGCCCAGCTTCTGGTCAATGGTGAATTTTGTGCCGTCCGCGGTCTGCAAGATGAAAGTGGTCGGGTTGTAGGGGTTCCCGTCAAAACCCAGAAGACTGACAGCGCCTGGCGCGTTGCCATCCACGAGGAACTGGCCGCCATCTGCTGCGGTGAGCGTGGCGCCTGCAGTATTGGCTGGCCCAAGCTGCTGAGTAAACGTCATCGTCCCTGCCACGATTTGGCCGATTTGCTGGCACGTTGGATTACCCCCAGTCCGGAACGTGAAAACGCGGCCATCCGGAAAAGTGACGGTGATGGTCTTGTTGTCCGTCCCGAACAAGCAGTATTGCGGCAAAAAGCCGCTGAAGTCTTGCGTCTCTTGCCAGTTGGGGCTAAGGCTGCGGCTCTTCTGCACGCGAATGTTTGAAAGGCTCAGCCGCCATCCGATGCCGAAGTCGCCTAGCCCTTTGTCTCGGCTGTCGTAACTGCGAATCACTTGGATGGGAATCCCCGAAACCGGCACGGTAAGGTCATTGAAGGAAAGTGAAAAGACACCGACCTTCATGTTCCGCGCGACGCTCACCGAGATCGACGTAGTTGCAAATTGGCCTGCCGCATTCGTGGAAGTCAGCCGCATCACATACGCGCCATTGAGGAGGATTGTGGGGTCAAACGTGCCCAGCGGCGCGTCGGACACGACACTGGCGCCCGTAGCGAGCGTCGTGAAGTTCATGGAGTGGGAGTCGTCCTGCAGCGCGTAATCCAGCACCCAAGTTCCGCTGCTCACGCTTCCTGTAACCGTGGCCGGCGCTGTGAGTTGTATACCATCCAACGGAGTGGCGATAGCCACGGTTGGAACCGGAGGATTTGTTGCCACGACATTGACCTGCAAGGTGCAATTCTCGGTTGTGACGATGGGTTGAAGGTTTGCGTCACTGGCCTGCAAGCATAGTCGGTACGTCCCCAACGTATTGAAAGAGGCGGTGGTGACAGCCGAGCTGGGCGATCCGAACGTTACGCTCGAACCGTTTGGCTCGGAGTTGATGATCCAACTCAATTTCAGCGGCATCGCACCTGTTGGTGGCTGGCCTCCCACAAGGACACTTCCGTTGATGGTGATCGGCGTGCCGACAGTCGTCTGGAGGCTTGGTCCTACGTTTACACTGACAGGGCCATAGGCATTCACGACCGCGTAAGCGGTCGTTGTAAATTGAGAGTCGTTCGCACTCAGCTGGACGACGTAATTCCCCGGCGTGTTAAAAGTTGCATAGCCAGTCTTGGCCGTCGGGTTCGTAAATACCACTAGATCTGGTCCGCTTACTGTACTCCAGTTGTAGGTCAGCGCACCGGGGGGATTGGGCAGACCATCGTCTACGGCGGTACCCGTGAAGAAAATCTGCTGGCTTTGGAACCACATGAAGGACTGATTCGAGCCGGCGCTCACAACTGGCGGCTGATTCGGCGGAAGCACAGTGACGGTGACGCTCGAAGAGGCGCTCAGCGCTGAGTCATTTCCTGTGAGCTGCAATACGTAGATGCCGGCCTGCGAGAAAGTAGCGGAGGTCTGGGGTTGGCTTGGCGTCGTAAACGAAACAGTCCCTGGCCCGCTCACCTTTGACCATGACGAGGTCAACGAACCAGGCGGATTGGGCAGGCCATCGTCAGCTACACTGCCATTTAGCGTGACACTGTTCGTGGGCAGTGAGATTGTCTGATTGGGTCCAGCACTCACTACCGGAGGCTGGTTGGGCCCATTCGAAATCCAAGTGATACTGGCTGTGTCGCTCGCGGCACCAGCGGTGATTGTTGTCACATCCGAACCGGTCTTGAAACTTGTGTAGGTAAATGTCGCAACGCCGCTCAGGTTTGTGACGCTGTAGCCGCTCTGAGAATTGACACCTGCAACTGTAAAAGTGACGCCAGTTCCGCTGATGGGATTCCCTGAAGAGTCCTTGACCGTGGCTTGGACTGACAACTGACTTGTAATCTGATTTGTACTGGTTTTTGGCGAAGCCACAAGTGTGCTTCCAGAAACGGCAGTCGAGAAACAAACTCCTCCTGTGTAACCATAAGCGTCTGTCAGTTTGAAACCGTATACCCACAAGCCAAACGGCAAACTAGATGTCAGCGTGTGCGCACCTAAGGTGACGTTAATTTGTGCTCCGGAAAAGGGACTCGTGCCAATCGGTTGGAAAGCAACCGCGGGCACGGGTGCACCATCAAGCAGCACGCCGCTAGCCTGCGCCGCCGAGGTAGGAGCGATGATATTTACGAAATTCGCCGGGAACCACCCGCTCGTTGGCGTGTTGATTGTGTAGCTGCCGCCAAACTGCTCGAACGGCGGAACAACAATCATCGTCGGATCGACGTTGCTTCCTCCTCCGGCTAGGTTGCTCAGAGCATACTGCACCGTCAAAATTGGCTTGTCTGCGGTAATCTCCGCGGGGCCCGAGATTATCTGTTCGTAGAATTGGCCTTGCTGCAAAACAGCCACTTCCTGATGGTTCACCTGGACATGGGTGTCCTTCGTGTTCGCCACGAACCGGAAGGTATCGCCATGAAGCTCTTGCCCTAAAGGCATGGTAACGAAATTTTGTCCCCACAAGTTCACCGGCGGAAGCTGTTCCACGAGGCTGTTGCAGTATTGAGACCCATCTGGGATGACCGTGCAGTCGTGACCACCAAAGACGGCAACTGGCTTGGTAGAAGTCACCAAAGTGCCAGTGAAATCGACAGGCGGCCCATTTGGAACCCCAAACTGCGTGTGATCCGTGGCGTTACGAAGCTGGTAGGTCTGCCCCTGCTTCAAATGGATCGTGAACGATGCCTGCGCTTGGCGCGTTCCAGAGGTTGCCGTAGGAACGATAGTAACGTCTGTGTTGTCCTGAGTCGCGGTGATGCCGAATTCCGTCCCGAACGTGGGGAAATTAGCCGCCAATGTATTCTGATAACTGGCGATCACATAACTCGTGCCCAAAGTTACCGTCGGAAGCGCAAGATAGCCATCACTGGCGTAAGGGTAAAAATTCAATCCGTACACTGCGACAGGATTCTGGGATGTGACGTGGATACCTTTTGCATCCGTCGCGTTTCCGTTCGCGTCCACCGCGTCCGACGATATCATTTGAACGGACTGCGGGATGAGTACCGGGGTAATCTGGCCAGGGATCGTCGAATAAGTCTGATTGAATAAGTAACTGGTGCTGGGTCCCGCAGTGACCGTGACGCTGGTTGCAACATCGGAGGAAATGAAGAGGTACAGCTGTTGTGGTGGTTGCCCGTTTGGGGTTGCCGGATTTTGATACTCCGCCCCGGTAAACATTAGCCAGAAGTCAGTGCCCTTATTGCTCAGGGTACACTGCACGTTTCCAGCGTAAATCTTCACATCGCTGCTCACCGTGAACGTCCCGTTCGTCGCGGTGAGACGCAAATCATAGACACCAGGCGCGCTAAAAGTTACTGTCGTCGCCAGCGATGAAGGACTGGCAAATGTTGCTGTCCCCGGCCCTGTAAACATGCTCCAAGCGACCGAAAGCGTGCTTCCGGGAGGAGGATTAGAGTCGCTCGCGGAACCGGCAAGTGTCGCAGCACTCGGAAAGACGATCACTTGGTCAGGGCCTGCGCTCACGCTGATTCCGCCTCCCACGGGCGCAGCGTAAATCACACGCGTATCCGCTGAACTTGTATATTGTCCATCGTTTGCGCTCAGACGGAGCACGTAGATTCCCGGCAGACTGAACGTGGCCTGTGTACTAGCCTGGGATGAGTTGGTGAAAGTGACGCTGCCTGGCCCGGTGACCTTAGACCAGGAAATCTGGAGCGTACTTCCTACTGGCAACCCATCGTCCGTCACGGTCCCCAACAGAGTTGCGGTGTTGGTTGGATAGGTAATCGTTTGATCTGTACCAGCGCTGACGACGGGCGGCTGATTTACGTCCACCGTGAAATTTACGCCGTTGCTTGCCACGCCTCCGACGGTTACAACAACGTTCCCGGTGGTCGCGCCGTTGGGCACCGGCGCCACGATGCTCGTCGCGCTCCAACTGGCCGGCGTCGCCGACGTTCCATTGAATTTAAGAGTGCTTGTTCCCTGTGTTGTCCCGAAGTTCGTTCCTGTGACAGTCACTGAGGTTCCTGCGGTGCCGGAAGTGGGATTCAATCTCGTAATACTCGGGGTTGCACCACCGCTAGATGCGGGCTGGAAGGCCACCATCTGCATGATCCAGGCATTTGATCCCCCGACCGGTGCAGTCGCGCTGTATGTTCCCGCTGTCGTCACAACCCTATCTTCCAGAATGTCTCCATCTGGATCAGTTTTCAGGCGGCTTGTGTAGCCTACTCCCGGACTGGTAGTGTACCCCTTCACCAAATTTGCCCCGACCAACAGGTCGTTGGCATTCGTCGTTGTCACCGTTCCGCTGTCGCTCGTCGAACTCATTCCTTGCGCCGCCGCCGAAACATCCACCGGATTCACCGTGTCTACTCCGCTGTACTCAGCGATTCGAATGTCTGGATAGTTCGCCGCCGTTGAGAACGTTACGGTGACGTTGTTAGAATTTGCCGCTGCCGACGCAATGTTCTTTGCGTAGTAGATCGCCTGAGTTCCTGAATTTGTTTGTACCGTCGGCCCAACGGCCAGCGAATAGCCATTCCCTTTAGAATCGGCCACCGAACTGACGGTTGTCGTCGAGTCGTTCCAGCCAACTACCACAACATTCAAATCGCCCGCCGTCTGCGCCAGGGTATACGGCAGCGACACGGTCGTCTGCGGGGTCTGCGGAGCGGTGCCGTTCACTTGAACAAAAGCGATTGGAGGCGGCTCCGGCACCGGCGAGAAAGCCACCAGCACTGCGGCCCAATCACCAAAATCAGAACTGGTAATTGATGCCGTCGCGGATGCCGCTCCGGCATTGGCTTGAATCTGGTCTTCTACAATGAGCTCCGTGTACGGCTCGGCGGGAACGCTCTCTTCGAGTGCATAACCGGAGCCCATCGTGAACGTCGCCGTATTGGCTGTGAGAATGGCACCTAGCAACAAATCCCCATTTGCCCTCGTCGTGACACTGGCACTGTTCGGGGAAGCGCTACTCCCTTGCGTGCCCACAATTGCATCTAGTGAGCCGGAGGTGGCAAGCCCCGAGTACTCGAAGATCGCAAAACTCAGGTTAGCCGATACTGAATCGGATACGGTAACCGTGTTTGCGCCGGCCGCGATGTTCTCGGCATAGAAGATCCCCAAAATGTTGCCATTTTCGATTTCGCTGTACTGTATCGCACTACGGTACGCGTTGCCCTTAGAATCCGAAACTGCGAAGGCTTCACCTGGGTTCTCTGCGCGTATGCAGACGGCGATCCAGTTGCCGGACGTGTTATTGGACGTGAAAGCGAGCGATGCTGAAGTTGTTGTGCCAGCATCGATGCTGTTGTGCTGGACTAACGCCACAGAGGCTTTAGCTTGGCCAACGCCAAAGAAAAGGAGGATCGAAGCCAGGAGAGTGACCAGCTTCCAGTTGCACAGACGTGTGAGCGCGAACGTCGATTCTCTTGAGTTGAGGGCCAATGAACGATACCTCAAAGAAGAAATCTTGAATGGCCGAGAGTTTTCAGCTTGACTCGCGGGGTTCACTCGCACAGGCACAAAAAGACAAATGCAGGGCTGACGCCGCCACCATCCGATGAAACAGCCTCTAGCAGATATCGGGCTCGAATGTTTCAAACCCAGACTTGTAGTTTGCAAGATGGCCCCCCATTAGCGTCGCATTCTAGCGTTAGCTAACTAAACATGTCCTCGGTTAGCAGGGTGGGTTCCCATGAGCGACGGGCACGCTAAAGCCGATTAAGGGAAAGTTAATGTAGCTCGCTTATATATCCCGATTAGTTTCTTGTCAAGTTATATTTTAATGTCTGTAGACCATACCTAAGTACTATATGAATGGCATATTACTTGCGGAGCGAAAATTCACAGGCGTACGCTCGTCTATGGGGTTTTCTTTCTCCAGGGTTTCCGGCGTGAGCCGAGGCCGCGCCTTTTGGCGCTGCCGGTTGCGCAGACTTCTGTGCTGTCATGGCGACCTCCTTGTTGGTCGATTTGCTTCTTTTGTTGTTCGACCCACGCTTCGAGCTTCCGGATCGCTTCGCGCTTTGCCGGAAGCTCGATGTGGGTATAGATGGAGTTGGTGTCTTCACCACTGGAGTGGCCCGACAGCGGATATGATTCCCGCCAAATGCCCAGCGAATTCACTGCGGAGCGACTGACCGCCATCTTCACGGCGATTATCGCCATCGCCGGCGTCGCGGCCCTCGTCTATGCTTTCCGCGCGCGCCAAATCAGTAGAGCGCACGCAGCAAGAAAAACGAAAGTCACTCCTTCCAGAACTCCCAATTGCGAACGTGGCTGAGTCCACATCGAATGAGAACCGATGCTGGCCAAAGAAGGCGAAGCTGCGCGACGCGGAGTCGCTGGGATTGGATTCGGAGCGGTCAGATATTCGGACTGCGTCTGTGACTTGGCTTGATCTCCAACGGGTGGAAGTGCCCCGATTCCTGAGACTTCGAACTGCGGTCCTTCCCCTTCGTTTAGCTGGTGGATTGTCTGGACTAGATAGTCAGTGCGGCCGGTAGCAAAGATCTGAAAGGCCTGTGACCGGGACGAGAATCTCATGGCTGGCGGAATCATGACGGCCAATTGCTGCATCGGATATGCGAGCCTTGTCCGAAATACAGCATGGCCAACGTATGGCAGGTCATAGTTGAATGCAAACTTGGTTGCTCCCGGCCGCAAGGGGAAACTCACGGTGAAGTGTCCATGCTCGCCTGCCACGGGCGCAGCAGAAATCAAGTCGCCAATCTTGTCTGGACCTGCGGCCAGAACAGAATCCAGCTTCGCTTTTGACGGCAGATATACTTCGAAAGTGCGCTCACCCGCTTGCGTCATAGGCGGACTGGATTCGTTCTTGATCTCGTACAGGTCGGAGACATGCAGCAGCTTCCCATTGGTTCCGGCGCGGAGGATTTCGATACTGCCGGTAACGCCGGACACATGAGGCGCAGCATCGAACACTTGGATGGAGAGCACCTTGCCTGCGGAAGTCCGCTGATCGTAAGCTACGCCCTGGTGGACCACGCGCACTAAATAGGATTTCCCCGGGTATTGCACATGAAACGTGAACTCTCCCTGAGCGCCAGTCTGCACGTGCGCATCTTCCCGCATTCCGCTGTTCAGCTGAAAAAGAATCACCTCGTCGCCAACAGCGGGCTGTTCACGGCTCTGATTGCGCACTGAACCCGTGATTTCATTTGCGCCTTGGGCCACGGTTGAAAAACAAGCAAGCAGAGTGAGTACTGGAAGCAGTTTCTGCAGTCGGCATCCCGTGATTGGCAGATGAAGGTTGGTCATTCGCTTATCGCACCAGTTGCCAGGGGTGTCACCGGACGTGGTGGACGTCCGAACATAATGCCGGTTTCCACCTCCACCGGTTTTCCATCGCGCAGGTATGGCCTGAACCGCCATTGTAAAAGGGCGTCGGTGATGCTCTTCGCCTGAACAGGAAAGGCGCTCAGAAAATGGATGTGTTTGACCTTGCCTTCTTTATCGATGAGGATACGGACCGGAACAGGGTTGAACGAGCGCTCGGCAAAAACCGGATCCTGTCTCTCAATAATGTTCTCGTCGCGTGCGTAATCCCTGATGCACACCGGGATATCACCGCCGCCCGTTCCCGAAATCAGTCCAGCCTCCGCCGGTAAGTTCATCGTGTTCATTTCGTGGATGAGGCTTTCCATTAGCTTGGTGTCGTGGCTCGTATACACGAACTGGACCATGTGGCAGCGGATTTGAGTAGCCAGGACGTGCCAATGCAGCTCGGCAACGGGCGAACCGTAGTCAAAACGGACGAAAGAATGACCGGCGATGGTAACGGGAGCCGGTGGCTGTTCCACTTTGTAGTTCTCGTTTAAGTTGTCTTTGGTGAAGTTGATCAGCTCTAGTGCGTTCCCGGCTGGGGTGAGCGTGAAAAACATATCCTGGGCGGCAATCAGAATGCTGCCTCGGCTTGTCCCCTTGAATGTGTCCCCAGGCCGGATTTGCGCGAGTACGTAGTAGCCGCTGTCCGATGGAGGCGGGCCGGTGTACTTTTCGATCCAGTCCGCCGGTAGATTGTAAGTAAAGTCGAAATACTTATTGGCGTAGACATGGTCCGCCACTCTGCCGCCTTCCGGCACTGGCGTAACGGAATCGCTGGCGCTCGACCATGCTCCCTTTACTAAGATGACTTCCGTCGGGAGCTTTTTCGCCTCCGGGTTGCCTGAAAAGTCGCCCCCACTCTGGGGGACACATCGAGCCCTGGCAACTAACACTATCGAAAAACCAAGAAGTGTAAGTAAACGAAAGAAGCCGGTGTGCATGTTCTCCTTCAGATAAGGGCTCGTCCGGCCCTACTGTGCCGAACGGTGCGATTCAAGAACTGTCCGATTTCGAGGCAGTATCAAAGTGCAATTCTGCAAAAGCCGAGCGAGACGCAATCTCGCCCGGCGAATTGTCGGCAGAGGATTACAGCGAGCGCAGGAAGTTCAGGAGATCCTGCTTCTGGCTGGTTGAAAGTGAGTCAAAGTTCTCTTCTACCTGCGTGGCTTCAGAGCCATTGCTTTGGTGAGCCTCGATGACAGCAAGCAGATTGGTTGTGCGGCCGTCATGTAAGAAGAAGATGCGCTGTCCAACTCCCCACAGCGGCGCTGTTCGGAACTGATCGCCTCCGGCGCCTCCTTGAGAAACGTTGTCGGCCAAGCCTGCGCCCATGTGATGGATTTCCAGGTCAGAAAACAATTTGGCAGTGGCTTTGCTCAATCCATTTGTCAACTTAGAAGCCTGAGTGGTCAGCGACGGCGTGTGGCAAGTGGCGCAGCCGATGGCGCTAAAAAGCTGGCGGCCATTGGCGATCGAAGTTGCTCCGCCCGGCGAAGTTGTGGAGGCTGTCGGCTGGTCCAAGAACTGCATGAACACATTGAACAGGCCGACGTCGCTTGTGACGGTGGAGGCGCTAGTGCCATCGGAGTGTGTAATGTCCTCGGGGTAGCCGGTCCCAGCGAGGTTCAGGCAGTTAGCCGGAAGCCCGCTTCCCAATTGATCCTCACCTGGCAGAGGTCGATCTTGCGTAAATAGTTCGTTGGAGATGCCCATTTCCACGTTGTAGGCCTCACCCGCAAAGATCATCAGCGACTTGTTCTGAGCCTTCCAGCCAAAACGGCTGATCGTGCCATCGTTGCCGTTGTGATTGAAGGTACCGCCGATGCCGAAACCATTGTTTGCTTTTGCCGCCTGATTGGCCAGCAAGGTGGAGTCGTCAATGTTTGCCATCAGGCCCGCGCCAAAGACCGGAGTCGGGATACGGAAAATGATGTTGTTCGTTGACCCAGCAGCGTTAAAGCTGGGCTGCTGCAGACTGCAGCTTCCGGCATCGGAGCGGCCCGAGACGGTAAACAAGTCTTCGACTCCGCCGTTGGGTGCGTTCAGGTTGGGATTGCCGAATTGGTCAAAAAAGAACGGAAATCGTGCTTCGCGTACGGGGCCATTGGCGAGGACGAAATATGGGATGGTATTGGTGCCGCCATTCACGACCCCGTTGGCGATCACTTGGCTTTGCGGGTTCGGCCCGACATTTGGGAAAATGCCAGAGGCGGGGCTGGTTCCGCCCGCGGCCGGCTGCGAATGACATCCCCCGCACGTGTCCAGGTTGAACCGCGGTCCAAGACCTGAGTTGTCCCCGGTGACGGTTTGGTGCTCGTTGAACTGCGCGAATCCGGTTTGAAAGAAGGCCAAGTCGTTTGGACTGGCGGTGACCGAAGCAAACGGCTGGCCCGCGTTCACTCCTGTGTTGCTCCGTACTCCCGGATCGCTCTGGGCAAACGCCACCCAGGGAAACAATAACATCGCCAAGCATGCGAAAATCGACGCGAATCTTGTTAACCTCATTCCTGATCTCCTTCGACTAGAATGCGCACCATTCCCTCCGGCTTGGCACACTTCCAAACAGCGGTCGTTCTAGCAATTGAGGAGCTGTCCATCGAATGCGAGTAATTGCTAGAGGCTATCTGTATCGAAAAGTCAGTTCTTCTTACCACTCGCTTCGGGAAGACGACAAGAAGAATTGATTAGCATAACTGGCCTTTCGTTAGCATTTTGTGCAGTTGGTTTGTTTCCGGTAGCGCGCTGGAGCCTGCGTAAAGCGCCGTTCGAATGCCCGGATGAAACTGGACGCGTGCCCGTATCCAATGGTGTCGGCAATTTCTTTCACGCTCAGATAACTGTTCGATAGAAGGTGCGCTGCTCTGCGAAGTCTTTGTTCGTTTAACCATTGACTCATGGAAACGCCCGTCTGGTGCTTGAACAAACGCTGCAGATACGAAGTGCTCAAGTTAAATTCAAGAGCAAGGTCGCGCACGGTGAAAGTCCCGGACTCCACCATCGTCACGATTTTTTGCACGCGGCCATCCAGCATGGTGGGCTTCCATGGGCGAGGCGAAGGAGCCGCGGCATGTGGCTTTTCTCCACCGGGAGCAGCCGTGTTTTCATCGTTCCTTATTGCAAGAATGACGCGAGAATTCATAGTTCGCACAGGGCCCTCCTGAAAGCACCGCCTCGTCGGTTGTAAATGCTTGGATCGGCGTGGAACTTTCTCAAGGAGAGATGAGCCCAAGCGTCAGATTGGCCGGTTTTGTTCTGGTGGTGCGTAGTGGTGCCGGTGGAAGTTCTGGAAGCCTGGTCTTCACGTGGACCGGCGGTGGCGAGGGCTAGCGCTAATCGCTCGGAAAGAAACACGTGGACAACCGCTCGCACCGACTCCATCGCGCAGTCCTCCGCCTTGAGAACGCATAGGGTGTTGAGCTTGGGCACCGGGAGGAATCAGTGTTAGAAGAAGTCAGTTCCGGTTTGGATTGTGGCGGAAAATATAAAATGGCGAAGCGCAAGTCAATAGTACTGAGCCGGAGGACGCCCGTTGGGTGTGGGGCTTCCGATGATTTTCGCATTTGGGGAGAGGGGGAAGCATGTCGAAGAGGAAGCATAGCGAAGTAGAGATGATCGGCGCGCTGAATCAGATGGAAGCGAGTCGGAGTGCGGCGGAGGTGGGGCGAGAGCTGTGATTCAGGCGCATCCCGCCCCTCTGCAACCCAATCTGCAACCGCAGATACCCCCACAGCGGCTTCTCTCGCGCTGGACGCCGCCGAGCATCGCCTGTCTGTCAGCGAACTGTCCGGGGGCACGGTGAACTACGGCTACGACAGTCTCGATTCGAATTGACACACCTCTTCGTGGGGATCGACAACGCAGGCGGCTGCTCACCTGGTGCAACACCAGGTGGTCGAGTTTCGCCTTGTGCGAAGAATCATTCGATTCAACCAATTCCAAAATCTTGACAAGCATGTCTCGAACCACGTAGAGAATTGTGTGGCTCTAGAAACCATCAAGTTCAGCAGATTCCCACAAGGATAAGGTATGCGTACAGAGAAACTTCTCGCTCGGCAGTTGGGGGCAATAAGGGGGCAATAAGAATTCCTCTCCATTCTTTTCAATACCTTAGAAGGCCGGGCCGCACCGCAAAACTCCTTTGTTTCCATACAGCTGGCGGATTCGAATCCCATCGCCTCTTTTCATTCATGCATCTGATTGGCAAAAACTTACGGAGAATTCACGGGGGCTATAAGGCGGCATATTCAGCCGAAAACTCGGTCCGTGCACCGACGATGGCAATGGCTTTGCGCCGCACCCTCCTGTGGAAGCGGAGTTGTGAGAAAATCGGCTTGGCTCCATCGATTGACGCGACCGGTCGTTGCGCCAGATAATATCGGTCGATAGACCCGGCCCGCAAGACGAATGAGGTACCGTGAGCCTACGACGGCAAAAACAGAGAGAGGGAACCGGATCAGCGACGGACTGGGAAAAGGTACTTCGAGTCCTTGCTCTAGTTGTCGGCGCAACCGCAGGACTAGTAGGGATTTGGGTCATCTTTCACCCTCTACCTAGGGTGGACCGTTCCAATCTCGAAATTGTCGACCTCAAGTGCGACAACTCAACCTATTACCCAAAGATTATCTTGAAGCTGCGCAATGTAGGGGGGCAGACTGCATTTCTGAAGCGAGTCGATTTTTCCATTACTGATGCGTCTATCCAATACGATCCAGCAATCTACAACGGCTTCGTAGAGCCGGTGACTTACAATGTGATGCTTACAAAGGCGAATCTCGCCGCCGGAAAAAAGGAGCAGAGTCTAT